>Ga0335077_10013402_pt1 | contig 10250 bp, 7 predicted proteins | sample Lox_Sample_31_FD_207151 | JGI IMG/M metagenome (GOLD analysis project Ga0335077, IMG submission 207151) | Soil microbial communities from Loxahatchee National Wildlife Refuge, Florida, United States - Lox_Sample_3.1 | ecosystem: Environmental > Terrestrial > Soil > Wetlands | place: USA: Florida...
CCGCCCTCCGGGAAGACATCCCAACGCTTTCCTGGATGGGACCGGAAACGAAGAAGCAAGCACTCGCCAAGCTCGAAGCCTTTGACGTCAAGATCGGCTACACGGACAAGTGGCGGGACTATTCCAAGCTGACGATCGATCCGGGCTCTTACGCAGCCAACGTGCGCCGCAGCATCGAATTCGAGCATGCCCGCCAGCTTGCCAAGATCGGCCAGCCTCTGGACCGCACCGAATGGGGCATGACCCCGCCCACGGTGAACGCTTACTACAGTTCAGGCATGAATGAGATTGTGTTCCCCGCCGGAATTCTCCAACCGCCCTTCTACAATCCCAACGCGGATGACGCGGTGAATTATGGCGGCATCGGCGCCGTCATCGGGCACGAAATCAGCCACGGCTTCGACGATCAAGGCTCGAAGTTTGACGGCAAGGGAAACTTGCACGAGTGGTGGACGCCGGACGACCGCAAGAATTTCACCGAGCGCGGCGACTGTGTCGTGAATCAGTTCAATGGCTACGAAGTCGAGCCGGGCCTCCATCAGAACGGGAAGCTCGTGCTCGGGGAGAGCATCGGCGATCTCGGCGGGCTCGCCATCGCGTACGCCGCGTATGAAAAATCCATCGAGGGCCAGCGCCCGAAAGACATCGATGGCTTCACGCCAGAGCAGCGCTTTTTCCTGGGCTGGGCGCAGGTGTGGGGCACGAATCAACGTGCCGAAGCCGCACGCCTGCAAACCAACACGGATCCGCATCCGCTGCCCCGCTTCCGCGGCAACGGCCCGCTCTCGAATATGGAAGCGTTTGCGAAGGCGTTTGGCTGCAAGAAGGGCGACGCCATGGTCCGCGAGCAAGCCTGCAAGATCTGGTAGAGCGCAAACAACGCGCTGCGCTGCAATGAAGGTTGCAATTATATTATTGAGAACGCAGAGATTCTGCGAGGCTCTCCAGGTTTTGCGGGTGCACGTGGATGACCCCGCTCCGCGGGCTGTCAATGTCCGCGATGAGAAAAAGCGATATGGAAAGGGCGATCGGCAGAATCAGAAGAAGAAAGGCACTTTTCTCGTGAGCGGCGTAACCCAGCAATAGATTGCAGAAGATGGAGATCAGCGCCAGCAGTACCCATGCGGCAACCGGAATGCGGTTCCACCAGGCGCCCTGTGCGTATCCCTGCGAATTCAGTACGTCGTTCATGCCGCCAAGGACGAGCGCCGCTACGGCGTCCCTCTGAGTAGAACCCGGCGAGACGACCGCGGACCACAGGTCCGTTTGCAGTCGAGCGATTTGCGCGTTGATCTCCCTGCGCCGTTGCATGTTTCGGGTCGTGTAATAAAGGATGCGCTGATTGAGATAGCTCTTCAGCAGCACGCGCACTTTCGCTGCGTCGGCGGCAGGCAACAGGTCCGCCCGGACATATTCTGTCCCAATAGCGTTGGCCTCTTGCTCTTCGTAATTCTTGCGCTGATCGTAGCGGTTGACGGCCATCGAAAACGTGAATCCGATGATCAGACCCAAGAGCGTCAAGGTGCCGCCGAGAACAAACATCAATTCTTCGTGGCTTTCGTTCCCCAAATCCTTCTTCCTTTTGCGGAGGGTACCGCCAATCCGAGCCGCTACCCAGAACGCCAGCACAGAAACAAAAAGGACAAGAAACGGGTAATCCAACAGGTTGAACACAATGCACCGCCGGTGAAATCGCGATGAGTGTACAACAGATTTTGAAACGGAGCCGTGACGGCAAACCGTTTTTCAGCAAGAAATGGCGTTTGCGGATTCAGTTCACTTGTGTGGCAATCCACCAGGTGTTCCCGCTCGGATCCTTGACGCCGCCGCGCCGATCCGGATCCCCCTCCTTGCGGACAGGTTCCTGCACGGCGACGCCGCCAGCCTCCCGAGCTTTCTTGTAAACTGCGTCCACATTTGGCGCGTAAACGTGCAGCCACACAGGAAAGGCAGGATGGTTGCCGCTGGCATCGGCGATCATCACGACCGTGTCACCGATGCGCACCTCGGCATGCATAATCTTGCCGTCAGGGGTGTCAAAGCGCCGAAGTGCGCTGGCGCTAAATGTTTTCTTCAGGAAATCGATGACCCGTTGCGCACCTTCCGCCACAATGTAAAGCGAAACATGGGAATATTTTTCCGGCTTCCAATTGCTATCCATCATGCGCTCCTCGTGGCTGGCCTGGTCTAAATCCTCGCGTCACTGTTGGAACCATGCAAAGTCTACAGCAGGTTCCTTTGTTAACAATTTCGCCGGGCTCAGGGCATTACCCATCGCAGACCATTTATTGAAGCGCAGAGCTCTGCGATCCAGGAACCGGCATGTTCAGCCTTGCTGCTCAAAGGTTGACCGGTCGCCGCAAGCACGCGGCCATTCTACTTTCGAATGGAAAAGTGCTTGTGCCGGGTGTATCGGACAACCGTGATTGGCGCGGCGAATATTCGAGCGCGGAAGTCTACGACCCCGCAAGGGGCACTTTTGCGGCCGCCGGCAGCATGGGCTCGGCACGCTTCAAGATTCCAGAAGCCGTCGCTTTGCTGAAGGAGGGCCGAGTCTTGATCGCTCGCGGCACCAGCTTCCCCGAAGTCTACGACAACTCGGATGCGACCTTTTCGAGAGCGGACGGAAGCCTGGAGGCGTCGCGGTTCTTCGCCTCGGTGACGTTGCTTCCGAGCGGCGAGGCACTCATCACAGGAGGATACGCGGATATACACCGCGGCTTGCCTTCGACATCGAGTGCCTGGCTCTACAGACCTTAATTTGCCGGTTACCTTCGTGGGATGCCGAGGCGAAGATAGTCGTCAGATTTATTGAGCCAGTCTTCGCGTGGCGGCGTGAAGACGTCGAGGTCGAGCGTGTCTTCGAGGGCCCAAGCTTCGTGGGGCATGTTCGAGGGGATGCAGAGCACTTCGCCAGCGTGGACAACGATTTCCTTGCCGTCGATGGCGAATTTCAGCGCACCTTCCAAAATATATGTGACCTGCTCGTTGTGGTGATGATGCTCGGGCACGTGCGCGCCTTTCTTCATGAAAACGCGCGCCAGCATGATCCTGTCACCGACGATCATCTCGCGGCCGATCAGGTCGTTGAGCGTCTCGTGTTCCACTTTGTTCCAGGGGATGTACTTTGGTGAAGTTGTGGTGCTCATTGTTTCAAGTCTCCATAGAGCCGTGCAGCGTTATCGTGCAGATAGTTTCGCGCCAGTTCCAGGGCCTTGGCTTCCGAAATTGCGCCTTCGTCAACCAACTCCGCAAGAGCGGCGGCAAGTCCCGTGCGCGTTGTGCGTGCGGCGAGCCACATGCTTTCTTCCGCGCCCAGCGAATCGTTGAAAGGAAACGCGTCCGAACCATACATCATTTTGTCGGGGAAAAGGGCCAGCAACTGCTTCAGGACTTCCTTGAACTGCGAGGGGTAAAGCATCTCCGATTGGAAAGAGGTGTCGAGATAGACGTTTTTCACGGCTGTCATCAGTGCGGCTTCGCGTTCGTAAGGCCAACCGCCGTGCACCAAGACAAAAGTCGTGTTCTTGTATCGCGCATCGCGCACGACATTTTCCAGGTTCAACACATTTCCGTTATGCAGGCTGAAATAATCGCCGATGCCGATAGCGGAATGAAAATGCATGGGCAGATGCAGTTTGCCCGCCTGCTCCACCATCACGCGGAAGATGTAGTCCTGAAATTGGCGGTATTCGCCCTCGCTGGGCACGCCGCCGTCGCGGTATTTGTTGTAGACGGCTTCGGCGTGGGCGCGTGGCGGATCGGTGAAATAAAGGGAGCGGAAGTACGCGGCCTCGAACTTGATGGCCACGCCACCGCGCTTTTGGTTGTCGGCCATGGTGCGGCGGATGAAATCCTCGTAGCCGGACAGGTCCGGCGGCAATCCTTCTAGGCTTTCCTGTTTCTTCCAGCGCGAAAGCATTTTCTCCTGAAGAGGCACGTATACGCCCATGTCTGGGGTGCTGGCGCGCTGGGCGCTATTGTCGAACGGATAGAAAAACGCGTCGCCAAAAAAGACCCAGTGAAAGCGCTTGGGATCGAGATATGCCGCCATCATCGCGCGGTTGGCCAGGCAGATATCCACGTTCAATTTGTCGAGAAGGGCGTTGAAATAGGCAAAGCCGCCGCCTTGCTCCGCAGCCTTTTTCTTTTCCGCCAGCCATTTCGCGTGCCCGGGCTGGAAATCATCGTAGGGGTAGCCGAACAGGGCTTTCGCACCGGTGACAAATTCGGGATTGTCATCGCGGAGGCGCAGCGTCGCGCTTTCATCCGGGGGCGAGGCCATGGCATCGACGTCGGTATCATCCGCGAAGCCGGGGTGCGCATGGTTGTCGAACATCGGAATCGCGTCGATCTGTTTCAGCAGTTTTTCGTAGGTTTTTTTTGTCTCATCGGAGGGATAGGGGCGCGCCTGAGCAGCGGCGATACCCGCCGTTCCTGCGGCAAGTGCGATTCCCAGGCCGAAACACAAAAAATGTTTCATCTTCACGACTCTCCGAGGTCTGAAATGCCTTGCGTCATCGTTCAGCGCGCGACCGTGGCCCGCCAGTACACCGTGGCGCGCTGAATGCGTTCCAAAGCGTCCTCCAGAAGGTTGGTCGCGCTCACGAGCGAAAAACGCACATAATTTCTCCCTGCGGCGCCAAATGCGGCGCCGGCGATACCCGCCACGCCCACCTCTTCCATCAGGATCTTTTGAATTTCCTCAGCGGATTTGCCGGTCTCCTCGATATTCACCCAGGCATAAAAGGCGCCGTCGGGAGATTGACAGCGGAAGCCCGGAATCTGGTTTAAGCGATTGACAAAGAGATCGCGGCGCTTGCGGTATTCCTCGACCATCGCGGGGACGGCATTCGTGGAATCGTGGAGCGCTTCGATGGCCGCAACCTGCGAAAATTCCGCCGTGCACGTAAAGGTGTTGAGCACGAGCATGTCCAGGGCGTCGATGACCTGCTTCTTCGCCACGGCATAGCCGAGCCGCCATCCGGTCATGGCAAACGATTTCGAGAAGCCATCGATGATCACGGTGCGCTCCGCCATTCCCGGCAGCGCCCAAATGGATTTGTATTCTCCGCTGAAAAGGATGCGCGCGTAGATTTCGTCGGCGATGACCCAGAGGTCGTGCAGTTTAGCGAGTTCGGCGATTTTCTCTATCGTGGTTTCGCTGAATACCGTGCCGGTGGGATTGTTCGGCGAATTGAAAATCAGCATGCGGGTCTTTGGATTGATTCTTGCCGCAATCTCGGCTAGATCCGGTTGAAATCGATTGCTCTCGCGCAGCGCGTAGGGAACAGGTTTGCCTTCGAGCCCGCGCGTGAACGAGGGGTACATCGGAAAACCGGGATCGGGGTACAGAACTTCATCGCCAGGTTCGATCAGCGCCAACATCGTCAAGGCGAGCGCCATCTTGCAGCCGGGCGCAACGAGCACCTGTTCGGCGGCAACGTCGAGCTTGCGCGTGCGTTTCAGGTAATCCGCGATGGCGCTGCGCAACGCCAGGATCCCGCGTGTGGCCACGTAACGGTCACGGCCGCTCGCAACCGCGGCGCGCAGGGCATCCACGACGGGCGCCGCGGGATGAAAATCCGGTTCGCCGAGCTCCAGGTGAATGATGGAGCGCCCTTGCTTTTCGAGTTCCTTGGCGCGACTAAAGACGGCGAGCGCGCCTTCGCCGGTCAGATGGGAAACGCGCGTTGCGATGCTTGGCATGGCCGAAAAATCATATCACTTTGCGTGGAAAGCCTTGAGGGGCCCTATTCGGAGTACAGGAGCCCGGCTTCTGCCTAAGAGGCCTCTGATTCGCCACGCTGCAAAAGCGAGAGCAAGGCTCCCGCGCTCCAGTCAGAACGCCAGCCGCAAAGAGAACTGAATCAAGCGCGGCGTGCCGGTGGTAGAGAAGATTTTGCCAAAAGGCCCGTCATTCGTCGGATTTCCAGACGCGTCGTGAGCGATCGTCTCCACGTCCGTGATCGAAGGATTCGCGAAATTGGCATGATTCCAGATGTTGAAGAAATCAGTGCTGAAGCGCAGATTAACCCGCTCGGTAATCGGGAATGTCTTCATGAGAGAGAAGTCCCAATTCTGCTGAAAAGGGCCACGGAACGCGTTGCGCCCGAGGTTGCCAAAGGTAGTGACCGCGCCGTCGCCGCCTAAAGCCCCGCTCAGAAGCGGGGCGGGGCTGAAGTCATTCACATTCAGGTACCCATTCAGGCGGCTGTGAATATCTCCGCCCGTGTAGGAACTGCCAACCGTGGAGCCGGAGACGAGATTGCCAGTGAGCGTGGGAGTGTAGCCGGGAGACAGGTAAGCGGTCCCTGCAGCCGAATCGAAAACGGTAAAGGGAGTGCCGGACTGAAATACGGTGATTCCGCTGATGGCCCAACCCGCCAGCGCCGCGTGTTTCCATCCTTCGGCGCCGGAAAAGAACGGCAAGTCATAGCGGTAGCTGACGGCCAGCCGGTGCGGCCGGTCGAAATCGGAGGGCCCGCGCGAATTTTTCAGGTCTGATTCGTCGTTGAAGGCGGTGTTCAGCGCCGTGTTTCCGCTCGAAGTCGCATCTGTGGATTTCGAGAAGGTGTAAGACCCCTGGAAGTAGCCGTGGTTCCAGCGGCGGGAAACGGTGGTCTGCAACGAGTGGTAGTGGGAATAGGCGTCGTTGGCAAAAATCTGGAAGCCGCCGTAGCCGTTGATCGCCGGGTAAGGGCTGCGCATGGGGCCGTTCAGGGTGGTGTCGGTAGTGATCTGGTAGCTGTTCCCGTTGACGTCCGTAACCGTGATGGGATTCGTGGGGCTCGCAAGGCGAGCAGGAATGTTGGTGCGGGTTTCTCGAAGATGCGTCGCATGGGTTCCGACGTAGCCTACTTCCAGCACCCACTGTTTTCCGACTTCGCGCTGGATGGTGAGGTTCCACTGTTGCGTGCTGGGGGTAACGAATTTGCGTGGTACCGCAAGCGTGAAGAGGTAGGGTGTCGGGATGGAACCGGGGCTGCCGGAAGCGCAGCCGAACTGGCCGGCTTGCGTCGTGTCGCCCCCCGGAAACCCGAGAAACGCCGCCTGGCAGGGAATGAAATTGGGATCAAGCTTGCCTGCGGCGGGCAGGGCGTTTGGGCTGACGGTTGTTCCTGGAGGTGTCCCCGTGGGAAAGCAGGACGCAGGGGCGTTGGCGGAGAAGAACACGTCAAGGCAACCCGGCTGCAGCGCGCCGAAGGTGATCGGCAAATAGGGTGCCTGGAAGGAAAGCTGGTCCGCGGTGCCCACGTCTTCGCGGACGTAGTAAATACCATAACCGGCACGGACCGTCGTCGTGTGATGCCCGCCAAGATCGTAGGCCAAGCCGAGACGAGGGGCGAGGCCTGTGGCATAAGCATTCTTAAACGTCGTGTCGCTGCCGCCTCCACTCAGCCCAGCAACTCCAAGGCCGTTCGCGCAGCCACCGTAAATCATGGGATATTCATTCGCCGCGGCGAGCGACTCATCGATATTGCCAATGTGGCAGAGCTTATCGTAGAACGCCCCGTTGATCTCAACGCGCAATCCAAGGTTCAAGGTCAGGTTGTGCGTGGCTTTCCAATCGTCCTGCGCAAAGGCACTGTAAATGTTGGCCCGATATTCGTGGTTGTAGACGCCACCGCCACCAAAGCTGAAAGCCGGCGCGCCCATAAGGAGGCTCTGCCAATCCGTGTAATTGCCTTGGTTCACAAAGAAAAGCTGGCCGTTAAACGTTTGCGGGAAATCCTTGTCGAGATTGACGCGCGTGTACTCGCCGCCGAAACGGAAGTCGTGCGCTCCTTTCACCCAACTGACGTTGTCGACAATGTCGAGGTTGTTTTGTGTCTGGAACTGGTTGGCAGGGGGTGTCGGCCCAATCTGAAAGCCAGAGGTGGCCAGCGTGAATTTATAAATCGAGTCTGTGAGATTGTTGGTCGGCCGGTCAATTCCCAGCTCGCTGGCGGTGACCGGCGGATTGTTCAGCAGGCTGTAGTTCATACGCACGTAGCCGAAACGGAAGTCGTTGACCAGGGCAGGCGAAAACAGGTGGGTCTCGTTGATGCTGAAAAACCGCGCGGCTACGGGAATGTCGTAGGGGAAGTCCAAGTCGGTGGCGCTGATGCTGCTGGCGAGGGTGCCTCCCAAGGAAGCCTGCAAGCCACCGGCGCCAAAGGGCAGAATCGTTTCTGAATTGGAGAAGAAGAATCGGGCGCTAAGTTTGTCCTTGCTGCCGTTGAATTCGCGGTCCCAATTGGTGGTGAACTGATCATCGGTGTAGCTGCCGGTTTTGCTGATCAAGAACGGAGCGGTGACGTAGGAAGCCTTGTCCGGATTCAAATCCGGCGTCACACCTGGCACGGACGGAATCAGATAACCGTTGGCATCCCCAAACAGGGAACCTTTGGCTTGCAGCAGTTTCAGAATGACAGGGTCAATCATACCCGGGGTAATTGGAGCGCTTGCGGTACTGAAAGCGTCCGCAATGCTGGTGGCATCCCTCTGCGTGGGCAGGGCAGGTAATCCGGGGTTGCTGATTTGGGTTCCCGGCGAAAGGGCGCTGCGCTGGCGAGTACCCTGATAGTTCACAAAAAAGTATCCGAACCTTTCGGTCCCGACCGGGCCGCCCAAGCTGCCGCCGAAAATGTTCTGCTTCACGGGCGGGCGCGGCTGGCCGGTGGCGTTGTGGAAATATTCGTTGGCATTCAACGCGTCGTTCCGGAAGAATTCGTACACGTCTCCATGCAATTCCCGCGAGCCACCCCGCAGGACGGCATTGACGTTCGCCCCGCCGTTGCGACCCTGTGTGGCGTCGTACAGAGAAGTTTGCACCTTGAATTCCTGGATCACGTCCGGATTCGGCAACGGCACGTAATAGTTTTGCGCGACATTGTAGTCGGTGGCGCTGATTCCTTCGATCAGATAGTTGTTATTGTCTTCACGTTGACCGTTGACGAAAACCTTGGTGGTGCCGCGGCCCAGTTGCGCGGAGGCGTTCAGTTCGCTATAGGCTCCGGTGCTTAGCGTAAGCAGTTGCTGATAGTTCTGTGTGGCCAAGGGCAGGTCGCGGACCGTTTGTTCAGTGGTGGCGTTCGTGGTTTCCACCGTCGCCACTTGCGCGGAGATCTCGATCTTCTCGCTGACTGTGCCGGGTTTCAGCGTGACGCTCAGGCGCGTGGTTTCCGTTACACGCACCTCGATGCCGCTGGCCTTCGCTTCCGAGAACCCGGACTTGTTGACCACTACGAAATAGGTGCCGGGAGGGAGCAGCGCAGCCACAAACGAGCCATCCGCGCCCGTGCTGAGCTTTCGAACCAGCAGACCCGTGGCGGAGCTGATGATTTGCACGTCCGCGTCCGCTACGGTGCCGCCATTCACATCGACTACGATTCCGCTGATTGCGCCCGTGGCCCCGCCCTGACCGTAGGCCGCGGACGAGAACAGCCACCCCGTCACAAGAGACATCACGAAGAGTACCCGAGTCATTCCGCGCATCTCTGCCCCCTAAATCAATAGAGATTTCCTGAATCCCACATGTGCGGGAAGCCCCACTCCATGAACCTGTCTTACGATCCCCAGACCCTCTGGGAAAGCCGTCAATTGTGGAAGCAACTACACATGAGGAACCCTGTCCGCAAGCAAGCTATCTGGCAACCCGCCTGTTGTCAAGAACTTGGCAATGAATAATTCTTATTGGTCTCATCCATTTCGCTAATTCCCATGAAGCCCACTCCACTTCCCCGGGGACGGTACTATTTTTCCAACTTGCCTTATTGGGCCTTGCACTCGTTTTACATTCGCGCAACCCGCCAGCTTGCTGTATCGTCTAAGAAACAGAGGTCCGCGCCCTTCGAGGTGCCCCATGAAAAGACGGCTTGCAGTTGTCATAGCTCCTTCTCTTGTTCTCTTTTGGGCCTTATCCCCGGCACCGGCAACAGCAGATGCCAGCCACGCCCGAATCGTCCGGCTCAGCCTGGTCCAGGGCGACGTGCGGTTCGCGCGCGACTTTCACCATGATTCTTTGGCTGATGCCAAGGCCAGTTGGGAAATCGCTCCGCTGAATCTGCCGATCCGGCAAGGACTCGCTCTGGCCACGGACGATAATGGACGTGCCGAAGTTGAGTTTGAGAACGGGGCGATGGCCTTTCTCAGCGCCAACACGGTGATTGAGTTCTACGACCTGTCCTTGGATGAAGGCGCGCTGATCACCAGGCTCGTCTTGCGCCAGGGCTCTGCGATTTTCTACGTGCACCCTGCACGGGGCG
>Ga0335077_10013404_pt1 | contig 10249 bp, 13 predicted proteins | sample Lox_Sample_31_FD_207151 | JGI IMG/M metagenome (GOLD analysis project Ga0335077, IMG submission 207151) | Soil microbial communities from Loxahatchee National Wildlife Refuge, Florida, United States - Lox_Sample_3.1 | ecosystem: Environmental > Terrestrial > Soil > Wetlands | place: USA...
TCACGAAGGACGGACTCCTGCGTCGGCCCCTCGCGATGGTGATGGCGCCCAACGGCAATCTTCTCGTCACGAACGGCCTCAACGGTCAATGCGTCGAGATCAATCCGACGACGGGAAAGCAGCTTCACGCGCTCTGGATCGACGCCAATCGCGCGCAGTCGCCGCCGGGGAGCGGCGATCTCTTCGGGATCGCAATGACGCCCACGGGCGACGGATTCTATTACGTGAAGGACGAGATGAACTCGCTCGTTCTCGCGCGATGAGCGGCGCCGGCGGCCGCTGCCCCTTCACCTCTCGCCGCCGCTTTCTCGGCGCGGCGGGCGGTCTCGCGGGGGCGCTGGGCGCCGGCTTGCTCGGTCCACGCCCCGGCTCGGCGACGGTTCCGAGCCCCGGCGCGCCGGCGCCTGCGACCGAGCAGTTCTTCGGCGCTCATCAAGGCGGCATCCTCACGCAGGTGCAGGCACACACCTATTTCGCCGCCTTCGATCTCGTGGCCGAGAAGCCAAGCGCGATCGCGAAGATGCTGCAGGACTGGACCGCCGCAGCCTCTCGCATGACCGCAGGCGAGACCGCGGCTCCGCCCGTCGCCGATCTCAGCCTCCCCGCCTCGGACACGGGGGTGGCGCTGGGCCTGCCGCCGGCGCGGCTGACGCTGACCTTCGGGTTCGGCGCCGGGCTCTTCGTCAAGGAAGGGAAGGACCGCTTCGGATTTGCGGCGCGCCGGCCCGCGGCGCTCGTGGACATGCCGCGCTTCAATGGCGATCAGCTCGTAGACGCGCGCTCCGGCGGAGATCTCTCCGTCCAGGCCTGCGCCGACGATTCCCAGGTCGCGTTCCACGCGATCCGCGAGCTCGTGCGTCTCGCGAATGGCGTTGCGCAAATCCGCTGGGCGCAGACGGGCTTCTCCGCCGATTTCGCACCCGAGGATACGCCGCGGAACCTCATGGGCTTCAAGGACGGCACTGAGAACCCGATCTCGCGACAGCTCGCCGATGGCCACAAGCCCTCCGCCTCCGACATCCCGAACCCGCAGGAACTTCTCTGGGTCGGAAGCGAGGGACCGGAGTGGATGCGCGGCGGCACCTATCTCGTGGTGCGGCGCATCCGCATCGCGCTCGAGCATTGGGATTCGACGGATGTTGAATTTCAGGAGCAAGTGATCGGGCGCCACAAGCTGAGCGGAGCCCCGCTTGGCGGCAAAGCCGAGTTCGATCCGCTCGACCTATCGGCGACCGACGGCGACGGCAATCCCATCATTCCCGAAGACGCGCATGTGCGCCTTGCGGCAGCCGCCAGCAATGACGGCGCCCGCATCCTGCGCCGCGCCTACTCGTACAACGACGGCGTCAACTTCACGGCGGAGCGCTGGCCGCCGTGGCGGCAAGGCATCGAGTACGATGCCGGCCTCTTGTTCGTCTGCTATCAGCGCGATCCCCGGACCGGCTTCATCAAGATCTTCGAACGGATGTCGAAGCTCGATGCGCTCAATCAGTTCACGACCCACACCGCGAGCGGCCTTTTCGCCTGTCCCGCCGGAATCGAGAAGGGGCAATTCATCGGCGAGCGCCTCTTCGCCTGAAGCGGGCTCATAGCACTTCGAAGACGCGATAGACGGGCCCGTCCGGTGGACGGTGACCGAGTGCCACCGAGACAATGTTGTTGAGCCAGGCGTATTTGGCGGCGCCAGTCTCGAAGAGCGGCACGGTGCGGAAATAATATTCGGAGGGATCGACCGCCTCGCCGCGCCCCAGGCGCTCGATCACGGCGGGCGGGCCGTGGCGGAAGCCCGCATAGGTCATCCCGATGAGAGCGCCGTCATCGGTCTTGAGCGTGAGACGCACGTCGAGCCGAAGCGAGCCATCCGGCCGCGCCAGGATCCAATCGGAGCCGCCGGGCTCGACCGTTCCCTTGAGACGCGGCCCTTCGAAATGCCCGCCGGTCACGGGGACGATGCGCCGCTCGCCGAGCGGGGTCTTTCCGAGCATCTGCGGTGCGGCCGCCTGAAGCTTGATCGTGAACAGCAGAGCGGTATGAATATCGCTCATGGTCTCTCCTTATTTTGCGCGGATGCGATCCAGCACTGGAAGGATATAGCGCCGGAACTGCGCGGGGTTCTCGCTCATGGGGAAGTGACCGACCTCCTTCATGACGACGACCTCGGCGCCGGCGATTTGCGCGGCGGTGCGTCTCGTATCTTCGGGCGTGCAGGAATAGTCGTACTCGCCGGTGAGGAGATAGAGCGGGCAGACGCGCGTGTCGATGGCGGCAACGCGGCCTCGGAGATCGCCCTCGAGGCGATAGAAATGGAGATCGCCTTTGAAGACGCCGGGACCCCCCTGCATGTACATCCAGAGCGTTTCCCAGCGCGGCACCTCCGGGCTCTGCGGTGCGATCAGGCCCGAGACGAGACCCGCGCAGACTTCGCCACCGTGCACGTCCGGGCGGTGAAGCCATTCGGTGTCGTACCAGGATTCCTGGAACTCCGCGGCCTCGAGCCCGATTAGGGCGCGGAACTCCGTGGCATGCGCGATCGCGAGGTTGAGCACGATGCGCCCGCCGATCGAGCAGCCGAGCACCACGGGCTTTTGGAGCTCGAGCGCCGTGCAGAAGGCGCGGATCGCCTCGGTGTAGGAGTGCGTCGTCAGGCGGTACTCCTCGCGCTCCCACCCGTCGGGAGGCGTCGATTTCCCATGCCAGGGAAGATCAAAGGCGAGCAGCCGGAAATGATCGGTGACGGCGGCGTCCGTCATGAGATGCCGGAACTGGCGTCCGTCTGCACCCGCAGTGTGTAGGCACACCAGCGGTATCCCCTGCCCGGCTTCCTCGAAGTAAATCCGATGCGCGCGGCCGCCGAGGCTCAGATGGACATAGCGTCCGACGATGGGATCGATCCGTGCGGCCATGGGTCAATGCCTTCCCGCCTGCCGTCGCGGCAGCGCCAGCAGCGTCTTGAAGTAGAAGACGTTGGCCATGAGCGGATGCAAATCGCCCTCGATCCGCAGCAAGCCGCGCTTCGAGAGCGCGAAGATGTCGTGGTAGTGCGGAGCCGGCATCGGCTCCCAATGACCGTGCCACGCCTCGGCATCGCCACGGATCGCAAAGCACCAGGACGGCATTACGAAGGGCCCGCGCTCGCATCGCGCGATGCGACCGTGCTCGATCGAGAGCCGGTAGGGCACGGCGCCAATGCCAACGAGGCAATCCGCGCGCAAGAACCGCCCGCGCCACTGAAGCCATTGATCCGCATTGGCCGCCGCGGGGACCGCCTCGAACCGCTCGAGGAGGCCCGCCAGGATTTCTGCCATCGCTCCCCCCGTTCCAAGAACGCCACGGTCGCGCGAATGCGGCCGGGAGATCAAGCCCGATGGAAGCGTGACGCGCCCGCCGTGCGGGCGATCAAGTGGGATAGCAGTAGCTCGCCTGCAACGTGACGGAGTAGTCGACGAGCGGTACGACGAACTGGAAGGGATAAGTCGCGGAAACTTGCGTCCCGCAAGCAGGCGTCGACAGCGTGAAGACCGAGACGGCAAAGGTCTGGCCCGCATGCGAGGCGGCGTAGCTCTGAACCTGGGCTTGGGTCCCGCAGGTGCTCGTGTTGATTGCGGCGCAGCGCGCGGCTTCCTCGACCGCATAGTTGAGCGCGCTTTTCGTCCACATGAGCCGACCGAATTCCATGATGCCAAGCGAGATCGCAAGCAACGCTGGCAAGATCGCCGCGAATTCCGCGGCCGTAGCGCCGCCTCGCGCGCGGAGCAGCCGCAGGAGTGAGCATTTGCGCGCCACGACGTTCAAGCCTAGTCGATCCGGACGGTCGAGCTGCCGGAGATCACGACCGAGCTCCCGTAGCCGGAATAGGGGACCAGGGGTGTAAAGGTGCGCTGCGCGCTCACGGTGACGTATGTGCCGACGGAAAGTCCGTTGGCGCAGATGCTCCCGCAGGTGGCGCTCGCGACGCTGCCCCCGCTTGGGCAGCCGCAGAATTCCGCGGGCGCGGGCGAGGCCGCGATCCCCGTGATGTCGCTCGCGCTCGTGACCGCGGCCTGAATCGCTGTGCTGTTCCAGCCATGGGCGAGCGCATAGGCGGCGCCGGCTTGCGCGGCATCGTCGACCGCCATCTGCTGATAGGCTGCCATGCCGATATCGACCATCGGCAGCAGCACCGCCGCGAGGAACGGCAACGCGAGCGCGAGCTCTACCGCAGCGGCGCCGGAGCGCCCTCGTGATCGCGGCGAAATGATCCCCCCGGCCATGCGCCCTCCCCGTGCACGCCAACACCCGGAATGAGCGGCTTGCCTCAAGCCCTCCGCTCTCTTTTAGGGTTCGACACCACGAAAGTGCGGCCTCGGCGTTAAGCTCGCGTTAACGCCGACGGCATTGCGCGGGATTTTAGGCGATATCGCCGACGCGCCTTCAGGCCTGGGGCAAACGCGGCTGCTTCAGGAACTGCGTGCGGTCCGCGGATTTGATCGCCGCAAGCCGCGGCCGGTCGTCGCGCGCGAGCGTCAGCGGAACCTCGACGCCCGCCGCGCCCAGCGCCCAGACCTGACGGTAGAGGTCGGCGAGGGTCGTGACCTCGGTATCCCCGACGGTGAGGATCACATCGCCTTTGCGCACGCCGATCTGCTGCGCGGGCCCATGCGGGGAAAGACCCACGACGACGACGCGGCCGTCAGCCTCGGCGGCGTAGATCCCGAGCCAGGGCCGCGGCGGGCGTCGCACCTTGCCATAGGTGAGGAGATCGTCGAGCGCAGGCTTTAGCGCGTCGATCGGCACGATCATGTTGAGATCCTGCGCGGGCCCGCCGTCGACGGATTGCTGCACGAAGAGCGAGCCGATCCCCGCGAGCAATCCATCGCGCGCGATGACGGCGGTGCCGCCCCATTGGGGATGCGCAGGTGCGGTGAAGATCGCTTCGTCGAGGAGGTATTCCCAATAGCCCGCGAATTCCCGCCGAGCCGCTACCTGCGCGGCGAGCGCGCGGCGCCTGCCACCGGCGCCGCCGACCACGACCGGCTCGCCGACCGCGAGATCGGCGGCGCTGCCAAGCGCGAGAGACGGTATGTCGAGGCGTCCCAGCGCCTGCACCAGGCCGAAGCCCGTCTCGTAATCATAGGCAAGCGCGTGACCTTGAAGTGCGCGGCCGTCGCTCGAATAGAGCCAGATCGTCTCCGCCTCGCTCATGAGATAGCCGATGGTGAGGACGAGCCCGCTGTCGCGGATCAGCACGGCATTACCGGCGCGGTCCGTGCCGAGGGTGCCCGCGGAGAAGGCATCCTGCGGCACCTTCGCCTCGAGGCGCAGGACCGAGGCGAGCGCGCGGTCGAGATCGAAGGTGTAATCCTCCGGACGCGGCCGCGCTTCCGCGGGAATCTCCCAATCGGTCTTCTCAGCCATAGAGAGATTCTTCACCTCGAAGGCGTCGCTGGCAAGCCTCTCGCGCGCCGTTCGCTCATTTCATCGCGTTGCCGATCAAGTAGTCCGCGAAATCCGCGGGCTTGAGCTTCAATTCGATGCGCTCGGCCTCGCCCGCGAGCGCACGCCGCACGAGGATGTGGTTCTCAACATGCGCCGGCAACACCTTGAAGACACCGAGCGCGCCCTTGAGCTTCGGATAGAGGTTGGGATCGATCAGTTTTTCCTTGCGCGCGAGGCGCTCGATCGCCTCGGCCTCCGCGAGGTCGTCGACCGGCTGCTGCTTTACCAGCATCCAGTCGGCCTCACCCGCCCAGCCTGCGGCAACGAGCGGCTTCGCGGGCTCCTCGGTCACGCCGATCTTGTAGATGTGCTTGCTGAGCCCGACGTCGAAAGCCCACTTCCCGAGCTTGCTGCTGCGCGCCACATAGATCGTCGCCATGCTCCCGCCTCCTCCAGCCCGGGCGTTCTGCGGCGAGGCCGCGCTAGCTCACTCGAGGAGCCATTGCCGCAGCGCCGCGGTGACGGAGACCGGCTTCTCCAGGGTGGAGAGATGGCCGCACTCCTCGATCACCATCAGTCTTGCGCCCGGCACCAACCCCGCGATCTCCTCGTGGAGCGCCAGCGGCGTCGCGGCATCCTGGCGGCCGCAGAGGACGAGTGTTGGAACGCCGATCCGGCGGAGGTCCTCGCGGCCGTCCGGCCGTCCCATAATCGCAGTCTGCTGACGGAGAAAGCCGTCCCGGCCTACCCGCATCGCCATCCCCGAGACGATCTCCAGGAGCGGCGCGTCCTCGGAGCGCGCGGGATGGACCCAGCTCGGAAAGAGCCGCGGCGTTACGCCCTTGAACTCGCCCTTATGCGAAAGCTCGAGGAGGCCCCGCCTGCGCGCGGTCTGCTCCGGCGTGTCGGCGCGGGCGGTGGTGTCGAGAAGTGCAAGCTTCACCACCCGCTCGCGCGCCTCTCGCATGATCTCCTGCGCGAGGTATCCCCCCATCGAGAGGCCTGCGAGCGCGAAGCGCTCCGGTGCCTGGGCGAGAACGCGGCGGGCCATGCCCGCGAACGAGTCGTCCAGAGTAAGGTCGGCGACACGAGGCACCGCGATGTCCGCGAGCCCCTCGACTTGCCGGTGCCAGAGCGCCTCATCGCAGAGCAGCCCAGGCAACAGCAAAAGCGGGATTTTCTCAGCCATGGCTTGATCTTGGCGCCAAACGTCGGACTCGCTCAAGCCCCCCGCTGGTGGTCCCAATTTGCGCGCGGGCAGAGGAGCCCATCGCTATGCGCATGGGCTGCGTCACTAAACCGACCCGAAAGTAATTGACATTTAAGGATATAGAGCCAAATAAGGGCCACACTCACAGAGGATTCACGTTTATGGCAGGCAGTATGCGCCGATGAGTTTTGTCGATCTCGGCCTTTCGACCGAAGTCCTAGAAGCCGTGCGAGACGCCGGCTACGAGACCCCCACCCCGATCCAAGAACAAGCGATCCCCTACATCCTCATGGGACGTGACGTGCTCGGTTGCGCGCAGACCGGCACAGGGAAGACCGCTGGCTTCACCCTGCCGATGATCGACATCCTCGCGGCCGGACGCGCGCGGGCACGCATGCCGCGCTCGCTCATCATAGAACCGACCCGAGAGCTCGCGGCGCAAGTCGCGCAGAGCTTCGAAGTCTACGGCAAGCACCACAAGCTCAACATGGCGCTCCTCATCGGCGGCGAGAGCTTCACCGATCAGGAGAGGAAGCTCGATCGCGGCGTCGACGTGCTGATCGCGACGCCCGGTCGCCTCATCGACCTTTACGAGCGCGGGAAGATCCTGCTCTCGGACGTGAAGATCCTCGTGATCGACGAGGCCGACCGCATGCTCGACATGGGATTCATCCCGGACGTCGAGCGGATCGTGGGCCTCATTCCGCGGATCCGGCAGACACTCTTCTTCTCCGCGACCATGCCGCCGGAGATCCGCCGTCTCGCTGACGCCTTCCTGCTCAATCCCAAGGAAATCTCGGTGGCGCCGCCGGCCTCCCCTGCGGAGACCGTGACGCAGGCGCTCCTCGTGGTGGGTGAGCTCGACAAGCGCGAGACGCTCCGACGTCTCCTCCGCCACGAGGACGTCAAGAACGCGCTCATCTTCTGCAATCGGAAGCGCGACGTGGACATCCTCTGCCGCTCGCTCGCCAAGCACGACTTCAACGTCGCGGCGCTCCACGGCGACATGGCGCAGTCGAAGCGCACCGAGACGCTCGAGCGCTTCAAGAACGGCGACGTGCAGCTTCTGGTCGCGAGCGACGTGGCCGCGCGCGGCCTCGACGTGCAGGGCCTCTCGCACGTCTTCAATTTCGACGTGCCGCATCACGCCGAGGATTACGTCCATCGGATCGGCCGTACCGGCCGAGCCGGGAAGCCCGGCCGCGCCTACACCATCGCCACGCCCGGAGACGGCAAGGCGGTGGCGGCGATCGAGACCCTGATCCGCAAGGAAATCCCCCGAACCGGCCTCGACGACGTTCCCGCTCTGGAGCTCAGCATGGAAGAAGGCGACGGGCGCCGCGCGCGCGGTCGCGGCAGAGCTCGCGAGGATCGCGGCCGCGAGCGCGGCGGCCGGCAGGAGCGTCGTCGGAACGAAGGGCCGCGCCCCCGCGCCCCCGCGCCCGAGGCGCAGGAACCGGTACGAGTGGCACCGCTCGCCCGCGTCGAGCCTCGCCCAGTGCGTCCCGAGGACGGCATCGCCGCCGAGGCCGAGGAGGCGGGTCTTCCTCCGATCCGGCTTGCGGCCCAGCGCGAGGCGGCACCGTCGCATCGGTCGCGCGGCGGAGAGAGCGAGAGCAGGATCGTGGGCTTCGGCGACGACTTGCCGGCTTTCCTTCGCCGTCCGGTGCGTATTGCGAGGGCTTGAGTAGAATACCGCTCTGCTGATTTATCGGGAGCGCCGCGATGAAAACGATCTTCGTCATGGTGAAGTGCGACCTCGGCAAGGCCTACAAGGTCGCGGACGAGGCGGTGCTGAGCATGGAGCAGGTATCGGAGGTCTATTCGACCTCCGGCCAGTATGACCTACTGATGAAGTGCTATCTCCCCGACGATGCCGATATCGGACACTTCGTGGTGGAGAAGCTGCAGACGCTTCCGGGGGTGAAGGACACCTTCACCATCACCGCCTATAAGGCGTTCTCCGAGGACAAGACCACCTAGCGACGCCGGCGGCCTCTAACGGCCCCCGCTCCCTCTAGCGACGCCCGGTGTTCTCGAGATGGCGCCGGATTGCTGCGTCGTAGCGGTCCTCTTCTGAGGCCTCGAGGAAATTCCCGCCCCCGCCGAGCTCGCGCTCGGTAATCTCGACCCAACCCTTGCGCAGATAGCACGCCGCAAGCAGCGCTGGCGCGGCAACCGCGAAACCGATCCACAGCACGATCCCGAGGTCGTCACTGTCGGGAAGGCCGGCTGTCTCCGCGACATCCGCGAGACCGACCATGGGTACCGTCAGCAGAAAATAGACGAGCCCCTCGACCGGTGCGCGCTTCCGCCAGAAATAGGCGGGACCCAGCAGTAGCGACCACAGGACCGAGCTCGGCCCAACCGTCTCCCGGACCTTCGCGTAGGGAGATTCGAACGTGCGCGGGCTGAACAGCGTTTCGAGGCTCATGACCTCCCCGGGCACTCAGGTCGCTTGCGAGGGCTTCGCCGTGAGCTTCGAGAGGAAGGCGAGGATCAGGGCGAGGCCGAAAAGCGCCGCCCAGAGCGGCTGCGCCATGAGCGCCAGCGTCAGATCCTGAAGTGGCGGCCAGGGGATCAGCCGGACGGTATAGGTGTCGATCCCGAAGACGAAATGCAGGGCGTCGCTGAGCTTCGCGGAGGTCGAATAGACCTCCGTTAAGGAGCGCAGAACGCTCACGGCGATCGCCAAGATGCCTCCGAAGAAGCTCAGCACCGCCGAAATCATGAACACCGAGGCCAAGATCGTCCCGCCGCTGCGTCGTCGATTGCGAGCCCAAGAGGCATCAGTCTCCGCTCACAAGGTTTACCAATCGTAAACCCTCCCACCCCCGCAAATACCGCCGACGCTTGGCAGCCTCACGGCGGGGGCGTAAATTGCTTTAGGCCTAAACTATTTCGGAGGGAGCCGCGCGAGTGTCCGGAACTCCTGGCCTTCTCGGGAACCACGCGGCCGTGACGGGCGGCGGGAGCGGTATCGGCGCCGCGACCGCGCTTGCACTGGCCCGGCAGGGGGCGCGCGTCACGGTGCTGGGGCGACGTGCCGGACGTCTCGACGCCGTCGCAGGCGCCATCCTCGGCGCAGGCGGCACGGCCGCGGCGGAGACCCTCGACGTAACCGAGCCCGCGGCGGTTGCCGCGGCATTCGCCTCAGCGGCGGCACGGCTTGGCCCCATCGGCATCCTCGTCAACAGCGCCGGCAATGCCGAGAGCGCTCCTTTCGCGAAGACGAGCGCGGACCTTTTCGAGCGCATGCTTCGCGTCAATCTCACAGGGGCTTTTCTGTGCACCCAGGCGACCCTGCCGGGCATGCTCGCCGCGGGCAGCGGCCGCATCGTCAACGTCGCCTCGACCGCCGCGCTGCGCGGATACGCATATGTCACCGCCTACTGCGCAGCAAAGCATGGGCTCCTGGGAATGACCCGGGCGCTCGCTCTCGAGACCGCGAAGAGCGGTGTGACCGTCAATGCGGTCTGCCCCGGCTATACCGAGACCGAGCTCCTGGAGCGCGCGGTCGGGACCATCGTGGCGAAGACCGGCCGCAGCGCCGAGGATGCGCGCGCTGGGCTTGCGGCGACCAATCCGATGGGGCGCCTAGTGACGCCGGAAGAAGTCGCGGCG
>Ga0335077_10013405_pt1 | contig 10249 bp, 4 predicted proteins | sample Lox_Sample_31_FD_207151 | JGI IMG/M metagenome (GOLD analysis project Ga0335077, IMG submission 207151) | Soil microbial communities from Loxahatchee National Wildlife Refuge, Florida, United States - Lox_Sample_3.1 | ecosystem: Environmental > Terrestrial > Soil > Wetlands | place: USA: Florida...
TAGACCGACAGTTGGAGAGGCCGGAACACCGGGAGACGTTGGAGTCTCAGGCAAACCTGGCGAGCCTGCTCTTCCAGCAAGGCCGTTTGCGCGAAGCGGAGCAACTCCAACGCGCCGCGCTGGAGACTCAGATGCGGGTCCTCGGACCGGAGAACCTCGATACTTTGGTGTCACAGGGCAATCTTGCGGGAATCCTGAATCGCGAGGGCCGCCACGCCGAAGCCGAACCGATCGCCCGCAGGACTTTCGAAGTGGAGCTTCGCAGCTTGGGGCCGAACCATCCCGGCACATTGGATGCCTTGCAACAACTTGGAATGGCGATGGCTTACCGCCACCGCTACCCGGAGGCCGTGAGGTTGTTTCAAGGCGTCCTTGGAAACGAGAACAACACGGCCAACCGCGGAAACCGGTGGGCGGTGGTACGCCTTTGCGTGCGTAGCCGCGGCGGCCAACCAACCTGACGACGCGCTTCGCCATCTCCGGCAGGCCGTCGATCACGGATATGTCGATCACGGATATAACGACGCCGCCCGGCTGATGGAGGACGAGGACCTGAAGAGGCTGCGCCGGAACCCTGATTTCCAGAAGATCGTCGCCACGCTTCACCGATAGCGGATCTGCCGGAACGCCCCGGCACCGCTACCGAAAGTCGACGCCAATCTATGCCAATGAGCATTGGCCGTGGGAGTTGTACCGGACAGACGTGTTCGAGCAGACGTTGTTCCAATGCCAGGAACCGGCGAGTGGCCGCCGTTGCCGGCAATTTGCCGCGCCGATTCGGGCGCCGGGTGCATGCCCGAAGACCAGATCCCTGCCAAACGTGAAGGCGCGCGCATCCAAGCCAGTGGACTGATGCGCCGAGTCTTGCCTTGCCGATGGGGGGCCCGGTTCGGCGAGCTTTATGCGCCGTTCAGGCGCGTCAGGAGATCCTGGATCTTCTGACGCTCATCTTTTGTCGGGTTGTTTTTCAGCGCTTCCTGGCACTCTTTGATGGCCCTCGGCTTGTCGCCCTTCTGCTGCAGGGCCATCGCGAGGTGATACCGGTAGGTCGATTGGTTGGGGTGGTCCGAGACCAGATCGGTGAAGATCTTGACAGCGTCGTCGGACAGGTTCTTTTTGAGGTAGATCCAGCCCAGCGTGTCGGAAACTTCGGCCAGCTTCGGCATCAACTGTTTGGCGCGGGTGCCCTTGGTGAGGGCGTCGTCGAGATCGCCGTTGTGCTCGGCCAACAGAAACGCCAGGTTATTCAGAGCCACCGCATTGGAGGGATCCAGCTTGATGGCCGCTTCGTAGACCTGCTTGGCTTCCTGGGTGTGTCCGGCGTGGTCGAAGGTCAGCCCCAGGGTGGTCAGGACGAGACCGCTCTCGGGCAACACCTCGCGCGCTTTCTGGAGGGCATCAATGGCGCTGGCATCGTCGCCCTTGCGGCGGTAGACTTCTCCCACTTCCATGTAAAGCTGTCCACGGCCCCGGGATTCTTTGGGTATGGCATTGAGCGCCTTCTGGAATTCGGCGAGTGCCATGTCGTATTTGCCCACGCGTTCCGCGGTTTTGGCGAGCGATACGCGCAGATCGACGCGGTTGGGCGCCTTGTCCGATTCGGCCTGCAGCAGCGCCAGAGCGTCCTCGCTTTTATTCTGAGCCATGTCGGTTTCGACCAAACCGACCAAGCCCCGGGAATTGGCCGGATTGAGCTGATAGGCTTTGCGGAAACTCGCTTCCGCATCCTTGTACTTGCCCTCCGACAGACTGATCACTCCCAATTGATAGGCAACGTCGGCCGAATTGGGATTGCCCTTCTCGAGCAGCTCCAGCTTTTTGCGCGACTCGTCGAACTTCTTCTCGCCCAGCAGCGCCGCGGATTGAATCAGCACGGCGCGGGAATTACCACGGTCAATGGCGAGCATTTCATCGGCCGACTTCAGCGCGGACTCCCATTCTGCACGCGTGATCTGCAATTCGGCCAGAGCGATGCGAGCCTCCATGTAATTCGGCTGTAACTCAATGGCCTTCTGGAACATCTGCCGCGCCTGTTCGACCTGGCCTTGCATGAAGTAGGCGCGTCCGAGGGTGAAACGGGCGAGAGCGTTGGTCGGGGCCTTGGTGGTTACAGCTTGCAACTCGACGATGGCGCGGTTGATGTCGCCCTTGTCGAGCAGGAAAGTTGCAGCCAGACCTTTCGCGTCGGTGTCGTTGGGATCGTTCTTGAGGATAGCCGCGTTCCGGTCCGCAGCCTCGCTCCGCTTGCCCTGGCGCATCAGGACTTCAATGATGCGTTTTTCGTAGTCCAGCTTCCGCTTGGTGTCTTTGGCCTCGCCCGCCTGGTATTCCTTAATGGCGGAATCGCCATCCCCCAGCCGCAGATAGAACTCGGCAACCACCATGTATGCATCCGGGTAGTCGTTGGCGTGGGATTTGATCTGGTCGAGGACGGCCAGCATTTCGGGCTTATGCTGCGTCCTGGCATAGTGCGCAGCGAGTAAGGTCAAATAGCCGAATTGCTTCGGATTGTTCTGAAATGCCTGTTTGAGGAGATCCTCGCCATCCTGGTATCGCTTGTTGAAAAGGAACAGCTTGTACAAGTTCGCGTAGGCCAGAGCGGCGCTCTTATCCTGCGTCAACACCTGGCGGTAAAGCTGCTCCGCACCAGCGAAGTCGCCTTTGCCGCCTAAAGCCTGCGCCAGTTGCATCTCGACGTCAAGCTGTCCTGGCTTGATGGCTTCAGCCTTGCGGTATTCGTCAATGGCGGCATCGAGGTGTACGATCGCTTTATCCTTCAGAGCCGTCTGAATGTCGCCGACCGCCAAATCGAAATTCCATAGCCCCATCAGGCGATGGCCATCATAGCTGTTGGGATCGTGCTTGAGGAGGGACTCGCAATATCCGTTCGCTTCAACCAGGAACTCATCCTTGTTGCCGCCTTTGACCAGGAGAATCTCCGCCGCCTTGGCCTTGGCGTCCCACTTTTGCGGGTCGGTATCGGGAAGCAGTTCGATCGCTCTGCGGAAAGCCAGCATTGCAGGGACGAACGATCCCAATTTGTATTCCGCCATGCCCCTTCCGTAGTAGGCCGGCCCGAAACGCATGTCCTTTTGCAAGGCATTGAGGTACTTGATGCGCGCTTCCTTGTACCGGCCGTTGGCGAAATACTTGTTGCCGCTTTCGAGATAGCGCTGCTTGGCCACGTTCGGATCCCGGCTGCACGACACGAGTGCCAGTAACGCGAAGGAAACAACTGGAGCTATTCTTCTGAAATGCATGGAATCCTCGCCACTAAGCGATCACTCTCCACTGTAAGACAAGACCGGGTCTGACCGCTACGATACGAAGGTCAGCACCCGTCCGCTTACGGTACTGGAGAGGAAGTACCAGTATCCCCGCGGGCGTGTCTGCAATACCATGCAAATGAAGCGCTTTGGCCGTTTCCGCTGAAAACACCCGCGACTTAACGGACGCCGTCAGTCTACATACACAACGGCCGCCGTGGGACCAGTTGTCGGATTGCTCACGCCTCCGATCCGCACCGTTACCGGGAGGGCGTCGCCCTTCAGGTGAGTCCCAGGTATGCGGCAGTTGATCTGGTACACGCCGATCATTCCCGGAGCGAGGCCGCTCCAGTCCACGATCACGGCGGCGTCCTTGATCAGGGGATTCCCGAAATACAACTGAACGGCAGCGGTAACCGCGAGGGGATCGGAGGGTGAGGGGTTTCCTGTGGTCACTTTGCCGCCGGTCGTGGTTCCCAGACCGGTGAGATAAATCGTGAGCGGCTCATCCCGGGAAGCCGGATGGTCCTTGTCCACATGCGTTCCGTCGTGGTGGAAGATCGCGGGGCCCTGGTCGTCGAAGAAAATGGCGGGTGCGTACTTGGCCACTGTGGCATTGGCCGTGGCCGAGGCTGCCTGGTTGGCGATCGAGCGGACCACCAGGGGATAACGGCCGGCCGCCAGGGTGAAGGGCACCTGCGCATTGATCTGGGTCGGGGAGGTCGCAAGCAAGGGTATCGGGGCATTATTCAGGGTGACGCAGGTGCCGCCCAGGATGGACGGCAACGGCGTCCCCGCCGAGGTGGCGCTCGCCGCCAGATTCCTGCCGAAGATCGACAGCAGGCCGCCGGGGGCGATGCCGGCAGTCAGGTTGGCGCTGTTGAGGATCGGCGTCCCGGACAATTGCGGGGAGTTTTGCGCGGAAGTGGCGCCGCTGATCGGAATCACGCTCAGTCCTGAGGTGGTGAGGATATAGGCGGTGGAGGCGGCGGGATCCAGTGCCATGGTCCGCCCATTCACGTTGACGCGGGCGGTCCCGATCACCACGCTCAGAGGGCCTTCGAGCGCATTGGCCGAGACGGTGGTTCGAAGGGAGGCCGCATCGACGACCTCCACCAATCCCGCATCCGTAGGGGTTACCGACGCGCTGGCACGGACCGGCATCGAAAAACGGGCGAAGCTTTGGGCGCTCACACCCGCCACGGCGAAGACCGGGCGACCGGTCGAGGTTGGACTGCCCACGGTGGCGGAGGAGCCGACAGAGGTCAGCGCCTGGTTCAACACCTGGTCGTCGGTCAGGAAGTACTGCCCGTTGGGTCCGGCCGCGATCGGCCCGAAATAGCCCGCGATCGGCGTGGGAACAACCTGTCGTGCGCTGACGAAATTGTCGATGCTGGAATCGAACAGGTATCCCACTCCCGAGGTCGCCAGCATCAGGACATACGCGCCTTCGGGAGTGGACGCCATGCTGACGGCCGGCACGGAGCGGGTGGTCGTCCCGAAGATGTTGGCGTTCAGGGTCCGGGGCACCAGGGTGGAACCGACGATCTTCCACAAGGTGCCATCCGACATCAAGACCTGCGGGCCGAGCCGGCTGGAGGCAATCAGGGTCGGCGTGATGATGGTGAAGGTGGCATTGAACGGAATCGGCGGATAACTTACCTGGCCCACCACAGCCAACTGGGTCAGGTCCACGATGCTGATACTTTCGCCACCGCTGTTGGCGACGTATAAGGTATTGCCATCCTCGCCGAACGCGAGCGAAGAGGGTAACTGGCCGACGCCGATGGGGGCCAGGAACTGCTGTTTTTGCATGTCGAAGACTTCGACGCGGTTCAGGCCGGGATTGGCAATATACAGGCGCTGGCGCGCAGTATCGGCCACCAGATCCGTCAAGCCCAGGCTGCCGGCGCCAGTGTCTACCGGGAGAATGGTGCCGCGTGCCTCGGAGTTTCGATTGTTCTGGAATACGCGCACCGTGGGGACGACATTGACGGCTTCCGGGGACTGGATCAGCAACTGGTCGGGAGTTGCCGTGCCAAGCGTCCGGGCCGCCGCGGAATTGAATTGTGCGGTGAGGTCTCCGCCGTATGGCCGGGCGGCGACTCTCACGGCGGGAGAAGTCGCGGTGGAAGCGAGGATCTGGACCGTGGCGCTCAGATTCCTGCCGCCGGCATTGCGGATCGGAATCACCGCCGAATTCTGCGCCGCCGTGACGCCGCACTGGTCGAAGGCCAGGAGCGCCACGTTCGAGTCGGGGATGGCGAGGGGGAGTTGCTGCAGGGTGCCGATCGGCAGGACCATGAAGCCCGACTGGGAAATCGCGTAGATGGTCGCGCTGTCGGAGGTAATCACCATTCTCCCGCCCAGATTCTCGGGGAGCTGGATGCCCAACTGGATGAGCAGGTTGTCCGGCCGGTTGAACAGCAGCTCGGAGGTGTTCGGCGGGGCTGTAGGACTGGCCACGGGCACGATGTTGTACGCGGTCACCAGCGCCTGGCCGCTGGAGGTCTGAGCGAAGACGGCGCCCCCCTGCACGGTCTGCGTATTGAAGGTGGTGTTGGCCGGAAATACGAATGGCGAATTGTTGCTGCTCTGCTGCGCCAGAACCAACATCGACGCGGTGTCGAAGAGGGTGGGGCCGGTGAGGAACCGCGAACCATCCGGGGAGACCGCCACGACCGGAGAGATTGCCGGGATGGTACGGCTGGAGAGCACGGTGGACGAGTTCACATCGAAGACGAAGGCGGTGCGGCTGGTGGTGGTTTCGTGGACGCCGACGATGGTCCGGCCATCCTGCGAAGCTTGCAGGCGGGCGTGGCTGGCGAGCGACATGACACCGCCGGGGGGCGGCAGAGCCGGAACGGACGGGGCTGGCGGGGCGATCACCACCGCCTGGAGGGCGTGCGCGGCGTCGGCCGTAGGATCGTACGTAATCAAGATATCCTGGCCCGTTCCGGTTCCAATGGTCGAGATCAGGACCTTCTCATTGAATCCCACGGCGACGCCCTGCGGGCTTGCGCCCAACGTTACGGAGCGGGAGGAGAATGTGGCGGACGTCAGGTCGATGATATCGAGGGCGGATGCGCCATAGCAGGCGACGTAGAGCGCCCGGCCGGATGGCGAGATGGCGATGGCGAGAGGGGTGGAGTCGGTCGCAATCGTGGAAGACAAGCGAGGCGGGTTGGTGCTGGTGGAGTAGACCTCCACCTGGTTCGAGGCTGTGTTCACCACATAGAGGCGTTTGCGGGCTTCGTCCAGCGCTAGATCGGCGAGCGGCTGGGCATGCGCCACGACTGTGCCGAAGGTGGCGCCGAAGGACGGGAGCGTCAGGAAAAAAAGAAAAAGCAGGGGCCGGAAGGCGAACATCGGAAACCAATATAACCCATGACAGGAATGAATGTTGCGTGATTTGGAGGAGGCGGGACCGGAGTTGGGACGCAGCATTGACGGGAACCTTCAAAGATGGGTCACACCCGGCCGACAAGCGTCCCCATAAGTGTGGACGCGGCACGAGTGCCCGCACCACATCGGGCCCGAAGACCGGCGGGTTTTCATGGACTCTTGTGGGCCGGCGGGGCCTGAGGGTACAGGCAAGAGTGCCTGCGCCACATAGTTGCGCGGCGAATGCCGGGTACGCTCTATTCCGCGCGGAGGGTTTTGACGGGGTCGATCCGGGAGGCCCTCCGCGATGGAACGAAGGCTGCCGTCATTGCCGCAGCGCCCACGACGGCCAGCCCTCCGGCATACGCCACCAGATCAAAGGCAGGCGCCATGAGGAACAGATGGACCAGCAGTTTCGAGGCGGCGAACGACAGGACCACGCCCGCCAATAGTCCTGCGGCGGCCAGTCTGCCCGACTGCTTCAGCATCAGGGCCACTACGCTGCCGGGCGAAGCGCCCAACGCCATGCGGATGCCCAGTTCTTTGGCGCGCTGGCCCACCAGGTACGACATGATTCCGTACATTCCCGAAATCGAAAGCGCCAGCGCCAGGGTTCCCAGCGCGAAGGCAATGAAGGAGGCCGCCTGGAACGGCCAGACCTGCAGCGCAAACGAGTCCTCGAGCGCTATGGTAAGCACGCCGCGGTCGGGGATCACCGCGGCAGTTGCCGACTCCAGCGACTCGCGTGCGGCGGCGGTATTGCTCTTCGCGCGAATCAGAAGCTGCGGCGCGCGGCCGGCGTTCACCGAGGTGGGGAGATAGATCATGGTGGAATCGACGCCGTTGAACAGCATACCGCTCACTACGTCCCCGGCGATGCCCACTACCACGACCGTTCCCATTTTGGGTTGTTCCGCGGGAGCCCGGTTGCGCGATGCGCCGATCGCGATGGTCTTGCCCAGTGCTTCTTCGTGGGGCCAGAAATGGCGGGCAGTGGCTTCGCTGACGATCGCCACGGCGGCCTCCGCATCGGCTTGGTCGAGAGGAAAGTCCGCCCCCGGAGGACGGGGATTCCCAGCAATCCGAAGTACTCGGGCGAGACCAGATTGTAGTTGGTTCCGCCTGTCCGCTCCCCGCCGGAGTCACCGCGATACTCCGCGAGATCCCGCTAAGTGGTGGACGCATGGTGGCGGCCAGCCCGCCGACCCAAGGCTGGAGCGCGAGATGCCCGGCCAGCCTTTGCAAGCTCGACGGGTCGGGCCGGTTGAGCATCATCGGACTGACGACGCCCCGGAGGCTGTATCCGATCTCGGTGGCCTGATATGCCGAACTGCTACGCACCAGGACTCCGGTGAGGACCAGCAGGAGCAGGCAAACGGTAATCTGGCTGACCACCAGGGCATAACGCAGGCGCGACGACTGGAGCCGGATGAATTCTCCACGGAGGGCGCTCACCAGGGTCACCCGCGTTGCCTGCAGCGCAGGCGCCAATCCTGAGGTCACGGTTGCCAGTCCCGCGGTGAGCACGATGAACAGCAGGACCCGCCGGTCCACGTTCAGCGGTAGAAGCCGGAGCAGTTTGGCGTACGACGCCGGCGCTGTCGAAAACAACAGGTGCTGCGCCCCGCGGGTTGCCCACTGGGAGACGGCGAGCCCCACGGCGCCGGCCAGCAACGCCAACAGCAGGCTCTCCGATAACAGTTGACACACCAGGCGGCTTCGGCCGGCTCCCAGCGAGAGACGCACGCCGATCTCCCGCTGGCGCGCGATGGCGCGGGCCAGCATCATGTTGGTGACGTTTGCGCAACAGATCACCAGCACCAGGCCAAAGGTCAGAATCAACGGCGAGAATATAGCCAGGATCTTCGGATCGAGCGGCAGCGCGGTGGCTTTTGACACCAGGACAGCCTGCGCCGCCTGCTCGCTTGGCGGAAGCGACTCGGTCAGATGGCTCATGGTGACGGTCAGGGCCGCCTTCGCCCGGTCCTGTGAGATCGCGGGGAGAAGCCGGCCCACCAGTTGCAACACGGCCGGCCGGTCCGCGGCGAACGGATTCGCGTGTGGAACCAGCAGGCCTGCCATGGTGACAGGCATGTAAAGATCCTCGGGCGTGTCGGTCATGGAAAGCCCCGCGAAATCCGCTCCGCAGATGCCGATCACCACCATGGGCTGCCCGTTCACCAGGATCTTGCGCCCCACAATCGAAGGGTCAGCGCCGAATTCCGATTTCCAGATCTGGTAGCTCAGCACCACCACCTGACCCGCCCCCCGGGTGGCGGCGTCTTCGGGCAGAATCGGGCGGCCGAACGTCATGGGGATACCCAGCATCGTGAAGTAATTGCCGGAAACCAACAGGCCGCCCAGGCTGCGACGATCGACGCGGGCGAAGAACTCCTCAGAGGCAATCGCATCGGTGAGCGCAGGGGAGCCGGACCGCAGCGCCTGGTATTGGTCCCACGTGAAGGAAGGCTGAGTGCGAACGCGTTGGGTGCTATAGGCCAGTTGATACAGGCTGTAAGGATCGTGCACCGTGGCAGGCCGCAGGACGTACGCATCGAACAGGGTGAACAGCATTGTCACTTAAGGCATAATGTTGCCGTTTGGCAAGGTTATGGTTTATTTGAGCTTCATTCGCAACATGAATGCCCGCGGCTTGTCCGCCAACTGCGTTCACAATGGGATCCGGTAGACCGATCGCGGTTCCTAAATCCTTCGCGACTACACAGGAACGGCTTTTTACAGTGCCGTTTCAGGTCCGGGAATCGCCTTCGGGCACAGGTATATACTTGCCGTAAGGTTGTCGCCATCGCGAAGTTGAGAAGGGAGGCAATATGCGAGTTGTGGCTGTCCAAGCGGCGCCGGGGGGCCTCTCCACGGGCGTGCATAAACTAGAGGAAGGCTTCCGAGGAAACGAACCTCTGTTTTCATTACTGCGAGCCAAACGTTCGGGCCTGCTTCAAGGATTGTTAACCCTCGTTTCTGCGGTCTTGCTGCCAGCTGCCCTCACGGCCGTTACGTGCTCAGCGCAGGATGCACACACCAGCAGCAAGGACTTGCCTCTGGTTTGGGTGCTCTCGACTGGCGGCACGATTTCCGGCAGAGGCGCGTCGTCAACGAGTCTGGCCGAATACAAGTCAGGTTCTCTCCTTGGCGAGGATCTCGTTAAAGGGGTGCCAGAGACTCAGTTGTACGCCAAAGTCAAAGTCGAGCAGATCGTTAACGTCAGCAGTGCGGATATAACCATCGACAATTGGATCACGCTCGCAAACCGCGTCAATCGTATCTTTGCCGATGACAAGAAAGTCGCAGGTATCGTTATCACGCACGGCACCAACACACTTGAGGAGACTGCTTACTTCCTCAATCTGACGGTCAAGGATGACCGGCCCATTGTTCTGGTCGGAGCGATGCGCCCCGCTACCGCGATCAGCGCGGACGGACCGCTCAATCTGCTGAACGCGATCCGCGCCGCAGCATCGTCTGAGGCGCGGGGCAAGGGCGTCTTAATCGTGATGAATGACGAGATCAACGGAGCGCGGGACGCGACGAAAACGAACACCTACCGCGTCGAAACGTTCCGCGCTCCCGACCTCGGCTAT
>Ga0335077_10013407_pt1 | contig 10248 bp, 9 predicted proteins | sample Lox_Sample_31_FD_207151 | JGI IMG/M metagenome (GOLD analysis project Ga0335077, IMG submission 207151) | Soil microbial communities from Loxahatchee National Wildlife Refuge, Florida, United States - Lox_Sample_3.1 | ecosystem: Environmental > Terrestrial > Soil > Wetlands | place: USA: Florida...
CCGGTACTCGATGACGTGTCCCGTCCCGCCGGCCGTCCCGATGGCGCCGATGATGGCGAGCACGATGTCCTTGGCCAACACCCCGACGGGGAGGTCACCCTCGACCGTGACCGCCATGGTGGCCGGACGAAGCTGGGGGAGGGTCTGGGTGGCCAGAACGTGCTCCACTTCGGAGGTGCCGATCCCGAAGGCCAGCGCCCCGAAGGCCCCGTGGGTCGAAGTGTGGCTGTCACCGCACACCACGGTCATGCCCGGGAGGGTCAGCCCGAGCTCGGGCCCGATGATGTGGACGATTCCCTGGTTGGCGTGGCCCATGGGGAAGCAGCGGATCCCGAACTCCGCGCAGTTGGTCGAGAGCACTTCGAGCTGCTTCGCCGAGATGGGGTCGGCCACCGGCTTGTCGACATCGGTGGTGGGAACGTTGTGGTCGGCAGTGGCCAAGGTCAGATCGGGACGGCGCACCGTCCGTCCGGCCAGCCGCAGGCCGTCGAAAGCCTGGGGTGACGTCACCTCGTGGACGAGATGGAGATCGATGAACAGCAGGTCGGGCTCGCCGGCGGCGCAGTGGACGACGTGGCGGTCCCAGACCTTCTCGCTCAAGGTCCGCGGAGACGGCGACACCTCGGTCGCCACCTCAGGATCCGATCTTCACGATCTCCACGCGCAGCACCCCTCCCGGTGCCTCGTACTCGACCACGTCCCCGGGGGCGCGACCGAGCAGGGCTTGGCCCAGCGGTGAGCCGGGAGACACCACGCTCAATTCGTCGTTGCGCTCCTCGATCGACCCCACCAGGAAGCGTTCGACCTCGTCGTCCCCCTCGTAGCGGATGGAGACGATCGAACCGGTGGCGACGGTCGAATCGGGGAGACTGCTCCCGTCGACGATCTCGGCGTCGGCCAGCGTGGCCTGGAGCTGACGGATCCGGGCCTCCATCTTCCCCTGGTTGTCCTTGGCCGCGTGGTAGTCGCCGTTCTCCGAGAGGTCCCCGAGGGCCCGGGCGGCCTCGATGGCCCGGGCGATCTCGACCCGTCCCCGGGTGGTCAGGTCCTCGAGCTCGGTCTTCAACCGTTCGTAGGTGGCGAGTGTCAGCTGCGTGGGCTCGTCCGTCACCCCCGCGAGGCTACCGGCTCCTTCCGAGGCCCTCTGTCCGCTCCTTTCGGCCCGGACGAGGTTGACGTCCCTGGTCAGGGTGGGGGAGACTTTCTGGTGATGTCCAGCGCGACCACCGTCGTCATTATCGAATAGGCGCGCACCTCGCCGGGGTGCGCCTGACCGACCGTCCACCTAGTGGGCGGTTTTTCATTTTCGGGTCCGCCCCGGCGCCGCCATGGGGCCGCCCACCGGGCACCGGAGCCGAGGACCCGGGCCGTGGAAAGAGGCCGACGACGGGGCCGAAGAGCCAGTGAGATCCAGACAGTGAGGCCAGACCGTGAGAACTGAGAAAGAGGACCAGGCGAGCCGGGCACGTGGGGACCGGGGGGGCCCGTGAGCCCGACCACGACCGACCGGGTGGCGGTCATCGGGGGGGACGGGATCGGCCCCGAGGTGGTGGCCGAGGCGCTGAAGGTGGTCGACGCCACCGGTGTCCACCTCGACACGACCCCCTTCGTCCTGGGGGCCGCTCACTACCTGCGCACCGGGGAGGTCCTTGCCGACGCCACACTGGCCGAGCTGCGGGGCTTCGACGCCATCCTCCTCGGCGCCGTCGGGCCGCCCGTGGGCTCGACCGAGGTGCCCACTGGGTTGCTCGAACGAGGACTGCTGTTGCGGTTGCGGTTCGAGCTCGACCTCTACGTCAACCTCCGTCCCTTCCTGGGCACCCCGGGGGCGCCGGCACCGGACTGCGACCTGGTGGTGGTCCGGGAGAACACTGAGGGCGCCTACGCCGGGGAAGGAGGATTCCTGCGCAAGGGGACGCCCTTGGAGGTGGCCACTCAGGGTTCGGTGAACACCCGGATGGGGGCCGAGCGGTGCATCCGGTTCGCCTTCGAGCTCGCCGACCGGCGGCCCCGTCGGCATCTCACCATGGTGCACAAGACCAACGTCCTCACCTTCGCCGGCGACCTCTGGCAGCGGGCCACCAACGAGGTGGCCACCGAGTACCCGGGGGTGACGACGGACTACAACCACGTCGACGCCGCTTGTATCTACCTGGTCGAGCAGCCGGCTCGTTACGACGTCATCGTCACCGACAACCTCTTCGGGGACATCCTCACCGATCTCGCCGGCGCCGTGGCCGGGGGGATCGGGCTGGCAGCCTCGGCCAACCTGAACCCGGCCCGCACCGGTCCGTCGCTGTTCGAGCCCGTCCACGGTGCCGCCCACGACATCGCCGGCACGGGAACCGCCAACCCGCTGGCGGCCATCCGATCCGCCGCCCTCATGCTGGAGCACCTCGGTCATACGGCGGCCGCCGAGCGGATGACCAAGGCCGTCACCGCCTACCTGGCCGCCCACCCGCCCGGCGCACCGTTCCCCTCCACCGTCGCCGTCGGCGACGCCATCGCAGAAAGGTTGTAGGGAGATGCCGATCACCCCGACGGAGAAGATCTGGTTCGACGGCGAGTTCGTCGACTGGGACAAGGCACAGGTTCACGTCCTCACCCACTCGCTGCACTACGGGTCGGGCGTCTTCGAGGGCATCCGCGCCTACCCGACGCCGGCCGGAGTGGCCGTCTTCCGACTCACCGACCACATCGACCGGCTCTTCCTGTCCGCCAAGGTGGTGATGATCGACATCCCGTTCGAGCGGGACCAGGTGGTCGAGGCGACCAAGGAGCTGGTTCGGTTGAACGGTCTCGAGGACGGCTGCTACATACGTCCCATCGTCTACCTGGGGTACGGGGAGATGGGCCTCAACCCGCTTCCCTGTCCGGTGAACGTGGCCATCGCCGCCTGGCCCTGGGGGACCTACCTCGGCGACGAGGGCGTGGCCAACGGCATCCGCCTGAAGGTCTCCTCCTGGCAGCGCCACGACCCGAACGCCGTTCCCACCGCGGCCAAGAGCACCGGGATGTACGTGAACTCCTCGTTGGCCAAGGTCGAGGCGCTGAAGGCCGGATACGACGAGGCCGTCCTGCTCACCCCCGACGGGCGGGTCTCGGAGTGCACGGGGGAGAACCTCTTCGTGGTGAAGGGTGGCCGGATCTACACCCCGCCCACTTCCGAGTCTGGTGCCCTGGCCGGGATCACCCAGGCTTCGGTGACCACCATCGCCACCGACCTCGGCTACGAGGTGACCAACGAAGCCCTCATCCGCACCGACCTCTACACCGCGGATGAGGCCTTCCTCACCGGGACGGCGGCCGAGGTGGTGCCGATCAGGGAGGTGGACGACCGCACGGTGGGGACCGGGAAGCCCGGCGCCATCACCAAGCAGCTCCAGGAGACGTACTTCGCGGCGGTGCGCGGGGGGGTGGACCGGTACAAGGACTGGCTCGAACATGTCCGGTAGCACACCCCCGGCGCGCCGGCAGGCCCATCGGCACGGCCAGATCAGCCACTCCTTCGATTTCCCCACCCTCCCCGAGGCGGTCGACATCTTCGACACGACGCTGCGCGACGGGTCGCAGCAGGAGGGGCTCTCGCTCACGGTGGACGACAAGCTCCGGGTGGCAGAGCAGCTCGACCACCTGGGGGTGACCTTCATCGAGGGGGGCTGGCCCGGCGCCAATCCCAAGGACGAGGAGTTCTTCGCCCGGGCCCCCGCCGAGCTGCGGCTGTCCACCGCCACCCTGGTGGCCTTCGGGTCGACCCGCCGGCCCGGGGTGCGTCCGGAGGACGACGAAGTGCTGCGGCACCTGGTCAAGGCCAACACCGAGGCCGTCTGCATCGTGGCCAAGGCCTCGGAGGTCCACGTCACCGACGCCTTGCGGACATCGCTCGAAGAAGCACTGGCCATGGCGACGGAGTCGGTGGGCTTTCTCCGGGACCACGGCCTACGGGTCTTCTTCGATGCCGAGCACTTCTTCGACGGGTACCGGCTCAACCCCGAGTTCAGCCTCCGGGTGCTCCGGGCCGCCGAGGAGGCGGGGGCCGAGGCTCTCGTCCTCTGCGACACCAACGGGGGCACCATGCCCCACGAGGTGGAGGAGATCGTGGCCGGCATCGTGTCCGACTTCGGGTGCCAGGTGGGGGTGCACTTTCACAACGACTCGGGTTGTGCCGTGGCCAATTCGATCGCCGCCGTCCGGGCCGGGGCCACCCACGTCCAGGGCTGCATCAACGGCTACGGCGAGCGCACGGGGAACGCCGATCTGTCGGCCGCCATCCCCAACCTGTCGCTCAAGCTCAACATCCGGACCCTCCCGGCCGACCGGCTCGAGCTGCTCACCCCCGTCTCGCACCACATCGCCGAGCTGGTGAACATCGCTCCCAATCCCCAGCAGCCCTACGTGGGGGCGGCGTCGTTCGCCCACAAGGCCGGCTTGCACACGAGCGCTATCGCCCGTCGTCGCGACGCCTATGAGCACGTCCCACCCGACACCGTCGGCAACGGCACCCGCTTCGTGGTGTCCGAGATGGCCGGTCGGTCCACCCTTGCCTTCAAAGCCCGAGAGCTCGGACTCGACCTGGACTCCGACGCGTTGGGGGAGGTGCTGGACACGTTGAAGACGCTCGAGCACCGGGGGTATCACTTCGAGGTGGCCGACGGATCCCTCGAGCTGCTCCTGCGCCGGGCGTCGGGGTGGGTGCCGGATTTCTTCGAGCTTGAGTCGTTTCGGGTGATCGCCGATCACGCGGACGAGGCCGACCGCCAGAGCCGTCCCATGACCGAGGCAACCGTCAAAGTCCGGGTTCGTGGGGACCGGGTGGTGGCCACGGCCGAGGGGAACGGACCGGTGAACGCGTTGGACTCGGCGCTGCGCAAGGCCATCGGCTCCTCGTACCCGGTCCTCGGCGGTGTCCACCTCGTCGACTACAGGGTGCGGGTGCTCGACACCGGCCGTGGTACCGGCGCAGTCACCCGGGTGCTCATCGACACCACCGACGGGGAGGTCGTCTGGACCACCATCGGGGTGTCGGAGAACATCATCGAAGCCTCCTGGCAGGCCCTCTTCGACTCGATCGTCTACGGTCTGGTCCACGCCGGATCGCCCACGCGGTCCGAGGCGGAGGACGGATGACGCAGCCCAGCTACGTGCCCATCGGTGAGGCGGACCAGGTCCGTCCCGCCTATCGCCTCAGGACTCCGGGCGACTGGCGCCAGAACCGGGTGGCGGAGCTCCTCGCGCCGGAGCAGCCCCACGGCCGCGGGATGGGGGTGCAGGGGCCGGACCAGGGCTATGCCCTCCTTCTGGCGCACCGGCTCTTCGAGGACCGGCTCACGCTCACCCCCGGGATCACCGCCGAGGACGCGCTGGTCGGTTGCGCCGGCGTGGCCAGCGCCCGGGCCGCGCTCTTCGGACGGGCCCCGGTGGCCAAGGACCTCGAGCTGGCCCTGGTGCTGTTCGGCTTCCTGGGTGCGGCCCCGCCCGATCTCGTCGCGTGGCGGTCCCCCCTCTTCCAAGCGGCCGCGCTGCACTACGAGCAGCAGCGTCGCATCGTGGCCTTCGTCCCGGAATCGACCCTGCGCCTTGCGCCCGATCGGCTCCGGGCGCAGCCGGCCACCTGGCGCCACCTTCTGCTCGTCGACTGAGGGCTGCGGCGCTGCCTCCGGGTGGCGCCGGGGAGTGGCGCCGGGGTGGGAAACTGTGGTGATGGAATTGTCGACCTTCGCCCTCGCCGACACCCAGAAGGTATTCCGGGCGTCGCTACGTCGGCTCTGCGAATCCCGCATCGCCCCCCACGCCGCCGAGGTGGACCGAGACGCCGCCTACCCCTGGGACAGCTTCAAGGCCTGCCTCGAGATGGAGCTTCCCGCCCTCGGGATCCCGGTCGAATACGGCGGGATGGGCGCCGACCACGTCACCCAGGCGATCATGGTGGAGGAGCTGGCCCGGGCCTGCGCGGCGACGAGCGTCACCCTGCTCATCTCCAAGCTGAGCGTGGTGCCGGTGATGAACTGGGGATCGGACGAGCTCAAGCGGCACTACCTCCCCCGGATCGCGTCGGGCGAGGCCCAGGGCAGCTACTGCCTCTCGGAGGCCGACGCCGGCAGCGACGTCGCCGCCATGCGCTGCCGGGCGGTCCGCGACGGCGACCACTACGTCCTGTCGGGGACCAAGTACTGGATCACCAACGCCGGGATCTCTGACGTCTACACCGTCTTCGCCAAGACCGACCCCGAGGCCGGCCATCGCGGGATCAGCTGCTTCGTGGTGGAGGCCGACTGGGGGGTGAAGGTAGCGAAGCTCGAGCAGAAGATGGGTCTGCGAGGCAGCCCCACGGGGGAGGTCGTCTTCGACGACGTCAGGGTCCCGGCCGCCAACCTGGTGGGGCAGGAGGGCCAGGGCTTCACCATCGCCATGCACACCCTCGATCGCAGCCGGCCCACCATCGGGGCCCAGGCGGTGGGCATCGCCCAGGGGGCCATCGACCACGCCTCGGCCTACCTGCAGCAGCGTCAGGCGTTCGGCCGACCGATCGCCGAGTTCCAAGGCCTGCGGTTCATGGTCGCGGACATGGCCATGCGGACCGAGGCGGCCCGCACCCTCGTCTACCGGGCCTGCGCGACGATCGACGCCGGTGATCCCGACCACGATCTTTCGGTGGTGGGGGCCATGGCGAAGTGCTTCGCCTCGGACACGGCCATGGCGGTGACCACCGATGCCGTCCAGCTCCTCGGGGGCTACGGGTACACGAAGGACTTCCCCGTCGAGCGGATGATGCGCGACGCCAAGATCACCCAGATCTACGAGGGCACCAACCAGATCCAGCGGGTCGTGATCGCGAAGAGGCTGCTCGGATAGGGTATTTGCCGACGCAATTACCCGTGATCCTCTGAGGAGCCGGGACATCCCCACTTCATCCCCACAGGCCCGTCCTGGGCCTCGGTGGCGACGATCCGGGCGCGCAAGCCGGGGGGTGGGAGCTTCGGGCTGTCCCCGGCCGGGGCCCAGACCACAAACCGCTCCAGGTCAGCGGCCGCCAGCCTCGGCGGGACGTCGACCACATCCGACGCTAGGGACAAGCTCGGCGTCCACCGAAATCATGGATGAGGCACCTCCCGCTCGGGCGGCACGGACGCCTGAACGAATAGCGGCATGTCGACACTTATGGGTTGGTGTGACCACCAACCCGCGCGAGTCCGCTTAGAAGATGAAGGGCACGAACATCTTGGTCGAGCGCCGGTACACCGGGTAGGTGTCGGGGAACTGCCCGGTCAGGTTGCGCTCCTCCACCGTCGCGCAGTAGAAGAAGTAGACCCCGGCGAGGGCAACGGCGACGAGCCACGCCCAGCTCAGCGCCACCGCGGTGCCGACACTAGCGACCAGGACGCCAGAGTAGATGGGGTGCCGGACCAGGTGGTAGGGACCGCTGGTCACCAGCTCCGGCTCTTTCTTTTGTGACATCGGGGTGCCCCAGTTGCGCCCGATGTGTAGGCGGGCCCAGATTGCGAACCCCAGCCCGGCCGCGAAGAGGACGAGCCCGAGGCCGGCGCGCCACGGCTCCGAATTGAGGCCGTGGTTTCGGAAGGCTCCCAAGCGGATCAGGACGATCGCAAGGATGACGATCACCACCCTGATGCGCAGCTCGCGGGACCAAGCGAGACGCCCCCTTTTCATGGAGAAGGCTGCCACGAGCCAGTAGGTCCAGAACGCCGCCCATCCGATGGCGAAGACGAGCTCGACCGCGTGCACGAGACTCAGACTTCCACCAGCACCTGGTGGTACGCCACCAGGTGCTCATGGACTGTGCAAGTGAGACACTCGCGCCGGGCTCGAGCGGCGAGGCGCTCGATCATGCAGGGGGCGAGGTGAGCGCAAGAAGCCGGGCACGGCCAACCTGGCCACCAGGCGGGCGGCCCGGTTGACCGCCGGGCCGAAGTGGTCACCGCCACGCTCCTGACACCCGCCGGTGTGCAGCGCCATGCGGACCCGCAGCGAGACCTGCTCGGGCCAGACCTCTGCGGCGAGGGCCTTCTGGGCTTCAATGGCTGCCCCAACGCCCGCCTCGGCGTCGGCGAATGTGGCGCAGAATGCGTCGCCGACGGTCTTGAACACGTAGCCGCCCGATCCTTCGATGGCCGAGCGAACGAGATCGTCGTGGCGGGCCAGAGCCTGCTGCATCTGGGCGTGGTGAGACTCCCACAGGGCGGTCGAGCCCCCGACATCGGTGAAGAGCAGCGTCACCGTGCCCGAGGGTTGGCCCATCGCCACATTCCCGCCGGACCCCGGGCGCCCGGAAATATCCGGGCCCAAGCGGATCAGGACTCGCCCAGGACGACCGGCAGGTCGCCGGGTACCGAGGAGCTCACGGCCTGGTACCTCGGGCTCACGTCCCGGTGGGATCACCCGGTCCAGCACGGACAGGAAAGGCTTTCAGGTCGTCCGCACGTGGCAGGATTGGTTCGCCGGCGCAGCCAGGGACCCGACCGGCATCGCCGAGGTGCGGTCGATATCGTGCGGGTGGTCGGCGAGACGGGGTTCCAGGGCTTCACGATGTGGTGCGCCTCGAAGATGACCGGGGGGCCGGAAAACTCGATTCCAGCTCCGGCGAGGACCGGTATGAGGCGCTCGCCGAACGGCTCAAACTGCTCCGGCGTGTCCCAGACTTGACTCACGAGGACGCCTCCATCCGAGCCAAAGAAGCAGACGTGGTAATCCAGTCCCGGGGGAGGCCAGGGCGGCTTGGCCTTTTCCAACGCTTCGCCACTCCGGTCCATTGGCGGGTTAGTTTTGCTTCAGTGCCTTCACCCCTCCTGTCCCTTCGACACAGAACGCTCCGGAACGGGGCGACGTCTCCATCTCGAGCGTCTGTCGACGAGGGTCCGACACCTTCGCCATCGCTACCTTCATCCCCTGCAATTCGGACCGGCGCAGCGGACGGTGGACTACGCCGACGCTTGCCGAGCCAGCTCAGGGCTACAGCATGGACTGGCGAGATGCAGGGGAGCCTCCACCCAGATCTACGAGGGGACCACCCAGATCCAACCAGCGGTCATGGCCCAGGGCCTCCTCGGGTAGGGCGGCGGGCGTGCCCCCGAGCGGCCCGATGAGCGCGGCGGTGCGGCTGTGGCGCGACGGCGGCCGCCTCCGGAGCCTGGCGGGATGGGATGTCTTCACCATGGAGGTCGAGCCCGTCGGGTCCGAGGATCTCGAACCCCTTCTCGTCCTCCACGGGTTCCCCACCTGCTCCTTCGACTTCCGTCTCGTCCTCCCCGAGCTGGCTCGCAACCGGAGGGTGCTGCTGCTCGACTTCCTCGGCTACGGGCTGTCGGCCAAGCCGGACGTCTCCTACACGATGGCCCTGCAGGCCGACCTGGCGCAGGCGTTCGTCGCCGAGGTGGGGGTGGACCGCCTGGCCCTTCTCACCCACGACATGGGCGACACCGTCGGCGGCGAGCTCTTGGCCCGCCAGCTGGACGGGACCTGGGACGTCGAGGTCAGCCGGCGGGTGGTCACCAACGGGAGTATCTACATCGAGATGGCGCACCTGAGTCCGGGACAGGAGTTCCTCCTCGGCCTCCCCGACGAGCCGCTCCCCGACACCCTCCCCGCCGACGGCGCCACCATGAAGGCGGGCCTCGGCGCCACCTTCAGCCCCCGCTCCACCGTGGACGACGCCGAGCTGGAGGCGGCCTGGGAGCTCATCGCCCACCGTGACGGTCAGCGGATGCTGCCCCGGACGATCCGCTACATCGAGGAGCGCCGGCGCCGCCAGGGCCGGTTCACCGGTGCCATCGAGGTGCATCCTTCGCCCTTGACCATCGTCTGGGGGGCCGACGACCCCATCGCCGTGCCGTCGATGGCCACGAGGCTCCACCGGGCGCGCCCCGACGCCTCGCTCACCGTCCTCGACGGCGTCGGCCACTACCCCATGATCGAGTCACCGGTGGTCTTCGCCGAGGCGGTCCTGGCCGGCTTGCACTGAAGTGGCGGGGCGGGCGCCGGCCTCGGCGACCCCCGACCCTCGGGGTGCCCAGTAGAACGGGTTCTATACTGCGGGACACCAGTCGCCGCGGAGCGACACCCGAAGGGCAGCCGCATCGCCCACGGCCAGGAGAGGATGAGCAATGGGACAACCGGTGATCATCGAGGCGGTCCGGACGCCGATCGGGAAGCGCAACGGCTGGCTCTCCGGATTCCACCCGGCCCAGTTGCTCGGGATCGCCCAGGTCGAGCTGATCAAGCGGGCGGGGATCG
>Ga0335077_10013409_pt1 | contig 10247 bp, 10 predicted proteins | sample Lox_Sample_31_FD_207151 | JGI IMG/M metagenome (GOLD analysis project Ga0335077, IMG submission 207151) | Soil microbial communities from Loxahatchee National Wildlife Refuge, Florida, United States - Lox_Sample_3.1 | ecosystem: Environmental > Terrestrial > Soil > Wetlands | place: USA...
ACTATCGGCGGCACTTTGTTCGCCGTAATTGCGGGCTTCCTCGTTGCCATTTCGACTGCCAAGTCCATCACCCAGCCTTTAACCCACCTCATGACCGTGACCCGCGAAATCGGGGATTCCGGCGACCTCGACCAGAATATCGACATTCACCGCAACGACGAAATAGGCGCGCTCGCCACTACTTTCAACAACATGGTTGCCTACTTGAAGGAAATGGCGGCCGTTTCCATGGCCGTCGCCGAAGGCGATCTCACAGTAGAAGTTGTGCCGCGTTCCAAGCGCGACACGCTCGGCAACGCCTTCTTGCGCATGTCTCATGGATTGCAGGAACTCGTGCGCACCACCCGCGATTCTGCTGGCCAGGTTTCTGCTGGCTCGAATCAGGTAGCGGGCGCTGCGGATGAATCCGCAAAGGTCAGCGTCCAGGCTTCTTCCGCCATCGAAGAAGTCACCAGCACCATGCACGAGATGAGCATCAACGTGCAAAACGTCGTCAAAAACACCCAGATTCAGGCTTCCAGCGTTGCCGAAACTTCCGCTTCCATCGATCAGATGGTCACTTCCATCCAGCGCGTCGCAGACACTGCCAAAGTTCTCTTGGACATCGCCAATCGTTCCCGCGAAGAAGTTGTCACCGGTATCCAGACTATGGAAAAAGCCACAGATGGCCTCAACCGCACCAACCAGGCCATTCAATCGTCCGCCGAAATCATCAACATTCTTGGCCACCGCGCCGACGACATTGGCAAGATCATCGAAGTCATTGACGATCTTGCCGAGCAGACCAACCTGCTTGCGCTCAACGCCGCCATCGAAGCGGCTCGCGCTGGCGAACACGGGCTCGGTTTTGCCGTCGTTGCCGACGAAGTCCGCAAGCTCGCGGAAAAGTCCACGCAATCCACCAAGGAAATCGCCGACCTCATTCAGAGCATTCAGCGGGAAGCGCGCCAGGCGGTCGAGAATATGGAGCGGAGCACGCGCATCGTCGAGGAAGGCCTCACTCTCGGCAACGATCTCGGCTCCGCCCTGCACAAGATTTCCAACGTCGTTACCGAGGTCTACAAGTTCTCCCAGGAAATCGGCGCTGCCACCAACGAGCAGTCCGTCGGCTCCGCCCAAATCGCCAAGGCCACCGGACGCCTCACGGAAATTACCCAGGAAATCAATTCCGCCGTCGAAGAGCAAGCTTCCGGCGCGCAGGCGGTGGTTCGTGCCATGGACAAGATGCGCGAACTGGTCCAGCAGTCCGCATCCAGCTCCACCGAGCTTTCCGCCGCCGCCGAGCAGATGCTTAAGCTCTCTCGCAACCTGCTCGACAGCATGGACCGCTTCATTCTCGACCGCGCCGCCCAGCAGCAGCGCGCGCGCCGCCCTGAAGGGTTCGGCAAGCGCCGCGGCCAGGAAGCTGACCAGGAACAGGAACTCGAATACGCCGAGTTGGCCCGCTCGTAAAGGACCGGAGACTTTTTGATGGAAAAGGATCTGCAAGTAGTTGGCTTCCGGATCGGCAATGAAACGTACGGTGTCCGCATCGGTTCCGTCCGCGAAATTGTCCGCGTCCCGGAAATCACTGTCGTCCCCAGCGCGCCCGATCTAATTGAAGGCGTCATCAATTTGCGCGGCAAAATCATTCCGGTCATGGATCTCCGCAAGCGCTTCGGACAAACGGAAATCCAGCATGACAAAAAGAACCGTATCCTCGTCGTCGAACTCGACAATCGCTTGATCGGCTTAATCGTTAATGCGGCTTCCGAAGTTCTAAAAATTCCGCCCTCCGAGATTGACGCGCCCGGTTCCGTCTTCGCCGACGGTGAATCCGGCTACGTCACTGGTGTCGGCAAGCTTAAGGGGCGCCTCATCATCCTTTTGGACATTTCCAGGCTCTTGCAGCGTTCGGAGTTCAAACGCCTCGAGGAGGTCGCGGAACCCGTCGCCACCGTCAGGTAACGCTTCCTGGTTTTCCGGTGGAACACTCGCCGGTTGACGGTCCGCCGCTCGCATACACCATGGGAACGATCACTGCGCAGATTCAATTGACCGACGCGGAATTGAAACTCCTGCAGACTCTTGTCTACCAGGAGTGCGGCATGTTTTTTGACGAGCGCCGCTCTCACTTCCTGAAGGACCGTTTGCAACGTCGTTTGAAAGCCTGCCAGCTTGACTCTTTCTATTCTTACTATCGGTTGCTCACCAGCAGGGAAGGCCGCGCAGAGCTCGCGCTTCTCCTGGAAAATCTCACCGTCAATGAAACAAGTTTTTTTCGCAACAAGCCTCAGCTCGACCTGCTCCAGAAGACCATTCTCGAAGAGCTTCTCCGGCACAAGCAGGAGCGCCGCGATTACACCCTTCGCGTTTGGAGCGCCGGCTGCTCCTCCGGGCAAGAGCCTTACACCGCTGCGATTTTGATTGCGGATGCTCTTGCTTACTACTATTTGCGGAATCCCTTGCCATTTGAAATGCCTTCCCCCAAGCCGTTGATTCCCCCGCCGTGGAAAGTGGAAATCGTTGCTTCCGACATCAGCTATGCCAGTCTTCGCGTGGGCCAGGACGGACTCTACACTGAACAGCAGATGGAGCCGGTCGACTACACCTGCCGCCTCCGCTATTTCGAGAAGGCCAGCGACAAGTATGCCGTCAAGCCACAGCTGAAAGAACTTGTCCACTTCGACTTTCACAACCTCAAAACCGAGTTCTTGCCGCGCCGCAACGACATCATCCTCTGCCGCAACGTCATGATCTACTTCGACGAAGCCGAGCAGAAGCGCCTCATCGACAAGTTCTGGAACTGTTTGAATCCCGGCGGCTATCTCTTTGTCGGCCATGCGGAAAGTCTGTTCGGTTTGACCCAGAAATTCCGCATGGTTCATGAAAACAACGGAACTGCTTACCAGCGAATCGAGGCGGCCGCTTGAGTCGTCCTCCCGAGGATCGCAGCGGCGAGTTGCGTGCTCTCTTCTTTGAGAGCGCCAACGAATTGCTGCTTTCCCTTAACGAGGCGGGCCTCGAGCTCGAAGCTCATCCCGCCGACGAAGACGTCATCAAGCGCGTGCGCCGCATTGTGCATACGCTCAAGGGCGATTCGGCTGCTTGTGGCTTCCACAAGCTGAGCGAGCTTGCTCACGAACTCGAAGACGTGCTCACCCCGCAGGTTGCCCGCGCGCGTGGCGTCGACCTTGCCGAAGTGGTGCTCACCGCTGCCGACAGCTTTGGCGCTATGCTCACTTCCTATCAGCGGGGCGCGAAGCCCCCGGCTCTGGATGCGCTTCATTCCATGATCCGGCGCCTGCTCGAAGAGCCGGGCGCTGCCGCAGACCCTGCGGTTGAAGCTTCGCCCGTTCCCTCTCACTTTTCCTGGACCGAATACGAGCAGTTGATGATTTCCGAGGCGTTGCATCGCGGCGAGGCCGTGTACAACGTCGCTCTCCGCATCGATCCCGACAGCCTCATGCGCGCTGCTGCTTTCCAGCTCATTCGCAACGTTCTTCACGGCAGCGGTACCGTCATTGCCCTTCGCCCTGAGGACAATGTCGCCGCCGCGACCGTCGATGTCGTGGAAGCGGCGCTTGCTACTTCGCAGTCTGAAGAAAAACTTTTCCAGCGCTGCCGCATCCCTTCGATTGTTTCCGAAGTGCGTATCGAGAAAGTCGTCGCCGGTGAAATGCCCGAGCACGAATTGCTCGGCGATTTACTTGAAGCGCAAGCCGCAAAAGTAATCGCAGGCGCCGCCGAGCAGCCCGAGAGCGGGAAGGCCGCGAAGCCAGCCACAGCTCCTTCTGCTGCCGCTACCGTGGCCGAAAGCACCCTCCGCGTCGAAGCCAGCCGCATCGATGCCGTCATGAACCTTGTCGGGGAATTAATTATCGGCAAGTCCATGCTCAACCGCACGCTCAGTGAGTTCGATCAAAAGCACGCGCGCGATCCCGTGCGCCCCAAGCTCGCCGATGCCATGGCGTTTCAGGCGCGCATCCTCGACGAATTGCACAAGTGCGTTTTGAAGATCCGTATGGTGCCGGTCGAGCAGCTTTTCCGCCGCTTCCCCCGCGTCGTTCGCGACGTCGCCAAGCAGTGCGGAAAAGATGTTGCGCTCGAACTTTCTGGCCAGAACACCGACCTCGACAAAGGCATCCTTGATGCTCTAGCCGAGCCGCTCATGCATCTGGTCCGCAACGCCGTCGACCACGGCATTGAGTCCGCCGATGAACGCCTCACTGTCGGCAAACCTGCGCGCGGCACCGTGTATCTCAACGCTTTCCACCAAGGCACGCAGGTCGTGATCGAGATCCGCGACGATGGCCGCGGCATGGATCCAGCTTTCCTTCGAGCCCGCGGCGTCGAAAAAGGAATCCTCAAGCCCGAAGAAGCCCAGCGTCTGAACGACCAGGAAGCCCTCAATCTCATTTTCGAATCTGGTTTCAGCACCGCTGCCGAAGTTACCGAGGTTTCCGGCCGTGGTATCGGCATGGATGTCGTTCGAACCGTCATCGACCGTCTCAAAGGAACCATCAACGTCAGTTCGCAAAAAGGCCGCGGCACTACTTTCCAGCTTCGCGCACCGCTCACTCTCGCGAGTATCCAAACGTTGCTTTTCCGCGTTGGCGGCCGCCTCTTTGCCGTGCCTCTTTCTTCGGTTGTCGAAATCACGCGCATCTCCGACCATGAAGTTCACAAAGTCGATCAGCGTGAAGTTCTTCGTTTGCGCGAACAGATTCTTACGCTCGTTCGCTTGAATCAGCTCAGCCGATTGCGCAGCATCGATTCGCAGCCCGCCAAGAAAAAGAATTTCGTCATCGTCATCGGCGCCGCCGAAAAGCGCTTCGGCCTCGTCGTCGACAGTCTCGTCGGCGAAGAAGAATTGGTTATCAAAGCGTTGCCCGGTGATATCGTTTCGAGCGACCTCGTCAGCGGCGCTTCCATTCTTGGCGACGGTACCGTCGTTCTCATCCTGAACGTGCCGGCGATTCTCTCGCGCCTTGCTCGCGCCACCCCACTCGGAGCCATCGCATGAGCGAACGCATCCGAGTTCTCGTTGTCGACGATTCCGCGCTCATGCGGAAGCTGATTCCGGCGATCCTTGCGCGCGATTCTTCGATCGAAGTCGTCGGCACAGCCATGGACGGCGCCTTTGCGCTTAAGAAAATCGAAGAGCTTCAGCCTGACGTCGTCACGCTCGATCTGGAGATGCCACGCATGGACGGCATGGAAACGCTTCGCATGATCATGCGTCGCGCGCCGATGCCCGTCATTCTGTTCAGTACGCATTCGAAAGAGGGCGGCTACGCCACGCTGAAAGCCCTTGCTCTTGGAGCGGTCGATTTTCTTCAAAAACCCAAAGATGCCGCCGCCGGCCATCTTGAACAAATTGCCGACCAGCTTATCGCCAAAATCAAAGTGGCCAAGCGTGCTGCCGGGCGCAAACTACCCCCGGCCACCGTTCCGGAAGAGCTGCCCGCAGGCAAAAAAGGGAATCGCCCCGCGCTCCCTCCGCGTCGCGTCATCGCCATCGGTATCTCCACGGGTGGACCCAACGCGCTGCAATATGTTTTGTCACAAATTCCAGCGGATTTTCTTTCTACCATCGTCGTCGTGCAGCACATGCCCGAAGGTTTTACGGAGATGTTCGCCAAGCGCCTCGACGAATGCTGCGCTGTCGAAGTGCATGAGGCGCGCTCCGGCGATTTGCTGCTCGCCGGCCGCGTCTTCATCTGCCCCGGCAACCGGCACATTATGGTTCGCCGCATGCCGCGCGGCGACATGGTGGTTTTATCCGACGGCCCGCCCGTCAACGGCCATCGGCCTTCCGCCGACGTGCTGTTTCACTCTGTCGCGCAGGAGTTTGGCCTCACTGCTGTCGGTGTTCTGATGACCGGCATGGGCGACGATGGCGCGGAAGGCCTTGGCGCCATCAAAGCCGCAGGCGGCATGACCATCGCGCAAAGCGAAGACACTTGCGTCGTAAGCGGCATGCCGCGCGCCGCCATTTTCAAAGGCTACGCCAACAAGATTATTCCGCTGGAGGGCATCGCGTCGTTCTTGACTCAGAACTATGGCGCGGAGCGCAGTGCAGCGGAAAAACTCGATAAATTTGAAAAAAATGACAAACAGGAAAAGAACGAAAAGCAAGAAAGGACACCCGTATCGTCCCACCGTTCGTGAAAACGGACGAGGGGGCAAGGAGAAGGCCATGAAACAGTTCGGCGCCCTGCTAAGAAAAGACAATCAACCGGTTCGCTACCTCGTGGTGGACGACTCGGTCTTTGCGCGCAAGAACCTCATCAAGATGATTGAGATGTTTGGCGGCGAAGTAGCCGGGGAAGCCGGCGACGGCCTGACGGCTATCGCGGAGTTCAACCGCATCAAGCCGGATATCGTGCTCATGGACATCACCATGCCGCAAATGGAAGGCATCGAAGCGGTCGAACGCATCGTGCGCCAGCACGCGGACGCGCGCATCGTCATGGTCTCGTCGGTGGGCTACCAGGAAAACATCCTGGCGGCGCTGCAGAAGGGCGCCAAGCACTTCGTGCAGAAGCCGGTCAAGCCGGAAGTGCTCTACGAGATTCTCCGGTACGTACTCAGCGACGATCCCAACGCCGCGGGCGCGCCGGTGGCACTGGCAGGGGAGCATCGCGCATGAGAATGGAACTGATTCAGCCGTTCATCAACGCCGCGGACGCCGTCTTCGCGGAATCGCTCCAGGGGCCGACAAAAATCGTCGACCTCGAGATGGACGAGGAAACCTATCGCCGCAAAGGCGTCGCCGCACTCATTGCCATCAAGGGCGACATTGAAGGCCGCGTCATCCTCGACGTTTCGCCGGAAGTGGCGGTGAAAGTGGCCAGCGTGCTCGCTGGATCCGAAGTGCAAGAGAGCGAGCAGTTGGTGCGCGAAACGGTTTGCGAACTCGCGAACATGGTCATAGGAAATTCCGTCACTCTCCTGAACGACCAGGGTTTCCACTTCAAAGTGTTTCCGCCGGAAATCCACATGAACGACTCGGGCCTCGCGGGCAGCATCGACACCGAAGCGCTCGTGATCTGCATCGAGACGTCCTGCGGCAACATTTATCTCAACATCGCGATGCGCTATTTGCATCGCCGCCGCGCCGAACGCAGCGCCGTACCCGCCCTCGATTGACGGTCTCAAGATCTACCGCCACAGGCTGAAAAAAAAACGGATTCTTCCTAAAACCTACGGCTCAAGACTAAAAAACTAAAAACTAAAAACGGCTACCCGGGGCACCCAGCCAAGAACCGCTCCAAGAATGCCGAGTTCAATTCCACGCGAAGCCGCCTGTGATCATCGCCGCCCTGGTTGTACCAGAAAAAATAGCCGAGCTTGAAATCAGGCAACATTTCCAGGTCGGAAATCGACCCATCCCACCCTCCGGAGTGAAAGAGCCAACGAAACTGGTGGTCCTTGATGGAACGCCAGAAGAATCCGTAGCCTACGTCGTTTTTCATGTTCGCGGCCTTGTACCAGCCGTTCACCGGCTGCTTGTAGGGCTCATGCATTGCGGCAATTCCAGCGGCACTGAGCAGCTTTGTCGTGGCGTATTCCCCGCCGCACAAATGGGCGATCAAGAAGTGGGCGATTTCCTCCGCCGTCGTCAGCAGATTCGCAGCCGGAGTGTTCGCAAAATCGCCTTCGCTCGGGGTCATGTGGCGGATGGGGTAGCCAACATCAATGCGTGCGTCGCCGATGGCGACTTGCGCTTCGTCGTCGGCAGGCAGTTGGTCCGGCCATAGAAAGCTGCTCCGGTTCATCCCCAAAGGGTCAAGAACGTGCTGCTGTATGTATTCTGCATAAGATTGGCCCGAAGCAACTTCAATCAGGTAGCCGGCAAGAGAGGAGCTGAAGTTGGAATACTGAACTTCAGTGCCAACCGGTTTCTTACGCGGTGGAAGATAAGCTTTGAGCCACTCGCCCAGTGACAGATTGCGAAGTTTTCCGCGAGCCAAAAGCGTATCGTTGCCGGTGTCGAAGAATCCGGCCGTGTGCGTCAGCAGATGAGCGAGCGTGACGGGCTCCGGGAAGGTATCCGGCACCTTGAAAAGCTCGAGGTAGGAGTTGACATTCTCCGTCAGGCTGAGCTTCCCGGCCTCGACCATCTGCATTGCAGCCGTTGCGGTGAAGGATTTGGAAACCGAATATGCACGCAGGAGGGTGTGATAGGGGTCCACCGCCCTGCCGGTTTTGCTGTCCGCGAGGCCGTAGCCGCTTGCGAACAAGAGCTTGCCGTTCATCGCCATGGAAAACGCCGCGCCCGGCACCTCATATTGCTTCATTTTGGGTGGAAGGAACGCCTGCAGAAAGCGCTCCACGTCGGAAGCGGTTATCTTCGGACACGCGGTTGCGGGCAGATCGATGGCACGCACAGGCCAGGAAGACCGCACCGCCAGTGGCGCTGCCGCCAGGGAACCCAGAAACTGTCGTCGCGTCGTTGTTCCCGCCATAAGGCGCTCATCATAGCATCGAGCAATGCCCAGTCTGCGAGAAGGACGCGAAAAATCCTGCTTGACAGATAAGCACATACTTATATAAGGTACGGCCTATGGAGGCTGCACTGAATCTCGACTCCACGTTTTCTGCTTTGGCCGATCCAACGCGCCGGGCCATTCTTGCGCGCCTCGCGAAGGGCGAAGCGACAGTGATGGAACTGGCCCAGCCTTTCGAGATGACGCAACCGGCCATCTCCCAACACCTGAAGGTGCTGGAAGATGCGGGGCTTGTGGTGCGCCGCGTGGATGGCACGAAGCGCCCTCGTCGTCTCGCAAAGGCTGGTATCGAAGCAATGGACCAATGGCTCGCGATGCTGCGGAAAGCGTTGGAGAAAAACTACGACCGCTTGGACGAAGTTTTGGCAAGCATGGAACAGCCCAAGAGAAAGAGAGGAGAGAAATCATGAGCAAGTTAACGCTGAAGACGGAAGGCGACACCCACATAGTTGTGACCAGGCGCTTCGCTGCGCCCCCCGAAGCTATCTACCGCGCCCACACCGATCCGAAGCTCATCCAGAAATGGCTGCTCGGTCCGGAAGGTTGGACCATGCCCGTATGCATCAACGAGGCGAGGCCGGGGGGCAACTTTCGTTACGAGTGGACCAATGCCAAAGGTAGAGGATTCTATGTGACCGGCGAGTATCTGGAACTGGAGCCTTACAGCAGGATTGTGCATGTCGAGCGGATGTACCTGCCAGACCCAACGCCAGACAACCATGTGGAAACGAGGTTTGACGCGGCCGGCACCGGTACGCTAATGACCATGCGAATGACGTTGCCTGACGCGCAGACTCGAGCAGCCATGCTTGCGACCAACATGGAGCGCGGAATGGAAGCAAGCTATGCACGTCTGGAGGGGATGCTGTAGATGGTTCACATCATCCGAGGCTTAATTTTACGTACTTCAGGAGAATGCTCATGACGAGCGCACCGGAAAGAACTTCGACAGTAATTTCAACCAGAGCTGCGCGCTTGGCCATCGTTGCAATCGTTTCCTATCAAATCCTGCTCATCGCGTTGATTTTTCTGAGACCGGACCTGGCCCCCTCCTGGCACTCCATCAGCGAATGGGCCATCGGGCCCTACGGCTGGATTATGTCTGGTGCGTTCCTCATTTCGGCTCTGAGCTATGCGTCTTTATTCGTGATGCTGAAATCGCAGCTGCGTGGCATCCTGGGCCGCATGGGACTCGGCCTGCTCCTGATCTGCGTAATTGGCGCGACGGGGGTGGGAATATTCACAACAGATCCCATGCCCATGCGCTTTCCGCTATCCACCAGGGGCACACTTCACGTGATATTTGGTACCAGTCAGTTAGTGCTGCTTCCATTTGCGGCGTTGCTGACCAACCTCAGCCTGGCTCGCAACGAAGCATGGGCGTTGGCGCGGCGAGCCCTGCTCTGGACCGCTGGCTTGCCTTTGTTTGGCTTTCTCAGCTTTGTCCTTTACTCGGCGATTTTCTTGTTTCCGTTAGGACCCGGGGCTTATGGACCCGGCGTTAACATCGGCTGGCCTCCGCGCTTCGCATTTTTCACCTACATGCTGTGGGTCGTGACTTTAGGTTGGCAAGCCATCCTGTGCAGCCGCCAAGCCTCTTCTCAAGCCCAGGCAAAGGCATGAAACCAAGTTCCCGGTCGTGGCCCGCCTACTGTCTTGTGGTATATTTCGGCTGCGCGAAGGGCGCATCCGGTCCGCGGAAAGGACAGAAGTCCACCTTCTGCTGACAATTCCATTCGTTGTGCGAACTGA
>Ga0335077_10013413_pt1 | contig 10246 bp, 12 predicted proteins | sample Lox_Sample_31_FD_207151 | JGI IMG/M metagenome (GOLD analysis project Ga0335077, IMG submission 207151) | Soil microbial communities from Loxahatchee National Wildlife Refuge, Florida, United States - Lox_Sample_3.1 | ecosystem: Environmental > Terrestrial > Soil > Wetlands | place: USA...
CTTACTTTTCCATGGAAATCGCGCTGGAAAACGCGATGCCGACCTACAGTGGCGGCCTCGGCGTGCTTGCGGGAGATACGATCCGGGCCGCAGCGGATATCCGTTTGCCGATGGTTGCCGTGTCCCTGCTTTATCGGAAGGGCTATTTTCACCAAAGACTCTCAGAAGATGGCAATCAGGCCGAGGATCCGGTGGAATGGGAAGTGGAGAAGTTTCTGCAGGAAGAGGCGCCGCGGGTAGGGGTCACGTTGGAAGGCCGGCGGGTGGAGTTGCGTGCCTGGCGGTACATGGTGAAGGGCGTACGCGGTTATGAAGTGCCGGTGTATTTCCTGGACGCCGACCTCCCGGACAATGATGCGCGCGACCGGGAACTGACGGGTTCACTCTATGGAGGTGATCCGTACTACCGGTTGTCGCAGGAAGTGCTGCTGGGAATTGGCGGGGTGCGGATGCTGCGGGCGCTCGGGCATACCGAGCTGATGCGCTACCACATGAATGAGGGCCACGCAGCGTTGTTGACCATGGAATTGTTGGGCGAAGAATCGCAGCGCGTGGGCCGCGATTCCGTCAAGGGCGAGGACATCGAAAGGGTGCGCAGCAAATGTGTGTTTACCACGCACACGCCGGTCCCCGCGGGACACGACAAGTTTCCCGTCGAATACCTGACGCGCCTCTTCCCGGACCAGTCACGCTTCTTCGATGTGAAGGATGCGTCGTCGGCGGACCTGATCAAGAGCATCCTGCAGGCGGAGCAAAACTTTCCGGATTTGCAGGAGGCGGCGCAGCATGGCGCCTCGGTTAACATGACCTATTTGGCGCTGAGCCTGAGCAACTACGTGAATGGTGTGGCGAAGCTGCACGGCGAAGTTTCCAGAAAGATGTTTCCGAACGTGCCCATCGAAGCCATTACGAATGGCGTGCACGCGGCAACATGGACTTCGCCGGCATTCCGCGATTTATTCGACCGGTACATTCCTTCGTGGCGCGAGGACAATTACAGCTTGCGCGGGGCGCTGGGGCTCCCGCCGGAAGAGGTTTGGGCGTCGCACTTGCTGGCAAAGCATGATCTGCTCGAGGCGGTGCGGAAAAAGACCGGACTGAAGCTGGATCCGGAGGCGTTTACGATCGGATTTGCGCGGCGCGCAACTGGCTATAAGCGCGCGGACCTGATCCTGCGCGACCCGGATCGTTTGCGGCAAATTGCGAAGAATGCCGGAGCCTTCCAGATTGTGTTTGCGGGGAAAGCGCACCCGCGCGACGCCGGCGGAAAAGAAATCATCAAGCGCATCTTCAAGGCGAAAAAGGCGCTGAAGAAGAACGTGTCGATTGTTTTTCTGGACGACTACAACCTGGACCTCGGCGGGAAGCTGACTTCCGGCGGCGATTTGTGGCTGAACACGCCGCAGTATCCCATGGAAGCTTCCGGGACGAGCGGAATGAAGGCGGCGCTGAACGGCGTGCCGAGCCTGAGCGTCCTCGACGGGTGGTGGGTGGAGGGCTGCATCGAAGGCGTGACAGGATGGTCGATCGGAGAATCCCACCGGCGGGAGCCCGCGCCGGACCTGGCTGCTGACAATGTCGCGGATGCAGAGAGCCTTTATTTGAAACTGGAAAGCGTGATCTTGCCAATGTTTTACGAGGACCGAAACCGCTATCTTGCCGTCATGCAGCACGCCATCGCGATCAACGGCTCGTTCTTCAATACGCAGCGCATGGTGCAGCAGTACATTACCGACGCTTACCTGCGGTAGCGCTGCGCGGAGCGTTCTTTTTCTCGGCGGGCACATCGAAGATCATTACTTTTCGCGGGAGGACGCGGAAGCCAGCCTTGCGATAGAAAACTTCCGCGGCTTTGTTGTGGTGTTGGACCTGGAGTTCGACGGCGCGAATGCCGCGCTCGCGGCAAAAATCCTCGATTTCATAGAGCGCCAGGGACCCCACGCCTCGATTGCGGAATCGATTTTGCACGTACAGGTCGGTGAGCATTCCTTCCACGCCGCCGTATTCAAGATCAAAATTGTAGGTCAGAATGGCGTAGCCGACCGCTTTGTGGTGCGCTTCCATCAGCCAGGCCTGGCCTTGCGAGAGATTGCGCAGCAGCGTATTCAGCCCTTGGCTGAGCGACGCGAAGTTGTAAGGAATTTTGTCGAAGCGGTAGTACGCGACGATTAGCTTCAACAGCGTCTTATGATCTTTGGGCCCACACGGACGGAAGGACACAAGCATAATGCCTCACACTACAGATATCGTACTGCAAGGCACCGTTGCGTCGGAAGGCTCCATCGGGCGAGAAGCGCGCTGGGCCACAGGTTGAGATCCTTCATTCCGCAAAAGTCGCAAACCTCAGGATGACATTGCGCTGTGCGTGGGTTGTACAACAGGCCGTACATATTAAAAAAGTGAACCTAGCGGAGGCGGTTTTTGTAGAGGGCCATGCCGACGGCGGCATCCATGCCAATTTTTTCGAGGGCGCGAATTTCCTGGGCGGTGGAAATGCCGCCGGCGGCGACGATGGGAAGGCGCGTGACCTCTCGCAACGAACGAAACCACTTCAGATTCGCCCCGCGCATGGTGCCCTCGCGGTCCACGTCGGTGCAGAGAAATCCCGCGCAGTAGGGTTCCAGCGCAGCCATGACTTCTTTGGGCTCCGCGGAGAGTGCGGTACGCCAACCGTGAACGACGATGCGGTCTTTCGCCGTGTCTAGCGCGACCAGGATGCGCTTTTTGCCGAGGCGCGAGGCGAGCTTTTTGAGAAACGGAAGATTGGGCCTGTTATACCGGAACGCGGCGCTGCCGATGATAACCTGCTCGACGCCGAGCTTGATGAGAGCCAGCGCGCGACGAACCGTGCGGATGCCTCCACCGACACGAATCTTCATCTTGAACTTTTGCCGCGCTTCCAGGCAAAGCTGGCGGACAAGGCGATTGTTGTGGCCCTTGCGCATGGCCGTGTCCAGGTCGATCACGTGCAGCCATTCGTATTGCGAAAAACGGTCGAGCAAGCCAAGCACATCGGCGACGGCGAGTGCGCGCTTGCGGCCGTGAACGAGTTGCACGGCCTGGCCGCGCTGCAAATCGATGCAAGGAATCAGCACGGCAGCCTCACGGCGACGCCGTTGGACTGGAGAAAGAATTTCAGCGTGCGAATGGATTGCACATGGTCGTGGAAGATGGAGGCAGCGAGAGCCGCATCGGCTGCGCCTTCGGTGAACACTTCGAGAAAATGCTCGGGCACTTTCGCGCCGCCCGAGGCGATGACTGGAACGCTGACCGCATGGCTGATGGCGGCGGTAAGCGCGAGGTCGAAACCGGACTGAGTGCCATCGCGGTCGACCGAGGTGAGGAGGATTTCTCCAGCGCCCGATTCGACACCGCGGCGCGCCCAGTCTAAAGCGTTCCAAGCTGTGGCTGCGCGGCCGCCCCGAATGCGGACTTGCCAAAAACTGTCTTCACGCTTTGCGTCGATAGCCAGCACGACCGCTTGCGCGCCAAACTCGCTTGAAAGTTCGCCAATGAGCTCGGGGCGCTCGACAGCTGCAGTGTTGACGGTGACTTTGTCCGCGCCGGCACGCACGACGGCGCGCGCATCTTCGAGCGAACGAATGCCGCCGCCGGCGGTAAGCGGGATGCTGAGCTGCTCGGCGACGCGGCGGATGGTTTCGAGAAACGTGGGGCGATTGTCGCGGGCCGCGGCGATGTCCAGAACGACCAGCTCGTCGGCGCCTTCCGCGTTGTAGCGGGCCGAGAGCTCGACCGGATCGCCGGCATCGCGCAAGCCTTCGAAATGCACGCCCTTGACGACACGCGCGCCGTCTGTATCGAGGCAGGGAAGAATGCGCCGCGCCAGACTCATGCGGCGAGCCTCAGGAAATTTTCCAGCAGCTTCGCGCCGGATGAACCGCTCTTTTCGGGATGAAACTGCACGCCGAAGACGTTGCCATTTTCGACGATGGCGGCGAAATTGCGGCCATGGGTACAGACTGCGGCGGTTTCCGCACCCAATGCCGGCGCGGCATAAGAGTGGGCGAAATAGAAATAGGCGTCAGGGGAAATTCCGGCGAGCAGGCGCGTGGAACGGACCGCTCGCAGCTGATTCCATCCCATGTGCGGCAGCTTGACGGTTTGCGGAAGCTGGCTCACGCGGCCCGGCAAAACACCGAGGCCAGGGAGAACGGGCGCTTCTTCGCTGCATTGATACAGCGCTTGCAAGCCGAGGCAGATGCCGAGAAACGGAATGCCGCGCGCGAGCGTATCGAGCAGTGGCCGGCGCAGGCCGTGCGCCTCCAGTGAGTTGAGGAGCGCCGCGCAGTGACCCACACCGGGAAGAATCAAACACTTTGCTTTTGTGATTTCCCCGAGCCGGTTGGTTGCGTGTACTTCGGCGCCGAGGCGACGCAAAGCCCGCGCAACGGAGGTGACGTTTCCCGCGCCGTAATCGATGAGGGTGATGATCACAAAAGCTCCTTGGTGCTGGGGAGAACGTTACGGAGGCGCTTGTCGCGTGCCACGGCGAAACGCAGCGCCCGTGCGAACGCTTTGAAGAGCGCTTCGACCTGATGATGCGAGGAGCGGCCATAGACTACGCGGAGATGCACGTTCGCGCGAGCCGCTAGCGCGAAACCCTGAAAGAAGTCCTCGACAAGCTCCGTTTGGAAGTCGCCCACCTTGCGAGCGGAGAACTTTGCATGGATGATGCAAAAAACGCGGCCGCCGAGATCGACCGCGGCGGCGGCGAGAGTCTCATCCATGGGCATGAGGAAATATCCGGCGCGAAGAATACCGCGCTTGTTGCCGAGAGCCGTGTTGACGGCTTCGCCGAGAGCGATGCCGACGTCCTCGACGGTGTGATGCTGGTCAACGTCGAGATCGCCCTTGGCTTTCAGGCGAAGGTCGAAGCCGCCGTGGCGTGTGACGAGGTCCAGCATATGATCGAAGAAGCGAATGCCAGTGGAAATTTCGGATTTGCCGCGGCCATCCAATCTGAGGCGCAGGTTAATCTGTGTTTCCTTGGTTTCGCGCCGAATGTATGCGGTTCTGGGCATGCGAATTCCTAGCGGCCGGAGCCGAGAAGTTGTAGGAGCTTTTTGAGTTCGGATTGAGTGCCGATGGTGATGCGAGCGAAGCCGGGGCCGAGGTCTTTGCTGCGTTCGCGCACGAGGATGTCGTTGCGGGCGAGCTTCCGGAAAAAGGCAGGTCCGGCCTTGCCGAAATCGGCGAGCACAAAATTCGCGGTGCTGGGGAAGACGCGCACGCCGGATCTTTCGAGTTCACGGGCAAACCATGCGCGCAAGCGCTTCACGCCGTTCACGTAGCGGGCGATGGTCTTGCGCTCATCGATTGCTGCGACTCCGGCGACCATCGCCGCAAGATTGACAGGATAGGGCGGCATGGCGCGGCGCACGAAAGAGAGTGAATCGCGCCGCCCAATCACGGCGCCGAGTCGGAGCCCTGCGAGTCCTGCGGCTTTTGAAAACGTCCGCGCGAGGAAAAGGTGTGGATAGCGGCGAATCCAAGCCACCGCACTCTCGGGAGAAAACTCGGCGTAGGCTTCATCCAAAACGACCACCGTGTCCGTCGTGGCGCGAAGAAGTTTTTGAACCGCTACGCGTCCAACTTGCGTGCCCGTGGGATTGTTGGGATTGGCAAGGAAAAGGACGCGTGGTTTTTTCCGGAGGGCGGTCAAGGCTTCATCAAGAGGGAATTCCAGGTTCTTTCCGTAGCGTAAAGCGTGAATGTGCGCGCCGGCAATCTCCGCGTAGTAGCGGTACATGGGGAAGGTCGGCTCACAGATGAGAACGGTGGTACGAGGTTCGACGAAAGTATCGAAGAAGACGCGCAGGGCGTCATCGCCGCCGTTGGTCAGCAAGAGTTCCTCAGCCCGGACGCCGAAGTAGCGCGCGAACTTGCGCGTGGAGGCTCTATACTCGGGATAAGTGGCGATTTCTTTTGCCGTGAGGCGGGCAAGAGCTTTCCGGGCGGCGGCGCTGCAGCCGGTGGTGTTCTCGTTGAAGTCCAGGCGGATTTTCCCGCGGCGGCCTTCCGCAGGGGCCTCGTAGGTTCGTCGCGTGAGAATCGCTTTGCGGACCGGCAGGCGGACCTTCATTTGCGCACCTCGACAGCAGTGGCGTGGGCAAGCAGGCCCTCGGCTCTAGCCAGCGTCTGCACATCGTCCGCAAGACGGCGGTAGCCGCTGCGATCGATCATCTGCACGCTGATGTGTTTCACAAAATCTGAGATGGAAAGGCCGCCACGGCGCCTGGCCCAGCCGCCCGTCGGCAGAACGTGATTGCTGCCGGACGCATAATCGCCAAAAGGCTGCGCGCTGAGCGGGCCGAGAAAAATGGTGCCAGAAGACCGGATTCTTTTCAAAAGCGATGACGAACCTCCCGGCAGGGACAAGTGTTCTGGCGCAAAGCGATTGACGAACTCGACGGCCTCATCCCACGTGTGGGTCAGTAAAATAGCACCAGTTTTTTGACAGGAGGCATGAGCGGGATTGTCAGGCGGGAGAAGGTTCAATTGCGCGACCACCTGCTGCTGCACATTTCGCGCGAGCTGCGGTGAGGAAGTCACAAGATAACTCCCCGCATCGGGCGCGTGCTCGGCCTGGGCCAACAGATCGGCGGCGATCCAAGCAGAGTTCCCGCGCTGCGCCAGCACGATCGCTTCCGTCGGCCCCGCGGGAAGATCAATGGCGCAATCGGAGCTCACGATTTGCTTTGCGGCGGTGACGTAGCGATTTCCGGCCCCGAAAATCTTTTCCACTGGCGAGATCCGTTTTGTGCCATAGGCTAGCGCAGCAATCGCTTGCGCGCCTCCGATACGAGCCAGATGCGTTACCCCGAGCAAATCTGCGGCAGCGAACAATTCTTCATTGGCACCGGGGCAGACGGCGACGATGCGGTGAACGCCGGCCACCTGGGCAGGCACGACCGTCATCACCAGCGTTGAGAACAGTGCAAAATGCCCGCCAGGAATATAACATCCGATCGAATCGACTGGCCGAATGAGTTGCGCAACCTGCACTCCCGGCTCAACCGTGAGAGACCACTCGCGCGGCTTCTGTTTTTCTGCCACGCGACGCACATTGGCAGCGGCGTGAGCGACGGCACGGAGAAACTCGGGCTTGACACGCCGGCGAGCAGCCACCATTTCTCTGCGGGAAACCCAAAGTCCTGATTGCCGCAGATTCACTCCATCGAGCTTGAGAGACCAGGCATCCAGCGCTGCGTCGCCGCGGCGTATCACGTCGTGGACAATGCGGGCGGCGACACGATAGGCTGCGCGGTCCTGGCCTTCGCGGAGTTTCATGAGGCGCGCTTCCGTTGCGGCGGTGAGATTGAGGATGCGCATCAGAGCACGATCTTGTTCAAAGGATATTCGACAATGCCCTGGGCCTTCGCCGCTTTCAGCCGGGGCAGGATCTGACGAACTACAGACTCCTCGATGATGGTGTTCACGGCCACCCAGTCCGAATCGCTGAGGGCGGAAATCGTCGGATTCTTCAGCGCCGGCAGCACATTCAGTACCGCCGCCAAGTCATCGCGACGGACATTCAGCATCAGGCCGACGCGCGTGGCCGCAGCGATCGCACCCTGCAGCATCAACACCAGATTCTCCGCTTTTTCCCGCTTGGCGGCGTCTGCGGCGGAATTGCGGTTCATGATAAAGACGGTGCAGGATTCGAGCACGGTATCCAGGATGTGCAGGCGGTTGGCGCGCAGCGAGGAGCCCGTCTCGGTGACCTCCACGATGGCATCGGCGAGTTGCGGCACTTTCACTTCCGTTGCACCCCAGGAGAATTCGACGCGCGCCTTGACCCCATGCCTTGCCAGGTACTTTTCGGTTATGCCGACAACCTCCGTAGCGATTACCTTTCCTTCGAGGTCGCGGGGCTGGCGGATGGAGGAGTTTTCCGGCACGGCGAGAACCCACTTCACGCGTGCGAGTCTCTGCCTGGCATAGACCAGTTCGGCCAGCTCAAGCACGTCGGCACGGGTCTCCTCGACCCAGTCGTGCCCGGTGATGCCGGCATCTAGGGCGCCGCTCTCGACGTAGCGAGCCATTTCCTGGGCGCGAACCAGAAGACAATCCATCTCCGGATCATCGATCCCCGGGACATAGCTGCGGGAACTCAGGGTCACCTTCCACCCCGCGCGAGCCAGAAGGTCGACGGTGGCGTCCTGCAGGCTGCCTTTCGGAATACCCAATTTCAGCACACTCACTGCGCCCCCTTCTTTCCGTAGACTTCTCTGGGAACGAAGGTCCGTTCGGCGATGACACGAGAGCCACCCTTCGAGTCCAGCTGCCGGAAGAAACAGCTCCGATAGCCCTCATGGCAGACGCCAGGGCCCACGGGCTCGACGAGAAAGAGCAGAGCGTCCGCGTCGCAGTCGAGACGGACTTCACGGACACGCAGGACGTGGCCGCTGCTTTCCCCTTTCTTCCAGAGCCGATTCCGCGAGCGGGAGAAGAAATGTACCTCGCCTGTGCGCTGGGTCTGTGCCAGAGCGTCAGGATTGAGGTAGCCGAGCATCAGGACTTCTCCGGTGCGATGGTCCTGCACAATGCCGGGAATGAGCCCTCCCAATTTTTCAAACGCCAGTTGCACAACACCCTCCCCAAAAGAAAAAACCCGCTGAGCAGTGCGCGCCAGCGGGCTGATCCGAGCTTGATTTCAAGAAAGCGCTAGACAGTCCTCGACGGGCGCGGCAAAGAGCCGCGGTGGTGATGGTGTCGATGCGCCCGAGGAATCATACAAAAGCCAACGTACACTGTACACTGGTCGAACACCTAACACAAATTTCGCAGGCAAAGTATCGAAATTTTGGATATTAGATTTGACGGATCGAGCCCGGGGGCGCCCCAGCGCTGTAATTCATCGTCATTTTGAGCTGAACAGCGATGCCGAACCGCCCGTTTGCCAGTTTCTCGACGCGCACGACCTCCGCCATGTACTCGCAATTCATGGGGTCGTGGGCCGAGGCGAACGGGAAGGTGACGAACAGGCGCATGCCCTTATAATAGTTGCTGCGCCTGCTGTGGAAATAAATACCTTCTTTCGAAGCATTTACGCTCACCGGAAGGTCTTCGAAATGTTCATCGCGAGGTTCTGAGGGGCGGACCCGAAGTGGCTTGGCGATTTTGGCGCGACGGCTGCGCCGTTTGTCCGCGTACTGGATTTCGGTCGATTCTGGCATACGATTGTGTGGTTGGGCGGCTATTCCAATCATTAGAGCTTGGAGTCGAAACGTCAAGGCAGTGCGCCGAATCTGATACTGCCAGATGAGGAATTGGCCAGATCATCCTGGGAGGAGAAATGGCTGAAAAATTTCACAAAAGCGACAGCGAGTGGAAGAAGTTGCTTACTCCGAACCAGTACTACGTCACACGGCAGAAAGGCACGGAACCGCCTTTTACAGGAGAGTATGAAGCCACCGATACACCGGGTAGCTATACGTGCGTGTGCTGCGGGCAAACGCTGTTTCGCTCGGAAGCGAAGTTTCACTCCGGCTGTGGGTGGCCCAGCTTTTATGAAACCCACGATCCGGAGGCGATTTCCACGGAAGAGGACCAGTCTCACGGTATGGTGAGAACCGAAGTGGTGTGTAGCAAGTGCGGGGCGCACCTGGGGCACGTCTTCGAAGATGGCCCGGAGCCGACCGGACTGCGATACTGCATCAATTCCGTAGCCCTAAAGCTTGTAAAAGACTGAGGCGGGCCGAAGCGACCCGCCTGCAAGTACATTGAGCTTCGTGAGAATGTCAGGCGTCACGCCGCAGGGCAACTATAGGCCACCATCTCCGCGACTGGATCCGATTCCTTGGTCCAGGCGGCCAAAAGGAGCACTTTGTGCCCGGAAGGATAACGGAATACGTAGTACACTTCGGCCGCGCCGTCGATTTCGTAGAAGCCCGGTCGGCGCACATCGGGCCTACCTATGCAGCCTGCATTGAGGAGCAGGCGCAGCTCCGCCAACTGCTCCGGAGAGTGTGTCCGGAGGTCCTCCAGTACGGGCGGCATTTTTTCCAGGTTCCCCATGCTGCGTCCTTGTTCACCGCGAAAAGCATCCGCGATGTTCATAAGTTAAGACGCAGAAACTCGAAAAATGTTTCACGGATGGACCTCTTTGCGGGGTTGGGAGGAGGTCGCACGGGACGTCTGAACTAGGAGATTTCCTAGTGGACAACGTCCTTACTTTTGACTATTTTGCGGGTGTGAACCACCTCCATGGGGAGGGCCGCTT
>Ga0335077_10013414_pt1 | contig 10246 bp, 10 predicted proteins | sample Lox_Sample_31_FD_207151 | JGI IMG/M metagenome (GOLD analysis project Ga0335077, IMG submission 207151) | Soil microbial communities from Loxahatchee National Wildlife Refuge, Florida, United States - Lox_Sample_3.1 | ecosystem: Environmental > Terrestrial > Soil > Wetlands | place: USA...
AATTCATGAGCGAGGCGTCGGCCATTGGACAGGTCTCAACACGAACCGTCTCCTGCCTGCTGAAGTAGAACGATTCCAGACGATCGAACTCCTCCTCGCTCACCGGGCCGTGCAATCCGAGGCCTACTGCTTGAGTCACCGGACTGTCGTGGCCGCAGTAAACTGCAAAGCCGCCAGCCATCGCTTCCACCGCATAGCCGGATGATGGCAGTGCGGTTCTCGCCCCTTCTGCACACTGAACCGCGGCATGGGCCTCGGCCAACTCCAGCTCACGAGCGAGATCCATTGTCAATTCGATTTGAGCACTCAAGGAATATCTCTTTTCTGGCTCACCAGAGCCATGGCGCGGACAGTTGCCCGCGGAAGTTTAAAGATCGTGAATTGAGAGCGAGCCTAATCGAGACGAGCTAGGCGAGGAGTGCGCTGCGGGCACACTCGTCGCGGCGGACTTCACTGACGGTGTGCACAGGCGCCTCCTGAGGCGAGATTTGCAGCGAGTACTGCCATGCGGATCCTAAGGCGGGAGTTCCGCTCGTGTCAATCGCGGAATCCGCGCCAGCGGACGAATAAAGAAGCTCCACTTTGCGTCCGAGCTGGCTTCCTCCGTATACTCAATGGGCTGCGATTTCTTTGTGCGAGGTCACCGCGTGTCCTCTTCCGTTCTCAAAACCAGCATCAACGCCAAAACTCCCCAATTCGAAAAAAACACCCATCAGATGATCAGCCTGATGACGGAGATCAAAAACGAAGAGGAAGAAATCCGCCAGGGAGGAGGCGCCAAGGCAATCGAATCACAGCATAAGAAAAACCGTCTCACCGCGCGGGAACGCGTCAGCAAGCTGATCGACCCGGGTACACACCTCTTTGAGCTGGGAATCTACGCGGCGTACGAAATGTATGAAGAATGGGGCGGCGCGCCGGCCGCGGGAACCATTACCGGGCTCGGCCGCGTGGCGGGCCGCATGTTCATGATCATCGCGAATGACGCCACGGTGAAAGCGGGCGCGTTTTTCCCGATGACCGCGAAAAAAGTGATTCGCGCGCAGAACATCGCTATCGATAACCACATCCCCACGATTTACCTGGTTGATTCCGCGGGAGTCTTTCTGCCGCTGCAGGAGGATGTGTTTCCCGACACCGATGATTTTGGCCGAGTGTTCCGCAACAACGCGGTCATGAGCGCAAAGGGGATTCCCCAAATCACGGCGATCATGGGCATGTGCGTGGCCGGCGGCGCGTATTTGCCGGTGATGTGCGACCACATTTTGATGACGGAAGGTTCTGGCCTGTTTCTTGCCGGACCAGCGCTTGTGCAGGCCGCCATTGGCCAGAAATCGTCCGCCGAGGAATTGGGCGGCGCGAAAATGCATGCCCAGATCAGCGGCACGGTGGACTTCCGGGAGGCCGACGACGAATCCTGCTTGAAACGAATTCGCGCTCTGGCCGACAAAATGGGCGCACACGATCCGCCAATTTTCAGCCATTCGAGGCTGGCCGAGCCTCTCTATCCGTCGGATGAGATTTACGGAATCTTCTCCGGCGACCCATCGAAGCAGTACGACATGCGTGAAATTATCGCGCGCATCGTCGACGGCAGCATCTTCGAGGAATATCGCGCCGAGTACGGTGAGACGCTGTTGTGTGGCTATGCGCGGATTGGCGGTTGGGCCGTGGGAATTCTTGCGAATCAGAAAAAACATGTGCAGACGCATGCGCCACATTCTGACGAGAAGCGCATCGAGTTTGGCGGCGTGATCTACACCGAGTCTGCCGAAAAGGCGGCGCGGTTCATTCTCGATTGCAACCAGAACCGCATTCCGCTGATTTTCTTACACGACGTGAACGGCTTCATGGTGGGCAAGGATGCGGAATGGAGCGGCATCATCCGGGCAGGCGCGAAGATGGTGAATGCCGTGGCGAACAGCGTTGTGCCGAAGATATCCGTGATTCTGGGTGGCAGCTTTGGAGCGGGAAATTATGCGATGTGCGGCAAGGCGTATGATCCGCGGTTCATGTTTGCCTGGCCAACGGCAAAATTCGCCGTCATGAGCGGAGACGCCGCGGCCAACACTTTGGCGGAGATCAAGCTCAAGCAACTGGAACGTGAAGGCAAGAAGCTGGACGAGAAGGCTAAGAAGGAACTCCTCGAGTCCATCAAGAGAACCTACGATCACCAGACCGATCACCGCTATGCTGCCGCCCGCCTTTGGCTTGATGCCATTATCGATCCCGCACAGACCCGCGACGCGCTAATCTGGGCGTTACAAGCGGCCGCATTGAATACGCACGTCCCGGAATTCAAAACCGGAGTTCTGCAAACCTAGAATCATTTGAGGCTTCATGGATCAAATCAAGTTCATCGAGTGTCCTCGTGACGCCTGGCAAGGATTGCCGGAACTTATTCCTACCGACGTGAAGGTGAGCTACCTCCGGGAATTGATCCTGGCCGGATTCCAGCATATCGACGCGGTCAGCTTCGTCTCTCCAAAGCACGTGAAGCAGATGGCGGGCAGCGAGCAAGTGATGGCGGGACTGCTCGGTTCCCTTCCCGACGGCGCGGCATTGCCGGAAATCATCGGCATCGTGGTAAACGAGAAGGGACTTGAACGAGCGCTGGCCACTCCTGGCGTTTCAACGATCGGCTATCCCTATTCCATTTCCGCCTATTTTCGCCGCGCCAATGCCAACATGACGCGCGCAGAATCGCGGCAACTCGTCGAAACGCTGAAGCGCGAGACCAAGGCGGCGAACAAAGACCTGGTCATCTACATTTCTATGGCGTTCGGCAATCCTTACGACGAACCGTGGGGACCGGAGATTGTGCAAGACACGCTGGAATGGCTGAAGGACATTCGGGTCGGCACCGTTTCATTGGCTGACACCGTGGGCACGGCAACCCCGGAACTGGTTCATGACGTCTATTCGCAGGTGAAAGATCACGTCGCGGGAATCGAATTGGGCGTTCACCTACACTCGCGACCAGAGAACGCCGAAGCGAAGGTGCTGGCTGCGTACCAAGCCGGCTGCCGCCGATTCGACTCCGCGCTGACCGGCCTGGGCGGATGCCCGTTCGCCGGCGACGATTTGGTGGGCAATATCGCGACAGAAAGCGTCCTTGCCGCGCTCACCAGCGCCGGCGTTCCAACTGCATTGGATGGCGGTAAACTAGCAAAGGTCGTCGCACTCACCAACGAGCTGCGCGCCAAGTTTGCCCATGGCGAGGTTGCACACTAAGGGGGACCTGAATGAACTTCGAGACGCTCACTCTGGAAACGAAGGACTTTTTGTCCATAATCACGTTCAATCGCCCCGAAAAACGTAACGCCCTCACCACCCAAATGATTGCCGAGCTGCAAACGGCTCTCGATACGATCGAGAAGTCGCACACCCGCGTGGTGATCATCACCGGTTCCGGCAAAGCGTTCTGCGCCGGCATCGACCTGGAATTACTTCAATCCATTGCCAAGCAAACGCCTTCGGAGAACCAGGAAGATTCGCGGCGCATCGCGAAAATGTTCCGGAAGATCTGGAGCTACTCGCGGCCGCTGATCGCGGCGGTGAATGGCCACGCCCTGGCCGGCGGGTGCGGCATCGCCACCCTTTGTGATTTCACCCTTTCCGTGCCGGAAGCGAAATTCGGCTACACGGAGGTCAAGATCGGCTTTCTGCCCGCTATCGTTTCCGTGTTTCTGACGCGTCAGATCGGGGAAAAACGGGCACGCGATCTTCTGCTTACCGGACGCCTGGTGGAGGCGCAGGAAGCCAAAGAACTGGGCTTAGTGAACGAATTGGTTCCCGCGGACAGATTGATGGACCGGGCGAACGAGTTGGCGGAGACCATCCTGGCCGCGAGCCCGAGCAGTATCACACGGGCAAAGCACCTGCTGGTGTCGGCGGCGGCCGCCGGGGTGGACCATGACCTGGAACGCGCGGTGTTGGAGAGCGCGCGAGTGCGTTGTACGCCGGACTTCAAGGAAGGGCTTGCGGCGTTCTTGGAGAAACGCAAGCCGATTTGGCAGGACCAGGGTACGCCGAAGCATTGAGCCGGACTACCGACGACACACAATTTTCCGGCATACTGGCATACTAGGAACGGCATCCGAATTTCGCGACCGATTGAGGACCCCCGCAAATGGCTCTGCTTGAATATCACGACGTGACCCTTCGTGTGCGTTACGCCGAAACCGACCAGATGGGCGTGGTCTACCACTCGAATTACCTGATCTGGTTTGAGGTGGGCCGCGTGGAATTAATGCGCGCCCAGGGGTTCGACTACAAAACAATGGAAATTGAGGACGATTGCTACCTCGTCGTCGCCGATGTTCATTGCCGCTATCATCACCCGGCGCGCTACGATGAACTGGTAACGGTGCGGACGCGGATTCTGGAAGCCAAGAATCGCATTCTGAAGTTCGGCTACGAGCTCTTCCGGCAATCGGACAAAAAATTGCTCGCCACGGGCGATACGACGCACGTTTCCTGCCGGCGTGACGGGCGCGTGACCCATTTCCCCGAAAAATATAAGGCCGCGTTTCTGGCACTGGTGTCCGCCCTGCCGGATCGGAGCGCCGAATGAGCGTCGTGCTGACAGGCAACGATCTGACATTCGCACAACTGTACGCCGTGGGCTTGGAACGTGCCCGGGTCTCCCTGTCGCCCGATGCGATTTCGCGCATGAAGGCGTCGCGCGCCGTGGTCGACAAACTGGTCGCGGAAGGTCAGACAGCTTACGGCATCAATACGGGCTTCGGAAAACTGGCCAGTGTGCGTATCAATTCCGAGCAGGTACGGCAGCTACAAATCAATCTCGTTCGGTCGCATGCCTGCGGTGTCGGCTCGCCACTTTCCGAGGCCGAGACGCGCAGCATGATTTTGTTGCGCGCGAACGCGCTGGCCAAGGGCCTGAGCGGCGTGCGGCCCGTAGTCGTCGAAACACTCTGCGCCATGTTGAACGCCGGCGTTCATCCTGTAATTCCATCGCAAGGGTCAGTCGGCGCTTCCGGCGATCTGGCGCCGCTGGCTCATCTGGCACAAGTGGTCATCGGCGAAGGTGCTGCCGTTTACAACCGCGAGCAGTTGTCTGGAAGCGACGCCATGAAGCGCGCGGGGATCACTCCCGTGCCGCTGGAGGCCAAAGAGGGTCTATCGCTCCTCAACGGTACGCAGGGCATGCTGGCGCTGCTTAGCCTGGCGCTACGCGAAGCGGATGAACTGGCGGACACGGCCGACGTGGCTGCTTCGCTTTCACTCGATGCCCTACGCGGCAGTCCCGGCGCATTTGATGCGCGCATCATGCACGCGCGCGACTATCCCGGCGCAGGCCGAACCGCGCGCAACCTGGCGCATTTGAACGAAGGCAGTCAAATCCGCGAGTCACATCGTTCCCCGGACGCGGATAAGCGAGTGCAGGATGCCTACAGCCTTCGCTGCACGCCGCAGGTTCACGGGGCGGTGCGCGATTCACTGGTGCAAGCGCGCGAAATGGCTGCGGTCGAACTGAACAGCGCCACCGACAATCCGCTCGTTTTTGTGCGGGAAGGCGGCGCGGGCGACATTGTCAGCGGCGGAAATTTTCATGGCCAACCGCTCGCGATGGCTGCCGATCAGGTGGCGATCGCTATTGCGACTCTGAGCGGCATTTCCGAGCGGCGGGTCGAACAAATGACCAATCCGCTGACCAGCATGCTTCCGGCTTTTCTTACGCCCGATCCGGGCCTGAATTCCGGCTTCATGATCGTTCAAGTGACCGCGGCGGCGCTGACCAGCGAAAATCGCGCCCTGGCCACACCGCACTCCGTCGATTCGATCTCAACTTCGGGAAATCAGGAAGATTATGTTTCGATGGGCATGAGCGGAGCCCGCCGCCTGGAACGCATGCTGAAGAACCTGCGTCACATTCTGGCGATTGAACTCTTGTGCGCGTGCCAGGGCATCGACCTGCTGGCACCTCTCAAAACGGGCGCGCTTGCCACCAAGGCATATGACGCGGTCCGGGCCGCCTCGCCGAAAGTTACCACGGATCGCCCTCTGGCTCCTGACGTCAATGCCGTGGCGGAAATTGTCGGCCAGGGCGAGATCGCCAATATACTGCACTGAAGCTCAAGCCAGAGCTTCCAGGAAATACATAATCATGCGGTAGCCGGCTATGTAGCTGAAAGGCACGAGTTCCAGCGAATAGTGCCCCACCGGCAGTTCCAGCGTAGCCGGATCAGCGCCGTGCTTGCGCAAGGAGTCCAGCATCTGGCGGGTCAGTTCCGGCAGGAACGTCGGATCATATTTGCCGTACACCATAAAAGTATTGCGGTGCGCGCCCATGCCGCGCTCGACGTAGGGCATGGGACTGATCGGCGCCCAGTAACGGCGCAACTCTTCGACCGTAAGTTCGTGACGTAACGCTTCCCACACGTGGTTCGTGGTCATGCCGCGGCTGACCACGTCCGCGAAATAGGTGGAGACATGGAAGAAGCCGCCGGCTCGCACGCGCTTGTCGTGCACCAAGGTGATGTATCCGACAGATGAACCGATACTCGTGCCGAGAATGCCCAGGCGATCGTAACCTTGCCGCTCCAACCAAGTGAGGCACGCACGCGCATCCTGGACCGCCTGCCGGTTGGCCAGTAAGGTCAATCCAATATTAGGACCGACAAGTTGATCGGCTCGTTCGTGCCCGTTTGCCATGCGGCGATCGTGATACGGCAAGCTCATCTTCGCTGTGGTGATGCCAGCGCGTTGCAACCACTGGCAAAGGGCAGTCTGGCCGTGCCATTTCGCATTCCAATTCGGGAGCACCAGGACTGCGGGTCCCGCTTTGCGCGCCGGAAACAGTTGCGCGTGCACGGTGTTGTTTTCGAACCACGGCGAGGTGAGCGGCGAGGTAAATGTCAGCACGTTCTCTTTATCGATGCGGTAATCGGTGACCTCGGCAGGCGCGTACCACTCTTCGCTGCGGGCAATCACTTCGCTCGCATATTCCGCGAAGAACAACCGTGGGTCGCGCGACGCCGCGCTGCCATTGACGTGCTCCAGTCCCCATTCGAAAGGGCGGACCATGCGATTGTCGTCGGTGGTCCAGCGCCGGTGCTCATACCGGCGGATCGCATGTTCGTACCAACTCATGGCCATAATCATTCAGTTTACCGAAGGGCCGCCTGAGGCCCAAATTCCCGGATGAATCATTTGTTCCCGTTAGCCATCCGACACTATCCTCTCTGTCGCGCATTGAGCGCCCTTAAGGGCTGTGGCACAGTCGAACATGTGATTCCGTTCTTCTTTTTTCTTTTTGGCATTGTCATCGGCAGCTTCCTGAATGTTTGCATTGCGCGCATTCCGGAAGGTATTTCCGTCGTTTCGCCAGGATCAAAATGCCCGCGCTGCGAAACGCCGATTAGGCCCTACGACAACATACCGGTGCTGAGCTGGCTGCTGCTGCGCGGAAAGTGCCGCAATTGCCATCTGCCAATTTCGCCGATGTATCCGATCGTCGAATTCTTGACGGGCGCGCTGTTCGTGTTGACCTATTACACCTATGGAATCACCCTGCCGGCAATTAAGTACCTGTTTTTCGGATGCCTCATCATCATCCTGATCGTGACGGACATCCGCGTGCGCATTTTGCCTGACGTGGTAAATGCGTTTGGATTCGGCATTGGCCTGGCGTTTGCCACTCGAATCCCGCCGGATGGCATTGCCCATGTGTGGCTCCGCGATCGTCATCTTCCCGTGATCGTGACAGGAGTATTGGAAGCGTTCCTCGGTGCAGCCTTTGGAAGTGGTCTGCTGTGGGGAGCGGCGGCTCTCTATAAGCTGGTCCGCAAGCGCGAAGGCATGGGAATGGGCGACGTGAAAATGATGGCTATGGTGGGAACGTTTCTGGGAGTGCGTGGCTCGTTTCTGACGATCCTTCTGGGGACGCTTCTCGGGAGCGTAATCGGGCTGAGCATTGTTGTCGTGCTGTTCCTCGCCGGTTGGAATCGGACGCTGGCCGAGCGCGCCAGTCGCCGAGGATTGGGAAAAGTGAACTCGTTGCGCTGGGCGATCGCTTCGCAATACCAGTTGCCCCTTGGCTCGTTTCTTGCAATCGGCGCCTTTCTGGTGGTCTATGCAATGCCTTGGCTCGGCTGGCCTGCGATTCTGGCGTCCCCCGCACTGCATCGCTGAGGCTGCCAGCCGTTATCCGTTACGCTCAAGGCCACCCGCCTAATCCCCTGCCGCGGTACAATAGAGTTCGGTCATCAAATCCGGTGATTGAGCATCCCCGCCCGCTCCTGTGGAGGTAGAGATATGGTTACGAGAACGTTGCTTCGCTTCGTATTGGCCGCTCTCTTGGTGGCGTTCGCTGCTGTGGCCGCTTCCGCGCAGGACCCTGCGTCAGATGACGTTGCCGCCGCGGCGCGCAAGGCTCGCGAGCAGCAAAAGACCGCTCCCAAGCCCAAGAAGGTTGTGACCAACGACGACATTCCTCCGAAGAGCACCGACTCTGACGCCAAGGCCGCCGCACCGGTGGAGGAGGGCCAAGACTCCGCGGGCCAGGCCAACGAAGCGAACAAGGACGAAAACGATCCGAAGAAGGAAGCCTACTGGCACAAGAAATACAAGGACACTCACGATAAGCTGTTGCAAGCCGAAAAAGATCTAGACGTTTTGCAGCGTGAACTGAACACTGATCAGATGCAGTATTACAGCGATCCCCAGAAGGCGCTTGTCGAGCAACACAACCGCACGGACATCAACGAAAAGACTGCTAAGGTCGACGCCAAGAAAAAGGAAGTCGAGTCCCTGAAGCAGCAGCTATCGGATCTGGATGACGAGTGCCGCAAAGCAGGCTGCGACCCCGGCTGGGTTCGATAATTTTCAGACCTGCGCGGAAACGGACCGCTGGCTAGTTCACGTAGCCGTCTCCGGGGAGTTCCATCTCGCCTTGTTCCAGGATGGCCAGGCCCTCTTCCAGTAACTCTGTGCCCTTCTGCAGTGCGCTCCACGCCACGCGTTCCGATTCTTCCGCGACCATTTCCAGGCAGCTTTGCATGATGTCTGCCTGATCCAGGATTTTCGTATCAAGCAGCGGCACCATTTTCTCCATGGCCTTGTCTTGAATCTGCTGAAACGCCATTTCGATGGGCACCTGTTCCATGCAGAGATCGCAGGCCATGTCGATGAGAGACGCTTCAAGGTGAATCTTCCTGATGCGGCCTTTCAATTCGCTCTTGGCCGATTGAGCCATACTGGTTTTGCTAACGCTGCCTGCCTGGTTCATGGCGGAGGCTCCCTTCCCTGGACTCTTCCGTCAACGCCGAGACTACGTGCTGCCATGGGGGCATGACAATGGACCTGGGCCTACCCGTCATTAATCGAATACGCACATTTCCAGAGCACCGGATTTCCGCTTTTCGAGGCATGTTTCAGGAGCGTTTTCGGCGCAGAGAGAACGCGTTCTACTTCTTCTTTTTCGCGCGTTCGCGGCTCATCTGTTCGAGCCGCTTGGCGAACTTCGTAACGCGGCGCTCCAGTGTCACTTGCTGTTTTACCGACGTGAGGTAACGCACGATCTGCCGTCGCAGCGCCGTGGTCATGCGGCGAAATTCCGCCTGCGCCTTGGGGGATTGCCGCAAGGCCAGCACCAAAGCGGGCGGGAGAACCGGCTCGCGCGGCTCGTCATCACGTTCCAGTGCGATTTCGACAAATGCACCGGTGTCAATTTTCAGCTTTTTGCGAATATCGCTGTGAATCGCCATTCGATAGCATCCGCGGCCGCGCGAAACCAGGGTAGTCCGCAACGGCACCCCCTCGACTTCCCCTCGGACCGGAACGTGCGCCGCTCGCTCGCCAAGCGCACGTGAATTTTCGGCGGGCACATCGACATAACGGATGAGTCCCACTTTGTAGATTTTCGCTGAGAAGACTTGGACGCCGCTCATCGAAGCGTGATGATACAGCAGTTCCGGGGTTACGGCCGCACAGCGATGTGCAAAGCTACAGAACCAAGCGTCATCAGACGGTAGCGCACGGGACGGTAGCCGACGCTGATCATCAGAGCGGAGAGCTCCTCGGGACGAAAGAACCGCTTCACAGATTTCGGCAAATACGCGTAGGCTTCCTTGTCTCCGGATATCCAGGCACCGATCTTGGGCAACAGTCTTTGCGTGTAGTAGCGATAGGCGTCGCCCAGAACTCCCGGTGCGGGCTCCGTGAATTCCAGGATGGCGAGGCTTCCACCTGGCTTCAAGACACGGAACACCTCGCGGAGGCC
>Ga0335077_10013415_pt1 | contig 10246 bp, 10 predicted proteins | sample Lox_Sample_31_FD_207151 | JGI IMG/M metagenome (GOLD analysis project Ga0335077, IMG submission 207151) | Soil microbial communities from Loxahatchee National Wildlife Refuge, Florida, United States - Lox_Sample_3.1 | ecosystem: Environmental > Terrestrial > Soil > Wetlands | place: USA...
AAACAGTAGTTTTGGCGCTATGCCACACAGCGCGAGTCCTCAACTTTTGTAACATCTCATAGCACAAGGTAGCGGCTTACGGGCCAACACACGGCACAAGCTTGTGAGAGGGCCTGTTCTCGACAGATGAGCGTCGGGCCCTATCGTATTTTGAGTCATAAGAATGCGCTGGATTGCGATCATGTTGGTTTTCGTAACACCTCTGTGTTACGCAAACCATTGCCCAGACTCAAGAATGAAGCAAGCGGCAATCGGAGGAGACACAATCGACGGCAGCGTGCGCCTGCGCCAGCGGCTTAGTCCTTGTCGGGAAACCGTCTATTTGAAGCACTACTTCAATGTGACGGTATGGACGTTAACTGGGCGTTTATCGACGTTTCCTGTCTATAATGCTTAACCGAACTGGTTGCTTGGCGCTGAATACAACCGTTGTGAGTGCACCCATGCGAACGCTTTGGCAGGACGTGCGGTACGCGGGGCGGATGATGGCCAAGACGCCGACGCTTTCGGCGATCATCATCCTGACGCTGGCGCTCGGGATCGGAGCTACCACGGTCGTGTTCAGCATCGCCAATACTGTGATGTTCCGGCCGCTGCCAATTCCGCACGCTTCCCGGATCGTGGCGGTCGGCTTTCAGCAGCAAGGGGATCCGCTCAGCCTGGGAAGTCTTTCCTATGTCGAGCTGCGCGATTTTCAATCTCAATCGGGCGAGGTTTTCGCGTCCCTATTCGGAAACATAGGCAGAATGTCCGGCTTCGGCCTGCAAGGTCATCCGGCCGAGCAGGTGCTATCGAATTACGTGACAGGGAATTTCTTCACCGGGCTGGGTGTCAAGCCGGCGCTGGGGCGTCTGTTCGCTCCTGGCGAGGGTGAGCAAATCGGCGCGCCTCGCGCAGCGGTCCTAAGCTATGCGTTCTGGAAATCGCATCTCGGCGGGGACCCCAGCGTGGTCGGTCAGCAGACATTGGTCAACGGAAAACCAACCGAGATTATCGGTATCGCGCCCGAAGGATTCCACGGGGCGTTGCCTGCGCTGGTTGACGTTCAGTTATATCTTCCGCTCAGTATCGTGGCCGAAGACCAGGCCGCCGCTCCCGGCGCGTATCAGAACGGAAACCTCTTCACGAACCGCACCGACCGCGAACTCGCCGTACTCGGCATGTTGAACACCAGCATCAGTGTGGCCCAGGCGCAAAGCGCAGCTCGCCTGATCCAAACACGGCTCGCCAGCCAATATTCCAAAGACGAGAAGGGCCTGCTAATGGAGGTCCTCTCTGCACCTAGTGGCGTTCCGGAAAGCGGCATTTTGCGCCTGATAGCGGTTTTGTTCGTTGGCCTTTCGTGGATGGTTCTGCTGCTGGCGTGTATGAATGTGGCGAACGTGCTCATGGCTCGCGCGACAACGCGGCAGCAGGAGATGGTCATCCGTTCGGCGCTGGGTGCGCCCCGCATGTGGCTAATCCGTCAGATGCTCGCCGAGCCCGTGCTGCTCGCGCTGCTCGGCGCCGCTGCCGGCATGCTAGCGGCTCGTTGGACCACGGCCGTCATCTTCGCCCTGCCTGCCTGGGTGAGGCAGAGGGCCGACTTCATCATCCTGAAATTTAGCTTCGATTGGCGCGTGTTCCTGATTGCGTTTGGCGGCGCGATTTTGGGTGGAATCGCCGCGGGGATGTGGCCGGCCCTTCGCACCGGCAGGGCCAATCTGAATCTGGTCCTGCACGAAGGCGGGCGCGGTGATTCGGGAGGTCTCCACCGGCATCGCGTGCGCAACCTGCTCGTCGTCGCGCAGGTGGCAGGGTCGCTTGCGCTACTGATCGCCGCGGGCTTTTTCGTCAAAACCTTGCGCCAGGCACAGCATGCCTATCTCGGCTTTGATCCCACCCATCTTGCCATCTGCACGATGGACCCGCAGGAAACCGGCTACGACCCCACGCGCACTAGGCAATTTTATCAAGAGCTGAAGACCCGCGTTGCCGCCCTGCCCGGCGTCCAATCGGTTAGCCTGTCGTTTGGGTTTCCTTTCCTCGGGGTCGAATACGGCACCGGGGTTTACATCGAAAACCGCGTTATTCCTCCAGGCCAGCAACCTCCGTTTACATTCCACAACGTGGTGGACCCGGAGTACTTCTCCAATATGCGCATACCACTGCTTCAGGGGCGGGCCTTCACGGATGCCGACGATGATCACGCCCCGCTCGTGGCGATCATCAATCAAACCATGGCCCGTCAACTCTGGCCGGGTGAAAATCCCATCGGGAAACGGTTCCACGAAGAGAAGGACTCCAATCCGCTCATTGAAGTCGTCGGCCTGGTCAGCGATGGAAAGTATCAAAACATCATGGAGGACCCGCAGCCGTGGTTCTATATCCCGCTGCTCCAGGAATTTCAGTCCCTTCGCGCGATCGTCGTTCGCTCTGCTCTGCCCCCGGAAAACTTGATCGCAGAAGTCGAGCGCGAAATCGGCACCATTGCTCCGGGCATGCCACTCTTCAACAGCGCCACTGGACAGCAGGTATTGGACCAAAGCCAGTTCATCTTGCGGCTGGGGGTGTACCTGGCGGGAGGTATGGGTCTCTTGGGCCTGTTCATCGCAGTAGTCGGAGTCTATGGAGTCGTATCATACGCTGCGGCGCAGCGGACGCGCGAAGTGGGGGTTCGCATCGCGCTGGGGGCGATGCCGGCCGACGTGCTGAAGCTGATTCTGCGCCAGGGATTGCCCCTGATCGCGGCAGGATTGGCGGCGGGCTTGATTCTCGGCTTGCTAGTGACGCGTGGAATCGGCCACATCTTTCACGGCGATACGGGTGTGATCGTGTTCGCGCTAGCGGCCGTGTTGCTTGCGGCCACGGGATTTTTGGCGTGTTACATCCCTGGGCGGCGGGTGATGCGCGTCGATCCCATGGTGGCGCTGAGACACGAGTAATCTCTACGGCTCGTTCGCGTGCAGTCCATTGAACGACCAAACGGATGTGTAGTACAAAAATTACCGGCCCAAATCGCCATTGCACTCATAATCACCGCTGATGGGCGAAGAAATAGCGCACTCTTCTGCAAACCCCTGATTTCGTAAATTGACAATCGCTGAGTTATGCGTGGCGCAGTCTTTGCCGCAGTGTTTTCACGATCAGACCAGAGAAGCTCGGCAACAGGCGAACACCAAGAATGGAGGACCGTTGTTCGGAGATTCATCTAAGTTTTGGAGTCGCCCGGTAACCCTGACCCAGCCGTCCGACGGTCACTCGGAGCGCAATGCTTGCATAACGTCGACGCGCGCTGCGCGTGCCGCGGGCAGCGCCGACGCGATGACTGCGACTGCCATCAGCACGAACGCAGAGACAAACACTAAAATCTGGATGGTGTGCAGGTCGGCACCGGCCTCCAGCAAGTGCGTGGCGAAGCAGTGACGGAGCAGTGGGGATAAACCCTCTTTTTAATGCCGGCGCGGCGGGCGGCGTACTGACAGGCGTGGCGGGGCGTTTTGGTGTCGATGGGCTGATCGCCTGTGTGCCAGGGATTGCCAGGAAACAGCCAGACACTGGATTGTTTGCGCAACCGTCGCCAGTGCGCGCGGAGTTCCTGGAGCAGAACGGGGCTGAGCATCACGTCGCGGTCTTTGCGCCCCTTGCCGCCTTGGATGTGAATCACCATCCGTTGGCTATCAATGTCGCTGACCTTCAGGCGGGTTAGCTCGGCATTGCGAATGCCGCTGGCATAGAGGGTCATGAGGATGGTGCGGTAAAACGGAGTGGGAGCTGCGTCGATGAGTTGTGTTACCTCTTCCTGGCTGAGAATGGTGGGCAAGTGGTGCGTCTTCCTCGGGTAAGGGGTGTCGGCAATGCTCCACCGTCTTTTCAGCGTCTGAATGTAGAAAAACCGGAGGGCACACAAGTGGTTCGTCACTGCGCCAGGTGACAACTTCTGCTTGGAAAAGAGTTGAGCTTGGTATTCCCGGATATGTTGTGGACCTAAACGATCCGGAGAGCGGTGAAAGTACCGTGCGAAGCGTTCAACGTGGCGAATGTAATGGACAACAATTCACCGCGACGGGGAAGTACACAAACCGCAGCACGCAAAATATCTCCAGCCTAGTGGCCTGGACTTCCTCTCAACCGACGATAGCCAGCATAAGCAAAAGCGGGCTGGCTTTGGCTGGGAGCGTTCCGGGAAACACCGTCATCACCGCCTCGATGAGTGGATTTTCCGCATCGGCCAACCTTACCGTCACCAACGCAAATCTGGATTCGATCGCGGTTACGCCGGCCGACAGCACGATTCCAGTGGGTGTGTTTCGACAGTTTGTCGCCACCAGCACGTTTAGTGACGGTTCGACGCAAAACCTCAGCGCGGTAACCCAATGGTCCTCGAGCAGCACGTCGGTTGCACAGGTGTCGTCGAGCGGCTTGCTCTCCGCTCTCGCTGTAGGCGGGGCAACCATCTCTGCCACTCTGAACAGCACCTCGGGTTCGACCGATGTCACAGTCGCTACTCCGCAACTGATCTCCCTCGCCATCCAGCCAAGTAACGGCAAAGTAGCCGTGGGCACGGGGCTGCAGTTGACCGCTATCGGTGCCTATGATGACGGCAGCACGAAAACCGTCACGGGCGCTGTGACCTGGACGTCTTCCTCGAATAGTATCGTGACTGTGAATGCGAACAGCTTCGCCAATGCACCGTCGATCGGCACCGCCACGATCACAGCGAGCTTAGGATCCATCACCACTTCAACCAGTCTGATGGTCACCGATGCTACCCTGGAATCGATCGTCGTTACCCCCGCCACGCCAACCATCGCTCTCGGCGGCACGGCGCAATTCACCGGCACGGGCACCTTCAGCGACGGCAGCACTCAGGACATGTCGAAGCTAGCGACGTGGACTTCATCCGATACCGCAGTGGCCACCATCACTGGCTCAACGGCGGCCGGCAAGAGTAGCGGTATGACCACGATCCAGACCGCTTTCGGCAAGATAACTGGATCGACTACCCTGAACGTCACCAGCGAGATGTTAAAAACGGTTACCCTCGCCCCCGCAAACGCAACCATTAGTGTGGGGGGAACCGTGCAGTTCACCTTGACCGGCGTCTACAGTAATGGAACTACCCTGAACCTGACGACGTCGGCAACGTGGAGTTCGTCTAATCCGAGCGATGCTCAGGTAGGAACTAACACCGGACGCGCGACCGGGTTGCAGTGCGGAAGTGCCACGATCACTGCATCCTACTCGACCTTTACCCGTATGGCAGCCTTGACCGTGACCGGTGCGGAGCTCAGCTCGATCGCAGTCTCTCCGGCAACTGCCACGATAGCGCCGGGGACGACACAGCAGTTTGTTGCCACCGGTATCTATAACGATCAGAGCAGCGAAATCTGAGCCCCTTTGTGAACTGGACTTCCTCGGACTTGCAGGTCGCGACCATCAGCGATTCCTCCGGCAGCCGGGGCGTGGCGACCGCAGCGGCGCCGGGCAGCAGCCTGATCGGCGCGGTGCTGGGTCCGATTATCGGCCCTGCTAGCCTGTCGGTCTCCCATGTTACGCTGGTCTCCATTGCCGTCACTCCCGCGACCCCGAGTCTTACGCTGAGCCAAAACCTGCCGTTCACCGCGGTCGGGACCTTTAGCGATAGCACAACCCAAGACATTACCGGCTCCGTCACGTGGAGTTCTTCAGCTCCCGCGGTCGCAACCATCAACACGAACGGCGTGGCTTCTAGCGCCGGTGCTGGAACCACAAGCATCACCGCGACCATGAATTCCGTAAGTGGGTCGACAACGCTGACGGTAGTGCAATAAACCAGCGGTTTCACAAGACGCCGCGCGGGACTTGCTGCGCTACCTTGCCCCGCGACGTTTCCTTCCTTCAGTTTGGCAACAAGGAATTTGCTGATGACGCCAACAGTCGCGTTGTAACTTTGAAGGTATTTGTTTACCGTGCCAGTGACCAATTGCGTGAGGGTTTGATCCGGCGGCGACGCAAAGGCGTGAGCATCCGGTTCACAGCATCGATGGAGAAAGCGTCGGGGTCGTAATCGTCGCCGACCCAATCGTTCATTTCGTCGTGCTGTTCGTGCGCGGGATCTCTGAGAGCATCCAGCAAATCGTAAAATCCTCCAATGCCCCCGCAATCCTCAGGGGGACAGGCGAGTTCGCCGCCCGTGCACACCGGATAGGCCGTGGTGGGATCGGCACACAGGCGTTTCTCCAGGACAATGCCGTGCTCCCAACTGTCGCCAAAATCGTACATGTAGACGACCTTGGCGCCGACCCTGCCCAACACTCTGGAGAGACGCACCGTGCACTCATTTTCGACCGGGGGCATTCCCATGAACCCGTCTTCCGGATTGGCCCGCCCGAAGTGCCGGCCCCCGGCACTGAATTCGTGCATGTGGCACTCCTGCCACCCCATCGCAGCCTGCAGCACGTCGTGCAATTGCGCCAGAGTCAGGTCTGCGGGCACTAACAGCCGGCGCCAGATCGGCGGGCTCGTGCCGAGCAGAGTGACCTTAAGCTGATAAATTTCCGCTGTAATTGCGCTGTTTTTGGCCGGCATAATGGATTGTCCTCGATCTTAACTACCGCAGAGTCGCTGCCGCGTGTTGCGCATCAGCGGGTAAAGGTAGATATCCTTGACCGCTTGGCCGTGAGCTTTGTGTTCCCGGTCCATGCGACCGCGTCCCGAAGTTTGTCCAACTCGGATCCAGTTCGCTGCGCGATAGCAGGTCCCACGGAACCGTTGCGCATCCACTAAGGTTTCCAGTAATAACGGTCGATAGCCATAGCGATGTTCCCAGTCCATCGGGAGCTGACGTGCGCTCTGCGCCAGAATCTTGCTCGCCAGTCCCTTGATGTGCACCCAGGGTAGCACCAAGAACCGACTATTGTTCACGATGAACTGTAGCTGGCGCGCTTGTTGCTCCGCATTCCAGCCGATCCACTCATCGCGAGCCGCCATCTTCCAGGCGGGTGAGGACCATAATAAGCAGGCCAGTACAACTCCTGCTCTCTGCCCGGAGCGCACCAGATAACGTAGATTGGCGCCCACCGGAACACGGTATTTCAAGTAGTGATGGCGCTCAATCAGCTCCGTCCATAGCCGACTCTCTTCTTGGCTCTCTACAACTCGCAACTCCAAAGGCTCGAACTCCCCCGCCGTCCCTTCCAGCATGGCTTGCGGCGAACTGGCTTCTGTGAGTTGCACGTGTCGGGGACCGTGCCGTCCCAACGGGCGCACCGGCGGGAGCTTCAACCATCCCTGGACCTCGAGATGTTCTAGCAGCCGACGACATTCCAAGTCCTTCAAGCGCCCCGTCTGTCGTTTCCAATGCAATAGCTCGCAGACGGTGCGCGCCATCTCGGTAACTGCCAATCCGGCGTAGTTCTTCGCGATTTCGCACATCAACTCTAGCTCATGCCGGCTGAAGATCCGGCCCCGGAAGGACAAATTTGCGGGTACCCTGCGTACGCTTTTTGCGGGGAAAGAAGCGTGACTCACGTCCATAGGTGCACCGGCAACGTGACAGTCTTACCCGGCAGCGCAGCCAAAACAACCGATTCGCCAGCGAGCGTACCCTCGGAATGCAAGGCTGTTCGATCAGGATGGGAGACCGCAGTTTTCCGCCGCGCACCCGGGGGACGAGCCCGTTCTCGGCCGAGCGGAGCCACATCCAGGATCTTGCTCTTGTCCGGGCTCACCAGTAAGTCGATCAGAACATCGAGCGGGTTTTTCCCTTGCTGTCGTGCTGTCGCCAGAATGCTGCTCAGCACCGCCTGGGCACGCGGTCCCTTATCGGTCCGGTTTCCCCCCCAGTTCTTGCGGGCCACCACCAGCGGTCGCAGGGCGCGCTCAGCCGCGTTGTTGGTGGCATCCAGTTCCGGACAATAAAGAAAGGTGAACAGGTACGGCCTCTCCCGGCGCAGATGATTGGCCAATCGCTGGTTCGCAGGATCGCGGCAGGATCGCGCCAACAGACGATCCAACTCGGCTTCCAACCGTCCCGTGGCCGTCCACAGGCCATGGGTTGAGAGCTCGCGCTGGTTATAGCGATCTCGCAAAGCCAAGCCCTTTTCCAAGGTGGCTTTCACCACCAGGGGAAACTGGGCGTGATGCCTTGCCCGGAGGAACTTGTAATAGACGGCCCAGCCGTCGTGATTGAGCCAACCTTCGTAGTTCGCACCCAACAGCGAGGCGGCTTGTTCGAAGCCTCGTCCCGGCAGAATGTCGCAGACGGTCACCTGCTCGCTGACCACCACCCAGAGCCAGCGCAATTCCGCCGCCACGTTCCAGCCGGTTTCATCAATGCCGTTGACCATGCTGCGCTGGGCGTAAACACGAAGAGCGTGCCAGGTAGCTTCTCCGCGTCGTGCCGCCCGATCCACCGCCCGGCAAATGGTGCTGCGGTTAACCTCCAGGTGAAAAGCATCCCGCAACACAGCCGCTACGTCAGCATGGGGCATGCCCAACCCTTTATTCATCTTAATCGCCAGGGCCAAAGCCTCCGGCCCTAATTGCACCGCCGCCCCCCCCCAGGGCATCGGAGGTCTGCCGCCGATCGCGCCCCTGCACCCGTGTACTGCACTGTTGACAACGGCAAATAGGAATATCGAAGCGCCGCCAGATAGCCTTCCGTACAATCTCCTGTTGATACTGGTGCTCGATCGTCTCTACTTCGAGCTTGCCGCCACACTCACACCGCCTGGGCGCCAATACGGCGATCACTTCGCCGACCTTTTCGGGAATGGCCTTGCTATATCGTTGGCCGTAGGCGGAACCGCGCTTACGCCCCGGATTTTGCGGATTCTCTTTTCGCCGGCGGCGAGAAAAGGGAGCAGCTTGGCGCTTGTTGGCCCGTTCTGCTTCTTCCAATTGCCGCTTCAGCCGCTCGTTCTCTTGTCGTAGTCGATCCTGCTCTTGTCGCAGCCGTTCCTTCTCCTGTTTCAGCCGCTCTCGATCCTGCCGCAGATCCTCGTTCTCCTTCCGTAACCGCTCAATCTCCTGCCGAGCGTTACGCCATCGCTCTTGCAAGGAAGCGATCTTCTCGCGCAACGCAGCGATAGGACGAAAGGCCATGGAATCCCTGTACTTCCAAGCCTACCGTACCGAAACGCGCAGAGTTTGTCCAGCCCCTTTGTGTGGATAATGAATTTAGTTGATTAACATTCATCAGCGACAACGAACGTATCTTCGGAAGGGTTCAGAAGCGGTAAACAAATACCTTTGAAGTTTGTGGCGCCAGGGCAGTTCTAAGTAAGCGTAGTGCCGAGTCCTTACCCACCAATAACGCGCACTTAATCGTGCCCACGAGATGATTAAGCTAGCCACAGCAAAGTAATCGGCTCAGATACCTGCTCTCGGGACTGTACATAACTCGCACATCCTCCTCGAGTAAATCGGCGATGATAAGACAGACCCCAAGTGGCAGCACGAGTAACCTCCCTCGAGCGCGGCAAATCATCGATAGGGTTGATCGACCGCCAAGATCTACCCAGAGAAATTAGAACGTCGAAGAACGTCGAAGGAGGTGCCCAAACCTCAAGCTTCATCCTTGTAACATCCAATCTCGGTCAAGTCCTTTTTGCTATAATGCGAGGCCGTGAAACTACAAACGGTTGTCCAAGCACTTACTGCCGAGCAACGAGTCTTAGAGGAAAGACGCAAAGCCATTGATGCGGCTCTGGGAGCACTCCGCACGCTGGGTGCCGCCCCAAAGAGTCGTCGGATGCCAGCTTCAGCGCGCAAGCGCATAGCGGCAGCACAGCGTTCACGGTGGAAAAAATTCCGCGCAGCAAGATCCAAGAGATCCTAAAGCGTGGATGGTCCAGACGAGCGCTGTTAATTGTTCGCTATCCAATGCTGGACGAAGTTTAACTGACAAGTCCGAGATGCGACGGAATACGGAAACCGAGGCTAGGTTGTGCTCGGTCTGGTTGTAGACCGACTGCAATTGTCTCTTGTTTCCTGTTTCTTGGTCTTGAGCCAGCTCTTGCCAACTTCGTCTACGATCTCCTATGCGCATCATGCTGGGGTGGTTCACCTCTGCGGCCATCGCTCATCAATGCGCTGAAGGATGCGCTCGGCGGTAACAATCGCGTCGTAGATTGTGGCCTGATAGGCAGGAGATCGCGGCTCGGCTGGTATCTGTGCCAGCTTGCGTGCCGCCAGAATCGAGGCGGCTATGAGCAGTACGCGCTTGCGGCCTTCGTCCATCCGGGTATGATATACCTTTCGCCGTATGTTCGCCTATGGGCTC
>Ga0335077_10013416_pt1 | contig 10246 bp, 7 predicted proteins | sample Lox_Sample_31_FD_207151 | JGI IMG/M metagenome (GOLD analysis project Ga0335077, IMG submission 207151) | Soil microbial communities from Loxahatchee National Wildlife Refuge, Florida, United States - Lox_Sample_3.1 | ecosystem: Environmental > Terrestrial > Soil > Wetlands | place: USA: Florida...
CGTAGAGTTGTTCTGCTGGCATAGCTCCCTCCGGTACAAGAGTGTTGCAAGTTTGACCCGCTTGATGCCGCTTCTGATCCCGAAGCGCAAGAAGAGTCGGTTGAAATGCGCCTTGACAGTGCGCTTCGCCATGTTCAACTGCGCAGCAATTTCCGAGTTGTCGCAGCCTTGCAGCAGCAATTCCGTGATTTGCCGCTCCCGGGGTCCCAGCCGAACAGATTTCTCCCTCATCCAACTACCCAATGAAATATTCAGTGTGTCCGATGCACAGTTGAACCTGTACTCGGTGACACCTTCGCCGTGCAGCCGAGAAGAACCAAGTTTGATTGGCTGTACCAAACCCAGAGCACTCACAGTGCCACCGCAAACGATTTCCTCAGCCATTTCTAATTCGGGTCAGTCCTGCGCGCCCTACCTCTGCGACCTGCGGCGGGGCTGTGGATATTGGTGGCAGGTTGCTTCGAACCCGAGGGTCCAGGCGGGCCTAAGTCCGACAAAACACGACACAAACCGAACCGGCTTCGCAGGCTGCTTTGGAGGGATGAGTCGCCGGCCAACCCGGCACACGGGGCCGGCCCCCTTTTCCGCTTCCAGCAGCTCTTTTCGATCACCCGCCGGAATCTCGGCAGTAACGGTCAGCACACGGCAGCGGCTCGTTTCTCCAGGTTGCGGTTTCATGTCAAATTTCCTCAATTACCTGCTGCCCTTGAGAATTATTTACACGTGCATCGCGGCAGCGAAAAATTCAGGTTCGGTGCTCTGAATGCATTACACTAGGGCGACTTCCAAGATATGAGAGTGTCGGTCGTCATGCCGGTCTACAACGAGCGCAACACCCTGCGCCAGGTGGTGGAACGCGTACTGGCAGTCCCGATCGAGATAGAAGTATTGTGCGTGGATGACGGTTCGCAGGATGGATCGCGAGAAATCCTGGCTGAATTAGAACGGGAGAACCGTCAGGTACAGGTCTTTCTTCAACCGGGAAACATGGGCAAAGGGGCGGCCTTGCGGCGCGGCATTCAAGCCGCGCGCGGCGACTTTGTCATCATTCAGGATGCTGACCTGGAATATGACCCCCTCGATTACCACACCCTGCTTGATCCACTCGTCCAGGGCAAGGCCGATGTCGTCTACGGCTCACGTTTTCTGGGAGCGGCGCCGCACCGGGTGCTCTATTTCTGGCACGCGGTGGGAAATCGGCTGCTGACCCTGCTTTCGAATTGCCTTACCAATATCAATTTGACCGATATGGAAACCTGCTACAAGGCCTTCCGCCGGGATGTCATCCAGTCCATCCTGATTCAGGAGGATCGGTTCGGGTTTGAGCCCGAGATCACGGTCAAAGTGGCCAAGCGTCGGCTGCGAATCTACGAAGTCGGCATCAGCTACTGGGGACGAACCTACGAAGAAGGAAAGAAAATCGGCTGGAAGGACGGAGTACGGGCGGTGTGGTGCCTGCTGAAATACTCGTTTACCGAAAGCTCCGGCGGCAGGCCCTATGCCGTGCCAGCTCACGAGCCGGTTTCGCAGCCTCCCCAGAAACAAGCATCCAACGCCGGCCGCTAGCGCAGGATTCCCAGGCCGCGCCGGTTGGCGGCGGCCCAGGTCTGCGGTCAGCAGGACGAACCACGACATGGGCGTTTTCCCTCCGATCACAGACATCGAAAAGGCGGATCTGGACGGGTCCCTGGTTCACGGCCTGGCTTGGGCCGGGGGCATGCGTTGGGGTAGCCAGCTGGTCACCTGGGCATCGACCCTGATCGTGGCCCGACTCCTGATGCCGGAAGACTACGGCATCGTGGGCATGGCGACCGTCTATCTCGGCCTGATCACACTTGTCAGCGAATTCGGAGTCGGCACAGCGGTGGTCACTCTGCGTGAGCTGAGCCCCGACCACCTTGCCCAGTTGAATGGCCTGGCTATCTTGCTGGGGTTCACCGGCCTGGCGATTTCCTGCGTGGCGGCAGTACCGCTGGGCATGTTCTTTGCTTCTCCTCGCCTGCCCTGGGTGATAATCGCCATGAGTACCAATTTCGTTGTGTCGTCGTTTCGATCCGTGCCCTCGGGGCTGCTGCAAAAAGATCTGCGTTTCAAACTGCTTTCTGTGATCGAAGGGAGCCGGGCCCTGGCGCTGGCGATCGTCACCGTTTTAGCCGCGTGGATGGGGTTACGCTATTGGACGTTGGTCATCGGATCGGTCGTCGGCACCGTCATCGACACCAGCCTGACTCTATCGCGGCGGCGTTGTCGGTTTGCCTGGCCGCGCCCCAGTTCCTTGCGGCACGCCATTCGCTTCACCGGGCACATTGTGATCAGCCGGCTGGCGTGGTACAGCTACTCCAGCGCTGATCTTGTGGTCTCTGGCCGGGTGTTGGGGGAAAAAGCCCTGGGGGTGTACTCTCTCGCGTGGAACATCGCCAACATCCCCGTGGACAAGCTTGCTGGGGTGCTCAACAATGTGACCCCCGCATTATTTTCCGCTGTGCAGAAAGAGCGGGCATCGTTGCGCCGTTATCTCTTGAACCTCACCGAAGGGATTTCTCTCCTCGCATTCCCAGCGAGTCTCGGACTTGGGTTAGTCGCTCCGGAGTTTGTGCGGGCCTTGCTGGGACAGAAATGGGAACCCGCGGTTGTGCCCTTGCGTCTTCTGGCTTTCTTCGCGTCGTTTCGCTGCCTCGCGCCCATGATCTCCGTGGCCCTCAATACGATCGGCGAAAGTCGCTTTGCCATGTGGAACTCGATCGCTGCCGCGCTCCTGATGCCGGCTTCATTCCTGGTTGCCAGCGGCTGGGGAAACGCTGGAATCGCAGCCGTGTGGCTGTTGCTGTATCCGCTCGTCGCCATCCCTCTGTTCCATCGGGCATTCCGGAAGATGGATTTGCAATGGAAGGAATATTCCCTTGTTCTCCGCCCCGCGATTGCTGGCAGTCTGGTCATGGCCGTGGTGGTGCTGCTGCTGAAGCGCTCTCTGCCCTCAAGCCATGCGGCCGCGGTTCGCTTAACGGTTGAGGTTTTGGGCGGAGCCGTGGCCTATGTCCTGATCACCGGGATGCTTAACTTCAGGCGCAGACACGACCTGCAGAAGATTTGGCAGATGCTCCGTTCCCCCATTTCCCGCGCCGTGCAATCAGGATAATCCGTAAGCCGCCGCGGGCGAACAAGCAACGGCTGTTGTGAGAGGAGCTTTTCTTGGATCGCCGACTCCGTGCCCTGGTGGTCAGTCACACTTTTCCGCCGCTCGCGGAGGTGGGGACCATTCGGGTGACGCAGCTCTGCCGCTATCTGCCGGACTGGGGAATCGAACCCATCGTACTTTCCGGCCGCGAACGCTCGTACGATCCACAGGACTATTCTCGAAAAGTTCCGCCTGGACTACGCGTACTATGCGCGCCCACGATGTCCACCCCCTTGGACTGGTATGGCGCGGCGAGAAGACGAATCGGCCGCCGCCGGCATACGCAAGGTCCATCCACCGCCGAGGCCACCACCCATCCAAGCGGCATCTTGCGGCGAAACTTTAAGGCACTCCTGCAACTTCCGGACCGCTATTGGGGATGGTATTTATCCGCGATTCGTCTGGGTACACATGTTCTGCGTCGGGAAAAGATCGATGCGATCTATTCCAGCGGCCCACCGTGGACATCTCACCTGGTAGCGCGGCGTCTGAAGAAGAAATTTGGACTTCCCTGGCTTATCGACTTCCGCGACCCATGGGCAAGCGCCGAGCCAGAAGAGACAGACCCAGGATGGTGGAATGACTTGGCCAAGCGCATGGAAGAAAGCTGTGTCCGGCGCTCGGATTTGGTGGTGGGCAATACCGATCGCCTGACCGCGACGCTGCAGCATCGCTACGCTGATCTTGACACCGCCAAGTTTCGCACCTTGACCAATGGATTCGAAGACCTCGTGATTCCACCAAAGCGGACGACCCGTTCCAAGAAGCTCCTCCTTCACCTGGGATCGCTCTACGCCCATCGCCGCGTGGACACCTTTCTGATGGCGATAGCCGACCTGGTAAGTTCGGGACGCCTAGCTCCGCAGTCCTTCGAGGTTCTCTTTCAGGGCGAAAATGACCCATCCTACCTGGCCGGGGCTGCCAGGCTTGTGCCCCACCTGGTGGAGAACGGTTGCATCCGCTTCAGTCCTCGCATCAACTGGGCAGAAGCGAGCGAACTGCTTTGGCAGGGCGATCTGCTTCTGCTTTTTCAAGGCAGTCATGCGTTGCAGGTGCCGGCGAAATTCTATGAGTATCTGCAGACCGGCGTGCCCATTCTCGCGGTCTCGGAAGAGGGAGCGCTCACTGACGTGATGGACGCAACCCAGGCCGGAATCTGGGTCCGGCCGGGAGACCCGCGGGAAATTGCTCTCAAACTGTTGCAAGCTCTCGAGTGGCCGGCGCGAAATCCTGAAGACGTGAGGAAGCAGTTCGCCCCTCGCTACCATTACCGGAACCTGGCTCGGGAGTTGGGCCTGTGGATGGAGGAGGTTTGCGCCCGGCCGCGCTAACCAAACTGTTGCAAGATGGCGGGGAGTTTTTGTCGCAAACATTTGCACATTGTCGATAGGCTTACAGGGCTTTCGCGATAAACTTCTCTAAACGCTGTATTTACAATTGTTTACGAGCTTCGCCTTCCCGCCCTGAAGGAATGTGAATTGCTCCATACCTGGTTTGCTTCGTCCGGTTGCATCTAGAATTGATGCCATACCCAATTGCGTAGTACTCTGGCAGGGCAACGCATGAAGGTTTCACCTTCCCTTCTGGAATCCGCAAGTGTTGAGCCTCGCGTTTCAGTTCCGGAAAAAGGCCGGGGAAAGACAGTAGACCAGAATTCTTACGAACCTGGGAGGTTCACGGATTTGACCGCTTCGAGTCATCTTATCCCGCCCCATGGCGGGCAGCTTGTTAATCTCATTGGAACGCCGGAACATTCGGCAGAACTGAAGGCCCACTCGCGCGAATGGCCATCGTGGGACTTGACCGCCCGCCAGAGCTGCGATTTGGAACTCCTGTTGAGCGGCGGCTTCTCACCCCTGCCTGGATTCATGAATCAGGCCGACTACGAAGGCGTATGCCACAACATGCGGCTGAAGAGCGGCGTGCTTTGGCCCATGCCGATCAACTTGGACGTCAGCGAAGCTTTCGCCAAGACCCTGAAACCCGGCAGCAGCAAGATCGCCCTGCGTGATCCTGAAGGTGTAATGCTCGCGGTTCTTTTCGTAGAAGATGTTTGGCAGCCCGATCGCAAAGCCGAGGCGGACTCTGTGTTCAAGAGCACCAGCGCTGCTCACCCCGGCGCCGATTACGTATTGAACAAATCCAATCCCTGGTACGTCGGTGGCCGTTTAGAAGGCCTGCAGCTGCCGTCCCACTACGACTTTCGCACACTGCGCCTGACTCCGGCAGAACTGCGCGCTGAGTTCGCTCGCTTGGGATGGCGCCGCCTGGTCGCCTTTCAGACTCGCAACCCCATGCATCGCGCCCATGTGGAACTGACTTTCCGGGCGGCCAAACAAGTCGAAGCCAATCTACTGATTCATCCTGTGGTGGGAATGACCAAACCCGGGGATGTGGATTACTTCACCCGCGTGCGTTGCTACCAGCTGTTATTGTCCAAGTTTCCCCCGGGAACCGCAAAGCTTTCCCTGCTGCCGCTAGCCATGCGCATGGGCGGGCCACGCGAGGCCATCTGGCATGCGCTGATCCGCAAGAATCATGGCGCCACCCATTTCATTGTGGGGCGCGACCATGCCGGTCCTGGCAAAGACGTGAATGGAAAACCCTTCTACGGCGCCTACGAGGCCCAGGAACTGTTCAAGAAGAACGAAGCCGACATCGGCGTGACGATGGTTCCGTTCAACATGATGGTGTACCTGGAGGACCAGGACCAATACGTCCCCGACAACGAGGTGGCGAACGGGGCTCGTGTTCTGAACATTTCCGGGACCGAACTGCGCGCGCGACTCAACACCGGACGCGAGATACCCAGTTGGTTCACTTATCCCGAAGTGGTGCAGGAATTGCGCCGCAGTTTCCCGCCGCGCCATAAACAAGGGGTCACCATTTTCTTCACCGGCCTGTCGGGCTCCGGCAAGTCCACCATTGCCAACGTGCTTTTGACCAAGTTTTTGGAAACCGGTGGCCGCCCCGTCACCATCCTGGATGGCGACCTGGTACGCAAGCATCTCTCGTCGGAGTTGGGCTTTTCTAAGGAGCACCGCGACATCAATATCCGGCGGATCGGCTATGTGGCTTCGGAAATTACCAAGAACGGCGGCATTGCCATCTGCGCGCCCATCGCGCCCTACGACGCCGTCCGCAAACAGGTTCGCAGCATGATCGAACCGGTGGGGGGCTTCATCCTGGTACACATTGCCACCCCGGTGGAAGTCTGCGAGCAGCGTGACCGCAAAGGACTCTATGCCAAAGCACGCGCCGGGATCATCAAAGAGTTCACTGGCATCTCCGATCCCTACGAAGAACCCAAGGATGCGGAAGTGGTGATCAATACCACCGACCTCAGCCCGGAAGAAGCCGCGCAGGAGATCATTCTGCACATGGAACGCGAAGGGTTCATCGGAGTCAATGGCCACAGCGCCTGAAATGGAGTTGGCTTCCCACGCCGGACGCGATTGACGTTATGCTGATCGAGAAAATTCTGATCGGTTTTGTAGTCGGCACCCTGATTGGAATGACCGGCATCGGGGGCGGCGTGCTGTTGTTGCCCATTCTGATTTTTGTACTCCGGGTACCACCCATTCTGGCGGTTGGATCCGACGCACTTTTCAACTTCGTCACCAAGATCGGCTCGGCTTGGGTTCATGTAAGAAAAGGAACGATCAAACGCAGAGTGGTCATGTGCCTGGCGTCCGGGAGCATTCCCGGATCGATCGCGGGCGTTAGCTTGTTGGGCCATCTGCGTACGGTGTATGGCGCTGGCGTCAATACTTTCATCACCACTGCAGTAGGCATCCTGCTGATCTGTATTCCCACGGTGATGCTCTTCCAGCGCCGGATTGAGGAACATGTGACCCATCGGCCGCCTACCATGAAGTCGATCGTCGGCATGGCCTTCATCGGATTGTTGGCAGGTTTCCTGGTGGGTATGACTTCGGTGGGTTCGGGCAGCATCATCATGATGCTTCTGCTTTTGTTCTACAGCTTCCCCCCCAAAATGATGGTGGGTACCGACATCATGCATGCCGTCATCCTCACCGGCGTAACCAGCCTGATGCACTTCCGCATCCACAATATCGATCCTTACCTCGTGGGCTCGCTGGTCATCGGTTCGATTCCCGGCGGCATCCTCGGTTCGCAGTTAAGTACTCGTATGCCCGTGGTTTGGTTGCGGCGCATCCTCTGCACCGTTCTGCTGGCGACAGGAGCACGCATGCTGTGGGCTTGATCAGGCCGATCTAAAACAAAATATCCATGACCAATCATTTTCACACCGAAACGATACAGCGCATCCAGTCGGCTCTGGAAGCCGCCCGCGTAGTATTCGGGCGCTTCACCGCTGGGGCAATCGATGCGGAATACAAGCTGGGCCACGATCCCGTAACCGAAGCCGACCATGCCGCAGATGCCGTGCTTCGTAAGGAACTGCTGCGGGATGACGAGGGCTGGCTCTCGGAGGAGAGCGTGGATGACTTGAGCCGCCTGCGAAAGAGCCGGGTGTGGGTGGTGGACCCGCTCGATGGCACGCGAGAGTTCGTTGCCGGAATTCCCGAGTACTGCATTTCCGTCGCCATGGTGGAAGACGGCGTGCCCGTTGCAGGTGGCATCTGCAACCCCGCCAGTAACGAGATGTTCCTTGGCTCGCTGGCCACGGGCCTCACCTACAACGGCAGGCCGGCCCAGCCCACCAAGCGAACCACCCTCAAAGACGCTCTTCTGCTCGCCAGCCGCAGCGAAACCAAGCGCGGCGAATGGAAACGGTTCGAAAATGCGGGATTCAAGATTCGACCCGTTGGATCGGTCGCCTACAAGCTGGCTCTGGTGTCGGCGGGACTGGCAGATGCGACCTTCACTCTGACCCCCAAGAACGAATGGGATGTGGCCGCCGGGGCTGCGCTGGTAAAAAGCGCGGGAGGCTACGTCGGCACCCTCGATCATCAGCCGCTTCGCTGTAATAACCGCTCGCCCCTGCTTTCCGGTTTGGTCGCGTGCGGCAGTTCGCTGCAAAGCGAATTGCTGGCGCTGGTCAATGAACACCTTCCGGCAACCTCGCAGCGACGCTGACCCCCGGCCAAGTTGACTGTGGCGGTCCGTGCTATCATCGACTTCCTCTCGGGTACCTCCATGACAGCTCCAGCCTCCGCGGTCAGAACGCTGCTTGTTCTGGGATGGTTCGGCGCGACGGCGTTGAGCTACTCGGGCACCAGTCTCTCGCCTCAGGTCGCCACACCGGCCGCGTCCCAGTTCGACGGTCCAGCGGAGTTGCCCCGCATTTATGTTCACAGTTCTTTGGCCGACACGCCTGTGCCCGGCCGTATCTGGCAAGTGAAAGAAGGAGAGGATTTCCAAGAAACACTCGATGTCGCGTCTTGCGGCGACATCATCGAGTTGCAAGCAGGCGCCACTTTTCGCGGCTCGTTCAAGATCCCTGCCAAGGCTTGCGACGACTTCCACTGGATCATCATCCGCACCGCGGCGCCCGATCGCGACCTGCCTCCCGAAGGCGCGCGCATCACGCCTTGTTATGCCGGCATCGCCACGCTCCCCGGCCGGCCGTTCCACTGCGCCTCAACAAACAACGTGCTCGCCAAGTTGGTCTACGATGGCGCGGGCGGCAGCGGCCCAATCGTCCTTGCCGATGGCGCCAATCACTATCGTCTGCTCGGCCTCGAAATCACCCGCGATGCGCCGGGAAAGACTGTCTACAATCTCGTCTCGCAAGCCGACGGCGGAGCGGCTGATCACATCATCTTCGATCGCGTCTGGCTCCATGGCACGCCGCAGGATGAAACCACGCGCGGAATTCTTTTGGGGGGAAGTTCTCAGGTTGCCGTCGTGGATTCTTTCTTTTCTGATTTCCACTGCACCGCTGGAACCGGGGCCTGCACCGACGCGCAGGCAATTGCGGGCGGCATGGGCAATCGTCCCATGGGCCCTTACAAGATCGTGAACAATTTTATGGAGGCAGCGGCGGAGAGCATTCTCTTCGGTGGCAGATCGGCCACACAAGTTCCCGCCGATATCGAAATCAGGCACAACTATCTGTTCAAACCGGTCAATTGGCGGCCGGGTGATCCGCACTTTGTAGGCGCAGCCAACGGCCGCCCCTTCATCGTGAAGAATCTGTTCGAGCTGAAAAACGCGCAACGCGTGCTTTTTGAAGGCAACGTGTTGGAAAACACCTGGGGAGGATTTTCACAAACCGGTTTTGCCGTCCTGCTCACGCCCAGGAACCAAGGCCGCAACACTTGCCCTCTCTGCATGGTCACTGATGTCACGATTCGATACTGCAGGATTAGCCATGTGGGCAGCGGCTTTCAGATCGCCAATAGCCGCGACGACTCTGGCGCCGCGGCCAGGGCCGGGGAACGTTACAGCATTCACGACGTCATCGTTGACGACATCGGCAGGTCCGCTTCGCAAGGTTTCGGAACTCTGGCCCAAATCTCCATGGATGCGCCCATTCTACGGGCGGTGCAACTCGACCACATTACGGCTTTCCCGCCGAAATCTTTGTTCCTCATCGGTGGGCCTGCCAATCGATCCATGCGAGATTTCAGCTTTACGAACAGCATCGTCACCGCGGGTGAATATCAATTCACAGCCACTGGAGGCGGACCACAACTCTCCTGCTCGTCTGAACCGGGTGGCAACGATCCAGCCGAGGTTCTAAAGAATTGCTTCGTATCCTATCGCTTCGACCACGACGCGATCATCGGGGGATGGAACCGCTGGCCGCGCGGAAACAGTTTCCCCAAACACGCGCGCGATGTGGGACTTACCAACTTCAACGACGGCAGCGGTGGAGACTATCGCCTGTCGAAGGAGAGCCGCTTCCGAGGCGCCGGCGCGGACCGCAAGGATCTGGGCGCAGACGTAGACGCGATCAACCGGGCCATCGCGGGAGTGCAATAGGCGTCGGTTTTGAGCCGCGAAGCGGCGAAGGAAAACTTCTCACGCACCTACTTCGGCCCCTGCCGCCGCCTTCAGAAAATTGCGGTGCCAAAGCTCCAGCACCAGCATTCGCCACAGCAATCCCGAGCGATCGCGGCGCCCACGCAAGTGTTCAGA
>Ga0335077_10013417_pt1 | contig 10246 bp, 17 predicted proteins | sample Lox_Sample_31_FD_207151 | JGI IMG/M metagenome (GOLD analysis project Ga0335077, IMG submission 207151) | Soil microbial communities from Loxahatchee National Wildlife Refuge, Florida, United States - Lox_Sample_3.1 | ecosystem: Environmental > Terrestrial > Soil > Wetlands | place: USA...
CAACGCGGCGGGCTACGCGCTCGGGCGGCGGGTGGAGCCGGTGCCGACCGAGCTCGACAACTTCGCGCGCGCGCGGCTGATCGTGCTCACGACGCTGCTCCACGCGCGCGAGACCCAGGCCGTCGTGCCCGGCGCGCCGGCGGTCGAGCTCGAGCTCGTCGCGGTTCCCGTCTAGCCGGTCGGCTTCCCGGCGACGCCCCAGTGCTTCGCAGGCACGCCGTGGACGATCACCTGGATGTGCTCCTTCGCCGCGCCGCTCGACTCGTGGAGGGCGTCCGTGAGCGCCTCGATGATCTTCGGCACCGACTCGTCGTTCACGCGCGTGTCGTAGAGCTTGACGTCGATCCAGGGCATGCGCTCCTCCTTGCGTTTATGCTCGACGGGCCGTGCTCCTCGGAATCCAGCACTCTGCCCTGGTCGTCTCGGACCTCGAGCGGTCCCGCCGATTCTACGGCGAGGCCGTCGGGATGGAAGAGCTCGAGCGCCCGAAGACGTTCACCTTCCGGGGCGCATGGTTCCGCGCCGGCGGCCAGGAGCTCCACCTGCTCCTCGCCGAGGACACGACCTCGCCGGCGGGCTGGAAGGAGCCGGGAAAGAGCGCGCTGACCGGGCTCGCGGCGCACGTCGCGGTCGAGGTCGACGACCTCGACGGAGCGCGGGAGCGCCTCGAGAGCCACGGCGTGGGACTGTTCACCGGCCCGCTCGAGCGCGGCGACGGGATCGTGCAGTTCTACGTCCTGGATCCCGACGGCCATCTGATCGAGCTGTTCGAGCGGACGGGAGACGACCAGAGCGGGGCCGCCGAGCGCGCCCCGGTGAGGGGGTAACGGTGGCGGACGGCAGGTTCTTCTCGCGCGGCGAGCTGGAATGGGAGACGCCCTACTGGGGGCGCATGACCTGGGTCGCGCGGCCCGACGTGACGGGGTCGCGTGACATCGTCGTCGGCGAGGTCGAGTTCGCGCCCGGCGGGTTCCACAACTTCCACTACCACCCGGGACAGGAGGAGGTCCTGTACGTGCTCGAGGGCCGGGTGGAGCAGTGGCTCGGCGAGGAGAGCCGCGTGCTGGGCCCGGGCGAGTCGCTCTTCGTGGCGCGCGACGTCGTCCACGCCTCGTTCAACGTGGACGACGGGCCCTCGCGGATCGTCGTCGTGGTCGGACCCTGCGTGGGCGAGGAGGGCTACCGCGCGGTCGAGGTCGCAGACCAGGAGCCCTGGAGCACGCTGCGCCCGGTGCCCGCGTGATCCCCTGGATCATCCTCGCGGTCGTCGCGGTGCCGATCCTCGTGCTCGCGTTCCGGGCCGCGCGCCGCAGGGACGAGGCGGGCGAGCATCCCGTCGGCGAGAGCGAGGCCGACCAGGACCGCATCGAGCAGGAGTTCGAGGAGTCGGAGCGCTACCAGGAGCAGTGGCGCAAGGAACAGCGCAAGCACCAGGACGACACGCTGATCCCGTAGCGCTCCCTATCGCGGGCGGCGAGCCGGCTGGGCGGAGTCGAGCTGCTTTCGGATCAGATCCGCCCCGAGAGGGTTGACGTGCGTCCCGTCGTCTGTGAGCCGCCCGGCGAGCTCACCGGTCTCCGAGCCGGCCAGGAGGCTCGTGATCGGCGCCACCGCGACACGGCGATCGCCGAGGCTCGCCGTCGCCTCGGAGAGCGTCCGTTCGAGCAGCCGGGCAACCGCGATGCGCTCCGCGAGCGTGCCGTTCTTCGGAAACTCCGGGTTGGACTCTCCCTGGTCGGATGGCGGGACTGGACCGAGGAGGACGATGTGGCTCGCCCCGACCCTCGCGCGAAGCTCCGCGGCGCGTGCGACGTAGCGCGACACGAAGTCGAGGCTGCCGCCCGCCGCCAGGCGCTCGACGAGATGCACCCGGCAGTCGATCTCTCCGAACACGAGCACGACCGGCGTCGGCGCCAGGTCGAGCGAGACGCCGTGAAGCTCCGGGGTCAGAGGATCCGGGAAACCGTCACGGGCGATCGAGTACATGAGCCGCGGGCCGAGCCAGACGACCCCCTCGTGCTCGCTCGACACGTCGAACGGCCGTACGCGGGTGCCGGCGAGGAACGTTGCGTGCGAGTCGCCGATCCAGAGGCGCCTGAGCGGACGCCGCGTCGCGATGCGTACCACCTCGCGATTCAGGTCGGCGTCGGTCTTCTCGGCTGTGGCGCCGAGGTCGGCCTCGGTCTCGCCGGCCTCCGCGTTCGTCTTGTGCCACCGCCCTCTCAGTCTCATCGCCACGCCACTCGACGAGAGGACGGGGTCGGCCGCCGTGATCGCCGCGCGGTCTCGCGGCTCGTTCCACTCGTCGCCGTCGAGGTTGAAGATCTTCACGCGGCGAACTCTAGCCCTGCCGGAAGAATGCATCGCCGAGGCATCGGCCCGCTCTAGACTCCCTACGCCGAGAGGAGGCCCGACCATGACCACGCTCGCGAACCGGCCGAACACCGCGCTCCTCGTGATCGACGTGCAGAACGGCGTCGTCGAGGGGGCCCACGAGCGCGACGCCGTGGTCGCGAACGTCGGCAGCCTCGTCGAGAAGGCGCGGCGCGAACGGGTCCCCGTCGTCTGGGTCCAGCACTCGGACGAGGGCCTCGCGAGGGGGAGCGACGAGTGGCGGATCGTTCCGGAGCTGACTCCGGACGTTGCCGAGCCGCTGGTCGAGAAGAGCTACGGCGACTCCTTCGAGGACACCAGCCTCGAGACCGTGCTGTCGGGCCTTCGAGTCGGGCGACTCGTCGTCGTCGGCGCGCAGACCGATGCGTGCATCCGCTCGACGCTCCACGGCGCGTTCGTCAGGGGGTACGACACGACCCTCGTCGGCGACGCCCACACCACGGAGGACCAGACGGCATGGGGGGCGCCTCCGCCCGACCAGGTGATCGCGCACACGAACCTGTACTGGGCCTACCAGTCGGCGCCGGGGAGGACGGCCGGGACCGTCGAGACCGAGGACGTCGACTTCGGCGACGCGTCCTGAGGCCAGAGGTGCAAGACTCGGGCTTCATGAGCGGCTACGAGGTCGCAGCGCTCGACGAGATCGACGAGCAGGACGACGGGCGCTGCCCGTGGCGGCCCGTCCGGCACCACTTCGGGATCATGTCCTTCGGCGTCAACGCGTGGACGGCCCGTGACGCGGGCGACCGGATCATCAACGAGCACGACGAGTCGGAGCCGGACGCGCACGAGGAGCTGTACCTCGTCATGCGGGGGCACGCCGTGTTCGAGCTCGACGGCGACCGGGTGGCGGCGCCCGCGGGGACGCTCGTCTTCGTCCGCCCCGGCGTGAAGCGGACGGCGTTCGCGGAGGAGCCCGGGACGACGATCGTCGCGCTCGGCGGAGCTCCGGGCAAGCCGTACGCGCCCACGGGCTGGGAGCTCTGGGCCCCGCTCCGCCCCCTCTACGAATCGGGCGAGTACGACGAGGCGGCCGAACGGCTCCGCGCGCTGGCCGAGGCACATCCGGAGTACCCCGAGCTGCTCTACAACCTCGCCTGCTGCGAGAGCCTCGCCGGCCGGGCGACCGACGCCGTCGACCACCTCCGCCGCGCGATCGTGGCGTCCGAGCAGGTTCGTGCGTACGCGAGGGACGATTCGGACTTCGACCCGATCCGCGACGAGCCCGCCTTCCAGGAGCTGATCGGCCGCTAGGCAGCTCCGGCCGGGCCGGCCGCCTGCGCGGCCAGGCGATCCGCGACGGCCAGCATCTGCCGTCCGACCGGCTGCAAGCCCACCTTCGTGGCGAGCAGGCCGGTGGACACGCGCTCGACGACGCCCCACTCCCAGATGCTCGCGGCGTCGAGACCCGTACGTGCCGCCAGCCATCGGGCCCGTTCCCGGGGGTCGTCGCCGCGGATCTCGAGCGGGTCCTCGCGCATGACGATCCCGAGGTCGTACTCCGGCTCTGCGAGGAGCCCGTCCGGATCGACGAGCTTGAATCCGTCCGGCGGCGCCTCCAACGCATTCCACTGATGGACGTCGCCGTGAACGAGGACGGCCCGCTCGTCGCGATGCGCGCCGCCGCGCCGCGCCGCGCACGTGACGGCGTGGTCGACGGCGCGCTCCGAGCACGGATGGTCCAGCTCCTCCCAGGTCGCCGTGATGAAGTCGGCGAGCCAGCGGCTCTTCTCGGCGCCGGTCGGCAGGCCGCAGCCGGGCGCCCGCCGCCAGACGCGGGCCACCGTCGAGCAGAGGATCTCGTGGCGTCTGCGGATCGGCAGCGCGAGCTCGTGGAGCGACCGGCCGAGGCGCTCGAGCAGGAGCGCGCCCCGCCCCGCGTCGGCGCGCAGCAGGCGCACGCATCCCTCGCCGCCGGCGAGTCGCAGGACGGCGATCTCGTTCTCGGCCGCGTCACCGCTGCGGGGGACGACGAGCTTCAGCACGGCCTCGGTGCCGTCAGCGCAGGTCGCGTTCGCGACGAAGGCCTCCGTCGCGTCTCGGTAGGCCCCCGCGAGCTCGATGCCCCACTCCTGCTCCAGGCTCGAGACGAGCAGCGGCAGGTCGTCCAGCCACGAGCCCGCGCCGACCGCCAGCGCCTTCCGGCGCACCACTTCGGGGACCCGGATCACGAAGGCGAAGCTACCGCTCGGCGACGTCGAGGCGCCGGCCGCACAGCTCGCACACCACCGCGTACCGCTTGAGCCCGGCCGCCGTGACGGCGATCTGGCGCCGCACGAGCCGGTGCTTGCACACGCGCACCTCCGGCAGGAGCCTCGGAAGCGGAGGCAACTCCGGCAGGTTCCGCACCGCGCCGCCCACGGCGGGGCATCCGGCCACGTGCTCGGCCCAGACCTCGTACACCGGCTGGCTCGTGACCGCCAGCCAGCCGCACGCCTCGCACGAGACCTCGATCAGCGCGGCACCCGTCGGAGGAAGATGGTCGAAGCGCGCACAGCCGACCAGAGTAGCCGGGGAGCACGTCGCTCAAGAGCGGCCGCGGGCGAGGAGCTCGTCGGTGAGCGTGAGCAGGAAGGCGAACGTGCGCCCGTGGACGTCGAGCAGGCGAACCTGGAAGGCGCGCAGCCTGCGCGCTGTCCTCCCGGTCAGCAGAACCGTGAAGAACTGCGAGATCGCCGCAACCGCCGTGGCGAGGATCACCGCGAGCCCGACCAGCGAAAGGAGGGGATGCAGCACGATCCGTCCGAGCGCGAGCAGGCGCGACAGCCGCTCCGGGTACTCCAGCTCGAGGCTGACCGGGTAGTCGTCGTGATCGCGGTTGCGGTAGCCCGGAAACGGCTCGACGGTCAACGAGAGGTACGCGGTCACGCGGAGGAGGTACTGGAGGAAGCCGGCGATCTCCTTCCAGATCCAGCGCGGGTTGCGGCCGAGGGCGACCACCAGGATCGGGACGAACACGCCCCAGAGCGCCCAGAAGGACCAGGCGAAGAGCCAGACGACGAGCGGCACCGCGACGACCGGAAGCTTCGCGAGCGTCTTGCGGCTGCGATCCTCGGAGCCGCACTCCGCGACCGCGACGATCGGCAGCGAGCCCGGGGACGCTTCGTCCGTCACGGGGGTTTCAGTCGTGGTGTTCCATCGCCGCGGGCACGGCCACCCACCGATGCCGTCGCGACTCGAAGACCGAGACGGTCGGCGCCGGGAACGACGGGTCGGCGAACGCGCCGATCGGAACGGCGACGAGATCGAGCGACGACGAGCCAGTGAAGAAGACCGTCCCGCCGCAGTCGGGGCAGAAATGGAAGGTGCGGACCTCGTCGCCTTCGTCGGAGGTTCGGACGTACTCGCTGGAGCGGCCGGAGACGCGCACGCGATCGGACGTGAACCGGGCCTGGATCGCAAAGGCGCTTCCGGTCCGCCGCTGGCAGGCAAGGCAGTGGCACATGGAGATCCGGACCGGCTCTCCCTCAGCCTGCAGGCGAAGCTGCCCGCAGCTGCAGGCGGCGTCCCGGGTGGTGACCATCAGCGGGCCGACTCCCAGCCTTCCTCGCCGTCCGACCACGGCACCGCCGTCCCGCGCCTGAAGATCAGCTCGTTCTCCTCGTCCCCGGGCCAGACCCCGATCTTGTCGCTGTCCGGATACACGGACACCGCCGGCACCCGCGAGCTCGAGAACATCATCACCCTCGCCGGCGACTCGCTCCGGTTCATGATCTTGTGCGCTCCGGCGGGACCGGCCGGAAAGCACACGAGGTCTCCGCGCGCGGCGGCGAGCTCCCCGTCCGGCGTGCGCACGACGACGTCGCCGTCGACGACGAGCAGCCATTCCTCCTCGTACTCGTAGTGATACGGGGAGGAGCTGGTGCCGGGCGCCAGGTCGTAGATGAACATGGCGGTCGCCTTCGAGCCGACGGCACTGCTCACGTCGATCCGGCCCTCCCGGTTCTCCGCCGTGAAGACGTTGACGGGCGCCATGCCGTGGCATTGTAGATTCCGGCGGTGCCCGACGACGGCTATTTCGACGAGCGCGTCGCCGCGAGGTACGACGAGTCCGCGGCGGAGATGTTCGACCCCGCGGTCGTCGACCCGATCGTCGACCTCCTCGCCGAGCTCGCCGGCGACGGGCGGGCGCTCGAGCTCGGGATCGGGACCGGGCGGATCGCGCTGCCGCTCCAGCGGCGTGGAGTGCCGGTGCACGGGATCGAGCTCTCGAAGGCGATGGTCGCGAGGCTCCGCGCGAAGCCGGGTGGCGAGGAGCTCGGCGTGACGATCGGTGACTTCGCGACGGCGGCCGTCGACGGGACGTTCTCGCTCGCGTACCTGGTCTTCAACACGATCGAGAACCTGACCACGCAGGCGGCGCAGGTCGCATGCTTCCGCAACGTCGCGGCGCACCTGGAGCCGGGGGGCCGCTTCGTGATCGAGGTCGAGGTCCCGGGGCTGCAGCGTCTCCCGCCCGGCGAGACGATCCAGGCCTTCCACCTCGGCGAGACCGGCTGCGGGATCGACGAGTACGACGTGGCGACGCAGGGCCTCGTCTCCCATCACTTCGAGATCGTCGACGGCAGAGCCGAGCGCGTCTCGATGCCGTTCCGGTACGTCTGGCCCTCGGAGCTCGACCTGATGGCGGAGCTCGCCGGGATGAGCCTGCGCGAGCGCTGGGGCGGGTGGCGGCGGGAGCCGTTCACGAGCGACAGCCGCAGGCACGTCTCGGTGTGGGCGACGAAGTCGTGAGGGTGGTTGCGAGGGGGGATCGGGGCCGTCGCCGTGTTCCTCGTCGTCGTCGCGGCCGGCGGCGCGGCCTCGAGCTCGCCGACGTGGGGCTCGCCCGTGCTCGCGGGGGCGACGTCATACGTCGACCGCAAGCCGGGCAAGCGGCCGACCTACACCGTTCGCTGCGTGAACGCAGCAGGCCCGAGCGCCGACAGCGCACGCGTCGCGCCCTGATCCGGCGAGCCATGCGAGCGCTGCATCGTGATCCGGACCGACCCCGATGCCGTTCGGGACGCGGCGTGCGACCCTGAACGGTTGGAAGGAGGTGTCACGGTGGCAACCATTCCTGTGGAAACCGACGCACACGGCCGCTCCGAGTTCCATGCCAGGGAGGCAGAGCGGCTGCTCCGGAGCCGGCTCCTGTCGTCGCACGTCAAGGCTCAGGCGCATGCCACGCTCGCGGTGTACTACGCGGCCCGGCAGGGCGATCAGGACGCATAGTCCCGCGCCCTGCTCCTGTGCGAGCGAGACAGCGGCTGGGGTGTCGGCCTCCGACTCGACGCGACGCAACCCGTCAGGATTCACGGCCTCCCACCCTAGGAGGTGCAGACGTGAGCGCGTCGTTGAAAAGCGTTGGTGCCATCACCCTGTTCGTCGAGGACACGGAGCGGTCGAAGTCGTTCTACACGAACGCCTTCGACCTGCCGGTGATCTACGAAGACGACAACTCCGCCGTGTTCAGGTTCGAGAACGTCGTCGTCAACCTGCTCAGGACCGCCGCGGCCCACGGCCTGATCTCTCCTGCGGCCGTCGCCGGCCGGGACTCCGGATCGCGCTTCCAGCTGACGATCTGGGTCGACGACGCGGATGCGGTGTGCGCGGACCTCGCGAGGCGCGGCGTGGGGCTGCTCAACGGCCCGATGAACCGGGCTTGGGGGATGCGCACCGCCAGCTTCAGCGATCCGGACGGCCACATCTGGGAGGTCGCGCAGGAGCTCACCGGGGCGGAGAGCTAGGCGCGCGCGGTCAGCAGCTGCCCGCCGTGCTCGTTGCGCACCTCGACGCCGCTCAGCCCGGCGCGTCGCCCGAGCTCGGCGAGCCCGTCGTCCGAATAGAAGTGACCGCGGCTCGCGATCGGCTCCGGCGCGGCCGGGGTCCCGCGCAACTCGGGGGCGGTCGTGTAGACGGCGAGCCGGCCACCGCCCCGAAGCACGCGCCGGCACTCGCCCAGCACCCTCACCGGGTCGTCGAGGAAGAAGAAGACGACGGACATGGCGAGGGCGGTGAACGTCTCGTCGGCGAACGGCAGGCTCTCGGCCTCTCCGAGCACCACCTCCGCAGTGGGTGCACGCTCGGATGCGAGCGCGACCATCTCTTCGCTGTGGTCGATCCCCGTCACGCGCGCGCCGGCCGCTGAGGCGTCGCGGAGCAGGAGACCGCCGCCGCAGCCGAGATCGAGGAGATGGTCGTCCGGCCCGAGCGCCAGCGCGTCGAGGATCGCGCGCCGCGCCCACTCGTGGACGTCGTCTGCGCCGTACACCTCTCGGGCGCGCGTTCCGCTCGGCCGGCGCGCGACCCGGTCGGTCAGCCAGTCGTCGAAGCCGTCGTCCGGCAAGCCGCTCTCGCGCCACGCGGCGAGATCCTCGCCGCCCAGGCCGAACGACCGCAGCTGATCGAGATGCTCGGCCAAGGTCCGTCCATCGTAGGCGCATCGACACGCAGGGAGGTGCGAGACTGGTGCAGTGGACTCCTCGGCTCCCGTCGAGCTGATTCGCCCGCACGACCTGACCGACCGGGCGCCGTACGCCTACGCGGCTGTCGCCCACGGAGCGACCCGTCTGGTCTTCACCGCGGGCGCCTGCCCGCTCGACGCCGCGGGGAACACGGTGGCAGTCGGCGATGTCGCGGGCCAGGCGGAGCAGGTGATGGCGAACCTCGAGGTCGCCCTCCGGGCGGCCGGCGCGGGGCTCGACGACGTCGTGAAGACGACGGTCTACGTCGCCACGCGGCGGCGGGAGGACCTGGTCGCCGCGTGGGAGGTCGTCAGCCGCCGCTTCGGCGACCACGACGCACCGAGCACGCTGCTCGGGGTGACCGTGCTCGGCTACCCGGACCAGCTGGTCGAGGTCGAGGCGGTCGCGGTGCGGCGCTGACGGTCTGCGCTCGGATTTGACGAGCACGGCCCGCTCCTGTCAGCCTCCCACGGGTGCCGATTCCCACCGAGCCGATCGGAAGCATCCCGAGGCCGCCCGAGCTCGTCGCCGGCATGAGCGCGGCGGCGGAAGGAGCCATCTCGGCGGACGAGCTCGACGCGCTCTTCGAGGAGGCCGTGCGCAGCACGATCGCCGAGCTCGAGGCGACCGGCTCGCCGGTGGTCACCGACGGGGAGCAGCGCAAGCCGAGCTTCGTGAGCTACCCGGTCGACGGGCTCGACACGCTCGCGCCCGAAGGCGTCGTGATCCCGTTCGCGGACGGCCACACCCGCCAGCTTCCGCTGCTGACCGAGGGGCCGTTCCGGTACCGGACGCACGCCGACTCGTATCTGGCGGCCGCGCGGCGGGTCGCGACGCGGCCCGTCAAGCAGGCGGTGATCTCCGCGTCGGCCCTGAGCCTGCTCTACCCGGCCGACGGGATCGACGGCTACTCGCGCGACGCGTTCCTCGCCGACCTCGTCGACGAGGCGGAGGCCGACATCCGAGGCTGCCTCGAGGGCGGCGCCCACACCGTCCAGATCGACTTCACCGAGGCGCGCCTGTCGCTCAAGCTCGACCCGTCCGGCGGCCTCCTGCAGAGCTTCGTCGACCTGAACAACAGCGTGCTCGACCGTTTCTCCGACGACGACCGGAGCCGGATCGGGGTCCACACCTGCCCCGGCGGCGACCAGGACTCGACGCACAGCGCCGACGTCGACTACGCCGGCCTGCTCCCGCTCCTCTTCGAGCTCCGCGCCGGGGCCTTCTACCTCGAGCTCGCCGGCGAAAGCGACCCGGACCGCGTGCTCCGCACCGTGGGCGAGATCGCGAAGCCGGGCCAGCGCGTCTTCGTCGGCGTGATCGACCCGATCGACCCGGAGGTCGAGACGCCGGAGCAGGTGCGGGACCGCATCCTGGCCGCCGCCGAGCACATCCCGCTCGCCCAG
>Ga0335077_10013418_pt1 | contig 10246 bp, 8 predicted proteins | sample Lox_Sample_31_FD_207151 | JGI IMG/M metagenome (GOLD analysis project Ga0335077, IMG submission 207151) | Soil microbial communities from Loxahatchee National Wildlife Refuge, Florida, United States - Lox_Sample_3.1 | ecosystem: Environmental > Terrestrial > Soil > Wetlands | place: USA: Florida...
CAGCGCTACCGGCGTGATCAAGCTCACTTCGCAGCTCACGTTGTCCCCCGGCATCACCATCTCCACGCCTTGCGGCAACTTCACATCGCCGGTCACGTCCGTCGTCCGAAAATAAAACTGCGGCCGGTACCCCGTGAAAAACGGCGTGTGCCGCCCGCCTTCTTCCTTCGTCAATACGTACGCTTCCGCCTTGAACTTCGTATGCGGCGTAATCGACCCCGGCTTGCACACCACCTGGCCGCGTTCCACGTCTTCTTTTTCCGTGCCCCGCAACAGCAAACCCACGTTGTCCCCCGCCAAGCCTTCATCCAGCAGCTTGCGGAACATCTCCACGCCGGTCACCACTTTCTTCTGCGTCGCCCGGAAACCCACAATCTCCACTTCTTCGCCGACTTTCACTTTGCCGCGCTCGACTCTTCCGGTCACCACTGTGCCGCGGCCCGAAATCGAAAAAATATCTTCAATCGGCATCGCAAACGGCTTGTCAATCTCACGCACCGGTTGCGGCACGTTCTTGTCCACCGCTTCCATCAACTCGTCAATCGACTTCTCCCACTTCGCGTCCCCGTTCAACGCTTGCAGCGCCGAACCCTTCACCACTGCTATCGTGTCCCCCGGAAACTGGTAGCTCTTCAACAGTTCGCGTACTTCCAACTCCACCAGTTCGAGCAACTCCGCGTCTTCCACCATGTCGCACTTGTTCAGAAACACCACAATCGCCGGAACGCCAACCTGCCGCGCCAGCAGAATGTGTTCGCGCGTTTGCGGCATCGGTCCATCGGTCGCCGCCACCACCAGAATCGCGCCATCCATCTGCGCTGCGCCGGTGATCATGTTCTTGATGTAGTCCGCGTGCCCCGGGCAATCCATGTGCGCGTAGTGGCGATTCGCCGTCTCGTACTCCACGTGCGAAACCGCAATGGTGATACCGCGCTCCCGCTCTTCCGGCGCGTTGTCAATCGTGTCGAACGCCCGGAACGCTACCTTCGGATTGTGCTTCGAGAGCACCTTGGTAATCGCCGCCGTCAACGTCGTCTTGCCATGATCGATGTGCCCGATCGTCCCAATGTTGCAATGCGGCTTACTGCGCTCGAATTTCTCCTTCGCCATGTTCCTTTGCCCTCTGCATCACGCTGCGCAATCTCGGCAGCCGTGTCTTTCATTTCAAACCCTTGGAGCGGGGGACGGGATTTGAACCCGCAACCATCACCTTGGAAGAGTGAGACTCTACCGTTGAGTTACCCCCGCTCGGAAAATCCTCTCTTCATCTCCAAACTCTGGAGCCTGGGACCGGGATTGAACCGGTGACCTCGTCCTTACCAAGGACGCGCTCTACCAACTGAGCTACCCAGGCCCGACCCTTTCCCCGAAACTCGATCCTTTCCCAACTCTTTCACGGCGCACTTTTCCTTACCAGCGCCTGTACTCCAATTTCGTCCCGCGCTCGAACATCGCTATGTGTGCTCGCTCAGCGAGCAACTTCGTGCGATTGGCCCTGCGGTTTCTGATCCCGGATGATCGTTCCGCGATCTTCCGAACCTGACAGCGAGCAACTGGTGGACGGGGAAGGATTCGAACCTTCGTAGCCCGCAAGGAGCGGCAGATTTACAGTCTGCTGGTTTTAGCCACTCACCCACCCGTCCCGCGACAACGCCAAGACGCTAACTGCTTGTCCCTCAAAACTTTTCTTCGCAGATCCTCAGCAGCAGGAAGAAACACAAAAAGGACTCGTGTCAAAAGACACCAGCCCGTTTATTTTTCCCGCAAGGATTTGCTCCGCCTCACTCCCCTGCCGATTGCCAAACAACTTCTGGTGGAGCTGGCGGAGGGAATTGAACCCCCGACCCTCTGATTACAAATCAGATGCTCTACCAGCTGAGCTACGCCAGCGTCGCTCGAACCGAGTAAGAATAGCAGAAGGGGCCAGAGAATTGCAAGCGGCCAACCGAAATTTGGAGCACGTCCAGTGCCAGCTCTGTGGAAAAGCCTTTTCCCTGTGTCGGATACCCCAGCCTTCCATACCTTTCAGCCGCGGTGTAGTTTAGCATGAAGCAGGTATCGACACGAGCCAACCAACATGGTTAGATGCGCGGCCCCTCATTCATGATTCAGTCAGCGTGCTGAAATGCAAGGTTAGCGGCGTCCGGCGCGTGAGGATGAACCAGGTGAAATGGAAGACGAACAAGCGTTCCTGGCTGGCCGCGGCTGGCATTGTGCTCGTCATCACCCTCGCTCTCATCGCGGCTTATGGCCGCTGGATAAGGCCGCAGCCCGACCCCGTTCTCAATCTCCTCGGCCATTTACCTCCCGAAGCCACTTCCGTCTTGTACTTGAACCTTCAACCTCTGCGCCAGTCTCCGTTCCTCGCGGCCCTTTACAAATGGGCGCCCCCAACTCAAATGGACCTCGACTACGCGCAGTTTGTCCAATCCACGGGTTTCAACTACGAACGCGACCTAAATCGCGTCGGCCTCGGCCTGTATAAAGACGGCGCGGACATGACACTCTTTGCGATCGCCGAAGGACAATTCGACAGAAAGAAGATTGCCGCTTACGCATTGAAAACGGGAACTCGCACAACGCGCAACGGGCAAGAGATTCTTGCGATTCCTGCAAACAACGGAGCACGCAAAATCTCCTTAACGTTTCTCGCGAATGATCAGATGGCTATCACAAATGGTTCTGCTCTGGATTCCGGGTCATTGGCGTCCGCGCCCGGTCCCGAAGGTCAAGCTTGGCGGGAACGCTTTCTTCGCCTGGCTGGCTCGCCCATTTTTGCCGTCTTACGACAGGGACCCGGCTCTTCTTCATTCGCTGCGCCGCCTGCTGGAGGATTCCAGTCTCCGGATCTGTCCGCGCTCCTCGCTCAGCTCCAATGGATCACCGTGGGGGCAAAGCCGGACGCCGACCAACTGCGCGTGGTTCTGGAAGCCGAAGGCTCTCCGCAACTCAACACATTGCAGATGTCCGACCTGATCAACGGCATGCTGGTGTTCGCCGAAGCCGGCCTTAATGACCCGAAGCTGCGCGCGCAACTACAACCGCGAGTGCGCGAAGCTTATCTCGAACTTTTCAAAAGCGTCGACGTCGCCCGCCTCGATCGCGGCGACAGCAGATCCGTGCGGTTGGTCTTTGCCATCACGCCGAGCTTCCTCGAAGCTGTACATCCGCCAGCGGGCGAGGCAACACCGCTACTGCCGAAGGCCTATCCGGGCAAAAACAATGTTCGTAACTGAGGAGCAAGCGGCCCATAGCCGCAGACAGCCTCAGCCAAAAAACAAAAAATGCCTCGCAACCTCCGAGGCATTCTGTAGAAATTCCTGCGATTTTAGGGCGAGTCAGTCTCCGACCGCGTTCCCCTTCATGTATCGTGCCGGATTGATCGGCGCGTTGTTCATGCGCACTTCGTAGTGCACGTGCGGCCCAGTGGAACGGCCACTCACGCCGGTATAGCCGATGACTTCTCCGCGCTTGATTCTCGTCCCCGGCACCGCCGAGTATGACGACAGGTGCGCGTACCAGGTGGTAATGCCAAAGCCGTGATCGACCACCACCAAGCGGCCGTATCCGGCATGGTTCTCGGCGATGGTGACAATGCCATCCGCGGTGGCATGCACCGGAGCGCCGTAATCCGAGGCCACATCGACACCGGTGTGGAACGCGCCTTCTCCGCTGAACGGATCAAGACGTTCGCCAAACGCATCGGTGATGTGTCCCAAGACGGGCCAGATCGAAGGTGTGTAGGTGGAATCCGCGAAGCTCATTGCGGGCATCAGCTGCATCCCGCTGGCTGACACCGCGATCACTGCCGCGTTCCGCTTCAAAAAGGTGTATTGCTCGATCGACCGGTCAAACGCATCTTCGGGAGTGGTCGGGCTGTCCGTGGTGTCAAAGGCCGCTGGGTGGTAGCGCAGCACGCCATACGTCATGGCGACTTCGGTAGCCAGCGACTGCAACGAATCCAATCTCTGGTTGGTGTCGTTTACCGTGCTCTGCAACTGCTGATACTGCTTTTTAAGAGTTTCCTGATCGTGACGTAGGGCGTTGTAGTTGCCGACCTTCCAGAGCATCCGCGAATAGGAACCGACCGCAGCGGCCACAGTGATGAAGCCGATGATCGCCAAAACACCTACGCCATGCAGGACGTACGCCGGAATGACCAGCTTCTGGAGCTTGCCCGGCGTCGTGGCAATATAAAATGTGTAGTTCTTGCCTGCGATCACTTGATTTGGCCCCTCAGGCCTGCTTCACTTGCTCGCGAGCCGCTTTGCCCTGGCGCTCGCGTTAGAACCGTTTTGGACCACTCGATACTTCAATCTGAACCGTAAGCCTCGGTCCGCGACCGTGCCCATACTAGATTTTGTAGGGTGCAGACGTCAATCCTGTATTTTGCGGAACGAAGAACAGGTTGTGAAAAGCCGTCCCCCTGTCCGGAAGGACAGGAAGCCCCAGAAGGAAGGGCTACGCGGTATTCTCCGGCCCATAATCGCTCTCGAAGAGGGTCAGTTTGCTGTTCCTCACCGGTCTTCGATTTGCGAACACGCAAAAACAAGCCTTCCTGGGCGTCTTTTGAGATACTTGCTGCCGCTACCTAACCGTCGATGCGGGAAGACAAACTCATCGCCAAAATCGGCCGCCTTGCCGGCAAGTCCCAGGCCTGGCCTCGGTCCGGGCTATTGGGTATCGGTGACGACGCCGCCCTCTGGCGGCCCCGGCCGGGCTACGAGGCGATCCTCACCTGCGACTGGTTTCTCGAAGACACACACTTTCTTCGTCAGAAGCACCCGCCGGATTCCGTCGGCTGGAAATCGCTGGCTCGGGCCGTCAGCGACGTCGCCGCCATGGGTGGCGTTCCCGTTTGTTTTCTTCTGAGCCTCGCTTTGCCGGTCTCGCTTTCGGGTCGCTGGCTCGATGAGTTCCTATGCGGCTTGCACCGAGCGGCTCGGCGCCTCCGCTGCGCCTTGGCCGGCGGCGACACCACGCGCAGCGAGCAGGTTTTGATTAGCACCACCGTGGTGGGGCAGATTCCACGAGGTGAAGCCGTCCTTCGCTCTGGTGCACAGCCCGGAGATAGGCTCTTCGTGAGCGGCCGTCTTGGCGAAGCCGAAGCCGGCTTGCAGCTTGTCCGCAAACTGCCGAAGGACTCCGCATCGGGCGACCCGCTGCGCAAGAAGCACCTCTACCCTGAGCCGCGCCTCAAGCTCGGCCGCTGGCTCGCTGAAAAACACCTGGCCTCGGCCATGATGGACCTCTCCGACGGCCTGTCCACCGATCTGCCGCGTCTCTGCGCCGCAAGCTCGGTGGGAGCAACGATCAACACTGCCGCGCTTCCGTTAGCGCGACTCTCCGCAAATCCGCTGCACAAGAAGCTCGACACGCATCAGCTAGCCCTGCACGGCGGTGATGACTACGAGTTGCTTTTCACCGTGCCGGCACGCAAGGTTCGGCAAATCCCTTCCTCGTTTCGCGGACTGCCCATCGCCGCCATCGGCGAGATCACCAAAACGTCCGCAATTCTCGTCCGCAAGGATCGCGGCCGCCAGCGTCCGCTCCCGAATAAAGGCTGGGACCCGTTCCGCTAATTCTGTGGCACCGAACACTCAGGAAATTTTGCGGGGGGCGCCGAGCACGGTTGGCCAGGCCACGCCACGCCGCTCTGAGAAAAGTTCTAAGGTGAAGGACAGGGACGCCACCTGTCTCTCGATTTGAACTAATTTCGTTCTGTTGGACACTTGTTGTGCTGTTGCGGTCCGCCTATCGTGTTTTTCGCAGTCGTCAGCGGGTCCCTCAGCTCCCCGGCCTCCCTCGCCTGACTTACATAAAAATTCCAGTCGTGTGTGAGGAGCCATCGTGAAAAGTCTTCTCTGTGTAGGAGTGTTTTCGCTGCTCGCGAGTTTGCCGGCGGCAGCGGCAACGTCGGTGCCGGTACGGGTGCACTGCGGCGGAGCAAAATATACGGACACCAAAGGCAATGTCTGGCAAGCCGACTTCGGCTTCAAAGAAGGCAAATCTCTGACCAATACTGGCGGGATTACCGGCACGCCCGATCCCACGCTCTTTAGCACTTACCATTGGGATCCGGGCACGTACTCGTTCCAGATTCCCAACGGGAAATATCAGGTGAACCTGTATTTCGTGGAAGCCACGCCCAACTATGAAAAAATCGGAGCACGGATTTTCAACGTGTTCGTCCAGGGAGCGACGGTCTTTCCGAATCTCGACGTGTTCAGCGAGGCCGGCGGCGCCAACACCGCGCTCATCAAATCCACCATGGCCACGGTGAGCAACGGAACATTGACGCTCGGCTTTGGTTACAGCTCGGGCGGCGAGCCTGACGTCAGTGCCATCGAGATCCTGTCCGCTAACCAGGCGATCTCTGGACCAGCGCTCTCGTTGACCTTCAAGTATCCCGACGGCACACCGGTCATCGGCGCGCTCAACTATTCGGTTTCTTCTTCCCTCCTCAGCTTCAAGGGCAGCCAGAAGTTGGTCAACGGTTTCGCGGAAGCCGATCTCTTTGCCAATCCGAGCGCCATGGGCATTAGCGCGCAGTTTACGGTGACCCTGAGCTTGACGGATACCTCTGGCCACACGCTTTGGCAGATGAATCTAGGCATGAATCCCGCACAGGTAAACCTGGCCGCTGTGCAAAGCTCGGCGCTGAATGTGGTCGTGCAGAAGTTGTAGGCGCCCGAACTCTGATAGTTCTCGCGCGATTGGCGACTAGGGCTGAGACGTTACCGATGAGGTGCTCGCTACGGTTTTTGTCGGAGGCGCTGCGGCCGGAGGTTTTGGTCGCGGCGCCCCCGGTTCGTCTTCGGTCGGCGCGGTATCCGGTGTGTCTACGTTGATGCGATGATCCAAGGCTTGCTGCTCGAGCGGCACCACATTCGCAAAATCCAGCACCGGCTGGCCTTCCAATGAGTTCTGCATGAACTGCAGCCAGATCGGCAGGGCCGCCCGTGCGCCGGTTTCTTTCTTGCCCAATGAGATTTGCTTGTCGTCGTATCCGACCCATACGCCCGCTGTGATTTGCGGCGTAAATCCCATGAACCACGCATCCGTATAATCCTGCGTGGTGCCCGTCTTTCCTCCCGCTGGCCGTTTCAGCGCCTTAGCCGCGATGCCGGTGCCGAACTGCACTACTTCTTCCAGCATCGCCGTCATGGTTCGCGCCACGTCCGGCGAGATCACGTCATGCACTTCGGGGTGCGCTTCCTCCAGCAATGCACCGTCATAGCTTGTCACGCGGCGAATCATGTGCGGGTCAATGCGAATGCCGTCGTTGGGAAATACCGTAAACGCCGACGTGTGCTCGATCAGCTTCATATCCGCAGCACCCAGCACCAGCGGCAAATACGGCGGCAGTGGTGTGGAAATACCGAACCGCTTCGCCATTTCCACCACGGAATTGATGCCGACTTTTTCCGCCAGCTTCACCGCCGGAACGTTGCGCGAGCCGGCCAGAGCGCGGCGCAGCGTAATCGTGCCCTCGAACTTTTCGTCGTAGTTGTGCGGCGAATAAGCCTGTCCCCCGCTGATTGTCGTAAACGGTGTATCGACGATCGTGTCAAACGGTGATGCGCCCTTTTCAATGGCATCCGCGTAGAGATACACCTTGAACGAACTGCCGACCTGCCGGTACGCCTGCGAGGCGCGATTGAACTTCGAATCCTCGAAGCTGTAGCCGCCCACCATCGCCTTAATCTCGCCGGTCGAGTTGTCAATCGCCAGTAGCGCGGCTTGCGGCGCGGGTTGCTGCTCCAACTGCACACGCGCGGTCGCTTCATGCAACTCCTCAATCGAGAATTGCGCCAGATCACCGACCTTCAGCAACTCCGTCGGCTTTTTACGTCCGGTCCACGCAAAATCCAGCGGCGAAAGAATCGCGCGATATGGCCCAATCTTGATCGTCGCGAAGCGATCGTCCACCGCCAGCACCAAGCCCGTTACATAGGAGCCTTTTTCGATCGGATGGCGCCAGTCTTCGTCTTCGTACGTTTCCAGCTTGCCCAAATTATCGCGCAAGATATTTGGCGACTCACCGCGCCAGCCGTGCCGCCGATCATACGAATGCAATCCGTCGCGCACCGCCTGATTCGCCGCCTGCTGCATTTTCGTGTTCAGCGTGGTGTAAACGCGTAGCCCGCGCTCGTGCACCGCTTCCGTGCCGTACGTCGCTTCCAGATACTTGCGAATGTCCTCGAAGAAATAGGGTGCTAGGTCGTTGCGCGGATATTGCAGATGCAAACCGAGTGGCGTTTTCTTCGCTGCTTCTTCTTCCGCCGGCGTGATCTTGTTCTCTTCCTCCATGCGGTGCAGCACCAGATTGCGCCGCGCCAGCGCACGTGCCGGATCAGCGAGCGGCGAATAAATCGGCCCGCGAATCATGCCCGCCAGCAGCGCCGCTTCCTGCAGCTTCAAGTCGCTGACGTTCTTGCCAAAATAAAACTGCGCCGCGGCCGCGAACCCATAGTTCCCATGCGCCAAATAAACCTGATTGGCATACATCGTGAAAATCTGCGGCTTGGTGTAGCGACGTTCGATTTGCAAGGCCAACAAAATTTCTTGTGCCTTACGCCGAAAACTGATTTCGCTGCGGTCGAGGAAAAGATTGCCCGCGAGCTGCATCGTAATCGTGCTCGCGCCTTGCGCTTTACCGCCATGCAGAATCTTGCGCCACGCCGCACCGGCAATACGCGGAAAATCGATACCCCAGTGCTCTTCGAAGTGCTGGTCCTCGATCGCCGTCACCGCGTTGTACAGCACCTTCGGGCACTGCTCCCAGGTCATCAGAATGCGCCGCTGTAACGCAAAGCTGCCGACGAGCTGTCCATCGTCGGCGTAAACTTCCGTCACCACTGTCGGTCGATAGGTTTCCAGCGCGCGAATTTCCGGCAGGTCGCTGACATACACAAACAACAATCCGCACGCGGCACCCAGCACAATCGAGCACAACAGCAAAAAAATCAGCGCCACGCGGTCGATCAGCTTAAAGCCGCGCAGGCGCAGCGTAATCGGTGGAAGGCTTAACATCGGAAACTATAATTCTAACGCAGATTCATACGCGCAAATCGTGCTTGGTATAGCGCGATGCGCGTCAGAAACTACTTCGTCGCCTCATAGTACCTTTCGCCGGCGCAACCGCGGCACAGCGTGCGCCCGTCCACCACGACCTCGCGCTTAAAATTAATCCCCTCGCCGCATTCCGCGCACGCCACCCGCGGCCCTTTGAACCCCGGCAAGTCTTCCGGCTTCACTTCTACCTTCACCCATTGCGTCTCGAAAAGCACGTCGTCCGCCAGTGCCGCGTACGCCTTCTGCTGACCCGCATCTTTCGCCATCTCGGGGAACATTTCTCGCGCCACTTGCTTCGACGATTCCTTCGCCGCCACGCGCACCGCACGCCCCGTCTGCAAATCGACAAACGTGGCCGCGACTTTGCCCCAATCGCGAAACTTCAGCGCCCGCTTTCCCAGCCGGCAATTTGCCACCAGCGCCACCGCATCCGTCACGCAGCGATCGATCTCCACGTACGTGACAATCCGCTTGCGCTCCGCGATCGGGTCCACAATCCCCAGCTCCCGCAATCCCAGCATCGCCAATCGCACACCAAGCACTTGCCCCGCACACAAATGCCCATGCGCAATGGCAGCCAACTCCAAGTATTCTTGCAGGGTTTTCACAGGCCTTCGTGCAACGGCTTTCCCATTTCCCAATGATGCCCGTACGGATCGACCAGGCGCCCCAGCCGCCAGCCATACTGATCCGCAACCGGCCACACCACTTTAGCTCCAGCTTCAATGGCCCGCGCGAAAGCCGCATCGGGATCACTCACCACCAAAACCATTCGCACCGTGCCACCGTTCAGCGTCTCGGGACTGAAGTTCGCGTGTTCCGGCGACTCGTCCGCCACCCAAAATTCCGCTCCCTCCATCGCCAGCCGCGCCACAACTTCTCCCTGCTCGCTATCAATTCGATAACGCACTTCGGCGCCAAAAGCCGCTTTGTAAAACTCAATCGCCGCCGCTCCGCGCCGCACGGAAAGCATCGGCGCAATCGAAGTCCTCGTTTCTTTCGTTGGTTCCACTTGCCCGCTCATAACGCGCTCGCTCGCGTTGAGTCCACACTGACCTTTTCAGAGGCTGTCCAGGGATGCGGTCGCCGCGCCTCCTGATACGCAAAAACCGTCATCAGCACCGCCAGTAGGGACATCGCGGCATCTTCCAGAATTTTCTTCGGTCCA
>Ga0335077_10013419_pt1 | contig 10245 bp, 7 predicted proteins | sample Lox_Sample_31_FD_207151 | JGI IMG/M metagenome (GOLD analysis project Ga0335077, IMG submission 207151) | Soil microbial communities from Loxahatchee National Wildlife Refuge, Florida, United States - Lox_Sample_3.1 | ecosystem: Environmental > Terrestrial > Soil > Wetlands | place: USA: Florida...
GGCGTAGCCGCGATCAAGGTAGTTGTAGCCGATCGCAGCTGAGATGATGACCGGAGCCTTCGGCTTGGTAGCAGGAGCTTTATTCTCGCTTTCGAAGTTGGGTGGCCTGGTTTGCCCGTGCAGATCGAGCGCAACCGAGGCAGAACCGATGGCAGTGGCAGCAACAAACTCGCGGCGTGTGAATTTCATGGTGGCTCCCGATTCGAAAAGAACGAAGGAGCATAGCACGGCAAATCAGTTGTCAGTGGATAGCAGGGGCAGTTTATATGGCACGACGGTCTTTGGAGGGCGCTTGGAATTCGGCGTCGTCTGGCAGATCACGCCGTAAGGGGCTCTGACAAACCTATCGCTTCTGTTGTCGCTGGTCTTCAAAGTCCCCACCCGGGCAAAACCAGCTCGAGTGGGGCACCCATTCTTCTCCAACGACTATCCACGGTTCACTAACCACTAATCCGCACTACACCGCCACCTTCATCGGCGTGTTCTGGTCGGCGCGGAAGCGCAGCAGCGCTGCGATGCGGCCAATGTGGTCAAACTCCTCGTTCGTGTCGATCCAGAGGATCTCGATGTTGTTGCGCAGTGCGTGCCCGACGATCGCATCGCCGATATCTTCGAGATGCGTGTTGGGCTTGCCGCATACCGCGCAGTCTTTGGCATCGTGCAGCTCCATGTGGCCGCAGTTGTAGCACTTCACGCCAGGAGCCTGGAAATTCGCACCCAGCAGCAAGGTCTGCACCTCACCGGTCTCGAGCGAACGAAGCACACGGCGCAGTCCAATGGCACCGGTGCCGTTGCGATGAGCTTGGCCATTGATTTCGGTGATCAGACGCTGCTTCTCGTTGCCTTCGTGCTCGGCGATACGCTGCAGCGCGACCTCTTTCACCTGCTCCGCCGTCGCGACCTTGGGGTCGATGCGGAAGTGCCCAATCAGCTTTTGCTTGGGATAGGTGTGGAGATGTGGCTCGATCTCGGACCACTGCTCGTCATGGCAGCCGATGAGAAGCTGATCGAAGCCGCCGCGCTCATAGCGGTCCTTCAGATACTCGGCGATGGTCTTGAAGTGCTGCGCGGCATCATTCATCAAGTGGCGTTCGGCATGTCCGCCGTCATAGCCGGCGAAGCCGTCGCTCTTGCCGCGGCGCGGCAGCTCATTAAAGAAGTCCTGCTGCTCCCGAAGCTCGCCCTTGGTCAGCTCGAAGACACGGGCCTTGCTGCGGTCCGCCAGCACGATCAGTGTCTTGCGGGCTTCGCGCATCAACGCTGCAAGCGGTTTGAGGTGAAAACGTTGGTTAAGGATGACCTGGGTTTTGGGCAGCTGAGGCGGCAGGTCAAACTCGCGCCAGAAGTTCTGGCTGGCGCAGGCGAAAATGGCTTTGGCCTTTCCACCATTCCCGTGCAGCGACTCCACGATGCCGTTAATGCGCTCCAGATCGGCGCGCGCACAGCCGTTTTTGCCGTCCTTTTCGGCATCGCGCAGCGCGTTGCGCAGCAGGTCCTTCACCATGATCGACTCACCGCGATACCGCAGGTCCTGAGGCGTCGCCGGCTGGTAATAAAAGGTCAAGGCGCAAGTTTCCGGAGAGTGAAAATTCGCTAACTCACGAATGTCATCGCGTGCAATCATTCCGGTTCTCCTGAATTGAACTTTGGTCGACGGGGAATCCGGCCTGGCGTGATGCCGTCAGGCCGTTTTGGCATATTCGACAAGCTTGTCCTTCAACGGGTCCTTTAGGGGCAAAGCCGACAACAAATGCTCGCGGGCGCTGCGTATGTCGGCGCGCACCTGATCCGGGGCTTCATGGGATATATCGGCAATTTCCTCCACCGTAAAACCCTCGATGGTATAGAGGATGAACGCCTCGCGCGGATTGCGGCCGGCATCCCGCAAAGAGCGCTCCACCAGTGCGATCAGCTCGTTGCGTGCGGCGAGGTCTTCCGGCGTTTGCTGTGTGGAGTCCACCATAGCGCTCGCAATGTTTGCAGGCTGATCGGGCTGGCTGAACTGCGCGATCGCCTCATCGGTATCGTGGGTTTCGCCGGTCCCGGAACTCCGCTCCAGCGGCATGCGTCCTTCCTCACTCTCGCCACCCGCGAGCCGGTCGATGGCCTGCACCGCCAGGCGATAAAGCCAGGGCTCCAGGCGCATGCGCTCGGGTTTGTCATGGCTGTCATCGAGAGCGCTGGCGATGGCCTCGCTAATGACGTCATCTACCACGATCTGGTCCGCCAGGAGATTTCCCTCGTTGGCCCGCCGCGCTATCTCGCGAGTGACAAAACGGCGCAACCGAGGAAGGTTGGCGTCGACGAAGCTCCACACATCACCCTGGGAGATCGGCTCTGGATGCACGGCGGCAAGGGTCTGCTCGAAGGGAACGGTCTCGACCGCGGCCCGCCCGGGACCGCGGCGACGAGGCCAGTTGTGCTGGTTGCGAAGCAGTTCCTTGTGTTTCTTGAGCTGCGCGCATAGCTCAGCAAAGGCCGCCTTCACTGCTCCGATAAGGGTGTCTCCGGTTTCTGTCGCGGCCATCTGTCCGGAAGGAAGCCGCAGGTTCAGAGCAACGACGATACCCTCGTGCGGTGCACTCTCGACGATGCTGCCCTTCAGGTGCACCAGCTCCGGGCGGTAGACCTGAAGCAGCCGGTTCAGTTTGTCGGTTTGTTGCTTTAGGAGATTTTCGAGATCAGAGGTCTTGTCGATTTTGTAGCTGAAGTGGACGTTCATTGAAATCCTCTCCGGGCAATCGCCACTGCCCGCAGCTACAGTCCTGTTTTAACTAGATTTTACTCCTCTAGTAAAGAGGGGTATTGGATTTCTGGAGTTGTACTGCATGAATGGCTGTTCCTTGGCTTGGCTTAAATGGCTCTCAGGAGCCAGTCGATCCGAAGCCTTTCGCTCCACGGACAGCCTCGGTGAGCTCGGCTTCGACCACCTCACCCGCCAGAAAGGGGTGCTCCAGCATCTGTGCAATCTTTTCGCCCTTGCGGACGGTGTACGGCTCGTCGCCGAGGTTTTCCATCAACACGATAATCTCGCCCCGGTAGCCGGCATCGATAACCCCCGCGTTACACATGAGCCGCTTCCTGGCTAATCCTGAACGGGTTTTGACAATGGCTCCCGCTGGCGGCTGGAACTCGATTGCGATGCCGGTGTGAACTCCGGCGGCGGCGCGGGCCGCGATTGTGATTTCCTCGACCGAATACAGGTCATAGCCGATGTCTTCTCCGGGATGGGCAACCGTGGGCAGGATGGCGTCAGGCGAGAGCCGCTTAACCTTGAGCATAGAACGATTGTCACATGCTTGCCGCATACTATTGCTCATGCCCGTAAAGGCCGCTCAGGTGCACCAGCTTCGTTGCGCGCTGCTGGCGTGGTACGACGCACATCGCCGCGAGCTGCCTTGGCGGAAGGGCACAGATCCGTATCGCGTCTGGGTATCCGAGATCATGCTGCAGCAGACGCGCGTAGCCGCAGTCCTGGAGCACTACGCGCGCTTCATAAAGCGCTTCCCAACCGTGGCATCGCTGGCGAGCGCGCGCGAGCAGTCGGTGCTCGCGGCGTGGAGCGGGCTGGGCTACTACCATCGCGCGCGGCGCATGCATCAGGCAGCGAAGCTGATTGTGCGCCAGAGGAACGGCCAGTTTCCTTTCCGCTTTGAAGAGTGGCTTGAGCTACCCGGCGTCGGCAGGTACACAGCCGCGGCGATCGCGAGCATTGCCTTTGGCGAGCCTGTCGCCGTCGTCGATGGCAATGTCGAACGTGTGCTGGCGAGGGTGACGGGCCATGCTCTCAGCAACGGCTCAGCATGGGAGCCGGCTCAGGCGCTGCTCGATCCTGCGCGGCCGGGGGACTTCAACCAGGCGATGATGGAACTTGGTGCGACCATCTGCACGCCGAGGGCGCCGAAGTGCCTTGCCTGTCCTGTGACCGCGTTTTGCCGAACCCAGGGCGAGCAGCCGTCCAGCGGCAAAGCTGTACGCAAACGTAGGCAGCTTTGCTGCGCCCTCATCGAACGCAACGATGCCGTGTTGCTGGTGCAACGCCCTCCCGATGTCAAGCTCATGGCCGGCATGTGGGAGCTGCCAACCGTCCCGCAGAATCCTGATCACGCGGAGGCCATCGCCCGCCTTCGTCATTCCATCACCGACACGGATTACGAAGTGCTGGTATTTCGCGCACCGGAGCTGCGCGTCGCGAACTCGAGTTGGTTCACGCCGAAACAGTGGCAACGCGCCGCGCTGACGGGGCTGGCTCGCAAGATTCTGAAAAAGGCACTGACGAGCCCGGCGTGAGTCGGAATTCCCGGCTGCGTAATCCAATGCTGCAGGAGGTTGTGAATGCCCGCACTCGAAGCTGGAGTTTCAGCTCCGGATTTCACCCTGCCGACGGTCGATCGTAAGCCGTTGTCGCTCGCTGATGCGCTGAAGAAAGGACCGGTAGTGCTCGCCTTCTTCAAGATCAGTTGCCCCGTGTGCCAGTATGCGTTCCCGTTCTTCGAGCGGCTCTATAAATCTAACCGCGCCGACAACGTGACCGTGCTCGGAGTCTCGCAGGACAATGCCAAAGACACCCAAGCCTTCCTGCGTGAGTACGGGGTGACGTTCCCGGTGATTCTGGATGAAGTCGCGACGGGTTACCGAGTATCCACCGAATATGGCCTGACCAATGTGCCGACAGTCTTTCTGATTGCGCCTGGTGGGGAGATCGAGGTTGCTTCCGTGGGCTGGTCGAGGGCCGACGTCGAGGCCGTGAATCAGCGGCTCGCCGAATACCGTAAGCAGCCGCCCGCGCCTGTCTGGCGACCCGGTGAAAGCGTGCAGGAATTTCGCGCCGGTTGAAGCTCGAAGAACTGATCTGCGGTCGCAGGTCGAAGAACAGTGGCTAGTGGTCAGTGGCTGGTGGTCAGTGAAATGATAGCCTACCCACTAGCCACTAGCCACTTCTTTACGTTACCCTCCTCTCCGTGTCTGCCTCAGACGAACTGTTCATGGAGGACGCCTTGCGCGAAGCGCAGCGTGCACTCGCGCTTGGCGAGGTCCCAGTGGGAGCCGTGGTCGTCCAGGAAGGGCGAATTGTCGGACGCGGATGCAATCGGCCGATCACGTCCAACGACCCTACCGCCCATGCCGAGATCATTGCCTTGCGCGAGGCGGGTTCCGCCATCGGCAACTACCGCCTGCTCGACTGCGATCTGTATGTGACGGTTGAGCCCTGCGCCATGTGCGCCGGCGCCATTACACACGCGCGTATTCGAAGGCTGATTTATGGCGCCGAAGACTCCAAAGCCGGAGCTGTGCACTCGGTTCTGCAAGTATTAAATAATCCGCGGCTGAGTCACGAGGTGGAGGTTACGTTCGGCGTGTTGGCAGCGCGGAGCGTGGAGCTGCTGCAAAGCTTTTTTCGCCAGAAACGCACGTCGCAGACGACCTGAAGTGGGGGTTAGGCATCGGGCTTCAGGTATCAGGTGCCAGGTATCAGGTATCAGGTATCAGGTGTCAGGTGCCAGGTGTCAGGTATCAGCATAAGGAGTGCAGCTGTAAGCTGCTTTCTGCTACCTGAAACCTGAGACCTAACACCCGGCGATCGAAGCCGCTAAAGATTGCCCGCTCCAGTTTTGCTAAACTAAGAGCGCTGGCAACTCCGGCCAGATGCAACCGCGCGCGGAGAGGTGCGTGAGTGGTTGAAACGAGCCGCCTCGAAAGCGGCCATACCTGAAAGGGTATCGGGGGTTCAAATCCCTCCCTCTCCGCCATTTATTACCAAGCCCCTAATCGCTTCCCGCCACCTGCCCTCGGGTTATATCTGCAAGAACACGCATCCCTGTGCGCAGGGCCGCCTCCGGCTTAATTCGCGCGAACAAATCCAGGCTGCGAGCGATAAGACCCGTCCATCCCGTCTGATGACTGGCGCCCAGTCCGGCGCCATTGTCCCCGTGGAAGTACTCGTAGAACAGGATGTAATCGCGCCAGTAGGGATCTTCCTGGAATTTCTTCGTGCCTCCATACACCGGTCGCTTCCCTGTCTCATCCGGCTGGAAGATGCGCGACAAGCGCCGGCCAATCTCCCGCGCTACTTCAAACAGCGACATGTAATGGCCTGAGCCGGTCGGGCATTCCACTTTGAAGTCCGGCCCATAGAACAAATACATCTGCAGCAGCCCGCGTATGATCAGCGCATTGACCGGCATCCAGATCGGCCCGCGCCAGTTCGAGTTGCCTCCAAACATGCCAGTGTTCGACTCTGCAGGCAGGTAATCAACCCTATACTCGTGACCTTCGAGATAGAACACGTAAGGGTGTTTCTCGTGAAACTTCGAAAGCGACCGGATGCCGTACGGACTGAGGAATTCGTTCTCGTCCAGCATGTAGCCTAGAATTCTTCGGGCCTTCTCTTTGTCGCAAACGGATGCCATCCTGCGTCCGAGATACCCTCCAGTCGCGGGATCATCTGCCCTAATCAGCTTCCGCCAGACCTCCGGATGACGTTTCTGAAACAACCTAACCAGATTGAAAATCTTTTCGTGTCTTTCTACTGTGTCGGCCTCAAACACGGTCGCAGCACACAACGGCAGAAGTCCGACCATCGAGCGAATCTTCAGACGCATGACATCGCCATTCGGGAAATGGAGAAGGTCGTAGAAGAAGCCGTCTGCAGAGTCCCACATCTCGTCTTCGTGGACGCCAATGCGATCCATGGCATAAGTGATCCACGCAAAATGTTCGAGGAAGCGGAAGGCAATTTCCTCATACATTTCGTCGTATTCGATCAGCGTCAGCGCAATTTCGAGCATGCACAGGCAGTAGAACGCCATCCACGCCGTGCCGTCTGCCTGGTCGAGATGTCCGCCGGTAGGCAAAGGCGCGCTGCGATCGAAGACTCCAATGTTGTCGAGCCCGAGAAATCCTCCAGCGAAGACGTTGCGGCCCTCTGGATCCTTGCGGTTGATCCACCAATTGAAGTTCTGCATCAGTCCCTGGAACGAGCGTTCCAGGAAGCGCAGGTCTGAGCGCCCGAGTTCCGTCTCTATCCTGTAAAGAAACAAGGTCGCCCAGGCGTGTACCGGAGGATTGACGTCGCTGAAGTTCCACTCATAAGCGGGGATCTGTCCGTTGGGATGGGCGTAGAGATTTCTCAACATTAGAAGGAGCTGATCTTTGGCAAAGTCGAAATCCACCAGCGAGAGCGCGATAGTGTGGAATGCCAGGTCCCATGCCGCATACCAGGGATACTCCCATTTGTCGGGCATGGAGATGACGTCGCTGTTCAGCATGTGGAACCACTCGGCATTGCGCGACTTTCCCTTACCCGAACCCATGATTGGGTGGGCGTCGTGTTCCATCAGCCAACGGTCGAGGTCGAAATAGTAATACTGTTTCGACCACAGCATTCCCGCGAGCGCCTGTCGATGCACGCGCTTTTCATCATCCGTCAGGTCCTGCGGGGTAATACGCTGGTAGAACTCATCCGCATCAGCTACTCGTGCGGCGAAAACATCTTCGAATTTTCCAAACCCGTCGGACAACGGCTTGGCGCTCAATCTGAGCCGAACGACCTTGCTGCCGCCTGCTGGAACGTCGAGAACATGATGCGACGCCGCCTTGGTTCCCGTCTTTGCAGGATTGACGGCGTCCTTGGCGCCGCGAATCACGTATTCGTGGAAGGCGTCTTTTACGTAAGGAACAGAATTAGGTTTCCCCCAGAGCCGCTGGTTGTTGGTCTCGTTTTCCGTAAAAAGCAGCTCAACCGCCCCCTCGCATTGCAGCGTATATTCACCGGCTTCTGGCTGCAAGGCTTGTATCCTGTCGTGCGCCACCGCGCGCAACGCGGGCTTCGGGCCCACATCTTCCCCCCATGTCCATGTATTGCGGTACCACAACGTAGGAAGCACATGAAGCTGCGCCGTCTCCGGCCCGCGATTGTGCACTGAGATCTTGATCAGCAGGTCCTCGGGGTCGCCTTTCGCATATTCGACAAAGACATCGAAATAGCGATCGTCATCGAAGATTCCGGTGTCGAGCAGTTCGTACTCCATCTCCTCGCGCGAGCGGCGGCGATTGGTTTCCACTAGATCGCCGTACGGATATTGGCGCTGCGGATACTTGTACAGATACTTCATGTACGAGTGGGTGGGAGTGCTGTCGATATAGAAGTAGTATTCCTTTACGTCCTCACCATGATTACCTTCGCTGTTGGTCAAGCCGAAGAGGCGCTCCTTAAGAATCGGGTCCGTGCCATTCCACAGCGCGAGCGCGAAGCATAGTTGCTGCTTGTCATCGGAGATCCCTGCCAGACCATCTTCCCCCCAACGATAGGCGCGCGAGCGCGATTGGTCATGGCTGAAGTAATTCCAGGCATTTCCGTCCTGGCTGTAGTCTTCGCGAACCGTGCCCCACTGACGCTCGCTAAGATACGGGCCCCACTTCTTCCAGGGAATTCCCTTCTCGCGAGCTTCGTTCAGGCGTTTCTGTTCGGTAACCTCGACGTAAGTGAGCGGCGTACTGGAGCCAGACATTTCCTTCTCCTCTCTCTTCCAGCAACATTGAGCTACCACCGGCGCTTCAGGTTGTGTCGATCTGCGGTTGGCTGGTGAAAGTGACGTCTTCCCGTGGGCGAATTGGTGCTGCGGAGAGCTTTACGCACCTGGAAAGAACGACACAATTCGAGGGCCGGCACTGGTTCCCACACGGGACGCTGACAAGAGATGACCAATCCAGTTGACCACAGACGATGACCTCGCATCAACTTTCAGTTTTTGATAGGGCATGGCCCTAGCCATGTTCATTCCGCCCTGAATGTCGTGAGGCAAACCAGCAGCGCACGCCTTTGTTCTGCAGGTCGGCATAGAGCCGGTCGGCAAACTCCTGGCCTTGGGCCGAAGACTACGATTGTGCCGCCCTTCGGGCTGCCGGAGAGCGTCCTTTTATATAAGTCGGTTCCCCATATCATCATTGGGACATCTGCAAAGTTACGGTTTGCAGCAATTTCCCCGGTTGCTTTGTCCAGTTCGACAACCTAGCATCAAAGGTTGGCCTCCGAAGTGGCTACCGTCCAACCGCTCAGGGGCTCGCGATTCCGTTCTGGCGTTGACATCTGAGTGGCACGGGCCCGAAATCTTTCGTTCTGCGAGTCTCGGCGCAATGAACACGATGAAAGCGAAACGCTGTACTGATACAAAGCGCTGCAAGTTTTGGATAGTGATCGCGCTTGCTCTCCTGAGCGTGCAGCCCGTATCCCTTTTGGCCGCCGAGGCGGACAAAGCGCAGCCGGAGCCTACTGTCGATGCGCATGAAGCGAAGGTAGAGTTTTGGAATCGGGAGATCGTGACCCTGCGGGGCACAGTAGCCGGTGCCGGTCCTGAACTGCGGGCCGAGAGGGCGGTCGAGCGAATCAAGGAACTTCCTCTCAACACCCGGGTGGCCGATCTCACAATCCTTCCCTTCAAGGTCGACGATCAGGAAGGCGTGGGGTTCGTGCACGAGGGCAAAGTCCTCTTCTATTTAGGGGCTTCCGACCTGGATCCCGAATACCGCGAATCCCTGAACGATGTATCGCAGCGCACGCTACAGAACTTGGACGAGGCGCTCTCAGCCCGAGAGGCAGAGCGGTCTTGGCCGGTCATTCGTTCCGCTCTCTTATTTACTCTCATCGGACTGGCACTATTGGTAGTGGTCGTGGCCGCCATCCTGAGGTCGCATTCCCGATTGGTTGGACTGCTTCGCCGTCGCGAGCCTCTGATCCACACGCCGCTGCAACTGCTCGGCATCGATCTTCGTCCGCCTATCGATCGGGCCGTGTACGGAATCCTGCGACTGGCTGAGTCGGTTCTCATTATCATCGCTACCTATTCGTGGTTAACGGTTTCACTCAGCCGCTTCCCCTACACGCAACCCTGGAGCCGCAAAATCGTCGGCTACGTCCTTACCTTGTTGGAGGGGTGGGGGCAGTCTACCGTCCGTGCCCTGCCTGGATTGCTGGCAGCGGCCCTAATCTTCGTCATTACGCGGTGGATTGTAGGCCTGGCCAGGACGTTTTTCGACCAAGTCGGGTCTGGCCGCTTACGCGTTTCCTGGCTTGACCCCGACATAGCCGGCGCCACCCAGCGCATCTTTGCGGGCATCGCCTGGATTTTCGCGATCGTTCTCGCATATCCCTATATTCCGGGATCCGGGACCGAGGCGTTCAAGGGTGTCAGTGTTCTGGTCGGTTTGGTCATCTCGCTTGGCTCGACCGGGATCATCAATCAGGTA
>Ga0335077_10013422_pt1 | contig 10244 bp, 6 predicted proteins | sample Lox_Sample_31_FD_207151 | JGI IMG/M metagenome (GOLD analysis project Ga0335077, IMG submission 207151) | Soil microbial communities from Loxahatchee National Wildlife Refuge, Florida, United States - Lox_Sample_3.1 | ecosystem: Environmental > Terrestrial > Soil > Wetlands | place: USA: Florida...
GGAACTCGGGCGTATATTTCTTGCTTTTCCCCGTCACCCGTTCCCCGTCCTTTCCGGTAAGACCCTAATGGATCCTGATCCGGAAAGCTCGGGGCACCCCACCACTCCCGCGAGACCCGCGCTGCCCGTGGCCCCCGCGAGGCCTGCGCTGCCCGTGACGCTCGCACTACTCGCGGGCCCATTACCGGTCCGATGGTTAGTGCGCGAGCCGCGCCTTGAGCGGTTGCGCTGTGCTCAGGCCGACTCGCGTCTCAGTGCGCAAACGACTGCCGCGCCTTGGCCGGGGCCAGTGGCACGTGCGGGTAGGGACTGTGCGCCAGCGCGTCCACATGCCGCCTGATGTCGTCGAGCAGGAGGTCAGCGAGGTCTCTGCTGAAGCCGTTGCGCACGACAAGCCTGATGACCGCCATCTTCTCCAGGTTCGCGGGGAAGGTGTAGGCGGGAACCAGCCAGCCGCGCTCCCGCAACCGCTCGGACAGGTCGAAGACGCTGTAGCTGGTGACGTCGTCACGCAGCTTGAACGAGAACACGGGCAGGTCGCTGCCGTCGGTGAGCAGCTCGAACGGGCCCATCTCGGCGATCTGGGCCGACATGTGCCGCGCGATGTCATGGCAAGACTGCTGGATGCGCTTGTAGCCATCGAAACCAAGCCGCACGAAGTTGTAATACTGGGCGGCCACGTTGGAGCCCGGCCGAGAGAAGTTGAGCGCGAATGTCGGCATCTTGCCGCCCAGGTAGTTGACGTGGAATACCAGGTCCTCCGGCAGCGCGCCGGCTTCCCGCCAGACGATCCAGCCCACGCCCGGATAGACGAGCCCGTACTTGTGGCCGGACGCGTTGATCGACTGGACTCGCGACACCCTGAAATCCCACGGCACCTCGGGGTGTAGGAACGGCGCGACGAAACCGCCCGATGCGCCGTCCACGTGCACGGGGACGTCGATGCCGCGCTCGGCCTGCAACCGGTCCAGGGCGTCGCTGATCTCGGCGACGGGCTCGTAGCTTCCATCCATGGTCGATCCCATGACGGCCACCACGCCGATGGTGTTCTCATCGCACATCGCGGCCGCCTGCGGACCGCGAAGGTGCAGCCGATCGCGCTCCATCGGGACCATCCGTGGTTCTACCTGCCAGTACCGGCAGAACTTTTCCCAGCAGACCTGCACATTGGTGCCCATGACCAGGTTCGGTTTCGCCGCGGCCGCCGCCGCGCCACGCCGTGCCCGCCACCGCCACAGCAGCGCCATCCCGCCGAGCATGCATGCCTCGCTCGATCCTGTGGTGGAGCAACCGGGCGCGCCGCTGCCCGCGGGCGCGTGCCAGAGTTCGGCCAGGATGCTGACGCATCGCCGCTCGAGCTCTGAGGTCTGCGGGTACTCGTCCTTGTCGATCATGTTCTTGTCGAAGGTCTCCGCCATGAGCTCTCTGGCCTGCGGCTCCATCCAGGTTGTGACGAACGTGGCCAGGTTCAGCCGTGAATTACCGTCCAGGATGAGCTCGTCCCGTACGACCTGCAGCGCGGTGTCCGGGAGCATGCCCACGGGCGGTATACGGTACTTGGGCACCCCCTCACGCGCGAGCTGGAAATACAGCGGGTTGAGATCGAGTTCGTCAGCGCCTATCGCGGATTCTGCCTTGCGGTGCAGCGGCATTGGTTACCTCCCCGGCGTGTCTGCGCCTGTGGTGTTAGGGCGTAGTCTCGTGGCGGCGCGGCAGGGCCTTGCCGGTCGCCGCGTGGATCACCGTCCGGAATCCACCAAGATCCGCGGGACACACCCTGGGCCGGCGGTGGCTCCATCTGCCCCCCGGCTGCCCGGACCCCCTGCTCAGATCCGTCATGGTGTCACGTTCACGTAACGGCAGAACAGGCTGCCTTCGGCTTCGAGCACGTGCCCGAGGCGCAGGCGCCGGGGCGATGCAAGATCGGCGCCGACCGTGATCCCTGGGGAGTCGCCGCCGGCCAGCAGCGGGCTTACCGTAAGGCACAACTCGTCGAGCAGATCCGCCGCCACAAGCTGGCCAAGCAAGCGCGGCCCGCCCTCGGTGAGGACGCGGTGCAGGCCGCGGTCGGCCAGTGCCTTGATCGCGAGCGTGAGGTCAACATGCCGCGAACCGGCGATCACGACGTCGGCCCACTTGGCCGCCTGCGCTCGCCTCTCCTGTGGCGCGCTTTCCACCGTGAGCACGATCGTGCGGGCGTACGCGGGCGCTTCGGTGAACAGCGGGCTCGACAGGTCCAGATCGAGGGTGCCTGTGACGATGGCGATCGGCGGCGCGGGCTGGCGGCCGGCCCGCAGCGTGGCCCACTCGTCACGTGGCCGCGGGGGGCCGTATCGCTCGACCCGGACCGTGTGCGCACCAACCAGGACCACGTCGGCGAGGCCGCGCAGGACAACAAAGAGCCTGCGGTCACCATCGCTGGACAGCGCGCCAGAGGCGCCCTGCACCGTCGCGGCGCCGTCGCTGCTTGCCACCATGTTGGCGCGCACCCACGCCGCGGGTTTGCCCACACGTCCTTGGTCCCATCCGGACGGATATGCATACGCCGCGGCGAGGTCGACGGTCCCGTCCGCGCCATCCGTGGGACCAGTGAAGTCCGTGGAATCAGTGGAATCGGTTGAATCAGTTGAATCCGTGGAATCACTGCCCGCGGCTGTGCCCCCCGGATAGATCTGTCGCACGATCAGAGTCAATCAGATCAACGGTGCTGCGGCCGTGCGGGCCCTTCCCCCGCGTGCTCCGCGCGGCGCATGACCTGGGCGGCGCGCCCGGCCACCGTGACCCGCGTGGACGCGCGAAGCACGGGGCTCTCGGTCGCCATGCAGCCCACGGCCGTGTCGAACACCACCCGCCACGAACTGCCGAACTGCTCCGCGGGGAGGGTGAACACTACCGGGTCGGAGTGTGCGTTGAACAACAGCAGGAAGGAATCGTCGGTCACCCGCTGCCCGCGGGGGTCGGGCTCGGAGATGGCGTCACCGTTCAGGAATACCGTTATTGCCTTGCCGTAGTGCGCGCCCCAGTCGCGTTGGGTCATATACCTGCCGGACGGTGTAAGCCACGCGATGTCCCCGAGCCCGTCACCGGAGGACGGCCGACCGAGGAAGAAACGCCGTCGCCTGAATATCGGGTGGTCACGCCGAAGCCGGGCTAGCGCCTGCACGAACTCGAGCAGATCGGGGTCCGCTTCTTCCCAGTTAACCCAGGAAATCTCGTTGTCCTGGCAATAGCCGTTGTTGTTTCCGTGCTGGGTACGGCCAATCTCGTCGCCCGCGAGCAGCATCGGGACACCCTGTGCGAGGAACAGCGTGGCCAGGAGGTTCCGCTTCTGCCTCGCCCTGAGCCCGCTGACAGCCGGATCGCTCGTCGGGCCCTCCGCACCGCAGTTCCACGACCGGTTGTCATCACTACCGTCGGCGCCACCTTCGCAGTTGGCCTCATTGTGCTTGCCGTTGTAGCTCACCAGGTCTTCGAGAGTAAACCCGTCGTGGCAGGTGACGAAGTTCACGGATGCCACCGGGCGCCTGCCGCTGACCTCGTAGAGGTCGCTCGACCCGCTCAGCCGGGACGCGAAGCCCGGCAGGGTGCCGGGCTGGCCGCGCCAGAAGTCGCGTACGGTGTCGCGGTATTGGCCGTTCCACTCGGTCCACAATGCGGGGAAGTTGCCGACCTGGTATCCGCCTTCGCCGACGTCCCATGGTTCTGCGATCAGCTTGACCTGTGACACCACTGGGTCCTGCTGGACGAGATCGAAGAAGGCGGACAGGCGGTCCACGTCGTGCAGTTCGCGGGCGAGGGCGGCGGCGAGGTCGAACCTGAAGCCGTCCACGTGCATGTCGAGGATCCAGTACCGCAGCGAGTCCATGACAAGCTGCAGCGCGTGCGGATGGCGCGCGTTCAGGCTGTTCCCGCAGCCCGTGTAGTCAAGGTAGTAGCGCTTGTCGTCGTCCCTCAGCCGGTAGTAGGCGGCGTTGTCGATACCGCGGAAGGACAGGGTCGGGCCCATATGGTTGGCCTCGGCCGTGTGGTTGTAGACCACATCAAGGATTACCTCGATCCCAGCCCGGTGCAGGCCCTTCACCATCGCCTTGAATTCGAGCACCTGCTCGCCGAGTTCGCCACCGGAAGAGTAGCCGTTGTGCGGCGCGAAGAAGCTGATGGTGTTGTAACCCCAGTAGTCACTGAGACCGTGCGCCACGAGGGCGTGCTCTGGCACGAACTGATGCACCGGCATGAGCTCCACTGCGGTGACGCCGAGACGCTGCAGGTGATCGATCATCGCCGGGTGCGCCAGCCCGCCGTAGGTGCCGCGCTGCTCAGGCGGCACCGCGGGGTGGCGCAGCGTCAGGCCGCGCACATGCGCCTCGTAGATCACCGTTTCGTGGTAAGACGTGCGCGGCGGCCTGTCGTGGCCCCAGTCGAAGAACGGATTGATCACAACGTTCTTCGGCATGTGCGAGGCGCTGTCCTCTGTGCTCAGCCTGGACGGATCGGCGAAGTGATAAGAGAACAGCGACTCGTGCCAGCTGACTTGGCCCTGCACCGCTTTCGCGTACGGGTCGAGCAGGAGCTTGGCGGGGTTGCACCGGTGCCCGCGGCTCGGGTCATAGGGACCGTGTACGCGGTACCCGTACGTCGTGCCGGGCCCGACCCCAGGCAGGTAGCCATGCCAGACGAACCCATCAACCTCGGTGAGCTCGATCCGGGCCTCACGTTCCTGCCCGGGGGGACGGCCCTGCGCGGCGCCCCGCGAGGTTCCACCGTCGGAATCGAACAAGCACAGCTCAACCCGGTCCGCTGCCTCTGAGAACAGGGCGAAATTCGTGCCTGATCCGTCCCAGGTTGCGCCAAGCGGATACGCGGTGCCTGGCCAGATGCGCATCCGTCTCCTTCGTATTCCTGCCCTCTAGCATCCCAGCGTTGCAGCCAGAGGTCATCCACAGCCCACGCGGCAGGACGACAACATTAGCCCTGATCGGGGAGTGATTCTTGCTCGTCAAGCAAGACATATGCGCGGTCGACGATTGCGGATGCATCAACACGAGCTGGTAGCGTACCGAGCGCGTGTCCCCAATCGCCACCGAGCCGGGACGCGCAGAACGCGTCTGCGACTGTGGGCGGCCCGTACCGGACCAAAAGTGCGCCCTCTAGCGCCAGCGCGCAGAGTTCGGCCAGGCGGCGCGCCTGCGGCGCCGCGTCAAGGGGCTTGTCGACCAGCGCCGTCAATTCCGCGGTGAGCTTCGCCGCGGCGTTGTCCAGCCGGGCGTCGGCGCCAGTGGCCGCGGCGAGTTCGGCCTGCAGTGCCTCGGCTGGGCCTGGCCCGGAGGCGAGAGCACGGAGCAGATCGAGAGCGCTGATGTTGCCTGAGCCTTCCCAGATCGAGTTGAGCGGCGCCTCGCGGTAGAGCCTCGGCATGCCTGAATCTTCCACGTAACCGTTTCCGCCCAGGCATTCCAACGCCTCGCCCGCATGTACCGTGGCCCGTTTGCAGACCCAGTACTTGGCGGCCGGCAGGGCGATCCTGAGCAGCGCGGCCTCGCCGCGGTCGCCCCTGGCGGCGCGATCGGCCGCACCCGCCAGCCGCATGGCGAGCACCGCCGCCGCTTCCGCCTCGATGACCAGGTCGGCGAGCACGTTGCCCATCAGCGGCTGATCGGCAAGCATTTTCCCGAACGCGTGCCGGTGCGCGGCGTGATGCACGGCGGTGCGGGCACACTGGCGCATCGCGGCTGCGCTGCCGGTGACGCAGTCGAGCCTGGTGGCGCTGACCATATCGATGATCGTGCGGATTCCGCGACCTGGCTCTCCGACCCGCCAGGCCAAAGCGCCGTCGTACTCAACCTCGGCGGACGCGTTCGAGCGATTGCCGAGCTTGTCCTTGAGTCGCTGTATGCGCAAGCCGTTACGGGCGCCGTCAGGTAGCACCCGTGGCAGCAGGAAGCACGTGAGGCCCTCACCCGCGCTGCCCGCGGCCGGCCGGGCTTGCGCGAGGACGAGGAACAGATCACACATCGGCGCCGAGTTGAACCATTTGTGACCGGTGAGCACGTAACAGGTACCACCAGAGGACGGCGTCGGCCGTGCGACGGTCGTGTTGGCTCGTACGTCCGATCCGCCCTGCTTCTCCGTCATGGCCATCCCGGCGAGCAGCCCGGACTTGCTGTCGGGCGGCGCCAGGCCGGGCTGGTAGACCGGCGCGGCGAGCAGTGGAGTGAACCTGGCGTCCAGGTCTGCGGCGTGCCGAAGCGCGGGCACCGCGGCGTACGTCATCGAGATGGGACAGCCGTGCCCGGCTTCAGCCTGCGCCCAGACGTAGAATTTCGCGGCGCGTGCCACGTGAGCCCCAGGCCGCGTGTCCAGCCATGGCGCGGCGTGCAGGCCGTGCCGCACTGCCGTGTCCAGCAACTGATGCCAGGCCGGGTGGAACTCGACCTCGTCGATCCTGTTGCCGAACCGGTCATGGGTACGAAGGACGGGTACGTTCTCGTTGGCTAGCCGCGCGAGTGTGGCGGTCTCGGCGCTGCCGGCCAGCTTGCCGAGTTCATGCAGGTCACGAGCGGCCCAGCCGCCTCCCTCACGGTCGAGCCCGTCGAGCAGGGCCGGATCGGCGGCGACGTCGTATCCGGCCAGCGGCGGCGGCTGATTGAGCACCTCGTGTGTCGCGTGCGGCATGCAACCTCCCAGGATCTCGCGGCCGCCAGGACTCAGCGCCAGGCGTCACCATCGCGCTACGAGGAGGGTGGCGTCGCCCCGCGACTGCGGGCCGCCCGGCTCCAACGCCGCTTCGCTGCCCGCCGGGGCAGCCCAGCCACCACGACGTCTGCGTCGCTACCCGCCGCGCCACGGGTCAGCCAGGGCACTTCAGTGGGCCTGGAGCCATCGCCCGCGTACGACCTACCAGACAAGTCTATAGTTACCCTCCAGTAGACCCGGGACGAGAAAGCGCGAATCATGATCGTGGTAACTTTTCGAACCATTCACGACAAACGTACCCCGATCATGGAATGCCTACCCGGTGGCGGCCATCTCGGGACTGACGATCCCCGCGGACGCGGCCGCGTAGCGGCGGAGCACCAGGTCGGCCACTTCGGGGGCGGCGCCGAGGATGCCGGAAACTGCGGCGGCACCGCTCGCGAGCGAGCTCTCGCGTACCTTGTCCGCGAATACTCCCGGTGCGAGCAGGTAGCTGGCCACGACCACCCGCCGGGTGCCACGGTCGCGCAGCGCGATGACCGCTTCAGCGGGTGACGGCGATGCCGCCGACGCGAAGGCGGGAACCACATCGCGCCAGCCGCGCAGAGCCTGCCATTTACGGGCGAGCTGGACAATCACTTCTCGTGCGGCGGGATCGCTCGAGCCTGCCGATGCGAGCACCACCGCCGTGCCTGGATCGCCGATCCTGACTCCAGCCTGCGCGAGCCTGCGCTCCATCGCGGTGATCAGCAGCCGGTGCGGGCCGAGCGTCGCACCGTAGCGGATCCGCAGGCCCGGCAGTGTTGCAGAGGCGGTGCGGAGCACCGACGGGATGTCGGCCTTGCTGTGGTACGCGTCGGTCAGCAACAGCGGCAGCGCGACAACAGTGCTGGCCTGGTGAGATGGGGCCGTGCCTGTGGGATCCCACGGCCCAGGTCGCCCAGGGTCTGTCGGCCGGTCGCTTGCGTGCAGGGCGCTTGCGTTCAGGGCGCTGGCGTTCAGGGCGCTGGCGTGCAGGGCGGCGAGGACCTGCGTCGGCGACGGTGGCGCATGATCGAGGTAGGCGGTGACGACCTTAAGGTCACCTCGACCGTGCCATGCCGCCCTTTGGCGCACCTGGTGGAGCAGGTCAGCCACCGCGGCGCCCGCGCGCGGATCCCTGCTGCCGTGTGCGATCGCGACGAGCGGTGGCAGCGGCCATGACCCCGCCGCCTCGCCGACGGCACCCGTGCCTGTGGTGTCAATCACGCGTGAATGCCGCACTCTGTCTTGGTGGTTCCGGCCCATCGTCCGCTGCGCGGATCCGCGCCCGGCTGGGCCCGCAGTGTGCAGGTAGCACACCCGATCGATGGATAGCCCTCGGACACAAGCGGATTGACCAGCACGCCGTTGTCTTGGATGTACGCGTCGACCTGCTCCTGCGACCACCCCACGATCGGGTTGACTTTCACCATTTTCCTGCGCGAGTCCCACTCGACGGGCTGGGTGCCGCGCCTGGCTGTCGTCTCCGCTGCGCGCACGCCGGTGATCCACGCGTGGTATGGCTCGAGCGCCTGCTCGAGTGGAACGACCTTGCGGAGGTAGCAGCACAGGTCGGGATTGCGCCCGAACAGCCGCGGGCCCAGATCGCGATCCTGTTCTGCCACCGTCCGCGACGGGGTGACATTGATCAGGTTGACCGGGTAAACCTGCGCCGCCGCGTCGCGGGTGCCGATGGTCTCGGCGAAGTGGTATCCCGTGTCGAGGAAGATCACGTCGATGCCGGGCTTCACCCTGGAAGCAAGATCGATGATGACCGTATCGGTCATCGACGACGTGACGCAGATCCGGTCTCCTATCGCAGCGACCGCCCACCGCACGATCTCGTCCGCGGGCGCATGGGCCAGCCTGTCGTTCGCCCGTTTGACGAGGAATTCAAGATCGGCTGGCGCAGATGGCGTCGTGGCGGTCATTGGGAAGCTCCGATACCAGCGAATCGCAACTGGAAGGCACGCGCGCAGCTGCGGCAACGCCAGCAGCCGTCCTGCTCACCAGGCTCTAGATCTTCCTCGCCACAATACGGGCAGTAAAAAGGGATGGCACGCTCAGCCACAGAATTACCTCGTTCATCCGGTCAGGGTTGCAGGTCACTCTCGGCTGCCCGCGCACTCCAAACAGCAAACGTCTCACCAGGCTCTTTGGCCGCCGCATAACGGCGAAGCACCCGCTCGACATAGTCGGGAAGGTCGTCCGCAGTGGTCTTTAGCCCGCGCACCTTCCTGCCGAACCCCGACCCGGCACCATCGCCGCCAGCCAGCGTGCCCCCGAGATGGATCTGGAATCCCTCCACCTGGTGGCCATCAGGGCCGGTGACGAGCGAGCCCTTGAGGCCGATATCGGCGGTCTGGATGCGGGCACACGAGTTCGGGCATCCGTTGACGTTGATGGTTATCGGGTCGGAGAAATCGGGCAACCGCCGCTCAAGCTCGTCGATGAGGGCCGCCGCCCGTTGCTTGGTCTCCACGATTGCGAGCTTGCAGAACTCGATGCCCGTGCACGCCATGGTGTGCCTGCGGAATACGCCAGGCTCCACCTGCAGGCCCGCGGCCGCCAGCCCGGCGGACAGGTCGGCGATGTGGCGCTCCGGAACGTCGAGAATCACCATCTTCTGCTCGATAGTGGTGCGTACCCGGCCGCTACCGTATGCGCTGGCCAGGTCGCCAATCGCGCGCAGGGTGTCGCCTGACAGCCTGCCTACGACTGGCGCGAAGCCGACGTAGTACCGGCCGTCGCGCTGCCGGTGCACGCCAACATGGTCGCGTCGGCCGTCGCGGGGCGGCTGCGGGGCGGGCCCATCGGGTAGCGCGTAGCCGAGAAACTCCTTCTCGAGTACCTCACGGAATCGCTCGGGTCCCCAGTCCGCGACGAGGAACTTCAGCCGGGCGCGGTGCCGCAGGCGACGGTAGCCGTAGTCGCGGAAAACCGAGGTGACGCCTGCCCACACCTCAGCAACCTGGCCGGGCCTGACGAATGCGCCGAGCCGCTTGCCGATCATGGGATTCGTTGAGAGCCCGCCGCCTACCCACAGGTCATAGCCAGGCTCGCCGTCGGGTCCTGTCACCCCGGCGAACGCCACATCGTTGATTTCGTGCACGGTGCACTGGACCGCGCAGCCGCTCATCGCCGACTTGTACTTGCGCGGCAGGTTGGAGAACGAGGAGTTACCGATCCACTGGCTGTGGGTGTCCAAGATGTCCGGGGTAGCGTCGATCACTTCCCGAGCGTCGATACCCGCAAGGGGGCAGCCGAGGATCACCCGCGGGGTATCGCCGCAGGCCTCTATCGTGGACAGGCCGGCCGCTTCGAGCGCCTCCCAGATGGCCGGCACGTCCTCAATGTTCACCCAGTGCAGCTGGATGTTCTGCCTGTCGGTCAGGTCGGCGGTGCCGCGTGCGTAGGAACTTGAAATGTCGGCGATCGTCCGTAGCTGAACGCCGCTGAGCTGTCCGCCGTCGATCCGGATCCGCAGCATGAAGTAGCGGTCGTCGAGCTCCTCGGGTTCGAGGATGGCG
>Ga0335077_10013423_pt1 | contig 10244 bp, 12 predicted proteins | sample Lox_Sample_31_FD_207151 | JGI IMG/M metagenome (GOLD analysis project Ga0335077, IMG submission 207151) | Soil microbial communities from Loxahatchee National Wildlife Refuge, Florida, United States - Lox_Sample_3.1 | ecosystem: Environmental > Terrestrial > Soil > Wetlands | place: USA...
CGTCCAGCCTTTCCGGCCGGCGGACCGCGTTCCCGAGATGAAATCCGGTTGAGGCTCCAAAAATTAGGCTCCGGTCCGGAGCCCGGGATAAAATAAGAAACAGATGGCTAATCCTCTCGAGGAACTCATCGAGTCGGCGTCCGCAATTGCCAAGGGCATGAGCGTGACCTTCCGGGAGATGATGTCTCCCACGGTCACCGAAAATTATCCGGACGAGCCGCCTAAGTTACAGGAACGCTATCGCGGCGTGCACGTCTTGCAGCGCGACGAAAACGGCATGGAGAAGTGCGTGGCGTGCTTCCTGTGCGCGGCAGCCTGTCCGTCCAACTGCATTTATATCGAGGCGGCGGAAAACACCGAAACCGTCCGTATCTCGGGGGGCGAACGTTACGCGAAGGTCTACAACATCGACTACAACCGGTGCATTTTCTGCGGATACTGCGTGGAGGCGTGCCCTACCGACGCCATCACCCACGGGCACGGCTTCGAAGTGGCCAGTTTCAATACCTCTACGCTGGTGATGCGCAAGGAGCAGATGCTGGTGCCCGTGCACAGAGCACCGCAGCCGGTGGCCGCCCTGCGCCCCGCTGAAGCCGCCGGCCACTAAGGCCCCCCTGAACGGCTTGGTAACCTTAATACTTACCGGCACGCCTACTATTGCAGAGCTTGCGCCAGAGGCTTTCATGCCGGTTTCGGTTATAGCGGCATGTTGGTCGATTTCGAGCTGATAATACGCGCACGGGAAGGTGACGGAGCAGCCTTTAATCAGCTCGTTCTTGCGTATCGCAAGCGGATTCTGGGGACCATCGGCCGGCTGATTGGGCACCCGGAGGACGTGGAAGATGTGGGCCAGGAGGTGTTCCTCCGGCTGTATTTTTCGCTCGACCAACTTCGGTCGGCGGAGGTTTTTGAGCCATGGCTGTACCGGCTGACCGCTAACGCCGCGTATGATTATTTGCGGAAGAGGCGGCGCCGGATGGAGTCTCGGATGGCGGATCTGTCCGAGCAACAGGTAACGGTAGCCGATGCGTTGGCCAGCACAAAGGTGGACCACGACGAAGGGCAGCGGAAGGCCATTCGGGAGACGGTGGACTCCTTGCTGGACGGGGTGTCCGAGGAAGACCGGGTTCTGCTGATGCTGAAAGAAGTGGAAGGTCTTTCCCTGAGGGAGTTGGGAAAGATTTATCATGTGAATGAGAACGCGTTGAAAGTCCGCCTGTTTCGGGCTCGCCAGCGAGTCTTGAAATCGTTCAGAGCGTCGCGCAAAGCGGTAGCCGGACTCAAAGGTTCGAGTTAGAGGTAGCTATGAACCAGCAGGATCATCTGATGGGTGATGAGGAAGAGCGGCTCGACGCCCTGTTTCAAGCCTATCGCCAGGCTTACCCGGATGCCGAGGCGGGCGCCAACTTCATGCCTCAACTCTGGCAGAAGATAGAAGCGCGCGAACGGACTTCTACCATTTTCGCCCGTCTGGCGCGGAACCTGGTGACAGCCGCTTTGGCGCTGTCGAGTATCCTGGGTCTCGCGGTCACGGTCTCTCACTCGCGTGCCTCGGCCTTGCCGAGTGAAACCTACGTCGAAGTGCTGGAAGAGGATCACGCTCGTCAGAACCTGGATTATTTCGAGCCGGTCCGCGTCGAGCCGATTGCCGATCATCGCTAATGCGCCGCACCAGTCTCACTGCCGGCCTCTACCTGCTGCTTCTCTTTTTCAGCGGCGTCGCGGTCGGTGCGTTCGGGCTGCATCTCTACACGAACTCTGTCAGGGCCAACGGCAGGGACCCCGCCGAGTTCCGCAAGAGATACATCGCCGAATTGCGAACCAGGCTGAAGTTGACTGACGATCAGGTGAGCAAGCTAGGGCCGATTCTCGACGAGACCCGCCAGCGGCACCGCGAGTTAATGGAAAAGCACCGGCCGGAGATGAAGGCGATCCAGGACGATCAGGTAACGAAGATTCGCGCCATCCTGATGGACTCGCAACAATCCGAATACACCAAGCTGCTGGAAGAGCGCGAAAAACAGCGCCAGCGCGACCACCATTAAGCTACAGGCTGCTTCTTTTTGCCGGCCCTTGCTTTCAGGTATTTCTTCTCAAACTTCTCGACGCGGCCCGCGGTGTCCACTAATTTCTGGCGGCCGGTGAAGAACGGGTGGCAGCTGGAGCAGATTTCCACTCGAATATCGCCTTTGTGGGTCGATCGCGTCTTGAACACGTGACCACAGGCGCAAATGACATTCACTTCTTCGTATGCGGGGTGAATTCCTGCCTTCATGTTGAGGGGAAATTCCTTTCGGGTGAGACTCAAGTATAGCAAAATGCGAACCCCCGTGGCCCACGGGACGAGCAGTCATACAACCGCTGCGCCCTGATGACCACGGGGGCTGGTAGCCTTTGGATGAAAACCCGAGGCAGTTAGTTTGTCGCGTCGAAGTGGCCGGTCCTCATGAACTTGGCCCCGCCACTGAAACGGAACCGACTACGTTAGAACGGTCGACTCAGCAGTCGGCCACCTCGCGCGGTCTACTATCTATCATTGTTCTGGACCACCTCCTTCCTCAGTGATAACTAGATATTATTCCCAACCTCTCAAAGGTGTCAAGAAAAGATGCGCAAGAATTCCTACTGCATCGCTACAGCATGGGTCTTCTTTTCGATGGATACAACTAGTTGACTCTGGGTAGAGGAGCGGGCTCGGGAACTATTGAGCCCGCCGACAAGTGGTCCAGAAGGCAACTCGCATCAAAGTGCGACTAACCCCTGATAAACTCTACTATCTATATAGCAAGTGCCATGCCAGCGCTAACCCTCGTCGTACGAGTGCGGATCGACCCACGGATCCCGAATGGCGTATCCACGGGTCTCACGCGGATACGTAAATTGGGAACGAAGCCGCTAGGCTACAATCTACTGGTGAGTCTCACGACGGCAGATCGTGGTGACGTCCTTCATATTCCGTCTGCAGCCAAGGCGCTGAGCGGTCTTCTCATCTCAGGTCTTCTGTTCGGATTCCTGGGTGCAATTCTGCCCGCGTGGGGTTACCATCTCAGCACTGATTTCTCGACGGTCGGCAACTATTTCCTGAGCATGAGCGCCGGCGTGATTCTCTCGACGGAAGCCGCAGGGCGACTGCTGCTGAAACGCGGAGCCGGCTTCCTGCTGGTGACCGCGTGTTCGCTGGCGTGCGCCGCGTTGCTCTATCTGGCTGTGCTGCCGGCGGCGGTTCCGGCGCTGTGGCGAATGGCTGGCGTGCTCACCATCGGATTTGCCAGCGGGCTGCTGAATACAGGCGTGGTTCACGCGATTTCACCGGCCTACGATCGCGATCCGGCGGCCACCGCCAACCTGGGCGGCATCTCCTTCGGCCTGGGTTGCCTGGTTGTGACGTTGCTGGTTGCGGGAACCTACTACGCCTACACCGTGACGAGCATCCTGGTGTTCATCGCCGTCATCCCGGGCTTTTTCACGATCTGGTACGCACGCGGCACTTTCGCCGCGCCGGCGATCGCCAAACAGCCCAGCATTCCGCAACTATTTCGCGATCTGCGCAGACCAGGCGCTATCCTTTTCGCTCTCCTGCTGTTTTTCCAGTTCGGTAACGAGTGGTCCATCGCCGGGTGGCTCCCGATCTTTCTCATCCGCCGGCTCGGCATCAGCCCGAAATCGTCCCTTTCCATGCTGGCGCTTTACTGGGCGGCGCTACTGGTGGGCCGGCTGGCGGCCGTTGCCCTGCTGCCCAGAATCAAACACGGCAAATTCCTGATGGCGAGCGCTGGGGCGGCATTATTCGGCTGCCTGATTCTGTTGGGAACCGACAACTTGTTCGGCGCGCTGATTGGGACGCTGATGGTGGGGTGCGGGTTTGCGACCATCTACCCGTTGATCGCCGAGCGTATTGGCCGAGAGTTTCCATATTTTCACCCGGGTTTCTTCAACGGGATTTTCTCGATTGCGCTGGTGGGCGGCATGCTGGCTCCCTGGACCCTGGGCCACGCTGCCGATGTGTGGGGCGTTGGCGTGGTGATGGCGCTTCCGCTCGCCGGCACTTGCATGGTCGTAGTCCTGGTGCCGCTCATCTGGTTGGAAGCGAAGATCCGGTTGGGATAGTAGAATAGGCGACTCATGCCTGTCGCCGGTCCCGGCTTGCTGGTCCTCACGCTTGCGGCGATCGCGCTGTTGCTCTTTCTGATTCTGGTGGTCAAGCTGCACGCGTTTCTGTCGCTCCTCATCTCCAGCATGGCGTTGGGCCTGGCATCGGGGATGGCGCCCGCAGCGGTCCTGAAATCCATTCAATCGGGATTCGGCGAGGCGCTCGGATTTATTGCTGTGGTCGTCGGGCTGGGCGCGATGATCGGGCGATTTATCGAGAACTCAGGCGGCGGCCGCGTGCTGGCCGACTGGCTGCTGGGCAAGTTCGGCCGGGAACGCGCGGTCTGGGCGCTGCTGGTGGCAGCTTATCTCGTCGGACTTCCCATCTTCTTCGAAGTGGGCTTTATCATTCTCGCGCCGCTGGTGTGGAGCCTGGCGCGCGAATCGAAACGCTCGCTGCTTTTTTACGGGATGCCGGTGGCCGCGGCGTTGAGTGCCACCCACTCGCTGGTGCCGCCGCATCCGGCGCCGGTGGCGGCTGCGCAATTGCTGGGCGCGGACTTGGGACGCATCATTCTTTACGGCGTCGCCGTCTCGCTCCCCATGGCCGTCTTGGGCGGAGTTGTTTACGGCGGATGGATCGCGAAGCGCATGTTCATCCCCATACCCGAGATGGCTCTTCGCGCTCAGCCGGAGAAGCAAGTAGCTCCACCGCCGGTCGGCGTGGTAACGCTGATCCTGCTTTTACCGGTGCTGCTGATCTTCGTGGCATCCATCTCCGGGACAGCGAATCTGCCTGGAAAGGAAGCGCTGGGATTCTTCGGCCACCCGTTCACGGCGCTGCTGGTCACGACGCTCGCTGCCATGTTCGTATTTGGCACGCGCCGCGGAATCCACCGCAATGAGCTGGCACGGATGGCCGTCGATTCGCTGGCACCCATCGCGACACTACTGCTCATCATGGGCGGGGGCGGTTCCTTTAAACAGGTGATCGTGGACTCGGGCGTGGGCCTTTACGCCGGACGGTTGCTGGCAGCGTCCAGCATTTCGCCCTTAGTGGTGGCTTACCTGATTGCGGCGGCCATGCGAGTGGCGCAAGGCTCCGCCACAGTCGCGATCATCACCGCGGCCGGAATCGTGGCGCCCGTCGTGAAACACATCCACGGCTACAGCCCGGAAATGATCGTGCTCGCGGTGTGCTGCGGCGGCACGATTCTCTCGCACGTCAACGATGCAGGCTTCTGGCTGGTGAACGAATACTTCGGCATGGCCGTCCCGCAGACTCTCAAGACCTGGACAGTCATGAAGGTGATTACTTCGGTGTGCGGCCTCGCGCTGGTGCTGGCCGCACAAGCGATCTTTGGCTAAGACTTACGCCGATGCCGCCGCTGCACCAAACGGTTCATCCGCGCTGCCGCCGTAAATGGAAGGCACATGCGCGTTCATGGCGCGCAGGTACGTGCTGAGCTGGCCGCGATGGTGAATGATATGATGCGCCCACCAGCCGACGTAGATGACGGCAGGCAGGTTGGCAAAACCCATGAAGTTCACGGGCGTGGCAAGCTGCTCCGGCGTCAGGGTTTTGACCCTGGCGAAGATCGGCAGGATGTCGCGATCTAAGACCGCCAGGATCTCATCCTTGGTCTTGGGCGCCGGGGCATCGTCCCCGGAAAAATCGAACTTGAGGTTGGCGATGCCCGCGCCGAAACCGCGATCGCTCTGGACCATGTGCCACATCAGCTCTGCGGCGGTCCGTCCCTTCTCGCCCAGCTTGAAGTTCAGTTGATCCGCGGGCACGGCCGCGAGCACTTTCCTGGTTGTGGTGAATTCATTGTCCAGGGTTTCGAACAAATATTGCGCCAGTCCCTGGCTTGTTGTGGTGTCATGTGTGTTGACCTCGAGGATCACGATACAAGACGGAGGTAGAGCTCTGCAAACTGGGGGAGTGTTAATTCTTCCGCGCGCTTGCCGGCTTCGGGCCGGCCGCTGAGAATGTCTTTGCCATACGCACCGGCGAGATTGTTGCGCAAGGTCTTGCGCTTGTGGTGGAAGCAGAGTTTCACAAAATCGAGGAAGCGCGCTGAATCGTTTATCCGCAGTTCCGGGGCCCGATTTCTGGGCAGGAGCCGGATGAGGGTGGAATCTACTTTGGGCGGCGGGCGGAAGGCCGCAGGCCGCACGTCGAACAGCCGTTCCACGTCTGCCAGGAGCTGGGTCTGCACGCTGAGGTATCCATACTCGCGGGTGCATGGCCGGGCCACGAGCCGGGCGGCAACTTCCTTCTGGACAAGAAAGACGGCGTGGTGGAGAGCGGCGCCGGTTGAGAGCGTCTTTTCGATGATGGGCGTGGCGGCGTAATACGGGAGATTCCCGGCAACGGCGGCGGCGCCCCACTGGCCGAGATCGGTCTCAAGCACATCGGCGTGGATCAGCCTAAGCCGCGGCTCGTTCCGGAATTTCTCCTGCAAAACGTCCACCAGGGCGCCGTCGATCTCGATGGCGACGACGCGAGCCGCCTTCTCGAGCAGCTTCTCCGTGAGGGCGCCACGGCCTGGGCCGATCTCAATGATGAGACTTTCGCGATCGGGACACGCTGCCCGCGCTATTCGATCAAGGATGGAACCTTTGGCGAGGAAATGCTGGCCAAGCCGCTGGCGGGACACGAAGCCGCGGGCTCAGCCTTTCACGTCGATGCGGCGGAAAGAAACCACCACCTTGGCGGCGATGGGCACACCGTACGCGGTGGCCGGCTCAAACTTGGTGAACAGGATCATGTTGGCGATGTCATTCCGCAGCCTGGAGCTGACGTTGTCGGGCAGCTCATAATCCACCACGTTTCCCTGCTCGTCGAGCATCACCTGCACCACGAGATTGTTTTCGCTAAACCCGAAGGGCGGAAGGGTGTCCACCGTCGCCACAGACTGGGTGAACAGGCCGCTAGGCACATCATTCAGCGTCAAATGCGGAAACTGCAGCGTGGGCATCAGCATGGTGAAAAGGAACACTGCCGAAACCAGACCCCCTGCAAACGGAATGGCGATGGGGCGCATCAGGTTGTCGAAAAACAGCCGCATTTCTGCCGTCCAGTAATGGAACAGCGCGGTGTATGTGCGGCGGGAAAGCTGTCGCATCCTCTCCCGTGAAGCCAGTACCTGCAACTCCGTAGCCAGACGTTGGGGCGCCGCGACGGCGGGCAAGTTGCGCAGCGCGGCATGCAAGTCGCCCAGTTCCTTGGCATAACTCGAGCAGTCCCGGCATTGCGCCAAGTGCTGAGTCATCGTATCGAGCCGTCCCGGAGCCAAGTTGCTATCCAGGAACGCCGACAATGTTTTTCGCACCCTTTCGCAGTTCATACCAAGCTTACTCGGGAGCCCACCGCAAGGCCGGCTCAGGCACCATTCTCGCGGTCAGCTCCTCCCTCAATGCTTCGCGGCCCCGCATGATCCTCGATTTCACCGTGCCCAACGAAATCTGCAAGACATCGGCGATCTCTTCGTAGCTCAGATCCTCGATATCGCGCAGCACAACCACTTCGCGGAACAACGGATTGATCCGGGCCAGCGCGTTCTCAATCAGCACATGCCTCTCGCGGTCAAAAGCGTAATCGAATGGTGACCGCTTGCCATCCGGAATGGCCCGTTTGTGGCACTCTTCCGGCTCGTCGTCCAAGCCCACCTCACGGCTGCGATGGCGGAAAAACCAGCGCCGCTGGTTGTGGGCCTCATTCACCGTAATGCGATAAATCCAGGTCTTCAGGCTGCTCTGGTGGCGGAAATGTCCGACATTGCGGAAGACTTTCAGAAAGACTTCCTGCACGACGTCAGACGCGTCGCCGGGTTCATTTAGCAGGCGGAACGCCAAGTTGTAGACCGGCTGCTGGAAACGCCCGATCAGAGTTTCGTAAGCGGACTCTTCACCGGCGCGGAGTTTTCGGACCAATTCCTGGTCCTCGCGGCGCTGCTCCGCCGGGGATACACAGGTCTCCGCGTCCCTTGGGAACCCCTCCGAACTCAAGCCCAGCACGGAACTGGCCATCTCCGTCCCTGATTGATTCTAGCACCTGAGGGCACACCGCGCCCTCAAACTATTGGACACCGGAGGGGGAGGGCAGGTTCCCGGGGCCTTGTTTCCGAGGCATTTAGACCCCCTTTACAGCCGAAACTTGATCCCCTGGGCCAGGGGCAAGTCGGACGACCAGTTGACGGTGTTGGTCTGTCGGCGCATGTAGGCTTTCCAGGAATCGCTGCCGGCCTCGCGGCCGCCGCCGGTTTCCTTTTCGCCGCCGAAAGCCCCGCCGATTTCTGCGCCGCTGGTCCCTATATTAATGTTGGCGATACCGCAGTCGCTGCCGCGATGGCTCAGAAAAGTCTCGGCCGAGATCAGGTTGGTTGTGAACATGGCTGACGACAAACCCTGTGGCACCGCATTGTGCTGGTCAATCGCGTCCTCCAGCCTGCTGAACTCGACCAGGTAAAGGATGGGCGCGAAGATTTCCTCGCGGATGATGGGCATGCCGGGCTTGGCGCGAACCAGCGCCGGCTCGACAAAACAGCCGCCCAGGTGACGGCCGCCGTAGAGAATCTCGCCGCCCTGCTGTTGGATGGTTTCGAGGCCGCGCAGCATGTCGGAGACGGCATCGCGCGACACCAGCGGCCCCATCACCGTGGCTTCGTCCATCGGGTTTCCGATCTTGACCTGTTTATACGCCGCGATCAGCGCCTCGGTCATGCGAGCCGCAATCCCGCGTTGCAGAAACAGCCGCCGCGTAGTGGTGCAGCGCTGGCCCGCCGTGCCCACACTGCCGAACACCACCGCGCGCAGGGCGAGATCGAGATTGGCATCGTCCATTACGATGATGGCGTTGTTGCCGCCCAGCTCTAGAATCGTGCGGCCCAGCCGCCGCGCTACCACTTCCGCCACGTGCCGGCCCGCCAGGGTGGAGCCGGTGAAGCTCACCAGCGGAATGTTGCGATCCTCGATCATGCGCTCACCAACGGAACGGCCCTCGCCGACGACCAGATTGAACACCCCTCGCAGTCCGTGGCGCTCGAACACGCGGTTGCAGATTTTTTGCACCGCGATGGCCGTCAGCGGAGTCTTGGACGACGGCTTCCAGACCACGCAATCGCCGCACACCGCCGCAATCATGGCGTTCCACGACCACACCGCCACCGGAAAATTGAAAGCGCTGACCACGCCCACCACACCGAGCGGATGCCACTGCTCGTACATGCGATGGCCTGGGCGCTCGCTGTGCATCGTCAGTCCGTAGAGCTGGCGCGAGAGTCCGACGGCGAAGTCGGCGATGTCGATCATCTCCTGCACTTCGCCCAGCCCCTCGGCGAGGATCTTGCCCATTTCGAGAGTCACCAGCGCGCCCAGTTGGGCTTTGTGCTGCCGCAGCTCGTCACCGATCTGGCGCACGATCTCGCCACGTTGCGGCGCAGGCGTCATGCGCCAGCCTTCGAACGCTTCCAGAGCCCGCTTCATCACACGGTCGTATTCGCGCGGCCCGGCCGACTGGACTTTCGCGATCAGCGAGCCATCAGCGGGATTGATGGAATCAAGCTCGCGCCCCGAAGGCACGGGAATCCATTCGCCGCCGCAGGCTCCGGAGTTGAGGGGCTCGATCTCCAGGTTCTGCAGAATTTCTTCGATCTTTGCCGCGTTTGTCTCGGCCACGTTCATGGGTTCACCTCCGCCAGCCATCCGAATGCGCGCGTTCCCGTTCCGAACCGGCGCCCGGCGCGCGCGGCGCGGCTACGCATTCTTTCGACCATTTCCGCCTGAAACTCCGGCTCATGCCATTTTATATACGCGCGCTTCTGGCTGATGCGGAGCGCGGCCTCGCGCGTGGTTGCGCCCGAAGTCTTCACCGCGCGCACGTGAAACGGGTCGGCGACTATATCGCAGTCGGTGGATTCGAGCGCCATGTCAATGAGCGCTTCGGGATTCGCCGGCAACAGCGGCGCGAGGGTCGCGTAAGTCGCAATGCCCGCCTCGCGCAGACACCGCACCACGCGGAGGCGTTCCGGAATGGGCGCGCAGAGCGGTTCGTAGAGCCGGCGCACGTCTTCGCAATCTGTCGTGATGGAAAAACTGACGCGCAACCGGGTAAGCGAGTTCAGCGCTCGCAGTTTCTCGAGATCGCGGAG
>Ga0335077_10013424_pt1 | contig 10244 bp, 8 predicted proteins | sample Lox_Sample_31_FD_207151 | JGI IMG/M metagenome (GOLD analysis project Ga0335077, IMG submission 207151) | Soil microbial communities from Loxahatchee National Wildlife Refuge, Florida, United States - Lox_Sample_3.1 | ecosystem: Environmental > Terrestrial > Soil > Wetlands | place: USA: Florida...
TGTGGTGTCCGCGAGGGTGAAAAACATTTCACTTCCGTCCCGCGTCTTTCCACTCAGTCTCTTCACCAATTCCGAACCAGGCTGAACGGGAGCCGCTTTTGAAGCAATTTGGACACAGTGACTACGCAAGATTTCGGATTGGATTTTGAAGCTGTGGTATCGCGCAGCAGTGGTAGTCAAATGCGGAGGATATGAAGAACCCTAACCGGTCCGTTTTGCCTGGATCATGCGCAAGCGGAACGCATCCGACCGCTGCGGGTGCGTACCAGCTCCAGGAACAGCCGCAATCTTGTCGCATCCATGTTGTACGTGTGCGAGTCGACAACTCCCATAGAACGGGATGGCGCTGGTGCGGTTGCCGACTATCCTCCGGAGCCACTGGGAAGGGGTCTTAAAGCTACGACGCGCCGGTCCCCGTAAACATCGCTGCAGGTGTCTGCAGAATGATCTTAATGTCCATCCACAGCGATCGAGTCCGGGCATAGTGCAGGTCCATTCGAACCATCTCATCAAACGTGGTTCTGGATCTCCCTTTTACCTGCCACAACCCGGTGAGACCCGGCTTGACTTCCAATACCCGTCGACGATGCCATGTGCAGTAGTGGTCAAATTCATAAGATATGGGCGGACGGGGTCCCACCAAGGACATGTCGCCGCTTAACACATTGAGGAATTGAGGGAGTTCGTCGAGGCTTGTTCTCCGCAGGAACCGCCCAAGGCGGGTTACTCTCGGATCGTTTGCCAGCTTGTACATTCCGTTCGGCTGCTGCATGTTCTTGGCGCCCTGAATTAACTGCGTGACGTAGTCTCGGTGTACCCCAGAGTCGTTGTTCACGTACATGGATCGAAACTTATAAAAGTCGAAGAGCTTACCACCTTGACCGACTCGCTTCTGGCGATAGAACACCGGACCTCGAGACGTCAGCTTCACGAGGATTGCAAGGGTGCCGAAGATTGGAAGGAACATGAGCATCGCGAAGAGGCTTCCCGCGATATCGATCGCGCGTTTGACGACGATCTGCCCAGAGCCGGGACCCTGCTTGCGAAGCAAGTCGCGATAAGTATCGTCTTTCCATCCGTCCTCTTCGTCCCAATTGGCGTGTTGTGGGAACAGCCGGACAATCAGCCTAAGCCCTTCGAACTCCTGCGGGCTCACCGCTTGCTTCATCGCAAAAGAGATCTTCTGAGCCAGCAATTCGACCTTGGCCTCGTTTGCTTCACCAATTTCTGTCAGAACAATCCCCAACGTCTTGTTCTGTTCATACCAGCCCAGCCAATCCGTCTCTCGGATCGACGCCCGAATTGCGGTCGTCAAGTCACTTACAACTCGGGTCCCGCTCTCACCACTAAAGCCACGGCTCTGGATGAGTGCCAACAGAAAAGGTCGTCCCGAGCGTTCTGTGCGCCTCACCTCCCGATGCACAGTGTGCAAAAATGCGCTTTCAGGCGCGATATCGCCTTCTTTGTTTCCTGACTGAGTCTCAATGTGGTTCTTTTTCAACAACTCGGGTCTAGGGAATAGCTTGCTGATGGCGGCCATACGTTTACTGTCACCTTGCTTTTGAAAGTTCCACCTTCGTCCCGGCGGATGATTTCAGCAGTGAATGCTTCGGAGGTACGAATGAACTTGTTGAAGTGCGTCCATGGCGCACGGCTGCTAGACCTTGTGGCAAACGGGAACTTAGCGCTAAGAGCCCGTTCTTTCGCGGGCTATCCACTTCATGCTTAACGGAACAGATCTAATGGCGTCGTGAATTGTGCACGATGGAGTCTCTTCTAAAACCCGCCGCGCAGAACCAGTGTCCCGCTCATGAAGCGATCGCCTCTTGAGCAAGATCAATGATCTCGTCCGCAATGGCGAGTCCGGCTGTAGCAGCTGGACTCGGCGCGTTCAGTACGTGGAGCGCGCGGGGCTGGTGGACAAAGTGGAAGTCCTGTATCAAGTCACCAGAGGCGGAGAGTGCCTGTGCGCGCACTCCAGATCCTCCTGGCAAGAGATCCTCAATTCGGAGATCCGGCACAAGTCGCTGGAGCGAACGGCAAAAGAGATGTTTGCTGTACGAGCGCAGGAATTCGTCCCAGCACATCGAAGGGTATTTCGCCAGAAATCCCCAAAAGCCGCGGTACGTCAGGGTCTCGACCGTGTCGCGCAGCGAGAAGTCGGTATGCCGATATCCCTCACGCGCGAAAGCGAGCACGGCATTTGGTCCGGCTTCTACTCCCCCGTGGATCAGGCGGGTAAAATGCACTCCAAGAAACGGAAATCGGGGATCGGGTACCGGGTAGATCAGATTTCGGACTAAATACTGCCGATTGGGACGAATTTTGTAATATTCTCCCCGGAACGGGACGATCTTTGTGGAATCTCGTGCGCCAGCTTTGCGACTGATCCGATCACACTGTAATCCAGCGCAATTAATGATGAAATCTGCCTCGTAATCCCCGTGCGAAGTCCGGATCCTCCAAGACCCAGCTTCCAAGAGTTGCATGACTTCGGCAGAGAAGCAAACTTCGCCGCCATATTTTCGGATTTCCCGTACCATAGTCTCTGCGACTGCGGTGTAGTCAACAATTCCTTCCTGGGGCACGCGAAGTCCGGCAATACCCGCGGCATGTGGCTCGAACTCACGAATCTGCTCGGAACGGAGCAGCTGCAGCCCCTGAACACCGTTAGTGGTGCCACGATCAAACAACGCGTGTAGTCGTGGAATCTCAGCCTGTTCCGTTGCCACGACGATCTTTCCGCACAGTTCATAGGGCACGCCGTTCTGATCACAGAAGTCGACCATCCGTCGGATGCCCTTGACGGCGAGGCGAGCCTTGGCCGAACCCGGCTTATAGTAAAGTCCGCAATGCAGGACTCCACTGTTGTGGCCGGTTTGATGACGCCCGGGACCGCTTTCCTTTTCGAGCAGAAGCAGTTGGACAGAGGGGAATCTTTGCAGAATCTGATACGCTGTCGAAAGGCCGACAATCCCTCCACCGATAATTGCGACCCTTTTGACCATAGATCCCCTTTTTCTTATTGGGTCTTCATAGGCGTCGGCCGATGAAGCGATGGGATGCACCACGCGGCTCGAACACCTAATCCCAATCAGGACACTGGTTTCTGGATTCGATAGACAGAACGGGGTACATTGGAACTCCGGCGAGGTGTCAAGAGCATGAGCGGCGGCTCCATCAGTTGTCGTTAACGGAGCGAGGTTCCACCTCTACATACCGAAGGACTCGGGCCGGATTTCCAGCTGTGATCGCATAATCCGGCACATCTCTCGTCACCACGCTCCCGGCACCGATGATCGCGTTTTCTCCGATGATGACGTTGGACAAGATTGTGGCGCCCGAACCGATGGACGCGCCGCGCTTGACCCAGGTCTTTTCGACCATCCAGTCCTCTTCCGTCTGCAATTCTCCCGTCAGGCTTGTTGCGCGCGGGTATGAGTCATTGATAAACGTCACATTGTGGCCAATAAAGACGTCATCTTCGATCCGAACCCCTTCGCAGATGAAGCTGTGACTGGAAATCTTACAGTTAGCCCCTACAGAGGCGTTTTTTTGGATTTCAACGAACGCACCGATCTTGGTGTTCTGGCCTATTTCGCATCCATATAGGTTAATGAACCGCGAAAGCTTGACGCCCGGACCCAGCTTAACATCTGGAGAGATACTCAGATAGTCACTCATAACCTAACCTTAACCCCGCCGTGAACGTGCGAATGACTCCTCGAATTCCTTGATCATAGGTTCGCCGATAAACCCGCTATGACCATAGCAGAACCGCCTGAACTAAGCTTCTTGTAAGTCGTGCATTTTCAATCGTTTGCAAGGGCTTCATTTCTGACCCCATCTACAGCTTCGCCCCATGAGTCCCATCTGAGGGACCCCACAATTCCAGTGACCGAAGCACAATCGGCAAGTCAGGGACTAATCTTCCACCGGTCTGGCGACTCCGCGTCAGCTTAGTCGGCTCTTTGCCGGGACTGCTGCAATCGTCGCTCCAAAACTGCCTGCAGATTGCTCTAGCGCAAATCTGCGCCGAATGACGCGCGCGTTGGGCGATACCGCGATCGCACCCGTCGAAATCTAGAAAATAGACCGTTGTCTGGTTCGAAATGAAGAATCGGAATACCCGGAAGGGTGAAAAGTGCTTCCACTGGGAAGTGGAAAAAGCATATGGATGTTTAGTCGAGGCAGGAGGATCTCCGGATCTCTGTCCAGGCAAGTGGCAATGGCTTGGCGAATGTGTGCATGCGAGTTCGCAAAGAATGGAAGAATTCAAAAATGGCCCGGCGGACACTCGCACCACGCCGGCTTGCCGGAGAGATCCGTGTGCACGTTCATAGGTGAAAAACGATGGGCTGCATTACCTGGAGCAGGAAAGGCTCGCACAGATGGCCTCGAGTCGAGTCTTTCCCATCGGAGCCAGGTCATATGCGGCCACATCAGCGAGGAAGGACCGCTCAATCGCGTCGATCGACACCACGACCCTCGGTCCGGATTTACGACGCAGGAGGATCCCACTCAAGCCCTTCAGAGGACCCGAACAGATGGATACGCGCTGACCTGCGGTCAAATAGGGATACGGCTGGGCCGATACGCGTTTGATTCCGTCGCGGAGAGTGGGGACGACCTCGGGAGGCAAGGGTACGGGCTTGCCGGCAACGCTTACCAGATGAACGACCCCTGGGACGGTCACAATTGGAAGCCTGCGTCGCAGGCTCGTATAAACGAAAAGATAACCAGGGAATAACGGCATCTGGAGGGTTACTCGCCGATCACTCCATTCCCGGACTGATTCAAAAAGGGGCAGAAAATGCTCAATTCCACGAGACTCAAACTGGGCCGCCACCAACTTTTCGCGCTGGGCACACGTGTAAACGGCAAACCAATGAGGGGCATCATAGAGGCGGTCCAATTCAGTCGATTGGCCGACGGGAATCTGAAGATCGGGGATTATTGTACTCTGTTCCTGCGCCTGCAACACATCCATCCTCATCCTCCTGCCACCGTTCGGCTACATATTTTGGCTGACTCCCGGCAACGGTCCGCCCGTGAGAATCGAGTCATAACCGTCACCGAGCAGACGACCGCAACCGAACAATGCAACTCCAGTTCCAGTCACCGCCAGACCCGGAGTCCTGGATGTTACTGAAGATCAGACTTTGGTGCATTTTTCTGTTGCTGGCTGGACCCACTGAAGGCGTGCACCGCGCTGCTGGAAGTACAAGTCATATTTGAGGGAAAGGAATTTCCCATTCGAGCGGTAAAAAACTGACACACTTGGGTTGGATTGATGTGTCAGGAGCAGAGCTGTCAGTTTTTCCCTGACGGCGGTGAGAAACGTTATGTTCGATCCGAACCCTTTCGCAGGTGAAGTTGTGCCTGGAAATCTCACAGTTAGCACCCGCTGCTGCACTTTTTTGGATTTCAACGAACGCACCATACTTGCTTTTCTGACCAATTGTGCATTTGTATAGGAGCCTGGACCTTAACGACCGGAGCCGACACTCGAATAATCACTCACAGCTTAACCTCAACCCCGCGATTCGCAACGGAATGATCGGCAGCCTCAAGAATCCTTACGACGCGTAAACCGGCGTGGCCGTCGTTGATGAGGGGACAGTTGTCGAGAATGCTCCGATTGAATTGGGCGATCTCCAGCGAAAGGGCCTCCGTCTTTTCCAGTTGTGGCGCCCACATGTCCCCGGATCGGTAACTCACCAGTAGGTCGTATACGCCTTCCCTGGTGGTAAGGTCCACGCCGCGATCGTAGACACGTATCTTCTCATCCGACTCGAGGTCATTCCATATCAGCATTTTTTTGTTGCCGCCCAGCAATGTGGTGCGCACCTTGACCGGGGATAGCCAATTGACGTTTACGTGCGCGATCAGCTTGCCCGGGTAATAAATCGTGATGAATGCAACATCTTCAACGGAATTGACGTGTTTCTGTCCGGTGGCCACCACGGCTTCAGCCGGAGCGGCGAGCAGATAGTCCATGATGGCCAAATCGTGCGGCGCCAGGTCCCAAATTACATTCACATCATGCTGGAAGAGGCCCAGATTCACCCGCATCGTGTCGTAGTAGTAAAGGTCACCCAGCTCCTGCGCATCCACCAGTTGCTTGATCTTGCGGACCGCTCCAGTGAACAGGAAAGTATGGTCCACCATGATCTTTAAGTGTTTCCGCTCGGCTACCTCGATTAAGGCCTCGGCTTGCGCAGACGTCAGTGTAAAGGGCTTCTCCACAAAGACATGCTTTCCGTTCTGGAGCGCCGCCATCGCCAGTTCGAAGTGCGTCCACACGGGGGTCACGACCGCCACTACATCTATGCGCGGCGACCGGATCAACGCGTTCACATCATTGATCATCTCCAGGTTCGGATGTGTGCGGGCGGCCCTTGCGAGTGCGTCCGGTCTCTGATCACACACCATTTCCACGCAGGAGTGCTCCTGGGCATGGAAGTTGCGGACCACGTTGGGTCCCCAATACCCGTACCCTATGACTCCAACGCGCAGCACCTCAGAATCATGCCCCCGATTAACGTGGGCTCGCTGGCGATGAAGGAGAGGCGGAACACCCGTGTTCAGTTCGTTTTCGAGGATTGGAATGGTCGCAGCTAACCGGCTGACCTCCGAAATCGTCTGCACCGAATCACCCATCTTCGCCTCACAAAATGATCATCTTCGGTGAGGACGTGGCAATTCAGGGGCCACTTTCCTTAGGTACGGCCCGGAGAGCGCTTTTCGCATTCCTTCAAAGCTCTGATGTACCGTGTCTCTACGAAACATTCAGCATCAGCGAAGCGTATCTTCCTGCTTTCGTGCGGGAAGGTTTGTGACGTGGAAGATTTTTTACCTAAGAGAAGGGAATTTCACGGGCAGGCAGGAAATCTCGGACGGCGCTTCGGAGACCTCTGAGAGGATCCTGGAGGTATCATGTGTGCAATATTTTGCATATCCACCCCAAAAACCTATTAAACGGCCTGGTTAGCGGCCTTTCTTGCATGCTGGCAGTCAAAATGCTCTGGAGACGGTTCAATGGACGTACGAACCAGAGAGTGACAGGAAATGCGGGCGATTTCATCTCTGCGACCGACAACCTATGCAGTAACCAGGAGATTCATCAAGGATCGAACCGCGCGTGTTGGGGTGATTGGACTTGGCCGCATCGGTCTACCATTGGCGATGCGACTTTCACGGGCTGGTTTTGCCATCCACGGATTCGATGTCGACCCTGCCAGAGCGAGTAAATTGTGCCTGCGAAGGTCTTATCTCTGGCAACTTACCCCAAACGAAAAAGTGAACGGTACAGATTACGGATTTCGCGTAAGTTGTGATTTGTCGCAGGTCTCTGAATCGGACATCGTCATCATCTGCCTGCCTCTCATTCCCGGCGAGGCGCTGGAGCCAGATCTACGATTGATTCGGGAAACCGCCTTTGGCGTAGCTTCTAACCTGCACGCCGGTCAGTTGATCGTCATCGAAAGTCCGGCCGATCCCGGTATGGCAGAAGAGATCGTGGTTCCTATCCTGGAAAGCGCGAACGATGCCCATCTTAAGGTCAGCCGTAATACAGGCGCTACGGATGAAATCTTCGTTGGGATCTCTCCTAGACGTGCAAACGATGGCGATTTCTCTGTCGACTCAAAAGAGGCACCGAAACTCGCAGGAGGAGTGGACACACTTAGCATGGAGCTTACGGCAGAGCTCTACTCCTCCGTTTTTGAAACGGTGATACAGGTTCCTTGTCCATCGAGAGCAGCGATTCTCAAGCTGCTCGAGGCGAGCTACCGGTCTCAAAATGCCGGCGCGTTGAGAGGTAAGCTCAAGCAACTTTGTCATAGAACTGGCTCGGACATTCCAGGCTCCCCCGCCGGCAGGTCCGCTCAACCTCAGCCCCGTATGCGAGACGCAGACAACAATGTGGCGAGCATGAACGTGCCGATCGATCCCTTTTACCTGGCGTGGAAAGAAAGCGAACTGGGCTTCCATTTCTAGCCGGCACACAAGATACCCGAAAGCGAAATGCTCTGGTAAAAGTCGAGGGCTTTACGGTTGCTGGCCCCTCTAAGGGGCCTGATCCCAACCGATGAAAAGCAAAGGCAGCGACAACGACAGGCGTTCGGTCCTTGAATTCACAGGGTTCGACTGGCGCGCCCGGCAAAGCCGGGCATCTCCTGTTTCGTATTAAGACAAACGTGACCAAAATGGACTGGAAGTAACCAGGAAATGACCCAAAGAGTCATTACGCGTGTGGGTTGACATGACATCACTTCTCCCATACCATTTCATTCGCGTTCCCCCGTGCTGGATTGAATTAACCGCAACTTCTCTTTCGTAGGACAAAAGAACAGTCATAGCGTGACAAGGGCCCGTCTTTGGATCGTTTTGATTTGCGGTATTGAGGCATTGGGGGTTATGCCTCTGTGAAAAAGTTGCCCGTTCTCTAACGCAGGAAAGGCCTGGGGGGGAAATCAGGTCGAGCTGCGTTGTTTCGAGCCCTTCCATTGTGACCTCATTACAGGTCGTCTCGAACCGCCGAAATCCGCCGCACCAAGTGCCCAGGTGAGCAAGTGTACCTGAGTCATGTGAGAGCCAATATGGAAGACGAATGCCTTTCGGTTTCACCAGCAGAACGTGATTTGCCTTCCCTCGTCCATGCCGGTGATGGGCGCATGCACGCGCTCCTGATCGACGGTGAAGAACAGGTCCTCGATCACCTCAGGTCAATGCTGCGCCACGAGGCATTCAACGTTTCGGCCTTCAGCGCTACGGCTGATGCAGTTGAGGAACTGCGGCGTGGGTTAAGGCCGGACGTCGCGCTCATCAATGCCACAATGTGGGGCAGGCCGGACATGCTGGCGTTGAAATGGTTTCACCAGATCAGTCCGACGGTGCCGACCATTGCCCTCTCCTGTTCGTACGATCCGCGAGTCATCGTGGATGCGGTCAAGATGGGGGCGGCGGATGTGCTTGTCCAGCCCTTTGATCGGATGGACCTCAAGTCTTCGCTTAGGCGTTGCAGGTTGGCGTCGATCGCCGGCGGGCAAAAGCACGCGCGCGAAATCACGTTGTCTCCCAGTTCGTCCTTTGTGATCTGCAGTGACGCGATGAAGGCAATCGCCGCGCGGTGTGAACTACTAGCAAAGTCCGATTTGCCGGTTCTGATCCTCGGCGAGACCGGAACCGGCAAAGAGGTGCTCGCCCACTACGTCCACAAGATGTCAAACGCGTCAAACGCCACGTTCCTCAAGGTCAACTGCGCGGCCATGCCAACAGACCTCCTTGAAAGCGAATTGCTCGGCTACGAGCAGGGCGCGTTCACGGGGGCAGTGAAATCAAAACCCGGCAAATTCGAGTTGTGCAACGAAGGAACGATCTTCCTCGATGAAATTGGCGAGATGTCGCCCTCGCTCCAGGCAAAGCTGCTGCAAGTACTGCAGGACGGAACCTTTTCACGCTTGGGCGGCCGTACGACGATCAAGGTGAATGTGCGCGTAATCGCGGCCACAAACATCGATATCAAGGCGGCAATTCGTGAGCGGCGTTTCCGTGAGGATCTCTATTATCGGATCAACGGGTATTCTGTCTATCTCCCTCCCCTGCGCGAACGCAGAGACGAGATACCCGTACTCATTCGCTACTTCATGCAACGCATGGCGGAGAAATATGCCCGGCGCCCCGTCGCCATGACGGACCGGCTTCTATCGGTTTGCATGCAATACCCGTGGCCAGGAAATCTGCGCGAGTTGGAAGGCTTCGTGAAGCGGTTCCTCGTCCTTGGGGATGAACAGGCGATGATGTCGGAGCTTTCCGGTGGCACCATGTCATCGGTAGCGCCCACGGCGGGAGGGGGAGCGGTCAGCACACCCGCCGGGGGCCTCAAAAAGATGTTGAGCAGTGTCAAGGGCGAAGCGGAAGCAAAAGTGATTGCCGCGGCACTGCAGGAGAATCAGTGGAAGCGCAAGAGGACGGCAGCTGAATTGAAGATCAGTTACAAAGCTCTCCTCTACAAGATGAGGCAATACGGTATTGTTGCTCCGCCTTCTGAGCCGATGTGCTGATGGCCGGAAGCCCTCAACCTGACACCGCGTTGAACGCGTCGAAACTGTGCCGGAAATCTGAAACTGAAAATGATTATGGCGAACTGCGAATTGACGGAAGAACAGCCGGGCCAGGTTCGGGAAGAACAGCCGTGCTCGACGCAGGAGCACAAGATAGTCATCCATGTTTTTTCCGGC
>Ga0335077_10013425_pt1 | contig 10244 bp, 8 predicted proteins | sample Lox_Sample_31_FD_207151 | JGI IMG/M metagenome (GOLD analysis project Ga0335077, IMG submission 207151) | Soil microbial communities from Loxahatchee National Wildlife Refuge, Florida, United States - Lox_Sample_3.1 | ecosystem: Environmental > Terrestrial > Soil > Wetlands | place: USA: Florida...
ACCTGCGCTGAGTTCGAACGAGCAACCCACGGGTACTTCCACTTTCTCGTTTGGACGTGCGATCTCCCACGGGTCGGGCGAACGCAACCAGTTGTCAGGGGTTTCGTGCTGCCATCCATTCTGGATGGTCTGTTTAAAAATCCCGTACTCATAGCGCAGGCCGTATCCCATCGCCGGTAACTGCATGGTTGCGGCGGATTCAATGAAGCACGCGGCCAGGCGTCCGAGGCCACCATTACCCAGCCCTGCATCGGGCTCCTGCTCCAATATCTCGACGAGGTTGAGTTTCTTTTCCGCGATGACCTGGTCCGCCACCGGGCCGAGCAGAAGATTCATAACATTGTTTGCCAGCGAGCGCCCAATGAGGAACTCCATCGAGAGATAGTAGAGCCGCTTGGGATTGCGTTGTTCGTAGGTTTTCTCTGTCAGGAGCCATCGCTGCGAGAGGACGTCGCGCACTGAGCGCGCAATGGCCTCGAACCGGTCACGCGCGGTAGCCCGCGCCAAGTCGACCCCACTGTCGAACAGCAGGTGTCGTTCGTAAAGTGCTTCGTCCGTTCCGGAGAAATGCACAGGCCCGCATCCGTACTGGGTTCTGAGTCTCTCAATATCTGGCAATGCGTGCCGCTGTACTACAGTATTAGTGACCATGTTTGAATCCTTTAATTGTTTCCCCACGACAGAGTGGCGTGGCCTGCTTTGTGATGAACTGGACAAATCATTCATTTGTTGTAAGGCCACTTCCATCCGCTAATCTCCGGGCTGTCGATTCCGTACTCGTAGGCGTGGCGGCGGCATGCAATCTGCAGATCGCGAAATTCCTCTTTCGCATGCGCACCAATCCGCTGGAGTTTGGGAATACGGTCGATCGCGTCGATCGCTAGACTGAAACGATCGGTCTGGTTGTTCATTGCCAGTTCCATCGGTGTATTGATGTTCCCCTTCTCTTTGTAACCGCGCACATGCAGGTTCCGATGATTTGTGCGGCGATAGGCCAAGCGATGAATCAACCAGGGATAGCCGTGGAAGTTAAAGATGATCGGCTTATCTACGGTGAACAGAGAATCGAAGTCAGAGTCGGTTAAGCCGTGCGGATGTTCGGTACTCGGTTGCAGCTTGAACAAATCGACGACGTTGATGAACCGAGTTTTCAGGTCAGGAAATTTTCCCCGGAGCAACGCAGTCGCAGCCAGCGCTTCTTGGGTTGGAATATCTCCGGCTCCAGCAAACACAACATCGGGTTCCTGGCCCTCGTCATTACTGGCCCAACTCCAGATGCCGATACCTTTTGTGCAGTGCGTAATCGCTGAGTCAATGTCGAGATACTGCAGATGCTTCTGCTTGTCCGAGACAATTACGTTGATGTAGTTTTCAGAGCGCAGGCAGTGATCTGCGACCGACAATAAACAATTCGCATCGGGCGGAAGGTAGATGCGGGTAACTGCCGCACTCTTGTTAAGTACTACGTCGAGGAAACCAGGATCCTGGTGCGTGAAGCCGTTATGATCCTGGCGCCACACGGTCGAGGTAATGAGAAGGTTGAGCGACGCGATCTTATGACGCCAAGATAAATGGTTGCAGATCGACAACCACTTTGCGTGTTGATTAAACATCGAGTCGATCACGTGAACAAATGCTTCGTAGGACGACAGAAAACCATTGCGGCCCGTAAGTAAATAGCCTTCGAGCATGCCCTCCATCGTGTGCTCGCTGAGCATTTCGATGACGCGTCCGTCCGACGCCAGTTCTGTCCCATCACGATCCTCGGGGAAGCTTTCCGCGATCCAGAATTTCTTAGAAGCCTCATAAATTGCATCCAGCTTGTTCGACGTGTTCTCGTCGGGCGCAAGAACTCGAAAGCTGCTCATGTTCAGCTTCATGACATCCCGCAGAAACGTGCCCAATGGTGGTACGTTCTCGACCTCGATGGTTCCTGGGCCATCGATCTTAACCGCGTAATCGCGGAAGTCCGGCAAGCGCAGTTTTTCTCTGGGCTCTCCATTCGCGTGCGGACTCGCGCTCATTCGGCGAGAACTCGATGGCGCAATTTCGGCGAATTCTGGCCTCAACCGGCCGCGCTCGTCGAAGAGTTCTTCGGGCTTCAATGAACGCATCCAGTTCTCGAGCATGTGCAGATGTGCGGGATTGGTCTTAACGTCCGTTAGTGGAACCTGATGCGCACGCCAGAAAGCTTCGAGGTGATGCCCGTCCACCTCCGCTGGTGCGCCCCAGCCCTTTGGCGAACGTAACACCACCATGGGCCACCGCGGCCGCGTCGCGTTGCCGCTCTTCCGGCACTTCTCCTGATGCGCCTTAATTTCGGCGATGCAATGTTGAAGTGTTGCGGCCATAGCTTGATGCATGTTGTCGTGCTCCGAACCCTCCACAAAATACGGAGTCCAGCCGTACCCGCGTAACAAGCTCTCCAACTCTTCATGAGTAATACGTGCTAGCAAAGTCGGGTTGTTAATCTTGTATCCATTAAGGTGAAGGATGGGTAGAACCGCGCCATCACGAATTGGACTCAGAAACTTGCTGATATGCCATGAAGTAGCCAGTGGTCCCGTTTCGGCTTCGCCATCGCCCACCACCGCCGCGACAATCAAGTTGGGATTGTCGAATGCAGCTCCGCAGGCGTGCGAGAGGACATATCCGAGCTCGCCTCCCTCGTGAATGGAGCCCGGAGTTTCCGGGGTGCAGTGACTGCCGATCCCACCCGGAAATGAGAACTGTTTGAAAAATTCCCGGAGGCCTTTTTCGTCCTGACTTTTTTCGGGATAGATCTCAGAATAGGTGCCTTCAAGATACACGGGAGCTAAAACTCCAGGAGCGCCGTGCCCTGGACCGGCAAGAAAAATCATCTCAAGATCGTCGTTGCGAATGAGGCGACTCACATGCGTGTAGATGAAGGCAAGGCCGGGGCTCGACCCCCAATGCCCGAGCAGCCGGCTCTTGATATGTTCTGATTTCAGAGGTTCCCGCAACAGAGGATTGGCCTGAAGATAAATCATTCCTAAAGCCAGGTACTTGCAGGCCCGCCAATAAGCATCGATCTTTCTTAACTCATCAGCGCTCAGCGGCGCGCCGGCAACGGTCGAGCGAGCTGTACCTTCCGCCCTCAATGGTTCAATCAGTTCTTCAGTTTCTGCCAGGAATGTCATACATCCTCACTTCGTGTTATCAGCAGGCGCGTCCGCGTCCGCCTCCGCCAATGATTTGGTTACGCGTTACAATTTACGTTTACTCACTTGGAACGGAATGCGCGTAGGTTTCAGTCAAAGGCTCGACTGCTCCAGTAGTGGCTGCCGCCTCTTCTCTGCAACTCGCGCTGGATCTGCTCAAGTTCTGCCACGTCACTTGCGGTGAGCGCGACTTCTCCGTTGGCGATTACAAACAGCATGTCAATGAGTGTGTCAGTGGGAATGTTGGTCAGTTGTCCGAGCACCGCGTACCATCCTGTAGCGAATTGAAGATCATTGCTGGTAATCGCAATCTCACTGCCAGACGTGAAGACTGATAAGTGGATGAAGATTGCGGTGTTTACTGAGCCCGATTGGCGGAGAGATGCCTGATATATGACCGTGTCAAAGGGCAGTGACCCCATCTGGGCAGCGAGTTGGGTTGCCATGGTGCGCACATGTCGCATAACTACTGTTGTTTACTCGCCAGCGATACCGGAGCGGTAGAGAGCAGCTTGTCAATCGCGAGCTCCATCGTTTGATTCATCTGAGACACAACTCCGGGCACATTCCGTTGCGACACCGTTCCAACCTCGGAAACCGCATTGCTCCATACCGTTGCCCCCGTTGCAACTCTGGTGATTTGAGCAGACATTGCAACCTCTACCGTTACCCCGGACTGATAATCGATTTCTTCCAGCTTTTCCAGTTTTCCAGTCAGGACATAGTCGATATCGGAATGCCCGTCATACATAGAAACGAATGAGAAATCTCCGCTCGCGCGCAAATGATCGAGGATTGAGTTGGTTGCAACCAGTCGTGGATCTGCCGCCCAGCGGTGATATTCGTAGAAACCGATTTCTTCCGGTGTGCTTCGGTAAACAATTGGTCCTTGCCGCAGATAAACCGGCGACTGAAACTCCCGTACAGCAATTGAAGTGTGGACGGTTTCCGCAGCGGGCGGATCGGGTGGGGCCGGTAGGTTAAGCGTGTAATATCTGGTGGGCTTTACTCTCGCGCAGCCAGCCAAAGCAGGTAGAAACGCGAGTATGAGTGCAAGCGCTTTGTAGTTCTTCTTCATGTCAATGTTCCTCTGCAGCTCCGAACCGTTTACTTCGGAACCTGGCGGTCTGCAGGTTGCTTAATGCGAACCAAGCTCCAGGGACGCTGCTTCAACGAATCTGTGAACTGATTGAGGTTGTCAGTTGCCTGGCGCAGGTTCTCCACCGTGTCGTTGATCTTGTAGTCGTTGTCTCGGACGACGACCTGCATAGACTGCAGCAAACCCTTGGCCTGTTCCAACGCAGTCTGCAATTCAATCAAGTCTTTTCCCATCGGGCCGCGTAAGTCCGTCACGGTGCCATTCACATTTTGAATCGTGGTATCGGCATGCTGGCTGACGCTGACGAGTTGATCGGCGAGCCGGTCAATCTTCGGGCGCTCGTCTGCCATCAACCGATCAACGTTGTCCAGAATTGCCTGAACTTTTCTCTGATTCGGTTGCCCGGTCATCGCCTCTAGGTTGGTGAGTAGATGGTTCACGTTGCCACTGACATCGTTCAGTTCCCCCTGCGCCTGTGTGATCAGGGCATTGGCGCTGTCGGCCACGGTTGCTAGTTTTCCAGCGATCTCATCCAGGCTGGCTGCTTCTTCCGAGGCTATAGTTGAGCCTGGTGAAAGCCTCTTAGCTTCATTGCTGCCCGTTGTGATCGACAAAGCTGCGCTATTCATTACGCTGACGAAGCCCAGCTTGGCGACGGATTTCTCATTCAGCGGAGTATCTTTCTTAACTTCGAGGAGGATCTCGATTCGGGTTGGGTCCGTGGCCCAGGGGCGCACTGCTGTAACTCTGCCCACATTGATGCCACCGAACAGAACCGATGCTCCTGGCTCAAGCCCGCCGGCATACCGCAAGTAAGTCTCATAGTGCACAGTGTCGCCGTTGAATTGTGCGTTCAGTAAATAAATCACCGTGAACGCGAGCACCGCGAGACAGCTGAGGACAAACCCGCCGACCTTTGCTTCCGTACTCATGAATTTGCCTCCTGATGGCCCACGTATCGTTTCACATAGGCAGTAAGTGCCGGCGCATGAACTGGGTTATCGGGCACTGCATCAAGAAACTGCCTCACGCGGGGATTTTGGCTTGCCCGTATCTCATCTTTGGTGCCGACAGCCAGGAATTTTCCGTTGAATAGCATCGCGATACGATCAGCGATCCGGAAAGCGCTGGGCAACTCATGGGTGACAACCAGCGCCGTGATCTGAAAAGTTTCTTTCAGAAAGAGAATAAGTTCATCCAGTTCCGCTGCGACAATCGGATCAAGCCCTGCGGAGGGTTCATCCAGAACCAGGATTTCGGGATCCAGTGCCAGAGCCCGCGCGACCGCCGCACGCTTTTTCATGCCGCCCGACAATTCCTGTGGGTGCAGTTTGCCGAAATCTGCCAGCCCCACTACCGCCAGCTTCATCCAAACCATCAAGTCAATAACTGAAGGCGCGAGGTCAGTGTGCTCACGCAGGTTGAGGGCAACATTCTCTTCAAGCGAGAGTGAATTGAACAAAGCGGCGCTCTGAAAGGCCACTCCGATCGAGCGCCGGATTCGTGTCAAATCGCTTTTCGAGCAGCTAGTGACATCCGTGCCTTTGATCGAAACGCTGCCGGACTTCGGTCGTTCCAGACCGAGAATCTGGCGCATGAGAGTGCTTTTTCCTGAACCGCTGCCCCCCAGCAGAACCATAACTTCGCCGGGCTCGACATCGAGGTTCACACCATCGAGCACACGCCGGCCATCATATTCCACTACCAGATTGCGCACGGAAATGATCGGCATTTACGCTTTCCCCATGAAGTAAAAAATGGTGGTGAAAACCGCGTCGGCCACGATGACCATGAATGTTGATCGCACCACCGCCATAGTTGTAGAGCGACCCACTGCTTCCGGGCCGCCGCGCACGCGAAATCCTTCCAGGCATCCCACGTGAGCGATGATGGTCGCGAACGCCACCGCCTTGATAAGCCCTGCCAGTACATCCCGTAACTCGATGGAAGTGAGCACGTCATGGAAATAAAGCAGGAGACCGAGACGCGTGCTGAAGAACATAAATAGGCCACCCGCGAGAATGCCAAAAAAGTTCGACACGATACTGAGACACGGAACAGCCACCAATGCCGCGAGATACTTGGGCGCTAGTACAAACTCAATTGGTTCGAAGGCCATGACCTTCAATGCATCAATCTCTTCCGTCACCTTCATCGTGCCGATCTCGGCCGCGAAGGCCGACCCTGAGCGTCCGCTGACCGCGATCGCGGTCAGCAGCGGGCCGAGTTCACGAGTGAAACCGACTGCGACCAGATCGATGACGTAATGCAGGGCTCCGAACCGCCGCAGCTCCGATGCTCCTTGCATAGCCAGGATGAATCCGCTGCATACTGCCAAGAGGGCGACCATCGGCAGTGCCTGAACCCCGATCTCCAGCATCTGCTGGACGGCTGCACGCCACCGGTGCCGGTTTCCAAAAAATGGCAAAGCCGAGCGCATGCCGCGCAACGTATTCCATAACTGAATATTCAAGCTCCCCACGTAATCAAGATGGCTGAGCGTGTCTCTGCCGGTGATTTCGAGAAGATTGGCCATTAGAGCGCCTCGCAATCAGTTTGGCCCATGTTCAAACGCTCCCATTGAAGAGTGGTAGAAGGCCGGTGAGTTCAAAAAATCGATGTAAGCGATCGTTCAAGCCCCGCAATCTCAGTTCTGTGTCATGGCTTCGTGCGATTCTTAGGGCCTCAATCAAAGTGGCTATCCCGGAGCTATCGATGTCGGTAACTGCCGAAAAGTCGATGCTGACTTTCTTCCGGGCCGAATCCTGCAGTACCGTGAGAAGCCGGTCGTGAATCCCCGGTGACGACTCGATATCGACACGCCCGTAGACGCACACCAGAGACTCATCCGGCCGAGTGTCGATCTCGATTCCCGGCTTCACCATCGTTTCAGCGTTGTGGCTGACCAATGAATTAGTCCTTTCCAGCATGATCCGATCCTGCGTCGGCCCAGTTGTCAGTTCGCAATCTGAAGGCCAACCATTAGCAGTTGCAAGCCCAAGAAAAAAGGAGGCGTTGTAGCTAGCTCTACGGGGGTCTTCAATGCCACTCACAAGGCACTGCCCGAATGCGGGCAGTGGAAAGACCCCGGTGTGTTCATACTGCTCAATGTTTGGAATTGCAGAACGAGACTTCGCAATTCGCCACGCGGACTTTAGCGGCTTTGCCCAAATTGAAATGAGGGGACCCTATCTAATTGTGTCGTGTCAACTGACACAACGCCAATATTCCCGTTTGCGTCGCGCATTTGAATGGTGTAGGTGGCCTGCTCACCCGAAGGTCCTGGCTGCACGGTGTCATTGATCAACATTGAAACGCGCAGACCGGAGTCGGGGTTGCCCGGATCACGCTGTTCCACTTGCGTGTTGGTGATTTGCTCACCAGGTGGGTTGGTCCACCGAGTAGTCGTGGTGCGCTCAACCAGATGCAGGCTACCGTCCGGAGTCCTGCCGGGCACATCGACAGAATAGGTTTCTACAGTGTTTCGCTTTTCTCCGGAAGTGTTTTCGGATTGAGCATCCACGCTGCGAGAGACCTCTCGTAGCTTCCCCTCCGCATCGAGGCGCGAGACTCGCTCTTCGCCCCTGAGCTCTTCTCCCTTTTGTCTCATAGAGGTTTGCCGCAATTCCTTCAGCTGCCAGTCGCCATTGCCGTCGAGAAGTACCGTGTTTTCTTGAGATTCAAAATTATCGGTCTCACCTCGTCTGCGAAGTTCGTCCGTCTTCAGAACCGGAGCCAAGCCGCCATTGATGTTTGAGATCGATGCTGTACTCTGGGTTTCCTCCAGGTCCTTGTTGATCCTGTTCGTCTCTACCGTTTCTCGTTGAACTTCCTGAAGCTTGCCATTCACGTCGGGATTGGAAGTGATGCGTAGGACGGTTGAGTCGCCGCTTGGATGCGTGTGGCTCTCTTCTTCTGTTACTTGAACGAGTGTTTTGGCCCCATTCACATCTCGACCGAATGTGCGAGTTGTGGTTCGCACCGTTGTAGCGTCAACCTGCAGCGCTTCCTTTTCGATTTCCTGGTAAGGCACCAAATATCCATCCAGGCCGCGGATCTGGATGGATTGTGTGTCTACTTTGCGGTTCTCGTTCTGACTGTGGCTTTCGATGATCCGCGTGGGATTTATATTGTCGCGCTCCACATCGGTTGTGGCTGTCCAAGGCTTGTTCACGTTTTCTGTTGTGCGTAAAGCGGAAATCTGCGCTAAAAGTGCGACATCAGAAGAAAAATATGTAGCAATTGCCAGCAGTAACACTTGGCTTAGGCGCCCGACGAATGGAGCACGACAACCACGAGTGGTGTGTGATTCAGTGAGCATCGAAATGGCCACGTATGTAGTCGCAAGCCGGACGCCAAAATCGCAAGTTTGCAAGTCACTCGTCAGTAAGCGCATGGCAGGATGCTGCCTTCCGGAGTGTGCCCGTATTCAGGCATTTGACCGTCACGAGTGCTGTTAAGCTGGAATCATATTCGAGCAGACACCGAACGCTTTCAACGCGGCCGGCATCGTCCAAGTAGTGACTGCTCTCTAAATTAAACTTACGCAGTCGGTCGGTATTGTGCTTTTGTGATGCGGAGGCGACGAATCTTGTTCTGCAGAGTGGTACGTTTCAACCCGAGCCGTTCGGCGGCTCCTCCTCTACCTGCTATTTTTCCCGATGCGGCCCGTAGAGCCTCGATAATTACCCTGGACTCGGCTTGTCGAAAACTAGACGTCAAGCCGCTGGTAGCCGCCATCTCCGAAGAGCTACGCAGTTCCGCGAGCGGCACTTGCAATTCCTCGCCCCGTGTAAGGATGACAGCGCGCTCAATGAAGTTTTGTAGCTCTCGCACATTGCCCGGCCAAGGAGCATTCGCCAACACCTCCATCGCTTGCCGGGGAATAGACCTGATTTTCTTTCCCATTCGTCGGGAGAGCTTGGAAACAAAATAATTCACCAGCAGCGGAACGTCTTCCCTCCGCTCGCGAAGCGGGGGAATCTCGATCGGAAACACATTCAGTCTATAAAAGAGATCTTCGCGGAATTTGCCGTCGCGAATCATTGCGGGGAGATCCCGGTGTGTGGCGGCGATCATCCGCACATTAACATGGATTGTTCTGGCGCTACCCAGTCGTTCAAACTCCTGCTCCTGAACGGCACGCAACAGTTTCGGCTGCAATTCCATGCTGATGTCACCGATCTCGTCGAGAAAGAGTGAACCGTGGTCAGCGAGTTCGAACCTGCCCTTCTTTTGCATCAGGGCTCCCGTGAAGGCACCTTTCTCGTGTCCGAAAAGTTCGCTCTCGAGTAATCCCGAAGGGATCGCGGCACAGTTCATGCGGACAAAAGTACGCTCCCGCCTGGGGCTTATATTGTGAATTGCGCGTGCGATCAGTTCCTTGCCCGTACCTGTCTCGCCCTGAAGTAAAACGGTGGAGTCCGTTGCGGCGACAATCGAAATTTGCTCGAAAACCTTCTTGATGGCCGAGCTATTTCCAATGATGTCTTCAAAGTTGTATTCCGAGCTAATCTCCGACTCCAGGTACTCGCGTTGATCTTGCAAATCATCGCGTGACGCGCGCAGCCGACCATAGGCTAGAGCATTAGCGAGCAGCAAGGAAATCTGAGTGCCGATCTGAGACAGCAGGTCACGATCCGCCTCGCTGAACGCATTTTCCTTTTTGCTCCCCATGGTCAACAGGCCTAAAGGACCATCGATTCCGACCAGGGGTATAAGGACTGCCGAAACGAGAGATTCAGCGCGAGAAGCCTCGCGAACAGCTGGAGGTATCTCTGCTTCCAATGGTGAGTAATACTGCGGTGTGTGGAAGCGCGACCATTCGCTCCATAGCTTTGTGGGCTGGGCGACAACGACTTTTTGCAGGAAGCCCTTGCCAGTGGGGAAATCAAGAAACTTGCGTTCCAAAGACCCTGTCTGCCTGTTCAGGAGCCACAAGGATGTGAAATCGTTGCCGAGGT
>Ga0335077_10013426_pt1 | contig 10244 bp, 11 predicted proteins | sample Lox_Sample_31_FD_207151 | JGI IMG/M metagenome (GOLD analysis project Ga0335077, IMG submission 207151) | Soil microbial communities from Loxahatchee National Wildlife Refuge, Florida, United States - Lox_Sample_3.1 | ecosystem: Environmental > Terrestrial > Soil > Wetlands | place: USA...
ACGACGCAACGCTTTCCGCGTTGTTCGCCGCGCTGGATTTGAGCGAGCACCGTCATCATTTTCCGGGCGAGTTGTCGCTCGGCCTCGCCCGGCGCGTCGCGCTGGCCCGCGCCCTTGCCGTCGAGCCCGATTTGCTCATCCTCGACGAGCCCCTGGCCTCGCTCGACGATGCGCTCGCAGGACGCATGCGCGACGAGATCGCGGGCTTTGCCGCCGCCCGGACCCCAAGGATAACGATCTTCGTCAGCCACGACCTCGATGATGCGGTTCGTCTCGGCGACCGCCTGATCTTTCTGTCGGAACGCCCCGCCCGCATTCTTCGTGTCGTGCCCATCGCCACGCCGCGCGCGGCGCGAAGCGAGACGGAGATTGCGCGCATCAAGGCGGAGATCGCACGGCGGATCAATGGCGGTCGCGACGAGCGTGATGTCTCATAGGCAGCGATTGAAGCGCGTGCTAAAGAAACCCGTCGGCGGAGTTGGCCATGAAACGTGCAATCGGAGCCGCAATCTTCGGGCTTGGACTTACCGCGATGACGGCGATGGCGCAGGACATGATGCGCTACCTCGACCTCTCGTCGCCCGACATGACGACCGCCGAAATGACCCGTGGCGACATCGAGGCCGCGCTCAAGATCGCAACCGCCGCCGCGCCGGCCGATTTTACCGGAAAGAAACTGTCCGGTCTCGACCTCTCCGGTCTCGACCTCTCGGGTGCGATTTTTCGCGCGGCGCGGCTCAACAAGACGAAACTCGCCGGCGCGAAACTGGATCGCGCGGTGCTGGACCAGGCTTGGCTGCTCGAGGCCGACCTGACGGGCGCGAGCCTGAAGGGCGCGAGCCTTTTCGCCTCGCAAATGCCGCGCGCACGCCTCGATGGCGCCGATCTCTCTGGCTCGCGCATCGCGGCCAATCTCACCGGTGCGAGTCTTGTCGGGGCTTCACTCGCGGACGCGAATTTGGGCGCCGACATGCGCAACCAGTCGATGGGCCTCATGCGCGCGGTCCTGAAATCCGCCAATCTCGAGCGGGTGAATGCAAGAGGCGCTGACCTGTCTCGCGTTGATCTGGAATTCGCGTCACTCAAGGGCGCCGACCTGACAGGTGCTTCTCTCAAGAGGGCCCAGCTTGGCGGTGCCGATTTGACGGGGGTTACCGTCATCGATACTGATTTCGACAATGCCGATCTCGTGTCAGCGAAGTTGATTGCTCCAATCGGACTCGACCGGGCCAAGAACTTCGACAAGACGAGGAATAGCGAGCGTCTGATCAGAGAATGACGGCTCGGAGCATCGCCATTGGGAGGATTGATTGATGCGATGGATCCTGGCTTCGATCGTGCTCTTTTTGGCAGGCACCGGCGAACTTTCAGCGCAGGCAAAGGGCAAGGGCATCAGGCTCTGGAACCTGACGACCGCCACCATCTCGGGATTTCAGCTGTCACCCGCTGGCAAGAACGATTGGGGTCCCAACCAGACGCTGAACGACAAGGACAAGGAAGTCGACCACGACGAGCGCGTGCGCATCACCGGCATCGAACCTGGACGTTACGACGCCAGGGTCACTTACCCCGATTCGAGGCAGTGCATCGTCCGCGACATCGACATCAAGGCCGATGCCGTGTTTTCAATCGCGGACAAGGACCTCAAGGACTGCAGCAAGTGAGTGCAGCACTCCCCCGTGCTCAGCCGGTCGGCGCGATCTTCCCCATTTCGGCCTTGTCGTTGGGGTGCGGATATTCGCAGCGCCACTTGACGGCCTGCCACTTCGGATGCTCGCCCACCCATTGGGCGATGTAGGGCGGCGCCGCCATCGCACAGCGCTGCAACGAACCCTGCCATGAAAATACCAGATGCGTCTCCTGACAGGTGGTGGGCGACAACACCGCACATACCGTCACGATCAGGTCAATCGGGTTCATGCCAAACATCCCTGGTTGGTTCCTGGAACCAAGATCATGAGGAAACTACGCAGCAAGCCGCGCCGGGTTTCAACACGGCGGAAAGTTTTCGAAAGCTCCTCGCGCCACAAGCGCCTTCATTGCTGCGCGCAAAAAAATCGCGGATCTTGGACGCAAATCAATTTGCCGCAAATCAAATTGTCGATGTGAGGGACCGACCGGGATCCGAAAATCAATTTCGAGGGACGTCTGCCGCGGCCCGAGACCGAGCCGGGCAGATCGCCTCGCTACAAGTCTATTTGCGCGCAGCGCAGGCGTACATGTTGATTTCCATGCCCACCTGAACTTCGACAATCTTCGGAGTCTTCCAAGTCATCCGGGGTCCTCCCAAGTACGTTTGGCGCGACGTTCGCGCCGACTTAAGGGTAGGACCGCCTCGCGCTTTGCGCAAGTCCCCCCACTCCTATGTGCGGACGAGGCGTCAAAGAGCCGTAACTTTCAGGAAAAATTCGCGCGAACAGATCAGGACTTGGCTGACCTCCTGCGACTATTTCAGCAGCCGCAGCAGCGCGCGCCCTGCCGCGGACTTCAGCTTCTTTGCGTCCAGAGTTCCGTCCTTGTCCGGATTGGCCGCGTTGAAACGCTGCTCCACGACCGCAAGATATTCGTCAAGCGTCAGCGTGCCGTCGTGATCGGGGTCGGCTGCCGCAAGCTCCTTTGCGCTCAATCGACCAGCCAGCTCGCGCTTGTCGACTGTACCGTCATGATCGCGGTCGAGCTTTGCAAAAAGCGCTGTCGCGGCCTTTTTCACCTCCGCAAGGTCCAGCGTCGCATCGTTGTCGGTATCGAACAATTTGACTGCATCGGCGCCCCGCGGCGCCGCCAATGCACCGACATTGCCAGCGGCCACGATGGCCGCTCCCATCGTCAGGAGGATGAATCGGCGCGTTGTCATGGTCGTTCTCCCTTCCTTGTCACCAAATCCGCAAAGAGCGTCTCGAGCTGGGCGAAGCATTGTGCCGCAGCCCGGTTTTTGCAAGCGCGAACGCGTCCCGGCAGCCGCGTCGGATTCCGGGTGGCGGACCAAATCGCAATCCGGTCCAATCGTTCCGCCCACAAAGGAAGGAGCCATCGATGAATTGGAAAATACGCGGACTCCTCGCAATGCCACTCGCGATCGGCGTTGTCTCGCCGCCATCATCGGCCCAGGACCGCAGCCCTCCTGTATCCGTTACGGCCTCGCCCGGCTCGGCGCCGGGGCTGCTGACCGGCAAGGAGCGACTGGGTCCGAAATGGACGGATGAGCAGCGGGTCGACAATTGCAAAGTGCCGCTCGACAAACGCGGCACGCGGCCGCGCCCCGATACTTGCGAAAATAGTCCTTCAAATTGACGAAAAGGGGCCAGGCGCCGTCGACGGCAAAAGGGCTCAGGTCGCAGAGCTGCCGTGCTGGGCCCTGTGGATCGAGGACGGCACCACGCCGAAATATTTTCGGAACACGCGGCTGAAATGCGACGAGCTCGAAAAGCCCCAGGAGAACGCAACATCGGTGATGGTCTTGCCGGCGTGCGTCTCGAGTTCCTGCCGGCAATGCTGCAGCCTCATCCGCCAGATGTAGTCGCTGACGGTGGTGCCGCGTTCGCTGAAAAGCATGTGCAAATAGCGCTTGGTGCAGCCGAGAGCTGCGGAAATCTGGTCGATGCAAAGGTCGGGATCGCGCAGATGCTCGCGGATAAAGGCCTGGGCGCGGATGTACATTGCCTCGGGGCCGACCCGATCGAGCGTCGTGTCGGCCTCACGCAGAGGCAACAGCAACAGATCGATCAGCGACTCGGCGACTCCGGCCGCGCTGTTCGGCGATAGCTTCGTTGCTTCGTCAAATGCCGCATGCACGAAGTCGTGCGCGATGCGCCCGGTGCCGGCGCGCGACGACAGCTTGCAGGCCGACATCCGCTCGGTGTGAAAGCCGCGCTCCTGCAAGAACGCCTTGGGCACGATGACGACTTCGTGGCGCGTCAAGGCCGGGCTGATGATCGTATGGGGACAGGAAACGTCGTAGGCGAGGCAGTCGCCCGGCGCCACTTCGATTCGGCGGCCGTCCTGCTCGAAATAGGACGTGCCATAGGTCTGGAACAGGATCTTGATGTAGGGGTGCTCGCTCGAGCGGATGCGCCAGTCGGCGTGCGCGATTCGATGCTGGCTGACCTCGATCTGGCACAGCTTCAGGCGCGATACCGAGGTGTAGTTGACCCGTGCTTCCAGCGACGGCGCCTCCATCGGATCAACCTGGAATCGGCCGCAAAGATCGGTCAGTGCATCTGACCAACGCTGGATTTGCTGCTTCGGTGTCAACCCCGAAGTGTTGAGTGAACGGACTGTATCGGACATTTCCCAGCAACCGATTTGAGGTCGACGTGACGCGGCCGCGAAGGGAGCCCGGTCACAAGGAGGCGACGCTAACGTCAGTTTGAGGCGCTGGTTCGAGCGAGACCTGCATTCCTCCCAGCATCTTTTTGACAATCCTCCGACTTACTTGCTGCGCCGTCAAGCAAAACATCAACTCTGGGTCGCGCGTGATGGAGGGCCTTGCCCACAATCTTTGATGCTCCGCACAATGTAGCGGGCCTGTCGGATGGCGTCGCGAGAGCCGCGAAAAAGTGCATGCCCCTTCGCTTTCGAGCAAGCCGGTTTCTCTCTTGGGCAAGTATCGAGCTTGCGAAGCGGCTAGGACACGCTCGGGGAAACAGAGCAAGCTGGCCGCGAAGCAAGCGGAACCGAGCCTGCCTTCAGGAGGAGACATCCGAGACAGCACCGTCTTTCGTTCCATATCGGGACACCGACCGAGCATGATGCACGCGCATGGCGCGGCGTCGATGGCTTGGAGACCGATGGGCCTACGAAATCCGGATAATTCGACACAGCCCACGACATGCGCGAGCATTGGACACAATCGTGCCCCGTGGGCGCGCGAGACTGACATCCAAATAAAACCAGGGAGGACTACACAATGCGCAAGGTGCTACTGGCGGCCTTTCTCGGCTCCGCTGCGGCAGTCGCCGCGGGCGGCGCTTTGGCCAATGACGAGCTGGTGAAAATGCAGCAAAACCCGAAAGATTGGGTGATGCAGTCCGGCGACTACGCCAATCAGCGTTATTCCAAGCTCAACCAGATCAACGCCTCCAATGCGAGCAAGTTGCAGGTCGCCTGGACATTCTCGACCGGCGTGCTGCGCGGCCACGAGGGCGGCCCGCTCATCATCGGCAACATGATGTACGTACATACGCCCTTCCCGAATTCGGTCTATGCTCTTGACCTTTCTCAGGAGAACAAGATCGTCTGGAAGTACGAGCCGAAGCAGGATCCGAACGTCATTCCCGTGATGTGCTGCGACACGGTGAACCGTGGTGTGGCCTATGCGGATGGCAAGATTTTCCTGCACCAGGCGGATACCACGCTCGTCGCGCTCGATGCCAAGACCGGCAAGGTGCTGTGGTCTGCGAAGAACGGTGACCCAAGCAAGGGCCAGACCGGAACGTCGGCACCGCTTGTCGTCAAGGACAAGGTGTTGGTCGGCATGTCCGGCGGCGAGTTTGGCGTGCAATGTCACGTCACCGCCTACGACACAAAGACCGGCAAACAGGCGTGGCGGGCTTTCTCGGAAGGGCCTGACGATCAGGTCCTGCTGGATCCGGAGAAGACCACCGATCTCGGCAAGCCAGTCGGCAAGGACTCGAGCTTGAAGACCTGGCAGGGCGATCAATGGAAGATCGGCGGCGGCTGCACCTGGGGCTGGATGGCCTACGATCCGAGCCTCAATCTCGTCTACTACGGGTCGGGAAATCCGTCGACCTGGAACCCCAAACAGCGTCCTGGTGACAACAAGTGGTCGATGACTATTTTCGCCCGCAATCCGGACACCGGAGTGGCCCGCTGGGTCTATCAGATGACGCCCCACGACGAGTGGGATTATGACGGCGTCAACGAGATGATCCTCACCGACCAGACGGTCGGCGGTCAGGCTCGCAAGCTGCTCACCCATTTCGACCGTAACGGGCTGGGCTACACGCTCGACCGCGCGAGCGGTGAGTTGCTGGTGGCAGAAAAGTACGATCCGAAGGTCAACTGGACCTCCGGCGTCGACATGAACAAGAACTCGCCGACCTACGGCCGGCCGAAGGTTCTTGACTCAGCCTCGACCGACAAGGCGGGCGAGGACGTCAACGTGAAGGGCATCTGCCCGGCCGCGCTCGGTTCCAAGGACGAGCAGCCGGCGGCCTATTCGCCGGAGACGCAGCTGTTCTATGTTCCGACCAACCACGTGTGCATGGACTATGAGCCGTTCAAGGTGAGCTACACCGCTGGACAGCCCTATGTCGGCGCGACGCTGTCGATGTATCCGCCTCCGGGCGAGACCAACATGGGCAACTTCATCGCCTGGGATGGCAAGACCGGCAAGATCGTCTGGTCCAACAAGGAGCAGTTCTCGGTCTGGTCGGGCGCGCTCGCGACCGCCGGCGGCGTGGTGTTCTATGGCACGCTCGAAGGCTACCTGAAGGCTGTCGACGCCAAGACCGGCAAGGAGCTCTACAAGTTCAAGACTCCGTCCGGCATCATTGGCAACGTCACGACCTATGAGCACAACGGCAAGCAGTACATCGCGGTGCTGTCCGGTGTCGGCGGCTGGGCTGGTATCGGCCTGGCGGCGGGGCTGCTGAGCCCCGACAATGCCGCGGCTTGGCAGCGCGCGGCGGGTCGTGCCGCGGCGGGCGGTGCATTGGATACCGAGCAGAGGAACGTGGACACAGCGGGCCTCGGCGCTGTGGGCGGCTACGCTGCGCTCAGCAACTATACCGCCCTCGGCGGCACGCTGACGGTGTTCTCGCTGCCCTGAGTGAGCCCTTAAGAGCTCATCGCTCCTCCGGCGCATGGATTCTTCTCCATGCGCCGGCTGGCCCGCCAACGATGTCGAGGACACGCTCTTGCGTAGGATGTGGTTGATGGCCGCCGCGCTCATATTCATAGCGGCGTCCGGAGGGGCTGCCCTCTCCGACCCGGTCGACCCCACTGCGGTCAAATCCGAGGACGGCAAATATCTCGATAAGGAGGGCGATCCGACCTACAAGGTGGCGCCCGACGGCACGGTGGATTGGTACACCTATTCCGGATATCGCCGCTATCACTCCGAATGCCATGTCTGCCATGGCCCCGACGGAATGGGTTCGACCTACGCGCCGGCGTTGAAGGATTCGCTCAAGACCATGAGCTACGCCGACTTCCTCGGAGTAGTCGCCAGCGGTCGCAAGAACGTCAGCACGGCCCAGGACAACGTGATGCCGGCATTCGGCGATAACCCGAACGTCGCCTGTTACATGGACGATCTCTACGTCTACCTCCGCGCGCGCGCCAACGACGCAGTGGCGCGAGCGCGCCCGGCCAAACACGAAGACAAGCCCAAGCCCTACGCCGCGGCGGAAGATGCCTGCATGGGCGCCAAGCATTGAAGCGCTCGCTGGAGGTCGCTCCGCGCGCTTTGGTGCTGAGACAAATTGAAGGAGTTCGCGATGAAGACGCGCGCAGCTGTCGCTTTCCAAGCCAAGAAACCGCTCGAGATCGTCGAACTCGATCTGGCCGGCCCGAAGGCCGGCGAAGTGCTGGTGGAGATCAAGGCGACGGGAATCTGCCACACCGATGCCTACACGCTCGATGGCTTGGACAGCGAGGGAATCTTCCCCTCGATCCTCGGTCATGAAGGCGCCGGCATCGTTCGCGAGGTGGGCGCGGGCGTGAGCACGGTGAAGCCCGGCGACCACGTGATTCCGCTCTACACGCCGGAATGCCGGCAGTGCAAAAGCTGTCTCAGCCAGAAGACCAATCTGTGCACCGCGATCCGCGCCACCCAGGGCAAGGGCGTGATGCCCGACGGCACCTCGCGCTTCACCTACAAGGGGCAGACGATCTATCACTACATGGGATGCTCGACCTTTTCGAACTTCACCGTGCTTCCCGAGATCGCTGTCGCGAAGATTCGCGAGGACGCCCCCTTCGACAAGAGCTGCTACATCGGCTGCGGCGTGACCACGGGCGTCGGCGCGGTCGTCAACACCGCAAAGGTGACGCCCGGCTCCAACGTCGTCGTGTTCGGACTTGGCGGCATCGGGCTCAATGTCATTCAGGGCGCCAGGATGGTCGGCGCCGACAAGATCATCGGCGTCGACATCAATGACGGCAAGGAGGAATGGGGGCGCCGCTTCGGCATGACGCATTTCGTCAACCCCACCAAGGTCGGCGGCGACGTCGTGCAGCACCTCGTCACGCTCACCGACGGCGGCGCCGATTTCACCTTCGATTGCACCGGCAACACCACGGTGATGCGCCAGGCGCTGGAATGCTGCCATCGCGGCTGGGGCGTTTCCGTCATCATCGGCGTCGCCGAAGCCGGCAAGGAAATCGCTACCCGCCCCTTCCAGCTCGTGACCGGCCGCGTCTGGAAGGGCACCGCGTTCGGCGGGGCACGCGGCCGCACCGACGTGCCGAAGATCGTCGACTGGTACATGAACGGAAAGATTCAGATCGACCCGATGATCACCCATGTCCTCAAGCTCGAGGAGATCAACAAGGGATTCGACCTGATGCATGAAGGCAAGTCGATACGCTCGGTCGTCGTATTCTAAATCAAGAACGTCGTACACAAGGAGGATCCTATGGCTGTTAGCATTCACCCCGCGGTTGATAATGGCGTCAAGAAAGGCACCGGCACCTTCGCCGGAGGAACGCTCGTCTGCAAATGCAAGGACAGGCCGGTGAAGGTCGGAATCAAGGGCGACGTTGCTCACAACCACGCCTGCGGCTGCACCAAGTGCTGGAAGCCCGCGGGCGCGGCGTTCTCCGTCGTCGCCGTGGTGCCGCGCCAGAACGTGGCGGTGCTGGAAAACGGCGACAAGCTCAAAATCGTCGATACGTCCGCTGTGATCCAGCGCCACGCCTGCACCGGCTGCGGCGCGCATATGTATGGCCGGATCGAGAACACCGGACATCCATTCTACGGCCTCGACTTCATCCATCCCGAACTGTTCCAGGAAGGCGGTTGGGCGGCGCCGGGATTCGCGGCGTTCGTGTCGTCCGTGATCGAGTCCGGCGTCAAACCGGAACAGATGGACGGCATCCGCGCCCGCCTGAAGGAACTCGGGCTCGAGCCCTACGACTGCCTGTCGCCGCCGCTGATGGACGCGATCGCGACCCATGTGGCGAAGGCCAAGGCGGCGTGAGAAGGCGAGACGGGTTGTGCAGGCCGTGACGGCTGGGTGACACCGGACTGTCACCGGCAACTCGGCCTGCCAATAACGCGCGCGGCGTCGGCGCGGTGACGGTGGCCAAAGCGGATGACCCTTTGGCGCATGCGTCGCGCGCTCGATCGAACGCGGCGCGAGCTTCTCCGCCTGACTAAGCAGTGCCTCGCTTTTCGGCGAGGCACTTTTTTTGTCTTCCCGTATTCGGTCTTGCGAGCGATCGTCCTGCTCGCGCCTTCGATCGGTGCAACGGTCAAACAACTGTCTGTGAAGTCGGACCTGTGGCAACTCTGGTAGAGTGAGGTTTCGTCGCAAGAGTCCGCCTGCACGACAAGGTCAAGGAGACGCGGGAGGGGATAGCGCACACGCAGGACGAACCAGCAGACGACAGGTCATGCAATGAGGTCTGCCGGCGTATCCTTGACACGAATGATCGTGCAGGACGCCGAGGCCGGTTGGTGCAAGCGCATTGGAAACATGTTCCGGCTTGCAGGCAACCAGACATCACCAGCTTAGGAAGAGCGAGAAACGATCATGATCAAACTGAAAATCAACGGCCAGGAACACAGCTGGGACGGCGATCCCGATCTTTCGCTGCTCTGGTTTATCCGCGATGAAGCTGGTCTGACCGGCACCAAGTTCGGCTGCGGCATCGCTCAATGCGGCGCCTGCACCGTGATGGTCGACAAGGAGGCGGTCCGCGCCTGCATCACCTCGGTCTCGGATGTCGTCGGCCGCGAGGTCGTCACCATCGAAGGCCTGCACCCGACCGGCGATCATCCCGTACAGAAGGCCTGGCGCGAGCTCAACGTGCCGCAATGCGGATATTGCCAGGCCGGCCAGATCGTGCAGGCCGCAGCCCTGCTGATCCAGAATCCAAAACCCTCGCACGACCAGATCCGCCAGGCCATGTCCGGCAACATCTGCCGCTGCGGCTGTTACCAGCGCATCGAAAATGCCGTGCATCTCGCTTCGACCGGAGTGTGATCATGAACAACATCACGCACCCGAAAAAACTCCGCGGTTTTGAGAAATCTATTCGCAGGAGCGGCGTCGAGA
>Ga0335077_10013427_pt1 | contig 10243 bp, 7 predicted proteins | sample Lox_Sample_31_FD_207151 | JGI IMG/M metagenome (GOLD analysis project Ga0335077, IMG submission 207151) | Soil microbial communities from Loxahatchee National Wildlife Refuge, Florida, United States - Lox_Sample_3.1 | ecosystem: Environmental > Terrestrial > Soil > Wetlands | place: USA: Florida...
GTCACCTTGAACTGATCAATGGCAAACGCTGGGACCGTCACCGGATGGGCCTCATATTCGTTGTCCCAGCCGAAACCCGAATCCCGCCGCAAACCCAGGGTTGCCGTTCCCGCCGGGATTTCAATCATGGCCGGCGTCACGGCCTCTTTGGCAGCCAGGGCAGGGTCGCTGTGCCGTACTTTCCGTTCGAGCGGCAACTGATGCAGCATGTAGGCCAGCGTTTCCGCATGCATCAAACGGTGCTCAATCGCCACGTTGAGCAAGGTCGCGAGCGGAAACCCATCCCGCGCCTCGGAGTCCGCCTCAAGCATTTTCGAGCCCAGGCTATCGCCCAGGGCAGCGCGAACTCGCGCCGAGTACTCAAGCACAGTCGCCCGCGCCGGCCACTCAGAAGGCTGATCGGTTGGCGACCCGCCGCCCACCGGATCGATGCCAAAAGCAAACAAGCGGTCGAATTCCGGATGAAAGTCCCTCAGGCCGAAGACCTCACGAAGCAGGTTCCAGTCAAACGCCTCCAGATGGCCGACATAGAAAATAATCCGGTGCCGCTCGGGAATCGGACGCTCGTAGAAGGAATCGCTGCGCACTATGCCGAATAGCGCATCGCTTCGTCGGCGAGCATCGGACAACCGCTCGAGCAACTCGTGTTTGACTGCAACCCGGTTCTCTGTGGCAAGCATTGCGGGCCTCCGACGGCTATGACCAAACGTGGAAAGATTAAAGAGAAAGAGAAACGCTTAAGACTGCAGTGAACCTGCTCGCATTGCCAGCCTGAGAAGCACGCCTCAGCCGTCCAGGAGGCTCGAACTTATCACGACCAAGCACCCGGCAGCCACGATTAAAGACCTGGTGCCAACCTCCTCCAGAACTCGAGAGCCACGTACAATACAGCCATGCGCCTGCCCTTATATCAGGTCGATGCATTCACAACCCGCGCCTTAGAGGGCAATCCGGCAGCCGTTTGTCCGCTTGACCGATGGTTAGATGACGAATTGCTGCGCAAGGTAGCAGCCGAAAATAATCTTTCTGAAACAGCCTATTTTGTGGGCAGAGAGGGCCACTATGACCTCCGCTGGTTTACCCCCCGCTGCGAGGTGAAGCTGTGCGGCCACGCCACGATGGCCTCGGCTTTCGTGCTGCTCAGCATCCTCGAGCCCAAGCTCGAAAAGGTGCATTTTCACACCAGGTACAGCGGAACACTGACCGTTGCCAGGGTTGACCGCCTTTTCGCCATGGACTTTCCGGCACTGCTCCCGCGTCCCTGTGCAAATCCGCCCGCAGAGTTGGGCCGCGCCCTGGACGCGGAATCGAATGCCGCCGTGCTGGAAGCAGGCGGCAAGTATATTGTCGTTTACGGAACCGAAGATGCGATCCGCCGCACCCGCCCGGATTTCGCGCTGCTGGAAAGATTACATCCCTTCACCGTGGCTATTACCGCGCCGGGAGCAGACGCAGATTTCGTATCGCGCTACTTTGCCCCAAGTTATGCCGTCCCCGAGGATCCGGCCACGGGTTCTGCGCATTGCGCCCTCACTCCATACTGGGCCGCGCGCCTCGGAAAGGCGGACCTTCATGCGCGTCAACTGTCGGAGCGCGGCGGCGAACTATGGTGCCATATGGCCGGAGAACGGGTTGTACTCAAGGGTGGCGCGGTACTCACTGTCGAGGGATCGCTGATCCTCTAATCACCATCGCCTTCAGCACGGGGTCATCCCTCAATGCTTCAGCCTCGCAAGTACCGTCTCTTCAGTGCGGCTCAGGAACCATCGCACAGCGCAATCGGAAGTCCGTGAATGAATGCCGCTTGAGCCGCGGCGGCTCTCCGCCATCACGCATGCCGGCACTGGCAAGACGGGCTCTACTGGATCAGTCCCTTTTTCTGCAGGAACTCCCGCACCACTTGCTGCACGTCGCGGCGCTGGCCATCTACCGCAAAATTGAGCCGCTGCATCTCTTCATCGGATATCTTGTCTGCAAGTTCCGCCAGCGCACTCGCCACTTCCGGATGTTGCCGCAGAGTTTGCAGACGAATGACCGGCACGGCTTCGTACGGCGGGAAATAATGCCGGTCATCCTCGAGCACAAACAGGTCCAGGGCGGGGATTAGTCCGTCCGTGGCGTTGCCGGCAGCGAGGTCAATCTGGTGGTTCTGCAACGCCCGCGCCAACAACCCCAGGTCCATAATCCTCGGTGGCCCCGCAAAGTGCAGGCCGTACACCGTCGCCAGGCCGCGATAGCCGTCAGGCCGCTCCATGAACTCGTATCCGAACCCCGCCCGCCACTGCGGCGTAAGCGCCGCCGCCTGCGACAGAGTTCGGATATTCAAACGGCGCGCATCTTCTCCGCGGATCTCCATGGCGAATGTGTCGTTGAAACCGAAAGCTGGACCAAGGGTCAATTCCAGGTGATGTTCATATTCACTCTTGACTTGCCCGTAAACCGCGGCACGATCACCGCTGGGCTTCGACTTGAGAATCGCTGTCACCGCCGTCCCGGTGTACTCCGGATAGACATCAATACGCCCGGCCAGTATTGCCTGATGACAAATGTAGGTTCCTGCAAGATAAAAGCGCCGCTCCACTTTCAAATGGGCCCGCGCCTCGATCTCCTGGGCCATAACTTCGCCGAGGATCATCGATTCCGTAAAGTTCTTGGAGCCGATCACGATGCGATTGCTGTGGGAAGGCGAGCAGGACGTGAGCAAGAGAATGGCTATCGTCAGGACAGGCACAATGCTGTTTGGCTGCGGCCCACAGGGAGTTTTGCCGCTGACGCGAACCGGTGCGACTGATACCTTTCTCTGCCGGTGATTCATCATCGCGGCCGCAGGCGCCTTTCCAGCCAACCCACGCCTACGTCCGCTGAAAGCGCCAGTAGCGCCGCCGGAATTGCTCCTGCCAAAATCAGTTGGTTGTTCACCATCGCCAGGCCTCGGAAAATGAATTCGCCCAGGCCACCTGCCCCGATCGCCGCAGCAATGGTGGCGAGTCCAACCGAAATGACTATCGCCACTCGCACACCGGAAAGAATTACGCTGACCGCCAGCGGCAGCTCCACCTGAAACAGCAATTGCGATTCGGTAAGCCCCATTCCCCGCCCCGCTTCCACAACCGCGGGATCGACTCCGCGAATTCCCGTGTAGGTATTACGAATCACCGGCAATAGCGCATACAGAGTCAACGCCAGGATGGCCAATCGGTCAGCACGGGCTCCAAGCCAGGGCACAGGCAGGAGAAAGCCGAAGAGCGCGAGGCTGGGAATTGTCTGGATGATGTTCGCCCCTGCCAGCACCGGCTTGTCCAGCCCGCGACGGTGCGCAATCGCGATGCCCATCGGCACACCCATCACGGTCGCCAGCAGCGTCGATACTCCCACCAGCCAGAGGTGTTCCAGAGTCAGCTCCAGCACCTGGCCGCGATTTTGCAGGATGTATTGAATGAAGTTCACAACGAGCCTCGAATCGCGGACGATTGTGGCCCCTCTCCAAAGGCCCGCACATAGGCCAAAACCCACGGTTCGGTGGATCGGAGAAATTCCTCGGGCGAGAGAACGCTAACCAGCCTTCCCGCTTCCATCAGGGCGATGCGCGTTCCGAGCCGGAGCGCTTCACGCAGGTCGTGCGTGACGAACACTACGGTTTTATGCAGCCGTTGCTGCAAAGATAGAAATTCGCGCTGCAACTCATCGCGCGTGAGCGGATCGAGCGCTCCGAAAGGCTCATCCATAAGCAGAATTGCCGGGTCCGCTGCCAGCGCTCGCGCGACGCCGACCCGCTGCCGCTGTCCTCCCGACAGTTCGTGCGGGTAACGGGACGTGATTTTCGCTTCGAGTCCTACGGCCCGCAGCAGCTCCGCAACCCGGGCTCGAATTTTCGCTTCTGGCCAACCCTCAATCCGCGGCACCAACCCGATGTTCCGCTCCACTGAGAAGTGCGGGAACAGACCCACTTCCTGAATGACATACCCGATGCCCCGCCGCAACCGCACAACATCCTGTCCGTTCGCTACTCCGTTAACCCGCACTTCTCCGGCGCTGGGCGTCAACAGGCGATTCACCAGCTTCAATGCCGTAGTCTTTCCCGAGCCGCTCCGCCCCAGCAGCACCAGTGTCTCTCCCCTGCGCACCCGCAGATTCAGCCCGGAAATGACCGGCACGCCGCGCACCGAGTACGCGACGTCACGAAATTGAATGGCCGGCACTTCATCGAGCATGGGCTGAGTCTGCACCGTAAATGGAACCGAATCGCGTCGCCGGGGACAGTCCTGGCTTCCAGAGCGCATGGGCTCGGAAGCGCCGAGACGCCAAGGCTAACAATCTACTCCTCTTCTGGAGACACGGGAAAGCCGGCCTCCTCAACCGGGAATGGTCGTTTGCAGATTATCCTTCCGACAAAAAATTTCAATTTGACTTCCCGGGTTCCTGCCTGCAGAACCCCCAGCGAACGTCTGGATTCACCTTGCCGCTCAGGCAAGTCTCTCTACAGTGCTGTAGAGATTGCCTTCCAAAGTGGAAGCGATCATTCAACCAAACAAATTCGACATCGTGAGAAGCCCTGATCGGAAGAGGCGTTGAAGGAAAGTGGCTAGGGGTTTTGACACCGGATGGAAGACGCGCCGGGAGCGCCAGCAATCTTACGCCCGCTTTTCGCGCAGTGCAGAAACTCTTGGCGAGGCTGGTCCTACCGAGTTGCGGATTCGAAGTTCGGTCTCCAAAACTACTTTCTTCGGGCGCTTTTTCAATCCGTCAATGCGCTCCAGCAGCAGGCGGGCGGCCGTCGCGCCCAGTTGATAACCAGGCTGGTGGACCGAAGTCAATGCGGGCGCGGTGAACTCGCTGAAGTCGAGATCGTCAAAGCCCACGATCGACAGATCTTCGGGACACCGGAGGTTGGCTTCACGGGCCGCCAACAGCACGCCGAGCGCCATCATATCATTGCATGCGAGAATTGCGGTCGGCCGTGGCAACATGCCGAAAAGGCGCAGGGCCGCCTCATAGCCGCTGTTGCGGTCGAATCGCGCCTCTTGAATATATTCAGGTTCGATCGAAACCTTCGCCTCGGCCAACGCGCGCTTGAAGCCCTTTAGCCGCTGCGCCGCGTTGGTCAAGTGGAGGGGCCCCGTAATCACGGCCAGGCGGCGATGCCCCATCTCCAGAAGGTACTCAGTCGCGCGGTATGCTCCGGCTTCATTCGCCACAAGAACAACGTCGCTAGTCCATCCGTCGGGCCGGCGATCGATGCAAACCACTGGTGGCCCTGACGCAGCCATTGATTTCAACTGCAGTCCGATTTCGCTCTCCGCAGCAGGTATCACCAGCAGCCCGGCAGGCCGGTAGGACCGCAGCTCGTTAAGATAGGATATTTCCTTGCCCGGATTGTTGTCTGTGTTGCACAGCACCACCCGGTATGACCGCTTGTAGGCGACGTCCTCCACCCCCCGCACCACTGCCGGAAAAAATGGATTGGTAATATCGGGAATGATCATCCCCAGCATGCTGGTCTGGTTGCGGCGCAGGCCGCGCGCCAGTTGACTGGGCTGGTAGCCCAGGCTGCGAATGGCCTCCAGCACGCGCTGGCGCAGCTTCTCCCGCACCTTGGCGCTGTTGTTGATCACGTGCGACACGGTGCCGATGGAAACGTCGGCGCGCTCCGCGATCTGGCGCATTGTGACAGGAGCACTCATCGGCTCGGCAAGCAGTGAACAGGGTACCAGTTTTTGGGGGGAATTCCAGCCAGTACGCTGGTCTGCAGCTTACTCATGCCAGCAGCCCGGAGTCGGGCGGGCGGCTGCGCCTCCACTATCAATTCACAACCATCCATCTACTTTGAGAAGATCAGCCCATGGGGCACTGCGGAGCGGAAAACGTAGGCATAAAGCAAAACGATGATGCCTACGATGGCGCCCAGCGCAACCGAGTGCCACGCAACATAGCGGAAGATCACGCCTTCGTTTCCTACCTGCTCTGTCGCGGCCGTGGCGATGGTGATGGATTGCGCATCCACCATCTTGCCCATGACCCCGCCCGCGCTGTTGGCGGCGCACATCAGTATCGGATCGATGCCCAGTTGCTGAGAAGTAATGCGCTGCAGGCTGCCGAAGAGCGTATTCGACGAGGTGTCGCTGCCGGTGAGCGCCACGCCCAACCAGCCCAGGAACGTGCCAAAGAAGGGATACAGCCATCCCGTGCGGGTAAAGGCGAGGCCCAGTACCGCATCCAGTCCCGAGTACCGCGTCACATAACCCAGCCCAAGCATGAACGAAATTGCCACCATTGCCAGGCGTAAGCGCACCACAGTCCGCCAGAAGACTTTCATTAGTCGGATGGGGCTCAAACCCAGGAGCAAGCCCGCCACCATCGCCGCCAGAAAGCACGCGGTTCCGGTTGCGGAGAGCCAGTTGAAGTCGAAGCGGGCAGCCTCCGGCGTGGGTTTGGCCGTGACCGGTGCAGCACGGTAGATCGCATTGTGCAGATAAGGCACGTCCCATCCGGGCGGCCCGGGCCTGATCTTGCCATCCGGAAGGACGACCTTGAATGCCGGCGTGCTGACCTGGTTGATGGCCAGCTTGATGGTGGGCAACCCCCAAATGAGGACAAACAGCGAAAGCACGGCAAACGGCATCCATGCTTTAAGAATCTGTCCTGCGGAGTAGGAGTGCGCCCTGAAATAGCCATCAAACTTATCGGTTGGCCATTCGCCTCCGAACTGGTCATCGATCTCCGCAACCGGCGGAGGGAGCTGAGCCGGACTTTCGTCATAGTCAAACCGCCAGATTTTCTTCGGCTTCCAGAAACGAAGAAACACAACCGTCAGGGCGATCGACACAGCGGCCCCCATGATGTCCACCAGGTTCCCATCTATGTAATTCGACCAGACAAACTGGGTTACGGAAAACGAAATACCAACCACCAGGATCGCGGGCAATACTTCAAAAGTTTCCTGCCAGCTGGCCATGGTCTTGACCAGCCAGAACGGCACGATCGCAGCCGTGAAGGGAAGAATGCGGCCGATCATCGCGTTCAGGTCTGACTCCGGCAGTGTGGTCACCGCCGCGAGGGTGTGAACCGGCGTTCCGATTGCGCCCCAGGCAACCGGTGCAGTATTGGCGATCAGGTTGAGTGCCGCGGCATGAAACGGCCGGAATCCAAGGCCGATCATGAATGCCCCGGCAATGGCCACAGGCGCGCCGAAACCCGCCGCCCCTTCGACAAAGGCGCCGAAGCAGAAGGCAACCAGAAGCACTTGCAGCCGGCGGTCGGAAGTGATCCCGGCGATCGACTCCTTCATGATTTCAAACTGCCCGGTTTCCACCGAGATGTCGTAGAGGAAGACCGCGGCCAGAACGATCCATGCGATCTTCAGTAGTCCGAAGGCCACGCCATAGCAGAAGCTCACCGCCGCCAGCCTCACCGGCATCGTGAAAAACAACGTAGCGACCGCCATCGCAGTCAGCGCGCCTCCCATGGCGCACCAGTGCGGCTTAACCCGCAGACCCGCGAGCAGAACGAAAAGAACGATGATGGGCAAAGCGGCAAACAGGGTTGAAAGCCACCAGTGGCCGAACGGGTCGTAAACTTGAGTCCACTGCATGACGTTTTTCGATACCTGCTGCGGGAAGATTTAAGCGGAAACCAGGTTCCTCGCGGCCGAATGCGACGCCGCTTACCAATTCTTGGGAATATTGAGGTACGAACGGTCCAAAGCCGCCACCGAGGGACACCCCAGAAGCCTGAGGGTGCGCTCCAGATCAGCTCGCAGGATCTCAATGGCCCGATCCACCCCAGCTTCGCCGGCGGCTGCCAAGCCGTAAGCATACGCCCGTCCGCACAAGACGGCACGCGCCCCGAGGCAAATGGCCTTCACTATGTCAGCGCCCCGCCGAACTCCTCCGTCCATGAGTACCTCAATCTGCCCGCCCACCGCTTCCACTACTTCGGGCAATGCCCGCAATGAGGGTGCCACACAATCCAACTGCCGGCCGCCGTGGTTGGACACGGAAATCGCCGCCGCTCCTGCATCGGCTGAGCGCCGGGCGTCATCCCCAGTGAGCACGCCTTTCACCACCAGCGGCCCCTGCCACAGTTCACGGATCCACTTCAGGTCGGCCCATGTCACCGTTGATTTGGCCAGCGCGGCAGCAACATCGATCAGTGGCATTGGCCCCTGACCGGGGATCACGACGTTGGGCAGCGGCGGCGTGCCGCCATCGCGCAGAAAATCCATGAGCCAGCCCGGCCGTGCAAGAATCTGCCCAAGATAGGGGATCTTTTCGAACATCCCGCCGCTGATCAATTCCCTCATCCCGTTGCGATAGTCTCGCTCGCGTATCCCCGAGACCGGCGTATCAATCGTCACCACCAGCGCGGAAAACCCCGCTTTTCGCGCTCTTTCGATCGCGCCCTCCGCCGCTTCCCGGCCTCCCATGAGATAGAGCTGGTAAAAGACCGGGCCCGTCGATGCCGCGCGAACGTCTTCCAGCTTGTGCCCGGAAATTGTCGAGAGGATGTAGGCCGTGCCCGCACGTCCCGCGGCCCGCGCCGCCACCACTTCTCCACCCGGATGCATCAGGCGGCTGTATCCCACAGGCGCCAGCAGGAACGGCAGGGCAAGATCAAATCCCAGCACGCGGGTGTGCATGTCACACGTGAGAAAGGCCACAGCGTGGCGTGGCCGAAATGTGACGTCTTCATAAACGCGGCAATTTTCGCGAAGGGTCACCTCGCCCTCGGCGCCTCCATCCAGGTAGTCGAACACTGGCTTTGGCACCCGATGAAACGCCTTGGTGCGGAGATCGTCGATGCAGACAACGTGTGGTGATGCGACGCGGCGGGAGGCTCTGCTCATTTGCACTTTCATTCCCGGGAATTCGAACCAAGATGGTACCAAATGTGGCGATGGACCGCAGCGAGGGAAGCACTTGCACGCCGCGCCAGCCGGTGCGATATCAGCAGTCTAAGAAATGCCAGGCGCGGCCAGCGGAACCCCAAGCGTAGGAGGAGACAACGGTGTCCACAAGTGCGGCTGGCGTGCGAACTCGCGAGGCGTACACCGCACGTACTTCTTAAACACCGACGCGAAGTACGCCGGATTGCAGAATCCGCATCGTTCCGCCACTTCCGCCACGTTGAGCCGCGGATCGAGAAGAGTCCGCTTGGCCAACTCCACTCGCTGCCGGATGAGGAAGACCTCCAGCGTCATTCCGGTGGTGCGACGGAAAACCCGGCTCAGGTGCCCGGGTGAAAGATGCAGCGCCGAAGCGATCTCTTGGATGGTAACGACCGCTGCTCCTCGCTCCTCCACCAACTGCGAAACCGCGTGCACGATTTTGTGTTCGCGCTGGCTGAACGTCGTAGCCACCTGCCGCGACAGCGCCTCCGCAAAACGGCGGAACGCCTCGCATGCACTGAACGGGCTGGGTGCGTGCAACACTCCGTTCATGGCCTGCTCTTTGACCCTATCCACCTGCGGTTTGTCCGCGCCTACGCTGATGATCTCCAGGGCGAGATGCTCGATCCCCCAGGTCAGAAAGGCGCAGGCTTGTTGCAGCCGCGCCGCGGAATGATCACCCGGCATGGCATGGACCAGGAACTCGCGGATCGCGGAGGGCACGTCACTACCTTGGCGCACCGCCTGCACCAGTCGCTCCAGCGCACCCACCGGGCGGTTGCCCCGAGGTGCGGGATCGTTGAAGAACGAAACCGCCCCCAGCCCCGAATCCATCGCAGCGCAGGCTTCCTGGTATGCCTGCACCAACTCGCGGGGCGAACGATGAGCCGCGCTGATGCCGATCCGCGCGGTCGGTCCGCAGTGCGAGCGCACGGCATCCAGAATCGCCTCTGCCATCTGCTGCAGCGACATGCGCTCATGCCCGTTGTTGCGGCCTTCGCGGCTGGTAAAGATGCACAACTCTCCCGGCCTTACGACCAGCGCCAGAGTATCGGGACGCGTCTGGCAGAAATCCTCCACTATGTGGGAGAGGCGATTGAGGGTAAGCTGGTTCGCGATCTGCTCCCGCGAACTGTGGCCCAGTCCCAGGTCTCTAATCTGCAGGACCATCACCCGGTCCGGAAGCCGTTGCAGGCCCGCCCGCCGCGCCAGGGCATTCAGCTCCTGCTGGCGTCCCAGCTCGCCCGACAGCAGGACCGCCGCCAGTTCCTTTCGATCCATCGCAACTTCCCGGTCATGGGCCCTCTGGAACTCCGCCATGATCTGCAGCCTTTTCCAGGAATTAGCGATATAGCGGGC
>Ga0335077_10013428_pt1 | contig 10242 bp, 5 predicted proteins | sample Lox_Sample_31_FD_207151 | JGI IMG/M metagenome (GOLD analysis project Ga0335077, IMG submission 207151) | Soil microbial communities from Loxahatchee National Wildlife Refuge, Florida, United States - Lox_Sample_3.1 | ecosystem: Environmental > Terrestrial > Soil > Wetlands | place: USA: Florida...
GCTCGGCGGCCTGCCTTCGCACCTCCTGCAGCGCCGCCGTCATCTCGCTCACGGTGGAGCTCGTGGCGTGGACGTAGTCGCCCAGGCCGTCGATCCCGCGCGCCACCATGGCCACCGACCCCTGCATGGCCTCGACGGCGGCCTGGACCGCCACCGCCCGCTCGTGCTCCTCGCGCGCCCCGCCCTTCACCCGGGTGCCGATCTCGCCCACCGCCAGCGCGCCCTCCTCGACGCCCTCGTGGGCCGCCTTCACGTCGGCCACCAGGGCAGCGAGCCGCTGCGCCATGGCGCGGAAGTCGGCGGCCAGCCGGCCGAGCTCGTCCCCCGTGGCCGAGGGCGGCCGCACGGTGAGGTCGCCGGAGGCCATGCGGCCCACCGCCCCGGCGAGGAGGCCCACCGGCAGGGCGAGGGAGCGGGCGACCAGGAACACCAGCAGGGCGGCGGCCAGGACCCCGATGAGCGCGCTCGAGCCGGTGTGCGCCCAGAAGTCCTCGCGGCGCTCCCTGAGCGGCGCCTCGGAGAGGTAGCTCGAGAGCGTGTAGGGGCCGGCCGGGCTCACGAGCCGCCAGCCCCCGGGGCAGGGCTCGACCCGGGCGGCCGAGGGCGCGCCGAGATCCACCTCGGCGCGAGCGCTCTGGGCGAGCAGGGTCCCCTCCTTGGAGAGGACGGCGGTGGGGGCGCCGGTGGCCGCCTCCACCGCCCGGGCCAGGGCCGAGGGCCCGCCCCGCGCGCCGAGCTCGGCCCCGCGCTCCTGCGCCTCGAGGGCGGCCTCGACGAACTGCCGGTCCATGTCGGCCCGGTAGCGGGCGTAGCCAGCCGAGACGAGGAACAGGACCGGGATGGCGACGAGCCCGCAGCCGAAGAAGAGGAGCTTGCCGGCCACCGTCTCCTTCACCTGCGCCTCCACCGGGCCGAGCTCGACCAGGATGGGCGCGACGCTGATGGTGACCGCGCAGTAGCCGAGGAGGACCGCGAGCAGGCCGGTGGCGGCCCCTACCCCCGCCCCGGCCCAGAGGAGATCTCCCGGGATGCCGGCGTGGGCACCCAGGAACGCCATGGCGAGGATGGCGAGAGCGGCGAGCGCGAGGAGCACCGCCACCACGCGGCGCGGGAGCAAGAGGGCGGCGCGGGCGGCGCGCCCCCGCTCCCGCTCGTCGGCCCGGGCGCCCTGGGCGAGCGCGGCGCGGACCGGCCCGCACAGAGCGTAGACGGCGAGGACGGCGACGAGGACCGCCCCTGCGCCGAGCACGACGAGCGCCCTCAGGGCGGATCTCTGCGCCTCGGCCGGGAGCGGGAAGAAGCTCCCTGCGAGGTAGAGGCCGGAGAGGAGGGGAACGAGGAGGACCGCCAAGAGCCGGAGGCCTAGCCGCCTTGCGAAAGCCATGCGGCGCAGAGTCTATCCTGTGAGCCTCCCGGGGGGTGGCCGGCCTGCCGTGACCCTACATGGCAGGTCGTGCATGGCCACCGAATTCCTCCCGAAAAGCAATCACCTGGGAGCGCGACGGGACCGCTCTCGCGGGCCGTTCCGCAGGGGTCGTCGAAGTTCGAAAAGCCTCGATCAATCCAGGACTTGGTTGAACTCGCCCATGGGGTATGCTATCGCCCGTCTATGCGCATCAAGCGGCTCGATATCGTGGGGTTCAAGTCGTTCATGGACCACACCGTCGTCTCCTTCGCCGGGGGGGTGACCGGAGTGGTCGGGCCGAACGGGTGCGGCAAGTCGAACGTGGCCGACGCCATCCGCTGGGTGCTCGGCGAGCAATCGGCGCGCCAGCTGCGCGGCCGCTCGATGGAGGACGTCATCTTCAACGGCTCGGAGACGAAGGCCCCGCTCTCCATGGCCGAGGTCGCGATCACCTTCGAGAACGACCGGCCGAGCGAGCTGCCCGCCACCTACCAGGGCTTCTCGGAGTTGACGGTCGGCCGGCGCCTCTTTCGCTCCGGCGAGTCGGAATACCTCGTGAACAAGGTCCCGGCCCGCCTCCTCGACGTGAACGACCTGTTCATGGGCTCGGGCGTCGGGCGCACCGCCTATTCCATCATCGAGCAGGGCCGCATCGGCCAGATCGTCTCCGCCCGGCCGGAGGACCGCCGCGCCATCATCGAGGAGGCGGCCGGCATCACCAAGTACAAGAAGCGCCGCGAGGCGGCCGAGCGCAAGATGGAGGCCACCGGACAGAACCTGCTGCGGGTGGCGGACCTCGTGCAGGAGCTCTCGAAGCAGCTCGAGAGCCTGAACCGCCAGGCGCGCAAGGCCGAGAAGTACCGCGCCCTCAAGGCCGAGATCCGCGAGCTCGAGCTCGCCGCGGCCGCGAGCCGCTTCCTCGAGCTCTCGGCGGTGCGCCGAGCCGCCGAGGAGGAGCGCCTTTCCCTGGAGGTCGAGAGCCAGGCCATCGCCGCCGAGCTCGCCGAGGTCGACCGCGCCATCGACGCCGAGCGCGCCCGGCTCCTCGAGGTCGATCGCCGGGTGGCCGAGCTCTCCGAGCGCGAGCACGCCCTCGCGAGCGAGCTCAAGGTGTCGGAGGTCTCGGTGGAGGCCGCCACCGCCGAGCTGGCCGGGATCGGCGAGCGCACCCGCGCTCAGGCCGCCGAGGTGGAGGGCCTGAAGGGGCAGGCCGAGGCCCTGGCCGCCGAGCGGGAGACCCTCGAGAAGCGGCGGGCCGAGCTGGGCGCGCTCTCCGGCGAGGACGAGGTCCGGCTCCTGGAGGCCGAGGAGCATGTCCGCGAGCTCACCCGCGAGGGCGGGGCGCTCCTCGCCGAGGCCGAGGCCGCCCGCGCCGAGGCGAGCGCCGCGCTCGGGCGGGCCTCCGGCCACCGCAGCCAGCTCGAGCAGCTCGCCCGCCGGCGCGCCGACCAGAGCGCGCGCCTCGCCGCCAACCGGGCCGAGGCCGAGGAGATCGCGCGCCGGGCCGCCCAGCTCGACGGCTCGCGCTCGAGCTACCTGGGGGAGCTCGGCAAGACGAGGCAGCTCAGGCTGCGGCTGGAGGCCGAGCGGGGCGCGCAGGAGGAGCTCCTCGAGCGGACCCGCTCCGAGTTCATCGAGAACGAGGCGCGGCTCATCACCCTGCGCGAGGAGCTCGGCGACAAGCGGGCCCGCCTCACCTCGCTCGTCGAGGTGCTGCGCAACTACGAGGGGTACGGGCGCGGGGTGCGCAGCCTCATGACCCGGGCCGGCCAGGGCGAGGACCCGGCCGACCGGGGCGTCTTCGGGCTGGTGGCCGACGTGGTCTCGGTCCCGCCCGAGTACGAGAACGCGGTGGAGGCCGTGCTGGGGGAGCGCCTCCAGTACGTCATCGTCGAGAGCCACGCCCAGGGGATGGAGGCCATCGACTTCCTGAAGAGCGCCGCCGAGGGGCGCGCCTCGCTCATCCCGCTCGCGCGCCTGCGCGGGGCGGAGCAGGCCGAGGCGGCCGAGCCGGCCCGCGGCCACCCGGGCTTCGTGGCCTCCTGCCTGGAGGTGGTCCGCCTCGATCCGGCCTACGAGAAGCTGGCGAGCTTCCTCCTCAGGGACGCCGTCATCGTGCGCGACCTCCCCGCCGCCCTGGAGATGTGGCAGGCGGCGGCCCACCCCACGACCCTCGTCACCCTCGACGGCGAGGTGCTCGACCCCTACGGGGTGGTCACCGGCGGACCCCTCGAGGGCGAGGGGCACGGCGCCCTGCAGCGGCGTCGCGAGGTGCAGGAGCTCGAGGAGACGGTGCGCCAGTTCGAGGCCGAGTTCGCCTTGGCCCAGGAGCGCCACCGCACGCTCCAGGTCCGGGTGCTGCAGCTCGAGGCGGCCTTGAAGAGCCTCGACAAGGACGGGCGCGAGAAGGAGCTCAAGGCCCTCGAGCAGGAGAAGGACCTCGCCCGGCTGGCCGAGGAGCTCGAGCGGCACGCCGCGCGGGTCGGCCAGCTCGAGGCCGAGCGCGGCGCGCTCGAGGAGGGGCTCTCGGCGGTCGCCCGCGAGGACGAGGAGCACCGGCTGCTCGCAGCCACCGCCGAGGCGGAGCAGTCGCGGGCCGAGGAGCGGGCCCGCGAGGCGGTGAGCGCCGCCGAGGCGGCCAAGGGACAGGCCGACCTCCTCACCGCCCAGGTGACGAACCTCAAGGTCAAGGTGGCCGCCGACAGCGAGCGCAAGGAGTCGCTCGGCGGGGCCCTGCGCCGCATCGAGGAGCTGCGCCGCGAGGTCGAGGAGCGCCGCTCCCGGCTCTTCGCCACCCTCTCCGAGGCCAACGCCCGGGCGGCCGAGCTGCGCGGGCGCCTCGACGGGACCGCCGAGGACGTCGCCCGGCTGCGCCAGGATCACGAGCAGGCGAAGGCCGAGCTCGCGCGCGAGCGGCAGGCCGAGGCGGCGCTCTCGGAGGCCCTGCGGGTGCGGGACGGCACCCTGCGCGAGCTGCGCCGGCGCGCCGACGAGAAGAGCCAGCGCGGCGCGGCGGCCGCCCTCACCGCCCGCGAGCAGGCCCTCGCCCTCTCCCACCTCGACGAGTCGGTCCGCGAGCGCTGCCAGGCCGAGCTCCGCTGGGAGGTGCAGCGCTTCCACATGCAGCGCCCGCCGGGGGAGGAGGAGCGCGAGCGCCTCGAGATCCTCAAGGCCCAGGCCGAGCGGATGGGGCCGCTCAACCTCACCGCCATCGAGGAGTACGACGAGCTCGCCCGGCGCCACGAGTTCCTGCAGGGGCAGAAGGCCGACCTGGAGGCCTCCCTGGCCGACCTGAAGAGCGCCATCGTCAAGATCAACCGCGCCTCGCGCGAGCGCTTCCGAGAGACCTTCGACCTCGTGAACGAGAAGTTCCAGCAGGTCTTCCCCCGCCTCTTCAACGGCGGGCGCGCGGGCCTGGCCCTCACCCAGGACCCGGAGGGCGGCGAGATCGAGGGCGGGGTCGAGATCTTCGCCCAGCCGCCCGGCAAGAAGCTCCAGAACGTGAACCTGCTCTCCGGCGGCGAGAAGGCCCTCACCGCGGTCTCCCTCATCTTCGCCATCTTCCTCATCAAGCCCACCCCCTTCTGCCTGCTCGACGAGGTCGACGCCCCGCTCGACGAGGCCAACGTCGGCCGCTACAACGAGCTCGTGAAGGAGATGAGCAAGGCCTCCCAGTTCATCCTCATCACCCACAACAAGCGCACCATGGAGGCGGTCGACACCCTGTACGGCGTCACCATGGAAGAGCCGGGCGTCTCGAAGCTCGTCTCGGTGAGGCTGGCCGAGCGGGCGCGGCCGGCGGCTTAGGGGCGGGCGGCCTTTTCTCGCGGCGGCGGCCAGCGCAGGTCGGGGCGGCCACGACCGCTCATTGACACCCCGCGCGGTGCGCCCCTATATGCTGACAGCCCTTTCCCCGGATCATCCGTGAAGCCCACCCTCGCCTTTCTGCCGCCGCAGCTCGCCTTCGCCGCGAACGACGCCGTCGGCCTGGCCCTCGTGGCGCTCCTCGTCCTGCTCCTCGTGGCGGCGGCGATGGCCCTCCTGCGGCGCCGGCGCCGCCCACCCGTGCTGCCGGAGGCGCCGCCGCCCCGACCCCCGGAGAGGGAGCGCGTCCGGGAGCCCCTCCCGCCGCCTTCCCCGCCCCCCTCCCCGGCGCTCTCCAAGGAGGTGCTCGAGGAGCAGCGCCGGGAGGAGTACCGGAAGAAGAAGGAGGAGGAGCGGGCGGCGAGGGAGCGTCGCCGCCTGGAGCGGGAGGAGGCGGAGGCGCGCGCCCGCGAGGAGGCCGCGCGCCTCGAGCGCGAGGCCGAGGAGGCCCGGCAGCGGGCCCTGGAGGAGGAGCGGCGGCGGGTCGAGGCCGAGGCCGGGCGCACGCTCGCCGCCGGGCTCGAGAAGACGCGCGGCGGCTTCATGGCGCGCCTCAACGCGCTCTTCACCGGCGGCAAGGCTGTCGACGACAAGGTGCTGGCCGACTTGGAGGAGGTGCTGTTCACCGCCGACATCGGGGTGCAGACCGCCACCCATCTCCTCGAGGGCGCTCGCGCCCGGGCCAAGAAGAACGAGCTCTCCGACCCCGAGAAGCTGCGCTCGGTCCTGCGCGAGGACGTGGAGCGCATCCTCGCCCTCGACGGGCAGGCGGGCGGGGGCCTCGCCATCGGGCCCGAGCGGCCCTTCGTGGTCATGGTGGTGGGCGTGAACGGCAGCGGCAAGACCACCACCATCGGCAAGCTCGCCGCCCAGGTGAAGCGGGCCGGCCACAGCGTGCTCCTCGGCGCGGGCGACACCTTCCGGGCCGCCGCCGGGGAGCAGCTCGAGGTGTGGGCCGGCCGGGCGGGCGCCCCCATCGTGCGCGGCCGGGAGGGCTCGGACCCCGCCAGCGTCTGCTTCGAGGCGGTGAAGCAGGGGGTCGAGGGCGTGGCCGAGGTGGTCCTGTGCGACACCGCCGGCCGCCTGCACACCAAGGCGCCCCTCATGGAGGAGCTGAAGAAGGTGAAGCGGGTCATCGCCAAGGCCTGCCCCGGCGCGCCGCACGAGGTGCTGCTCGTCCTCGACGCCACGAACGGGCAGAACGCCATTGCCCAGGCGCGCCAGTTCCACGAGGCCTTGGGGGTGACCGGCATCGTGCTCGCCAAGCTCGACGGCACCGCCAAGGGCGGGGTGGTCATCGGCATCTGCGACGAGCTCAAGCTGCCGGTGCGCTACGTGGGGGTGGGCGAGAAGGTGGCCGATCTGCGCCCCTTCGCGCCCCACGAGTTCGTGGAGGCCCTCTTCGGCGCGCCATAGCGGGGGCCCGCGCCCGCGGGTGCTCCCCCCGCTCCCCCTCAGGCTTGCATCGCGGGCGGCCTCGGTCTATGGGGTGGCCACCTTGCGGCCGACCGTCCTCTTCTTCGACGTCGACGGCACGCTCGTCGACGCGGCCGGCGCCGGCCGCCGCGCCATGGAGGGGGCGCTCGAGGCCCACCTCGGGCCCCGGGTGAGGCGGGAGGAGCGCTGGCTCGCCGGCCTGAGGCTCGACGGGATGAGCGACCGGCTCATCATCCGCGAGGCGCTCCTCGCGGTGGGCCTCCCCTTCGACGGGGCCCTCTCCGTCCGCATCCTCGAGACCTACGCCGAGATCCTGAGGGACGAGATCGCCGGACCGCGCTACGCGGTCCTCCCCGGCGTGGAGGCGCTCCTCGGGGCGCTCTCGGCCAGGGGGGCCCTCTTCGGCCTGTGCACCGGCAACGTCGAGCCCGGAGCGCGCCTCAAGCTCGGCCGCGGCGGCCTCGAGCGCTTCTTCGAGTACGGCGCGCGGTCCATCTCCGGGTTCGGCTCCGACGGCGAGGCGCGCGAGCTCATCGTGGCGGCCGCCCTCGGGCGAGCGAGCGCTCGCCTGGGGCGATCCCTCGCCCCCCAGGAAGCCCTGGTCATCGGCGACACTCCGCGCGACATCAGCGCCGCGAGGGCGGTGGGGTGCCGGGTGCTGGCGGTGGCGACCGGCCGCTTCAGCGTCGAGGCCCTGCGGGCCGAGGAACCCGACTACGCGGTGAAGGACCTCTCGCAGGAGGGGGCGATGGCGCTCCTGCTCGACGAGGGGCCGCTCTCTTCCGGCCCGGGACCGGCGGCATGAGGCGCGCGAGGCGCGAGGAACCGCTCACGCTCACCCTCTCGGGCCCTCGCCTGGCGGCGAGGCGCGCCTCGCCGGCCGACGCCCGGGAGCTGCAGGCCTGCCTGGAGAGCGCACCCCGCTACTACACCCTCACCGAGGGAAAGCCGCCCCGGCCCGAGACCGCCGCCGAGATGCTGGCGGACGCCGAGTTCGACGACCGCCGCCACCTCTTCCTGCTCGCGCCTCGCCCGGACCGCCCCGCGGTGGGGCTCCTCGACCTCTACCTCGACTACCCCGAGCCGCGGACCGCACAGATCGGCCTCTTGCTCTTCCGCGAGGCTTGCCAGGGCCAGGGGTACGGCCGGGAAACCACCGCCGTCCTTGAGGCGGAGCTCTTGCAGATGGGCTACAGCGCGCTGCGCATCGCCGTCCTCGACGGGAACCCCGAGGCGAGCCTGTTCTGGGAGCGGCTCGGCTTCTCGGCCATCGGCCGGCTCGACCGGGCCGCCACCGTGTACGAGAAGGTCCTCGGCTGACGAGCCGGGTACCGGAACTCGAAGCATCAGGCGGGCGGGCGCTTCATCGCCCGCTTCAAGCGGCCACCCCTCGCCGTCGCAGAGAACCACGAGGGCCTGCGGGGCGGCGCCTTAAAGGCAGGAGTTGCAGGGCCCTTGAGGCGTGTGCAGAGGGTCGCCGACACCGTCGGGCCCCCCTCGAAGAGCAGGGTAGTAATGGGAACCCGTTCACTTTGGCCTCGCGCGGGTCACCTTCTTGGGGTACCTCTCAGCACCGCCATGTCGCTCGTGGGCGAAGGTGCCGCTCTGGCGACCTCGGTCTTCTGGGCCGGTAGCGCGGCCTTCTTCACCCTCGCCGGGCGCAGGATTGGTTCTCAGCCCGTGAATATAGGGCGGCTGCTGATAGCGCTGGGCGTCCTCTCGCTGGTTCACCTGTTCCTCTTCGGGACGCCGTTCCCATTTGGCGCCGGCGCAGCACGGTTGGGCTGGCTTGCCGCTTCTGGGCTCATCGGTTACGCGGTCGGGGACGCCGTGCTCTTCGAGTCCCTCGTGCTCATCGGCCCACAGCTGGCCATGCTGGTCATGACCACCTCGCCTCTCTTCAGCGCGATCTTGGGCTGGGCCCTCCTCGGCCAGGGTCTCTCCCTCCCGAAACTCCTCGCCATGATGGTCACCATCGGCGGCATCGCCCTGGTGGTAGGCCCCGGTCGCAACGGAGAGTCCCATCCCCACCTGCGTCGAGGTGTGATCCTCGGGCTCGGTGGGGCGCTCGGGCAGGCGGTCGGTCTCCTCTTCTCGCGCTACGGCCTGGAAGGCGGCTTCCATCCCGTCTCCGCCAACCTCATCCGCATCGTCGCCGGCTCCGTGGTGCTGCTCGTCTGGTCTGGCGTCCGCAACGAACTGCCCGGACACCTGGCCAGCTTCAGCGACGACTGGTCGGCCTTGGGACTGACCGCCATCGGTGCAGTGGTGGGCCCGGTTCTGGGAGTCGTGGCCTCGCTCGTGGCCATCGCCCATGCCAGCCTCGGCGTGGCGGCGACGCTCATGAGCCTTGCCCCCGTGCTGCTTCTGCCAGCGGCCCATGTTCTCTTTCGGGAGAAGGTGGGCTCGCGCGCCGTCCTCGGTACCGTGGTGGCGCTGGCCGGAGCCGCCGGTTTGTTCTGGCTGTGACCGTCCTACTCGCTCGTGCGAGGCGCTCGTCCGTCCATGCCTTGCGTCGACCGTGGACACACTACCCGGCCACGCCTCCGGCGGGCACCCGCCTCCGCAAGCCAGCTCCTGGAACTCGTCGGTAGCGCGCCAGGTCACCGGGCGCGGCGACCGGCCGCCACTTCTCGTCGGCCGGAACGGGGGCGGCGCCGACCACGCTCGCCCTTCGCACCGCAGCGGGCGACTCCTCCACGGGCTGTCCCTCACCCTAACTCGGCGATGGTAGACGAAGGAGGATGCTGCCACCCGCCGAGGATCGTCCCCGGCGCGCTCGAGGACCGCAAGCGCTCTGCCTAGAGTCGAGCCTCGAAAGACACGCAGCCGGGGTCAGCCCCCCTCGAGTTCGGCGGCGCCGGGGTGCTTCCCTGCTTCCACGAAATCCTGGCGGCGTCGCGCGAACTCCTGCGCAGGTCAAGGCGTCCGCGCGGCTCTTTCGGCCCACGAGCCGTGCCAGACGGGCGGATCGAGCGTGAGCACGTCAGGGATGCCCGGAACGGCGACCCGGGCGAGCGCGAGCGAGATGCCGGCGAGCCCCGTCATCAGCCCAGGGGACTCGAGGCCGGCTGGATTCGAGCAACGCCAACCGCTGGCGGCAGCCTCGTCGAGCGCTGATTCGATGAAGCTCGCGGCCGTCCTTGCGAGCGTTTCATCGGCGAGCACCTCTCCCGCACGCGCGAGAAGGGTCGCATTGCCGAGTCGCCCGTGGCAGAGGCCGTGGCTCGCCTCCCGCCCGGCCAAAGCGGTGGCCGCGACCGCCAGCCCGATCTCGTGATCGATCTCCGGATCCGAGAGTAGATCACGGCAGGCGAGGCGGGCCAACCCGATACCGGGTGCGCCGTGGCACCAGGTCGTTTGCGCGACGGTTGTGCCAGCGCGTCGGCGTGCGCGGTGATCGTCGCTGTCTCGGTGGTCCGGCCAATTGCCGAGGCCGATCGAGAAGCAGCTGCGCTCGTACGCGTGGGCGCCACGGGCGGCCGCGAGGAATCGCTGGTCACCGCAAGCCGCCCAGAGTCGCGCGAGCGCGAGCG
>Ga0335077_10013429_pt1 | contig 10241 bp, 6 predicted proteins | sample Lox_Sample_31_FD_207151 | JGI IMG/M metagenome (GOLD analysis project Ga0335077, IMG submission 207151) | Soil microbial communities from Loxahatchee National Wildlife Refuge, Florida, United States - Lox_Sample_3.1 | ecosystem: Environmental > Terrestrial > Soil > Wetlands | place: USA: Florida...
AGCGATGAAGGGTGAAGCGTGAAGGGTGAAGCGTGAAGGGTGAAGGGTGAGGGGTGAGGGGACTAGACTCCTGCGAATCACGAGCCACGAATCACGAGCCACGATGCTGATCCCTCCCCCCGATCCGCCCCCCGATTCCGCTCTCGAGGTCGAATGCGTCAACATGACCAAGCGCTTCGGCGCTTTCGTCGCTTTGGATGACGTCTCCATCAGGGTCGCGGCGGGTTCCTTCCATGCGCTGCTGGGTGAGAACGGCGCAGGCAAGAGCACGCTGGTCAAATGCCTGGTGGGCTACTACCGGCCCGATGCCGGCGGGGTGGTGGTCAACAAGCGCGAGCGCAACATCCGCTCGCCGCAGGATTCCCATGCGTTGGGCATCGGCATGGTGTACCAGCATTTCACGCTGGTGCCGAGCATGTCGGTGGCGGAGAACCTGGTCATGTCGCGTGGCGACGTGTCGCTGCTGGTGAACTGGCGCCGGGAGCGCGAACGGCTGGACGAGTTCATGCGCACCGTGCCCTTCAAGGTGCGCCTGGATGTGCCGGTCTCGGGGCTGGCCGCGGGGGAGAAGCAGAAGGTGGAGATTCTCAAGCAGCTGTATCTGCGCTGCCGCTTCACGATTCTCGATGAGCCGACCTCGGTGCTGACCCCTCAGGAGGCGGACGAGGTTCTGGGCCTGCTCAAGGACATGGCACGCGCGGGCGAGGTCACCGTGCTGATGATCACCCACAAGTTCCGGGAGGTGATCGCGTTTGCCGACCGCGTGTCGGTCCTGCGCCGGGGTCGGTTGGAGGGCGAAGGTCTGGTACGGGATCTGACGCCCGCGGCGATGGCGGAGATGATGGTGGGTTCGCGCGACATTCCCGCCGCGCAGGCGCGGCGCAGAGGGCAGAGCGTTGCGTCGGGCGATGTCCGGCTGTCGATCCGGGGCCTTGGTGTGGAGGGCGATACGGGGCTGCGGGCGGTCGAGAGCTTCGCGCTGGATGTGCGGGCCGGTGAGATCGTTGGCGTGGCCGGCGTCTCGGGCAACGGGCAGCGCGAGCTGGTAGAAGCCCTGATCGGTCAGCGCACGCCGGTGGCCGGCGAGATACACATCGGAGGTGAGCCCTATGGCGCCACGCGCGCGGAGATGCGCAAACACCGCGTGTTCAGTCTGCCCGAGGAGCCCCTGCGCAATGCCTGCGTCGGCGCGCTCAGCGTCGCCGACAACATGGCGTTGCGCAATTTCGACCGCTCGCCGCTGGCGGCCGGGGCCTTCTTGCGCAGGCGGGCGATCCGCGCCCAGTCGACCCGGCTGATTGCGGAATACAAAGTCAAGGCATCGGGCGCGGACGCACCCATTCGCACCCTGTCGGGCGGCAATGTGCAACGCGCGGTGCTGGCGCGCGAACTATCCGGCGACGTATCGGTGCTGATCGTGGCCAACCCGGTCTTCGGGCTGGACTTCGCCGCGGTCGCCGAGATCCACGGCCGCATACTGGCCGCGCGCGAAGCCGGTGCCGCCGTGCTGCTGGTGAGCGGCGATCTGGACGAACTGCTGGAGTTGTCCGACCGCATCGTGGTGATGTTCGACGGCAGGCTCGTGCATGAGACGTCGACCGCCCACGCCGACGTGGGCGCCATCGGCCGCTGCATGGCGGGCCACTCGGAGGCTGCACCGGGCGATGTTGTGGTCAAGGCCGCTTGAGGTGAGCGGTTGTCAATGCGCCGGGGACATCGGATGATATCGGGCAAACGGGTGGTTCCCCGGCCGCAGTGCGGGTTGGGGGCTGCCGTATGGATCAACTTCTAAGCGGGGTGGATGTGCTGCAGGCCAGGGGGGGCGTACGCAAGCCGAAGACGGCGGAAGAGGCGCGCAAGCCGTCCCTGGCCGAGGCCGTGTACCTGCGCATCAAGCAGGACATCTTCGACTTCCGCCTGCTGCCGGGTGACCGCTTCACCGAGGGCCAGATCGCGGCTCGGTTCAACGTCAGCCGCACCCCGGTGCGCGAGGGGCTGCAGCGGCTGCAGAAGGAAGGGTATCTCAGGGTCCACTTCCGGGCTGGATGGAGCGTGCGCGAGCTGGACTTCAAGCAGTTCGACGACCTGTACGATCTGCGCATCATCCTCGAGGTCGCCGCGGTACGCCAGCTGTGCGACCGGGCCGAGCGCGCGCAGCTCGAGCACCTCAAGGCGGTCTGGCTGGTGGCGGCAGAGGAGAGGCTCAGCAATGGCGACGAGGTGGCGCGCCTGGACGAGGATTTCCATTCCTCGCTGGTGGCGGCGGCGGGCAACCCGGAGGTCCTGCGCTGCCATCGCGACGTCACCGAGCGCATCCGGATCCTGCGGCGTCTGGATTTCACCGAACCGGACCGCATCGCTGCGACGTATCAGGAGCACGGGCAGATCCTGCGCGCCGTACTGCGACGGCGCTCCGATCAAGCGGTGATGTTGCTGTGCGCCCACATCGAGACCAGCAAGGCTGAGGTCAGAAAGATCAGCTTGCACCAGCTGTATGCTGCGAGAAAGCGGTGAAGGAAGTGGAGGAGGTGAAGGAACTGAAGGAGTGGAAGGGGTGAAGATACCTCTCTCTCCCGTGACCGGGAGGGGTTCTACTCATTCACCCATTCACTCATTCGCGCCTCCACTTCTTTCCCCACTGACGTCGTCACGGAGCCGCTCGTCGGATGACCAGACCGAAGGTCCTCGCCTTCGCCGGCGCCACCCGGACCCAATCCTGGAACAAGAAGCTGATCCGTATCGCCGCACGGGCTGCGGAGGAGGCCGGCGCCGATGTGACGCTGATCGATCTGCGCGACTACCCCATGCCGGTGTACGACGGCGATCTAGAACGAGCGGAGGGGCTGCCTCCCAAGGCGCGTGAGCTGAAGGCCCTGATGGTGGCGAACCGGGCGTTCCTGTTGTCATGCCCCGAGTACAACAGCTCCATCTCCGCGGTGCTGAAAAACACAATCGACTGGATCTCGCGCCCTCAACCCGACGAGCCGCCCGCTTACGCGTTCAGAGACAAGGTGGCCGGGCTGTTGGCGGCCTCGCCGGGCAACCTGGGCGGCGTCCGCGGCCTGTTCACGGTGCGGCAGGTGCTGACCACGCTCGGCGTCCTCGTGCTTCCGACTCAGTTCGCCCTGGCTCATGCCGCGAGCGCATTCCACGAGGACGGAACGCTGAAGGAGGACGGCCACCGCGCAGCGGTCGCCGCGGTCGTGGAAAGGTTAGTGGGCGTTACCGCCCGCCTGCAACCGGAGTAGCCTCGGTCCAGCGCGCACCAATCGAGGGCGATGCCCTTCAGACCAGGAGCTTTTTGGTGCGTCATGGCTTCCGGCAGCGGCCGCGCGAAATCGCTTTGATGATCTAACTACCTCATCTGCTTACGGTTACCGACTGCTCGGCGCCCCAGCGGACCTGGGCACATCAAATGCAAAACGCCATCGGCGGTACAACCCTCTCTGGTCAACCCGGTATGTTTTCCGACGGCTGCTTCAACGAGATGTATGCGCCCGACGGCAGCGTGCGCCCGCACTACACCCGATTGTCGCAGTGGCTGGCGGGAACAGCGCCTGAGCGCGTCAACCACATGCGCAAGGCCGCGCAGGTGTTGTTCCACCGCGTCGGGATCACGTTCGCGGTGTACGGCGAGGACAGCGGCGCCGAGCGGCTGATCCCCTTCGACATCCTCCCGCACATCATCCCGGTGACCGAGTGGCGCGAGCTGCATGCCGGGCTGCGCCAGCGGGTGCGAGCGCTGAACATGTTCTTGCACGATGTCTACCACGACCGCGAGATCGTCAAGGCAGGCAAGATCGCCGAGGATAAGGTCGTGAACAATGCGCAGTACCGCCGCGAGATGCAAGGGATCGACGTGCCGGGCGGTATCTACGCCCACATCGCGGGGGTGGACCTGGTCCGAGCCGGGAAGGGCGAGTACTACGTGCTGGAAGACAACCTGCGCACCCCGTCCGGGGTCTCCTACATGCTCGAGAACCGCAAGATGATGATGCGCCTCGTACCCGAGTTGTTCGCCCAACAGTCCATAGCGCCGGTCGAACATTACCCCGACCTGCTGCTCGACATGCTCAGGAGCGTGGCGCCGCACGGCGTGCACAATCCAGTGTGTGTGCTGCTCACGCCCGGGCAGTTCAACTCGGCTTACTTCGAGCACGCGTTTCTGGCGCAGCAGATGGGCATCGAGCTGGTGGAAGGTGCGGACCTGTTCGTCAAGAGCGACGTCGTGTACATGCGCACGACCAGCGGCCCGCAACCGGTGGACGTGATCTATCGGCGCATCGACGACGACTTCCTCGACCCGGAGGCGTTCCGCCCCGACTCCATGCTGGGCGTGCCGGGCCTGGTGGCCGCCTACCGCAGCGGACACGTCACGTTGGCGAACGCGGTCGGCACCGGCGTGGCGGACGACAAGTCGGTGTATCCGCACGTGCCCGACATGATCCGCTTCTATCTCGGCGAAGAGCCCATCATCTCCAACGTGCCCACCTGGCGACTCGAGAACGAAGAGGATCGCGCCTACGTGCTGGACCACCTGGAAGAGCTCGTGGTCAAGGAGACGCAGGGCTCGGGAGGCTACGGCATGCTGATCGGCCCGACCTCGACCGCGCGCGAGCGCGAGGCATACAAGCAACGCGTCCTGGACGCGCCGCACAAGTTTATCGCCCAGCCGACGCTGAGCCTTTCCACATGCCCGACGTTCGTGGACCACGGCGTGGCGCCGCGGCACATCGACCTGCGCCCCTTCGTGCTGTCGGGCAAGGATGTGGTCATGGTGCCCGGCGGCCTCACGCGCGTGGCGCTGAAAGAGGGCTCGCTGGTGGTGAACTCGTCCCAGGGCGGGGGAACGAAGGATACGTGGGTAGTTGGTTAACTGCCGTGACTCGTTTCGACGTAACTGCCCTGATTCGTGACTCGTGATTCGTGATAACTGCCGTGATTCGTGACTCGAAACAACCTAGCCCCCGAGTGCGTCCTGCCCTACTCTACCTGCCTGACCGACGGCAGCGCGCCCTCCGGCCCACTTGAACTGCCACTGTACGCAGAGCACGCCAATCACGAATCACGAGTCACGAATCACGAACGGCAATGCTGAGCCGCACCGCAAGCAATCTGTTCTGGATGGCCCGTTACGTCGAGCGCGGCGAGAATACGGCGCGCATCCTCGACGTCACCTACCGCATGTCCCTCATGCCGCAGGACGCGTCCGTGGCCCAGAAAGAGTGGTTCGCGCCACTCAACATCACCGGCACGCTGTTCCCCTTTAGCGGGCGCTACAGCACGGTCGGCTCGCACGACGTGCTGCGCTACATGGTCCTGGATCCGGGCAACCCGTCCAGCATCCTCTCCTGCGCCAAAGCGGCCCGGGAAAATGCGCGTGCGGTGCGCGGCGCCATCACCTCGGAGATGTGGGAAGTGCTCAACTCGACTTGGCTGGAGCTGCAGAACTTCAACGAGTCGCGCCTGGACTCGGAGGGGGTGAGCCAGTTCTTCGACTGGGTCAAGGAGCGCGCCCACCTGTTTCGCGGCGTGACCGTGGGCACTGCGCTGAAGGACGAGGCCTTCCATTTCAACCGGCTGGGCATCTTCCTGGAGCGCGCCGACAACACCGCCCGCATCCTGGATGTGAAATACCACGTTCTGCTGCCAAGCGTGGAGGACGTGGGCGGGGCCGTGGATTATTACCAATGGGCCGCGGTGCTGCGCTCGGTGAGCGCATTCGAGTCCTACCGCAAGGTCTACCGCGACGTCATCACGCCGCTGCGGGTGGCCGAGCTGTTGATCCTGCGCGAGGACATGCCGCGTTCGCTGCATTCTTGCATGCGTGAAACCTACGACATCATGCAGCTGCTGGCCAGGCCGCAGGCGAAGGAGGCGCTGCGCCGGGCCGGCGCGCTGTGGTCCGAGCTGCACTTCGGACGGATCGACGTCATCTTCAACCGCGGACTGCACGAATACCTGACCGATTTCCTGACGCAGACCGATGCCCTTGGGCGGGAGATCAGCCGCAGCTATTTCACCCTGAGCTGACGTGTTTGTCCGGCGGCTTGCCCCGACTGCGGGCACGCCGCTATGATGCCCGGCACGATTATTGGATTTTCAGGCCGTCATGACTTATTGCGTAGCCCTGCGACTGGATTCGGGCATCTTGTTCTGTTCCGACTCGCGTACCAACGCCGGCGTCGACCACATCGCCACCTTTTCCAAGATGAAGGTGTTCCAGCATGCCGACGACCGCGTGATGGTGCTGCTCAGCTCGGGCAACCTCTCGGTGACCCAGAGCGTCATCAACATCCTGGACAAGCATCGCAACGCCGATCCCGGCGTGCCCACGATCTGGTCGGTGAGCAGCCTCTACGACGTGGCATGCCTGGTCGGAGATGCGTTGCGTGAGGTGCAGCGGCGCGACGGCCCTTTCCTCGCGCAAGGGAGCGTGGAGGCCAGCGCCTCCATGATGCTCGGCGGGCAGATTCGCGGTGAGGATCAGCGCCTGTTCCACATCTATCCTCAAGGCAACTTCATCGAGGCCACCTACGACACCATTTACTTCCAGCTGGGCGAGAGCAAGTACGGCAAGCCGGTTCTGGATCGCGTCATCACGACCGCCACCCACCCGGCGGATGCCGCCAAGTGCGTGCTCGTCTCGTTCGATTCGACCATCCGGAGCAACATCTCGGTGGGGCTTCCTATCGACATCCTGTGGTACCCGCGCGATTCGTTGCGCGTGGGCCTGCAAAAGCGCATCGAGGACGGTAACCCCTACTTCAACATGCTGCGCCAGGGCTGGGGCGCGGGCCTGCGCCGCGTGTTCAGCGAGCTGCCCAACCCCGACTGGATGGGCTAGAGCCATTTGACCACAGAGGCACAGAGACACAGAGTCGAGCAACTTGTCCAGGCGCTCGGGCGGATTGACCTGGCCGCGCTCCGCCCATCGTCCTCGCCGTGCAGGAGGTACTCAAGTATGCCTTGGGGTTCCCTCTGTGCCTCGGTGTCTCTGTGGTGAACGTAAGATCTTGAGATGACCATCCAGGTAGCGCTGCACCACAAGACCACGTATGCGTTCGACCGCTTGGTCGGCTTGAGCCCGCACGAGGTGCGGCTGCGGCCGGCGTCGCACTGCCGCACGCCGATCCTGTCTTATTCGCTGAAGGTGCAGCCCGCCAAGCATTTCCTGAACTGGCAGCAGGACGGTTACGGCAACTGGGTCGCCCGCTACGTGTTTCCGGAGAAAGCGCGCGAGCTGGTCGTCGAGGTCGACCTGGTGGCCGACATGACCGTCATCAACCCCTTCGACTTCTTTGTGGAGGAATACGCACAGGACTACCCGTTCGCTTACTCGGAGGCATTGGCGCGCGAGCTGGCCCCGTTCCGCGAGGCGGAGCCGGCCGGGCCGCTCCTGACGCAGTGGATCGAGCACGCCAAGGCCGACTTGCTGAGCGGCGCGCGCACCAACACGGTGGACCTCCTCGTCGATTTGAACCGCAGGCTGGCGCGGGACATCCGATACATCGTGCGCCTGGAACCGGGTGTTTACCAGCCCGAGGATACGCTGGACCTGCGCAAGGGCTCGTGCCGGGACAGCGGCTGGCTCCTGGTGCAGATCCTCCGCCACCTGGGTCTCGCCGCGCGCTTCGTGTCGGGGTACTTGATCCAGCTCACCGCGGACGTCAAACCGCTGGAAGGTCCGCCTGGTCCTGCACAGGATTTCACCGACCTGCACGCCTGGGCCGAAGCCTATCTGCCCGGGGCCGGTTGGGTCGGCATGGACGCCACGTCCGGGCTCATGGCGGGCGAAGGGCACATCCCGCTCGCCTGCACCGCGGTGCCTGCCAGCGCGGCGCCCATCTTCGGCTTCACGGACGTGTGCGAGACGACGTTCGGCTACGAGATGAAGATCGCGCGCATCCACGAAGACCCGCGCGTGACCAAGCCCTACACCGCAGTGCAGTGGAACGAGATCGAAACGCTAGGGCGCGAGGTCGAGGCGGAGCTGGTGCGCGGTGACGTGCGACTCACCATGGGCGGGGAGCCGACTTTCGTCTCCGTCGACGACATGGATGGTCTGGAATGGAACTACGCCGCTCTGGGTAAGGACAAACGCACGCTCGCCGGGCAGTTGCTGAATCAGCTCAAGCGCAGATTCGGGCCGGGAGGCCTGCTGCACTACGGTGAGGGGAAGTGGTACCCGGGCGAGGCGCTGCCGCGCTGGGCGCTGACCTGTCTGTGGCGCAGCGACGGCTTCCCGCTGTGGCGCGACGCCAAGCTGCTGGCGGAAGACGGCAAGGATTACGGGCACAAGCACACCGACGCCCAGGCCTTCATGCGGGTGCTGGCCGCGCGGCTCGGATTGCATCGCGACTACATCGTCGCTGCCTACGAGGACATCTGGGACATCCTGCGCAAGGAGCAGGACGTCCCGGTCAATTTCGATCCACTGCAACGCGATCTCGCCGATCCAGCCGAGCGGTCTCGGTTGGCGCGCCTCCTGCAGGGCGAGATGACATTGCCCGCCGGCTACTTGCTGCCGCTCGAGCCGGCGGCCGCGACGGGAAAAGAGCGTCGCTGGCGCAGCAGTCTGTGGCCGCTGCGCCGCGAGCACCTGTATCTGATTCCCGGGGACTCGCCCATGGGATTGCGGCTGCCGCTGGACTCGCTGCCGGTGGTTGCGGCAACGGACCTGGACCTTCCGCTGCCGCCCGATCCCTTCGAGGAACGCGCGCCGCTGGACTCCGCTATGGTCGACGCGGGCGAAGTGGGAGAGCCGGAGGCGCCAGTCGCGGCGCCGATCCGAACCGGGGTGCCCGCGCACAGAGCCGTCCGCACCGCCCTCTGCGCCCAGGTGCGGGGCGGCGTGCTGCACGTGTTCCTGCCCCCGGTGCCGGCCGTGGAGGAGTTCCTGTTGCTGATCTCCGCCGTCGAGGAAACGGCGCGCGAGACTTTCATGCCGGTGATCCTGGAGGGCTATCTGCCGCCTCCGGACCCGCGGTTGAAGCGCTTCGGCATCACGCCGGATCCGGGCGTGATCGAGGTCAACATTCATCCGGCGCGCACCTGGGATGAGCTGGTCGGCAACACGCGCGTGCTCTACGAGGAGGCGCGCATGGCACGGCTCGGCACCGAGAAGTTCATGCTCGACGGTCGCCACACCGGCACCGGCGGCGGTAACCACGTGACGGTGGGCGGTCCCTCGCCGGCGGACAGCCCGCTGTTGCGCCGGCCGGATCTGCTGCGCAGCCTGATCGCTTACTGGCAGAACCATCCTGCGCTCTCGTATCTGTTCTCCGGCATGTTCATCGGGCCCACCAGCCAGGCGCCGCGCGTGGACGAGGCGCGCGACGACAACCTGTACGAGCTCGAGATCGCCTTTCAGGAGATGGACCGCCAGCACAAGCCGGGCGAGGAGACGCTCACCCCTTGGCTGGTGGATCGCCTGCTGCGCAACCTCCTGGTCGACCTGACCGGCAACACGCACCGGGCCGAGTTCTCCATCGACAAGTTGTACTCGCCGGACTCCGCCTCGGGACGGCTCGGCCTGCTCGAGTTCCGCGCCTTCGAGATGCCGCCGCACTTCCAGATGAGCTGCGTCCAGATGCTGCTGCTGCGCGCGCTCATCGCGCGTTTCTGGACACGGCCCTACGCAGGGCGGCCGATCCCCTGGGGCACCAGCCTGCACGACCGCTTCATGCTGCCGCACTTCGTCGCCCAGGACATGCGCGACGTGGTGCTCGATCTGCAGAGCGCAGGCTATGGGTTCCGGTTCGAGTGGTTCGCGCCGTTCTTCGAGTTTCGCTTTCCGCGCTATGGCACGGTGGTCTACCAGGGCATCGAGCTGGAGCTGCGCCAGGCGCTCGAGCCCTGGCACGTGCTGGGTGAGGAGGTGCAGGCCGGCGCCACCTCGCGTTTCGTGGATTCATCGGTGGAGCGCATGCAGGTCAAGGTCAGGCACATGACTGGCAATCGCTACGTCGTCACGTGCAACGGCCGGCCGGTCCCGCTCTCGCCCACCGGCACGCGTGGCGAATACGCCGCCGGCGTCCGTTACCGCGCCTGGCAGCCACCCTCGGCGCTGCACCCAACGATCCCGGTGCACTCACCGCTGGTGTTCGATGTTCTCGACCTGTGGAGCGGCCGCTCGATCGGCGGCTGCACCTATCATGTGGTGCATCCGGGAGGGCGCAGCTACGAGAGCTTTCCCGTGAATGCCAACGAGGCCGAAGCGCGCCGCATGGCCCGCTTCA
>Ga0335077_10013430_pt1 | contig 10241 bp, 5 predicted proteins | sample Lox_Sample_31_FD_207151 | JGI IMG/M metagenome (GOLD analysis project Ga0335077, IMG submission 207151) | Soil microbial communities from Loxahatchee National Wildlife Refuge, Florida, United States - Lox_Sample_3.1 | ecosystem: Environmental > Terrestrial > Soil > Wetlands | place: USA: Florida...
GGCCTCGGGTGGCGTGGGGCCGCCGTATACCTGGGCCATCACCAGCGGCGCGCTTCCCGCCGGCCTGTCTCTGAATTCCTCCAACGGCCAGATCACTGGCACGCCCACTGCCTCGGGTTTGGCCAACTTCAGCGTTACTGCCAAGGACAGCGCGAACAATACGTCGCCGCCCAAAGCTCTGTCGATCACCGTGAATCCGCAGCTCTTGATCACCACGACGTCGTTGCCTAACGGGGAGGTAGGGGCGCCCTATAGCCAGACCTTGATGGCCACCGGCGGCGCGAGCCCTTACACCTGGAGCCTGTCGGTCGGGTCGCTTCCCCCCGGCTTGTCCTTGAACACCGCGACCGGCTTGATCAGCGGAACACCCTCCTCGACCGGCGCCACCAGTTTCACGGTGAAAGTTACCGATAGCGCCAGTAATACGGCTACTCAACCCTTGCAGATAACGGTCAATGCCGGCCCCACCATTCAAACCACGACACTGCCAAACGGCACAGTGGGCGTCGCCTACAACCAAACGCTGGCGGCGACCGGTGGCACGAGTCCCTATACCTGGACCCTCACCTCCGGATCGCTGCCCACCGGCCTGAGCCTGAGCACCGCCGGCGCGATAACGGGCTCGCCCCAGACCGCGGGTAGTTCTTCATTCAGTGTCACGGCCAAAGACAGCCTCGGCGTCACATCGGCTCCTCAGGCCTTGTCGATCACTGTAGTCGCCGCAGTGACGATCACCACCACCTCGCTGCCCAACGGCACGCTGGGAATCGCATACTCCGCCACGTTGACGGCCAGCGGCGGCACTACACCCTACACCTGGAGCATCTCTGTTGGATCGCTGCCCGGCGGCTTATCGCTCAACTCCACAACGGGAGCCATCACCGGCAATCCCAGCGCGGCGGGTACCACTTCGTTCACCGTGATGGTCAAAGACACCGTGGGTTCCACCGCGACTCAGCCCCTGTCGATCACGATCATCAACGGCGTTACCATCACCACCACCTCTTTGCCGGCCGGCGATATGGGCGTTGCCTATTCGCAGACGCTCCATGCCCAAGGTGGTACGGCGCCCTACAGCAATTGGACCGTGACCTCCGGATCGCTGCCTGCTGGCTTGTCCCTGAATACCGCGACCGGTGTCATCAGCGGCACCCCCACCGCCACCGGCTCCTCGACCTTCAGCGTCACGGTCAAGGACAGCGCCAACAACACCTCGCCGGCCCAGTCGTTGACCATCGTTGTCAATACCACCCCGAGCGTCACCACCACTTCGCTGCCTGCTGGGTCGGTTGGAGCGGCCTACGCGCAAACGCTGGCCGCCACTGGAGGCACCATACCGTATACCTGGAGCATCACCAGCGGAGCGCTCCCGGGCGGTCTGTCGTTGAACTCTTCCACCGGCACAATCGCCGGCACTCCAACTGCCACTGGTTCATTCAACTTCAGTGCCACGGTGACGGATGCCGCGGGCGGCACGGGCACCAAGGCTTTGGCCATTACTGTCAGCGCGGTCGCGATCACCACCACGACACTGCCCAATGGCGTGGTTGGCGAGGCCTATTCCCAGACTCTTGCCGCCACTGGCGGCACGCCGCCTTACAGCAGCTGGACCGTGACTTCGGGATCGTTGCCCGGCGGACTGACCTTGAACTCGGGCACCGGCATGATCGCCGGCACCCCGAGCGCCACCGGCACTTTCAACTTTAGCGTCACCGTGAAAGACAGTGCGGGCGTCGTGTCACCGGCACAGCCGTTGTCGATTGTCGTGACCGCCGGCGTTACCATCACCACCACCTCGCTGCCCAACGGAACAGTCGGCTCGGCCTACTCCCAGACGCTCGCAGCGGCCGGCGGCAAGCCGCCTTATAGTAGCTGGACGGTGAGCAGCGGATCGCTGCCTGCCGGTCTCAGCCTGAATTCCGCTACCGGCGTCATCAGCGGTACGCCCACCACTGGCGGAACCTCTTCATTCTCCATCACGGTTAAGGACAGCGGCGGCGCCACCTCGCCCGCGCAGCCGTTATCGATCACCATCATTGTGCCCCTGACCGTCACCACGTCCACGTTACCTAATGGCGCAATCGGGGTGCCCTATTCGCAAAACCTCGCCGCGACAGGCGGTAAGCCGCCTTATAGCAAGTGGACTGTGAGCAGCGGATCGCTGCCTCCCGGCCTGACCTTGAACTCGACCAGTGGCGCGATCGCCGGCACGCCAACCACCGCGGGCACTTCCACCTTCAGCGTCACCGTGAACGACAGCACCGGCGCCACTTCGCCGGCCAGGGCTCTATCCATCAGCGTCAGCGCCCTGCAGTTGAAGGTCACTTCGAACTACTTCTTCTCGCTGCCCAACACCTCGGCGCCGGTGTCGAACATCATTACCGTGAGCGCTTCGGATGGCTCGGCGCAGCCTTTCACGATTACCGCCGCGCCCACCAACTTCAAATGGTTGACGTTCAGCCCCACCAGCGGAACCACTCCCGCCAACATCACCCTGACCGCGAATCCGGCGGGGCTGGCGCCCGGCACTTACTTCGCCCCGCTCACGGTCACCTCGGGGGCGGTCACTGCTCCGATTCCGGCGCAACTGATCGTGACCGGATCGAACCTCACCGCCACGCCCACGACGCTGTCGTTCAGCTTCCAGCCGGGCGGCACGCTCCCCGCCCCGCAAACCCTTGCGATCGCTCCGGCATCCGGAACCACTCCGGTTCCGCTGTCTTCCGTAGGCGCCGACGTGAATTGGCTAAAGGTCTCCAGCGCCACCAGCGCTCCGGCAACGCTGGCTGTCTCGGTCATTCCGGGCCTGCTCACACCCGGCACTTATAATGGAGATGTCGTCCTGACCGGCGCCGGTTCGCCCACTCCGTCCCTGCTCGTTCCAGTGACGCTTACGGTAGCCCCGCTGGCCCAGCTCACGGTCAGCCCCACGTCGCTCAACTTCACTTATCAGCTCGGCGCCAGCGCGCCGTCACCGCAGACTTTGGCGATATCGACCGGCAGTGCCGCGCTGAACTACACGGTCTCCTCGCCAGGTACCTGGCTTACAGTCAGTCCTGCGCAAGGCGCCACGCCGGGCAATGTTAGCGTGAGCGTGAATCCCACGGGTCTCGCCGCCGGCACGTTCACCGGCTCGATCGTTGTTTCCGCGTATGGCGCCAGCAGCTCGGTTAGCATTCCGGTGACCCTCACCGTCAGCAATGGAATGGGCCTGGTTGTTTCTCCGTCGCTTTTGACCTTCACATCTCCCGTTGGCGGGCCGGCTTCGACGCCGCAGAACATCTCGGTAACTTCCAACAGCTCGGCCCTCAGCTTCACGGCCGCGGCCCAGGGCGGCAGTTGGCTGGCGGTATCGCCAACGAGTGGAACGACACCTGCCAATCTCGTGGTTACCGTCACCTCCACGACACTGGCCGCCGGCACGTACAGTGGCTCGGTTCTTGTCACGTCGTCCAGTGGCGGATCGGCGACCATCGGTGTGAGCCTGGTGGTCGGCGCCCCAACGGGTCCGACCGTATCCGGCGCCATCAACGCCGCCAGCGGCGCGATTGGCAAGGTGTCGCCCGGCATGGCTACTTCGATCTTCGGCCAAGGTCTGGGACCGGCTACGGCCGCGATCTTCACGGCGCCGGCCGCCGGCGGCACTATAGCCACCGAACTGGCCGGCACGCAGGTGCTGTTCGACGGCAATCCGGTGCCAGTGCTGTACACCCAGAACGGCCAGGTGAACGTGCTGGCTCCGTTCGAACTGACCAACAACACGACCGTGGTTCAGGTCGTCTACAACGGCGCGAAGTCGCCGGTCACGTCCTTACAGGTAGTGCCCTCTGATCCGGGCGTCTTTACGCTCAATGGTTCCGGCTCGGGTCAGGGTGCCATCCTGAATCAGGACTTCTCGGTGAATGGCACGAGCCATCCCGCGGCTGCCGGCACCGTGATCCAGATCTTCGGCACGGGCGGCGGGTTGACTATCCCGGCTTCCGTTGATGGCTCGCTGAACCCGATTAGCTCCACCGGCAAGCTGGAGCTGGGTACCACGGTGACCATTGGCGGCCAGAATGCCAAGGTCTACTACTCCGGCCCGGCTCCTGGCCTGGTTGCCGGCGTTATCCAGATCAACGCCCTAATCCCCGCAGGCACGGCCAGTGGTCCTGCCCCGGTGGTGGTCACGATTGGCACGGCCACCAGCACGCAGAACGTGACCGTGGCAGTGCAGTAGATCCGCCCTGGCGGCGGCTCGGTGATTGCCGGGCCGCCGCCAGGCGTAACCGCTGGCCCGAGCGAGCCATCCAACCATCCAGGAGAGCGGTATCAGTGGACTGAAATGAGAAGAGCCGCCGGCCTTCTGATGAGCGCCATGTTCGCCGCCGCGCAACAGCCAGCGCCTCCACCGCCGAACGTGGATCAAACCGGCACGGTCTTCACCGTGACCACAACCTTGGTGCAACTCGACGCGGTAGTCTCGGATTCCAAGGGCCACAATGTCGCCGGCCTGAAACCGGATGATTTCGAGGTACTGGTGGATGGCAAGCCCCAGCGCCTGACCCACTTCTCGTACGTACGGCTGGCGCCCGAATCTCCCGCCTCCGGCACGGCGCCCGTTCCCGGAGCAGCGCCTGGCCTGCCGCCGCCGCCCACTCCGCAACTTCGGCCGGAGGATGTGCGGCGCACGATTGTGCTGATGGTGGATGACCTCGGCCTCTCCTTCGAGAGCATGGCGTGGGTCCGGTCTTCCCTGCACAAGTTCATCGATACCCAGATGCAGCCGGGCGATCTGATCGCCGTCATGCGTACCGGATCCGGCTCAGGAGCCTTGCAGCAATTCACCGCCGACAAGCGCATCCTCCTGTCGCTGATCAATGGCCTCTCCTGGAACCCGAACGGCCGCGCGGGGATTAATGTTTTCGAGGCGCTCGGCAAAGTGTCGGGGCAGGCTGTCCCCAGCGGCAACACATTGTCTTACGACGTCAATTACGAGATCCGCAAGCACACCATCTCCATGGTGGGAACCCTGGGCGCGATCAGCTACGCGGTGGACGCTCTGGGTGAGATGCCCGGCCGCAAGTCGATTGTTCTATTTTCCGACGGAATCCAGGTTTTCACGCCCGCGCAGGGCCCGGCGATGCATGTGCCGGGATCGACCGACAAGCTGATCGACACTCCCGCCCAGGAAGTGATTAACGCGTTGCGCAGACTCATCGACCGGGCCAACCGTGCGGGCACGGTCATCTACACCATGCACGCCATGGGATTGCAGCCGCTGCAGTTGGATGCGGCGGATCGAGTACCATTGGACAACTCACTGAACTTCGGGGCGCGGCAAGTGCAGACTACGTTAAGCAACCTGACCCACGTGGGTGCGATCGGCGGCAGAGACTATGTGCTCAACGTCAGCCAGCAGGGCTTGGCGTACTTGGCGGATCGCACCGGCGGACTCGCGTACGAGAACGGCAACGACCTCAACTACGGGTTATCGCGGGTTCTCGAAGATCAAAAGGGCTACTACCTGCTCGGGTTCAGTCCGCCTGAAGGGTTGTTCGAGGGCAAGGATCGCGAGCGCGCGTTTCACCAGATCAGCGTGAAAGTGAAGGGATCGGCGCTGCACGTGCGTTCGCGCTCGGGCTTCTTCGGCGAAACCGACAACGAGGCCGCCGCGCGCGTCAGCCGCACTCCCCTCGAGGAGATGCGCGTGGCGATGCTTTCACCGTTCAAGTCCCACGGCGTGCGCGTGCGGCTTACGGCGCTTTATGCCGAGACTGCCAAAAAGGGCGCTCAGGTGCGGAACCTGCTCTATATCAATGCGCACGACCTGACTTGGCAGGCACAGACGGACGGTTCCGCCAAGGCGCTGCTGCAGGTGCTCGCGGTGGCCACCGGCGCGGACGAGAAGCCGCTCAAGCTGGTGGCGCGCTACTACGAACTGCGCATCCGCCCAGGCAAAATCGAAGAGGCCAAGCGTGAGGGTGTGGTCTACTCGCTCGATGTTCCGGTTCCGAGGCGCGGCGCTTACCAGATCCGCGTGGCCGTGCGCGATGAAGGCTCGGCGAGGGTCGGCTCCGCGACCCAGTTCGTCGAGATTCCCGACTTGAAGAAGGTGCGGTTCGCGCTGGCCAGCATCGTGTTGCGCGACGCCGTGAAAGACGCCGATGCTGCCTTCGCGGAGATCTCGCCGGCCCGCCGGCAGTTCTGGCCGGGCGACGAGATCGAGTACGTCTGCCATCTGGAGCAAGGCCGCGAGCGCGGCGCGGCATCGAATCTATCGCCGCTGGTCCGCATCGTGCGCGACGGCAAGGAGGTCTACTCGGCGCCCGCGAAGATTGTGGACGTCGCCGGCAGCGGTCCCGCGGTCTTCGGCGCGCTGCGTCTGGCCAAGGCCATGCCGCCGGGCGATTATTATCTCCAGGTGGTCGCGCAGGATCCTGCCGGCGGCAAGAACGCCATTGCGGGGCAGTGGACCGATTTCAGAGTAGTCGGTCCGTAGATCAGCGGCGGCTGAGGTTCCGGGCGGTGATAGACTATGGAGCCAAGCCCACCATGATGACCAAACGGGAGTTCCTGAAATTGGGTCTGGCCCTCGCCACGAAGGGCCGGCTCACCAACTGGGCGGGTAACTTCGAATTCAGCACCAGCCGTGTCTTGGAAGCCGCCGATGCGGATCAAGTCCGCGCGGTCGTGCTGGCGCAGCCCAAACTGAAAGTGCTTGGCACGCGCCACTGTTTCAACCGCATCGCCGACAGCCCGGACGCGCTGCTCTCGCTGAAATCCATGGGCGACGCGGTGTCGCTCGATCCGCAAGCCCGCCGCGTCACGGTCAACGCGCCCACGACCTACGGCCACCTGTGCCCCTATCTGGATGGCAAAGGCTTCGCCCTCCACAATCTGGCTTCCCTGCCGCACATCTCCATCGCGGGCTCCTGCAGCACCGGCACACATGGTTCCGGCGAAAGGAACGGCAACCTGTCCACGGCGATCTCCGCCCTGGAATTCCTGACCGCGGGCGGCGACACATTAACACTCTCGCGCCAGAAGGATGGCGAAACTTTCCGCGGCGCGGTGGTGGGGCTCGGCGCGCTGGGCGTGATCACGCGTGTCACGCTCGACATTCAGCCGGCCTATCAGATGCGCCAGTATGTATACGAGGATCTGCCGCTCGCGCAGGTGCGCGATCACTTCGATGCCATCGAATCCAGCGCCTACAGCGTCAGCCTCTTCACCGACTGGCAGCGTCAGCGCATGAGCGAAGTCTGGCTGAAGTGCCGCCGCGAGGATGGGGCCGCATTCGACGGCCCGCCTGAGTTCTTCGGCGCCAGGCGGGCGTCGCGCAACCTGCACCCCATCGCCGAGCTTTCCGCGGAAAACTGCACCGCGCAGATGGGCGTGCCCGGCCCCTGGTACGAGCGCCTGCCGCACTTCCGCATGGGCTTCACGCCCAGCGCCGGGAAAGAGCTGCAATCCGAGTATTTCGTCCCGCGCCGCCACGCGATCGAGGCCATTCTTGCCGTCGAGCGGTTGCGAGACCAGATCACGCCCCTCCTGATGATCACAGAGATCCGCGCCATCGCCGCCGACGACCTCTGGATGAGTCCCTGCTATCAAAGGCCGAGCGTCGCCATTCACTTTACCTGGAAGCAGGACTGGCCCGCGGTTTCGAAAGTGCTGCCGGCAATCGAACGGGAACTGGGGCCTTTCCAGCCGCGGCCGCATTGGGGCAAGCTGTTCACCGTCAAGCCCGCCGCACTGAAGGCCGCTTACGAGCGGCTTCCCGATTTCGTGCAACTCGCGAACCGGCTCGATCCCAAAGGCAAGTTCCGCAATGAGTTTCTGAACACCAACATCTTCGGCGCCTGACCACTACCCCAGGCCGTCCATCAATTTCACCGCCGCGCCGTGCGCGATCACCACGTCCGGATCACGTTGCAGCGCGTCGAAATACTGTTTGCGAAACCCGTTGCCGAACTCCGCCGGCGTCACCAGCGTGCGCGCCTGCGCCAGCAGGCGGCCGGCCTCCGTGGGGCCCGCCGGTTCATCCCCATCCAGCGTCTCATCGATCAGCACAATCAATTCGGACAACTCGTGCAGCCACGCAAACCAGGGATCGTGCAGCACCAGGTTCAGCAATTGCCCGCTCGAGCTGATCCGTGCAACGTCGTGCTCGTAACGGGCCCGCTCGGAATCGAGCAGCGCCTTGTGCAGCTTCAGCAAACCATTCCGCAGAGTCGCCAGTCTTTCGGACGCGGCTTCGGGTGTCAGTTCGCTGAAAGCCATTCAGTCATGGTAGCGCGGCGCTCACTCAGCCGCTGCCAAAGTTTTCCGTTGCGTGGCCAGGTACATGGATTCCAGCAGATCCTGGGTCTGCCCATCGTAATCCTGATCGAGCGACCACAGGAAAGTCCCACCCAAGTCTCGTTCCCACACCGAATACCACACCCGGTGGTAAGTCGATACCTGATCGTCGTAAGTGATATATCCCGGCTGACCGTCGGTGCGCAGCATGTAAGGTACGCGCGCCTCCCGGTCGTGATAGGTCCGCCACCCCTGCTGATTAATGCGCTGCTTAATGAACGTGCCGTACGGCTCGGCCAGCACCGTGTGGCCGTTGCAAGGATTGCACAGCCCGAACAACTCGGTCACGTTCCTGTACCAGTAGCCGTAAAACGGGCTGCCCATGTTGAGCTTGACCGCCGGAATGCCGATCACGTTCAGAAAGATCTTGGCCGCTTGATCCACACTGCCCCCCGGCGAGCACTCGTACGGCTGCGGATTGCGCGGATCCAGAAAGATCGCGGAATTGAGCTGTCCGCTGCTGGTCCACGGACCGGCACAATCGTACATCATCACGTTGTAGTAATCCACAACCGGCTCCACGCCCTTGTAATCGTAGCCGCCTCCGCCCCACGGCGGCACGTCCGCCGACAGCGTATAGCGCGGGCTGGGAAAGATCCCGCGCAGTCCCTTCATCAGGTCGTGAAACGCGGTGGCGTCCGCAGCCGTGCTCGGATACTCCCAATCCACGTCCACGCCGTCGTAGCCGTTCGCTGTAATGAACGTTTGGAGATTCCCCAACAGCGCGGCCAGCACAGTGGAGCCGGTCTCCAGAGCGGCGAAATCCCCACCCAGCAGAAGCAACACACGCACCCCTGCCGCGTGCCCTTTGCTGATCAATTCGGGCTCCAGGAAGCCGGAAGGAACCACCAGGTTGCCATTGGCGTCGAAGCTCACGCCGGCGTGGTTGATGTGCGTCAGCTTGTCGAATGGAATCTGAGCAGAACTATACGGCGGCGTTTGCGTTCTGCTCCAGTAACCGTAGTCGCCAATCAACCGCTTGGTTGCCGTTTGCGCCTGCGCCGCAAGGCCAAGCAACGCAAGGGCACCCGCGCCCAGTATCTGCCGCGAAAACCGTCTCACTAGCAAAGACCTCCCACGGGCGTAATGTACACCTTGCGGCGGCCTCGCACAACCCCCGGAGGGCGGGACGCCGCCCGCCCCCCCAGGCACGTCTTACTTCTGCTGATTCCGGCAGCAGTGTTGGCCGTTGCAGCATTGCTGTCCGTTGCAGCACCCGTCCTTGGACTGGGCAACGGAAGCCGCCAGCGTCAGGCCTACCAACGCCGCCAGGCTCATCACAGTGATCGCTATCTTCTTCATGATGACAATTCTCCTTTGTTGAATTTCAAGTGAGTTCTTAAAGCTGAAAGCTGCGCAAGGAGAGGCCTGGAGACTAGATCCGAAGGACGCGGTTGGAAAGAAATAACTTGGCGGAATCCGCAGGGTAGGATTCATACGGCGCGCATGCAAGGTTCTCGGCAGTAACCAACTGATCCGGCTGAACCACCGCCGCCGGCGGTGCTGTGGCTATGGTGCTGCTGGTCTTACCGCGCTCCAGGATCGAGTAAGGACAATCCTGCGCGGACTTAGGAGGACAATGGCCGGAATGTGACTGGGATTTGTGACAACAGGATGTATCAGCCGCAGCGGCCTGAGGACAAACGACTAGCTCGCAAAGGGTAAGCGACGCCACAATCAGTAGCATCACCGCCCATGCCGTCGCCGGCTTCATAACCCAACCTCAGTATAGGAGGTGTTCATCCTGATTTCAAGGCCGAAGTTGTAAAAAACGACTGGGCAGGGCGTCAGGCCCGGCGCATTGCGATGAAACCGTCCGCTAGCGGGATGCCGACTATGGCACCGCAGTGTCGGGAGGGGCCAGCGCATTGATCTGAATAGCCTGGCCGGCGGCGATC
>Ga0335077_10013431_pt1 | contig 10239 bp, 11 predicted proteins | sample Lox_Sample_31_FD_207151 | JGI IMG/M metagenome (GOLD analysis project Ga0335077, IMG submission 207151) | Soil microbial communities from Loxahatchee National Wildlife Refuge, Florida, United States - Lox_Sample_3.1 | ecosystem: Environmental > Terrestrial > Soil > Wetlands | place: USA...
AGGCTGTCTTCGAACAGCTTGTTCATGCGTTCCTGAAGGGACAACAAGTCTCGGAAAGGGTCCCATCGGATTGGCGGCATTTCGCACTCCTTATAGATGGAAGGACATCTCAGATCAAATGGCATCGATCAATTACGATGGCCCATGTTTGTAGGATCGGTAGTCATTATAAAATCATCGTGTTTCGCAGTCAAGATAAGACTGTCTGCCTGCAGGACGATGGTCTAAATGTATTGACACCGTCTAGGGAGAATGATATGCTTTGATTCAATATGAATAATCAGCAGATAGGCTTGTACAGACAGGATTCCAGATGACGCCGAACAACAGCCCAAAAAGATCATTGAATTTTGCCGCAGGGATCGGTCCCGGTGGCCGGGTCTCGTTTGCCGTCATTCTGGTTTTGGGCGGCCTAATCGGATGGGCCGTTCCGGCCGCGGGCGAGGTTTATCAGTTCATCGATGCCGCTGGTGTGGTTCACTTTACGAATGTTCCCACCGATCCACGCTACCGACAGATTCGAAGTCCGGCTCCGGCGATTCCCCTCCGTCCCCAGGAGATCCACGAGACCATCCTGAGCGCCTCCCGTCGGTATCGGGTGGATCCAGCCCTCGTCCAGGCCGTGATCAAGGTGGAATCGGATTTTGACCCGCAGGCAGTTTCGGACGCCGGCGCGATGGGCCTGATGCAGCTGATGCCGGCGACGGCCTCAACCTTGGAAGTCCAGAATCCGTTCAACCCAACCGAAAATATTTCAGGCGGCGTGAAACACTTAAGCTATCTTCTGGGTCGGTTTAACGGCGATCTTACATTGGCCCTGGCGGCCTACCATGCCGGGGAAAAGACCGTGAACCAGTATCGCCAGGTCCCGCCCATTGAAAAGACACACCGCTATATCCAGAAAGTTCTGGCAGCCTATAAAACATATCGAGGGAAAGACGCCTCCCAAAAGTCCATTTATAAAGTTTTCTCTCCCAATGGCCAGGTCATCTACACCAACGTCCCGGAACAGTATCAAGACACCCGGCGCTATCGAGTGGCCTATACCCAATCTCCCTGAGGATGATTCGAGAGACGGAAAGCGATATGCCGAAGGTCCGGTGACTTCCCCACATCGGGATCATCCGAGCGATAGTGGGCCCCGACGCTGTTTCTCCTCAACAGGGCCGCCCGCACGATCATGGACGCCACCGTGACCATGTTTTTGAATTCTCCTTCCGCCTGAGAAACAATGGGAGCCGTTCTCAGAAATCCCCAATGTTCGAGAAGTGTCACTGCCTCCGTAAGCGAGGCCTGATTTCGAACAATGCCAACTCGATTCCACATCATCTCCTTAAGGCGGTCCGTTTCCGCCCCCAGTTGCGCTGGGAAGACCGATTGGTGGGTGGTGAACCAACTCGGTCGATTCTTGTCGAAGATGGACTGGATCTCGGAGCGCTTGACCGCATCTTTTCGAGACGAGGCAAGCATCGCCTCACCCGCCCGAACGCCGAAAACTAATCCTTCTAACAAAGAGTTGCTGGCCAGTCTGTTGGCGCCGTGAATTCCGCTGCATGCCACTTCCCCTGCGGCATATAAACCGTCCAGGGAGGTCGCTCCGGTCAAGGATGTCTTGGCCCCTCCGATCATGAAATGGGCGCTCGGCGCAACCGGGATGGGTGTTTTGGTGATGTCCAAACCGTACCGCAGACAGGTTTGGGCGACGGTTGGAAACCGCTCACGGATATACTTGGCTTTCAAGTGGGTGACGTCCAGATAAACATGAGAGGCATGCTGGGCCTGCATCTCTTGCCAAATGGCCTGGCTGACGATGTCGCGCGTGGCCAACTCGCCGGCGGGGTCGTATCGTTTCATAAAAGCGTTACCCTGCGTGGTTCGCAGAACCGCTCCCTCTCCCCTCAGGGCTTCGGTTAGCAGGAAGGCAGGGGCGTTCGGGAGGGCGAGTGCCGTCGGATGGAATTGAACGAATTCCATATCCTCGAGGACGCAGCCGGCGCGGTAAGCCATCGCCATTCCATCCCCCGTGGCGACAGGGGGATTGGTTGTGCGGGAGTAAACCTGACCGGCCCCGCCGGTGGCCAACAAAACGGCTTTTGCGCCGACCACTCGAACCCCTCCGGTCCCGGAGAGTAGGACGGCCCCGATGCACCGTCCTTGATGGACCAGAAGATCGGAAGTAAAATGCGGTGGGAACCGTCGAATGGTTCGAAGCGGTTTTGCCTTAGTCAGCAATGTCCTCATGATTTCGGTTCCGGTGGCGTCTCCCCGCCGCAGAATTCGGGCGCGACGATGAGCGGCTTCCCGGGCCAGGACATAACGCTCTCCTTCCCGATCAAAGCGAGCACCCCACTGGATCAGTTCCTGGACCCGCAGGGGCCCTTCTTTGACCAAAACCTCGACCGCTTCCGTTCGGCAGAGGCCTTTCCCAGCCTGAAGCGTGTCCGCCATGTGTGCTTCAACGCTGTCCTCCGGGTCCAGCGCAACCGCAATCCCGCCCTGTGCAAATTCCGAGGCGCTTTGTGGCGGATTTCCTTTGTTGACCATCAGCACGCGACCGTGGCGTCCCAACTGGATCGCAGCCCGAACACCGGCGATGCCGCTGCCGATGACGAGGTAATCGGTTAGATCGATCGTTCGATCTATCTTCTGTCGGGAGGTCATGGTTGTGAGGCCAGGAATCTTAGGGGGGCCGTGAAGGGATTATCCCCATCGATGGTTTGCAGATGCAGGTCCGATTTTCCGGTGAGATGAAAAAGGGCGTTGCCGCGCTGTTTGACCAAATCGGTTTTTTCGGATTTCCAATGAAGTTCCCAGTGAAGCGCGACCTGGACGTCGTCATCCTGCAGCACGATCTGATCGATCATAAAATCCACACGGAGAGAGATTACGGAGGTCAGAAACGACACAATCGCTCGAAGATCTTCTTGGCGCGTGCTCGGGTACAGGGGTGAAAATGCCTGAACATTTTTGCCCTCGTACGTGACGCGCAGGTTTTCGACGAAGGCATCGATTTGTTGAAGACGCTTCGAATCTTCTGTGGGTTTGACCGGCGCGTGCTCGCATCCGGAAATCAATAGAAGCCCTCCGATGAAAACGGCAAACACGACGCAGTATTTAAACGGCATGCGAGGCATTATACGGTGGACTCCCCCGTTCGGTCAAGGTCGCAAGGGATTGTTCTTGACATGCCTTGATCGGTATGTTAGGAAACATTCCAATCTGCGATGATATCCGTATGAGCGGCCTTGTCAAGTTCTTGATCCGGCGACGTTGGATCGCGGCGGGTTTCCTTTTGGGCGGTAGCATCCTGCTTTTACCGTCCCCCTCCGGTTTGACGATGTCGGGCCAGAAATCCTTAGCGATTGCCATCGCCGCGATCGTGTTTTTTGTCACGGAGCCGATGCCGCTCCCCACGGTAGCCGTTCTGATCGGCGTGTTTGAGGTGCTGCTGGGCATTGCCGGTCCGATGGAAGTGTCGCGGTCTTTTATCAGCGATTCGCTTCTGTTTATCATGGGCTCGCTGATGATCGCCGAGACGATCGTAAAACAGAAACTGGATAAACGACTGGCGCTGGCCATTGTCCGACTGACCGGGCCTCGCGTGGAATGCGTGGTGGTTGGACTCATCGTTGTTTCAGCCCTGATCGCTTCGTTTATTGGGGAGCATACGGTCGTGGCGATGATGATGCCGGTCGGGATGACCTTGATTGCGTCTGCGGGGCCGGAGCCCCGGGAGTTGAAAAATCTTCCGGCGCTGATCATGCTGGCCATTGCTTACGGTGCGGTCGCGGCCGGGGTTGGGAGTCCGTCCGGCGGGGCCCGCAATGCCATCATGCTGGCCTACTGGCGGCAGCTTTTTCATTTGCAGGTGAGTTATCTCCAATGGCTGGAGTATCTCTATCCCATGGTGGTCCTTCAAGTTCCTCTGGTCGCCTGGGTCCTCCTCAAAACCTTTCGACCCGAAGTGGTCGACCTCAGCCGTTCCATCGAGGAACTTCGGAGCCGGGTCGCGGAGGAAGGAACCATGACGGCGCGGGACGGGTGGACCGTGACCATTTTTCTGATCACTGTCTTCTTATGGATTACCGCGAGCGACCAGATCGGCCTGGGAACCACGGCCATGATCGGAGTAGCGCTCTATCTGATGACCGGAATTGCGCATTGGGAGGATTTCAGCCGGGGGATTAACTGGGGGGTCATCTTCATCTACGGGGGCGCCATTTCACTTGGAATCACGATGCGGGATACCGGCGCCGCCAACTGGACGGCCCAGTGGGTGCTTCGTGGGCTTGAGCCTTTAGGACTGCACGGCGGAATCCCGATGTTATTCTTTGTGGCCTTGTTGACCATGGCCTTGGCCTCGGTGATGAGCAGCGGTGCCACGGTCGGATTGTTGGCTCCGGTCACGCTGCACATGGCCGACCTCTCGGGCACCTCGATCGTGGCGACCGGTCTGGTCACGGCTGTGGCGTCGGCCTTCACGTTTATGACCCCTATCGGTTCTCCGGCCTGCGGCATGGTCTACAGCAGCGGTTACCTGAAACGGGCCGATTTTATTAAGGCGGGCTGGAAAATGACTGTTGTCTCCTTAGGGCTGCTTATGCTCATGGCCTTTGGCTACTGGAGGTTGTTGGCGTTCCCGGAGGGTGGTGGATGAAGATCTTAATGTGCACCGATGGTCAGCCGTACGCGGAGGAGGCGATTCGGTTCGGTGGAAAGTTTGCCCACGAACTGGATGCGGACGTGACGGTTCTTTACGTCCGTCCGGCGGCCCCCGGCGGGGACTCGATTTATCTCACGACCGCCCGCAAGAAAATGGGGGAGTGGGATCTGGACATTCCGGGGGTAGGATACCTGAAGCGTGCGAAGAACATCTTGGCTGGGGCCGGTTTGGTGGCTCTTTCCTCCGAAAGGGAGGCCGGGGTTCGCCAGACTTTTCGGGGGTCGGCCGAAGGGGGCGTTGAACTACATCTGATCGGTCGCCATGCCGAACGCGTGCGGCTGAAGCTTCGTGAAGGCGAAGCAGCGGAGGAAATCCTGACGGAGGCCGGCCAGGGACGCTATGATTTGATCCTGACGGGTTCCCGAGGCCATGAAGGCATAGCCAGTTACTTTGTCGGCAGTACGGCGCTTCGGATCGCCGAATTTGCCCCTTGCTCAGTTTTGATCGCAAAAAACATCCGGGAGAGTCACGATTTTCTGATGTGCACGGATGGTTCTAAGTTGGCGGAGAAGGCCGAATTGTTCGGAGCCCAGATCGCGCAGGCCCTGAATGCGCGGGTGACGGTTCTGTCCGTCGCCGCGGAGCCGGCGGGGCTCCAGGCAGCCCAGGAACAGGTACGGCGGGCGGAGATGATTCTCGCCCAATTGGGTGTTCAGGCCAAGGTTAAGGTGCGCTCCGGCCGTCCCTCGGAGGTGATCATCGACGAGGCCAAGGATCACGACATCGTGGTCATGGGAGCCAGCGGCAGTTCGGCCGTTCGGCGGTTTTTTCTGGGGAGCGTTCCGCTCAAGATAATCGAGTACGGCGCGTGTCCGGTGCTCCTGGTTCGAGAAAAACCAGAAACAAAGCGGCGGAGCACAAGCCGAAAAGCGGGATGAAACGTCATGCAGTTGGGATTTGCCTTTTACAGCAGATCTCGATAAAATAAGCAATCCAGAGGAGGATGTCCATGTCGAGAGTGGTAAAAAAACGGCGAAAAAAGATGCGGAAACACAAATACCGTAAGCTTCGAAAAAAGATGCGCCATCAACGCAAGAAACGGTAACCGTCGTTTGCTCGACACTCTGTCCGCGCGGACACGTCCGGTCTCGCTCCATGACCGAGACCGAGAAACGGATTTTTATTTGTCACCCCAAGGAGGGAAAGATTCAACATGGCTGCCGGGAAAAAAGTGCATGTCAAGGTTCGAACCTCGTATGCGAGCTATGAAGGATATTTGCTCATCCCGCCCATGCGCAAGCGGGTCTCGGACGTATTAAACGAGGAAGAACGAACCTTCATCAATTTGACGGACGTACAAGTCGACGGATCCCATGAAAAGGTCCCGTATATCTCGATCAACAAAGACATGATCGAGTCGATTATTGAGAAAGAATAATTCATGAGCCGGCTTCCGATTCTGCAGGGCGGTTCTCGGGCTGGTCGAGAAAAACTTCCGTCATGGTTTCGGGTTCGGGCTTATCCGGGTCCGCATTATCAGGGGATGAAAAGCCTGCTTCGTACTTTCGAACTTCACACAGTTTGCGAAGAAGCCCGCTGTCCGAATGTGTGGGACTGCTGGAACCGGGGGACGGCGACCTTCATGATCCTGGGCGATATTTGTACGCGAAGCTGCGGTTTTTGCGCCGTCGCCACCGGGCGGCCGGTCGAATTGGACACCGATGAACCCCGTCGGGTGGCAGAGGCCGTTCGAGCGTTGAACCTTCGTCATGCCGTGATCACTTCCGTGAATCGGGATGAATTGGCCGACGGGGGTGCGGCGATGTTTGCCGAAACGATTCGTGCGATCCGGAAGGTGCACGACTGCACGATCGAAGTCCTGATTCCGGACTTTAAAGGCTCGCGTGCGGCTCAGGCCCGAGTCTTTGAAGTCCGTCCGGACATCCTCAATCATAACACCGAGACCGTCCCGCGTTTCTATCGAAGCGCGCGTCCGCAGGGAAAATATTCCTGGAGTCTTGAACTTATTTCGCGCGCCAAACAGGCGAGCCTTGTTACCAAAAGCGGTCTGATGCTGGGGTTGGGAGAAACAGCCGATGAAATCGAGTCGGTGATGGTGAACTTGGTTGAAGCCGGTTGCGATATCCTGACGCTCGGCCAGTATCTGCAGCCCACACCCAAACATCTTCCCGTGTCCCGGTATTACCATCCGGACGAGTTTTCTTCGCTAAAGGAAAAAGGCCTGCGTCTTGGATTCCACTATGTCGAATCCGGCCCGCTGGTAAGAAGCTCCTACCACGCCGAGGAACAGACCGCGGCGTTCCGGTCAGTTCCCTAAATCCTTTTCCGGTTCTTCCGCATCGATGATGAAATTTTTTGTGCGGGTTTTGGCCTGGCGGGTCGCTTTGTCCACCAAGCCGAGAAGATCGGTCGCTTTCTGCTCGGGACGGAGCTGGGCCACCGCAAGACCGGCCTGTACCGCTTTGAGCGGAATCGCGGGCGGGCGGAGTTTCGATAGCGCTTGGTGCAGCCGCTGAGCGATGAGATAAGCCTGGGCCTTGTCCGCTTCGGGGAGGATGACGACGAACTCATCCCCGCCGTAGCGGAAGGCCAGATCCATTCCCTGCCGGATGATCCCTTGAATGGTTTTTCCGACCGTTTGGAGGACGGCGTTTCCGGTGGCATGTCCGAACCGGTCGTTGATCGTCTTGAAATCGTCCAGATCGGCAAAGACGCAGGACAAAGGCCGATCCATTCGGCGCGCCCGTGCGATCTCTCTGACAAGGGCCTCTTCCAAAGCCCGCGGATGGCCCAGCATCGTCATGGGATCGGTATGAGCCAACCGTTCGATTTCGTCCTGCTGTCGAAGGGACTGATGCCGGTAATAGAGCGAGACATAAACACCCGCTCCGATCAGGACCGAAAGAACGATTTCGCCAATCAGCTCACGCGGGTTGAGAGCAAAGTGTCCTTCCTCCAGGTATTTTGTCAACCAAGGGGCGGTAATGAGGAGATAGAAGAGGAAGGGAATTTTTCCGGATGGGACGGTCGATGTAACCATGAGAAAATTATACGTGATCCGAGCCGGGTAATCAAACCGACCTGAAATTAGAATAGGTCATGGATCATCTTCAGGGATGCGGTTAAAAGAACCACGCCCAAAACTTGTTGGAGGACTTTGGGTGGAACCTTCCAAGCGCCCCACCAGGAACCGATTTGCCCGCCGATCAGGACCGTGAGTCCCAGCGGAACGGCCAATCCCGGATGAATCGTTCCGTTGAGGGCATGGGAGGCAAGCCCGCTCAACGAGTTTAAGATTATAAAGGCGGCCGAAACGGCGGCGGTGTGTTTGGCATCCGCCCAGCCCATCAACAACAGAAGCGGGCTCAAAAAGATCCCTCCTCCTATGCCAATCAGACCGGCTAGAAATCCGAGGGCCAGGCCCACCGGCAGACCGATACCGTAGAGCCAGGCCTGTTTTAGGGGAGGACGGGCTAGAATCGGTTTTGTGAACAGAATAAACCGCAGACCGGCGATGAAAAGCGCCCCGCCGAGAATTCCGGAGAAGGTTTGTTGCGATAGCGAGATCATTCCGCCCACGTAGGCGGCCGGGATGGACGCGAAGATAAAAGGCCAAAGGAGACGAGGGGCGAAATACCCGGCGCGAAAATAATTGACGAACCCGGTGACGGTGACCAGGATGTTCAGGATTAGTACCGTAGGCGCGATCTCCGGCCGGGCATAGCCGGTCAGCACCAGAATGGCAAGATAGGCCGACGCGCCGCCGTGGCCGACCGAGGAATATAACATCGCGGCCAATAAGAACATCGGGAGCAGCCAGACCAGGTCCGTAGGCATGGTGATCCGGATTGTTGCCGAAGACGTGCCGCATTGTCAACGGTCATCGTTCAAGATAGGACGGCCTACCAACGTTCCGATCGGATCCGGGGACTAGGGACGTTCAGTGCGATGAGGTTTTGGGCGCATTCCTTTATCATTTGGTCCGGTCCACAGAGATAGTATAATGTCCCGACCGACCCCAGATGGTTTTGAAGAAGGGCCATGTCAATTCGCCCGATGCGACCGGTCCAGGGGATCGAATTCGGGCGGGTAATGGTGTAGATGCAGCGAAAATTGTAGTTTCTTTCCATCTCTGAGTCGAACTCCGATTTGAACGCAAAGTCTACCGGTGTTCTGGCGCTATAGAGAAGGGTGACTCTCACCGGTAGTCCTTTGGCCAGAATATACCGGATCATGCTGCGGAAGGGAGCGATTCCGATCCCGCCGGCGATCAGAATAAGTTCGTCGCTCTCGTTTTCCGTGAACACGAAGTTTCCCTCCGGTCCTTTGATATTTAAAATATCGCCTACCTTGATCGTGTCATGGAGCCAGGGAGTGAGGCGGCCTTCTGGATACCGTTTGGCCGCGATTTCGATGAAATCCTCTTCGGTGGGCGAGGATGATAACGAGAAGGCGCGATTCGCCGCGCCCATCCGGTTTCGCTTCGGATTCCAGACCTCGGCCGTTATAATGACGAACTGGCCGGGGCGGAACGGGAAGGGCTTGCTCGATCCCAGATCACACCGAAACGATTTAATTTCCGGCGTCTCCTGACGGATCTCGCTGACGACCAGCTTCATTTGCTTTTGATCACGCGCCGGCATGGCGAATCTATCTTACCCTGATGATGTTGGATGTGCAAATTTAAACTTCTGGACCTTGTTAACTTACTGAAATGTAGACCCCTTTATCTCGCCTCTTGCCACGGCGTCATAAACATGATAACTTGGAGGCGGAAAACGCCGATGCGGATCGTGACCCTCTTACTCAGCCTGATCCTACCGTCCTTGGCTGCTGCCGGACCGGCCTTGCCTAACGGATATGATAGTGCCGGCTGGGGCATTACGGTGGCGGAGCTTCAAAAGCAGGTCGAGATCGAGCGAGCGGAAATGACGGATGAGTTCGGATATGCGGAGCATCTGGAAGAGGACCCGGACGTCTATTTCCGAATGACACCAAAGCACGAACGGGTTGAGTATTATTTCTATCAGGGGCAGCTCTACAAGGTTTTTATCATCTATGACCGTATTTATTTTCATACGCGGTTTTATGAAGACTTGGTCGAGGAAATGAAGCAAAGCTTCGGGGAGCCTCACGAGGTTTATCAGGAGGATTTCTTCGGCCTCCCTATCCAACATACGCGATGGGAAGATGCCACCTCTTATTTAGATCTCCGGAAGGGGGCCGGTTTCATCTATCAAGTCCGGATCGACAAGGCGGCGGATCGGAACAAGGCGAAAGCCCTAACAAAGAAAAAAAGCATTTAACAGAATTCAAGGGATTGAAACGATGGATTTATTCAAGGTCATGGCCAAGGAAGGTCACGAGCAATTGATCGTTACTACCGATCCTGAAACCGGATTAAACGCGATTATATCGATCCACAGCACGCTGCTCGGTCCCGCTCTGGGCGGCTGCCGTTTCTGGTCTTACAAAACGTTCGAGGAGGCGGCCACCGATGCGCTTCGGCTTTCTAAAGCGATGACCTACAAGGCCGCGATCAGCGGGCTGAATTT
>Ga0335077_10013433_pt1 | contig 10239 bp, 10 predicted proteins | sample Lox_Sample_31_FD_207151 | JGI IMG/M metagenome (GOLD analysis project Ga0335077, IMG submission 207151) | Soil microbial communities from Loxahatchee National Wildlife Refuge, Florida, United States - Lox_Sample_3.1 | ecosystem: Environmental > Terrestrial > Soil > Wetlands | place: USA...
CTCGATGCCGGCCCACTGCGCCTCGGTATAGGGCTTGGTGACGCGCGGCGCCTCCCAGATGCGGTCCACGCGCATGCGGTGCGTGAACTCGACGCGGGCCTCCTCGGTGAGGCCGGTGATCGGCGCCGCGCTGCCGGGCTCGGCCGAGCAGGCGAGCGGAATGTGGCCTTCGCCGGCGAACAGGCCCGAGGTCGGATCCAGGCCGACCCAGCCCGCGCCGGGCAGGTAGGCCTCGCACCAGGCGTGCAGGTCGGTGAAGTCGACTGCGGTGCCCGACGGTCCGTCGAGCGACTTCACGTCGGGCTTGAGCTGGATCAGGTAGCCGGAGACGAAGCGCGCGGCGATGCCCAGGTGGCGCAGCAGCTGCACCAGCAGCCAGCCGGAATCGCGGCAGGAGCCGCTCGCGAGCGCGAGCGTCTCTTCCGGTGACTGAATGCCGGGTTCCAACCTGATCAAGTATTGGATGTCCTTCGAGAGGCGCAGGTTGAGGTCGACGAGGAAGTCCACCGTGGGCGTCGGCGTGCGCGGTACGGCGTCGAGGTAGCGCTTGAAGCGCGGCGTGAGCGCGCCGCGCTGCAGGTAGGGCGCGAGCTGAAGCAGCAGCGACTCGTCGTAGCGGAACGGGAACTTCTCCGCGCCGGGCTCGAGGAAGAAGTCGAACGGGTTGATGACCGACATCGCGGCCACCAGGTCCACCTCGATCCTGAGCTCGCGCACCGGCTCCGGGAACACCAGGCGCGCGAGCCAGTTCGACTGCGGATCCTGCTGCCAGTTGACGAAGTGCTTGGCGGGGGTGACGCGCTGCGAATAGGCGAGCACCGGCGTGCGCGCATGCGGCGCCGGCCGCAGCCGCACGACCTGCGGCCCGAGCAGGATCGGCCGGTCGTAGCGGTAGTGCGTAACGTGGTTCAGTGCGACGTGGATCGACATGGCTACACAGTACCCAGGTAGGCGCGCTGGATGCGCTGCCCGAGCTCGTAGATGTCGGCGAGGCACTCGGTGAGGTACTCGTGCAGGCCGGCCTGGAAGATCTCGTCGATGTCCGCGTGCGTGAGGCGCGCGTGCAGCTCGCTCGCGAGGCGCTTGGCGGCGCGGTCCTGGCCCTCGATGCGGTCCAGCGCCTGCGTGATCTGGTCGAAGCAGGCCGCGAGCGAGCGCGGCATGCGCCGTTCCAGGATCAGCAGCTGCGCCACCTTGATCGGGAAAATCTGGTCGTGGTAGAGCAGGCGATAGGTCTCGAACGAGGACACCGAGCGCAGCAGCGCCGTCCACTGGTAGTAGTCGAGCGCGCCGCCGACGTCCTTCACCGAGGGCAGCAGCACGTGGTACTTGACGTCCAGGATGCGCGCCGTGTTGTCGGCGCGCTCGAGGAAGGTGCCCAGGCGCGAGAAGTTGAACGCGTCGCCGCGCACGATGGTGCCGTAGGTGACGCCGCGGAAGAGGTGGCTGCGTTCCTTCACCCAGTCGAAGAACTTCGTTGCGCCGGCGCCCGCGAGGTCGGCGCGGCGCACGCGCTTCATCTCCAGCCAGGTGCTGTTGAGCGTTTCCCACATCTCCGAGGTGATCTGCCAGCGCACCGCGTGCGCGTTTTCGCGCGCCCATTTCAGGCAGCTGTAGATCGAGGAGGGGTTGTCCGCGTCGAGCGCGAGGAATTCCACCAGCCCGTCGAAGGCGACCGGCTTCTTCTTCTCGAAATAGCGCTCGGCGCTGTCGGTGATGGTGAGCGGCGCGAGCAGGTTCTGCTCCCGCGTTTCGGCGTTGCCGAACAGCACCATGTTCGAAGCCACGCCGAGGATGCGCGCCATGTTCTCGGCGCGCTCCATCTGCCGGCTCATCCAGAAAATCCGGTCGGCGACTCTCGACAGCATCGCTATTCGACGACCCAGGTGTCTTTCGTGCCGCCGCCCTGCGAGGAATTCACCACCAGCGAGCCCTCCTTGAGCGCGACGCGCGTGAGGCCGCCCGGAACAAGCTTCACGTCCCTGCCCGAGAGCACGTAGGGCCGCAGGTCCACGTGGCGCGGCGCGACGCCGCGCCTGACGAAGGTCGGGCAGGTCGACAGCGACAGTGTCGGCTGCGCGATGTAGTTCGCGGGCTGCGCCCTCAGCCGTTTGCGGAAATCCGCGAGCTCGGCCCTGGATGCGGTCGGCCCGATCAGCATGCCGTAGCCGCCCGAGCCCTGGACTTCCTTCACCACGAGCTCGGGCAGGTGTTCGATCACGTGCTCGAGATCCTTCGGGTTGCGGCACTGCCAGGTCGGCACGTTGGCGAGGATCGGCTCTTCCTTGAGGTAGTAGCGGATCATCGCCGGCACGAACGGATAGGTGGACTTGTCGTCGGCGACGCCGGTGCCCACCGCGTTGGCGAGCGACACGTTGCCGGCGCGGTAGGCCGCGAACAGGTCCGGCACGCCCAACATGGAATCCTTGCGGAACGCCCGCGGGTCGAGGAAGGCATCGTCGAGGCGCCGGTAGATCACGTCGACGCGCTGGCGGCCACTCGTGGTGCGCATGTACACCGTGTTGTCCCTGACGAACAGGTCCGCGCCCTCGACCAGCTCCACGCCCATCTGCTGCGCGAGGAAGGCGTGCTCGAAGTAGGCGCTGTTGTACTGGCCGGGCGTGAGCACCACCACCACCGGCTCGCGCACGCGCGGCGGCGCGGCCGCGCGCAGCGTCTCCAGCAGCAGCGCCGGGTAGTGCTCGACCGGCAGCACCGTCTGCTGCGCGAACAGCTCCGGGAAGAGCCGCATCATCATCTTGCGGTTCTCGATCATGTACGACACGCCCGAAGGCGTGCGCAGGTTGTCCTCGAGCACGTAGTACCTGCCGTCGGAATGGCGCACCAGGTCGATGCCGGCGATATTCGAGTACACGCCGTTCGGCAGGTTGAGGCCGAGCATCTCCTTCTGGAATCCCGCGTTCCTCAGCACCTGCTCGGGCGGGACCACGCCCGCCTTGAGAATCTCCTGGCCGTGGTAGATGTCGTGCAGGAAGCGGTTCAGCGCCGCGACGCGCTGCTTCAAGCCTCTGTCGAGCACGTCCCATTCGGCCTTCGGGATGATGCGCGGGATGGTGTCGAACGGAATCAGGCGCTCCGCGCCGTCCTTGGCACCGTGCGCCTCGCCGTAAACCGCGAAGGTGATGCCGACGCGGTGGAACAGCAGGTCGGCTTCGCGGCGCTTCTCGGCCACGCGCTTGGCCGGTGTCTGCGCCAGCCATTCGGCGATCGGACCGAAATGCGCGCGCACCTGGCCCTCGGCCGTGCGCATTTCGTCGTAATGGCGGCGTTCCATGCTCGAGCTCACTGGTCTGCTGCGAGCAAGCCCCGTGCCAGAAGCTACACCACGATGCGACTAGCCCTGCGGGTCTTCCTCGCGGTCCGTGTTCGGCTTGCCGGCGGCGCGCCGGTATTCGGAGGGCGGGATGCCCACCTGCTGCTGGAAGAAGCGCGTGAAGTTGGACTGCGCCGAGAAGCCCAGCTCGGCCGAGACCTCGGCGATCTTGGCGCTGCCCGAGGAGAGCTTGGCGATCGCCGTCTCGACGCACAGCAGGTCGAGGTAGGAGCGCGGCGAGCGCCCGGTGCTGGTCTGGAACAGGTCGTAGAAGCGCGAGCGCGACAGCCCGACCTGGTTGGCCAGGTCGTTCATGTTGAGCTCCTTGTTCGGGTGCGCGCGCAGCAGCGCCAGCGCCTTGCGGATGCGGTTGTCGGCGAACGGCGAGCCGCGCCACAGGCGCGCGCCGGACTGGCGGCGCGCGAGGTAGGTCTCGACGATCGACAGCATGAGCTCCTGCAGCATGAATTCCAGGCGCTCGTGCGAGAGGAACTGGTCGTTGAGCACTTCCACCGCCAGCGTGTCGGCGAGCTGGCGGATGCGCGCGGTGATCGCCTCGTTCGCCGTGCCGAAGGCGCGGCTGCCCGCGTCGAACACCGCTGGGAAGCTCGCGCGCAGCCAGTCGGCCGAGGCCTGGAAGCACAGCAGCTGCGCCGTTTCCGAGCTCCCGGCGAACACCGCCTCGCTGGAAGCGCCGGCGCTCAGGAAGATCAGGCTGCCGCGCGTCAGGCGCAGCACCTCGCCGTCCACCCGCAGGTCGAGGTCGGCGCCGTCCTGCTTGACCACGATCTGCGGGACGGGGCTCGTCTGCGCGGGGCCGCCCGCGACCGCCTCGATGAGCTGCAGGCGGCCGAAACTGCCATCGAAGACGCGGATGGGACGAGTCATGCGAAACAGCTTAGCGGCAGAAGGGGCAATTGCCTAGAGGGCTCCGGCCGGCCGCGAGAAGGGCTGCTAATAGGCCAGCCAGCGGGGCCTTTTCGCCGAGATTACCCGGGTGTTGACCCCCACCCAGTTGAGGCCGCCGAACAGGCGCGCGTGCTCGATCTTCACGCAGCGGTCCATGACGGTGTCGAGCCCCGCGGCGCGTGCGAGCGCGTCCGCCTCCTGGTTCTTCACGCCGAGCTGCTGCCAGAACACCCTGGCGCCGATCGCGACGGCGTCGCGCGCGACCGGCAGCACGTCCGCGGTCTTGCGGAACACATCCACGAGGTCCACCTTCTCCGGGATCTCGCGCAAGCTCGCGTAGCACTTCTGGCCGAGGACCTCCGGATACTGGGGGTTCACCGGGATCACGCGGTAGCCGTGCTCGAGCATGTACTTCGCCGCGAAATAGCTCGGCCGGTGCCATTGCGCGGAGAGCCCCACCACTGCGAGCACGCGGCTCTCTTTCAATATGCGGCGCAGCGCATTGATGTCCTCCGCCATGCGACTACTATAATCGAAGCGTCACCCCGGGAGGAGCGAACGATGGTCGTCGAAGAGCGCATGTACACGCTGCAGGTCGGCACCGCGGCGCAGTATTTCAAGAACTACGAGGAATTCGGCATGAAGGTGCAGCTCAGGCACCTGCCGCACATGGTCGGCTACTACGTCACGGAGGTGGGCGAGCTCAACAAGGTGATCCACCTCTGGGCCTACGACGACCTCAACCAGCGCGACAAGTGCCGCGCGGCGATGCAGGCCGACCCGGACTGGGCGGTATACCTGGCGAAGAACCGGCCGTACATGGTCGCGCAGGAGGCGCGCGTCATGAAGTGCGCGCCGTTCTTCGTGGAGCGGCTGAAGAAGATGCTCGCGGCGGTCCGATGAGCGCAGTTCACCCGCAGGTGGCCGCGATTCTCGAGCGCGTCGCCAAGTCGCCGCTGCCGCCCTACTACGAAGTTCCGGCCGCGGTGGCGCGGCGCCTGTACCGCGATACGCGCGGCGCGCTGACGCCCGATCCGCCGGCCGTCGAGTCGGTGCAGCTCCTCATGGCGCCGGGCAAGGCGGGGCCCGTGCCGGTGCGCGCCTACCGGCCCAAGGGCGCGGGCAAGGACGAGGTGCTGCCCGCGCTCGTCTACTACCACGGCGGCGGCTGGGTGATCGGCGACCTGGACACCCACGACGTCGTGTGCCGGACGCTGTGCAACGGCGCGCGCTGCGCGGTCTTTTCCGTCGAATACCGCAAGGCGCCCGAGTCGCCGTTCCCGGCCGCGGTGGACGACTGTTTTGCCGCTCTTGCGTTCATTGGTTCGAATTCAGGTTCTTTGAAGATAAATTCGAAACGAATCGCCGTCGGCGGCGACAGCGCGGGCGGGAATCTCGCTACCGTGGTCGCTCTCCTGGCCCGGGACGCGGGCGCGCCGGCGATCGCGTTCCAGTTGCTCATTTACCCCGGCGTGGACCAGCGAATGCGGCACGCGTCGGTCAAGCGCAACGGCGAGGGCTACCTGCTCACCGAGAAGAGCATGCACTACTTCCGCGGCCACTACCTGCCGCGCGAAAAGGACTGGCGCGACTGGCGCGCCTCGCCGCTGCTCGCCAAGAGCTTGAAAGGGCTGCCGCCGGCCTTCGTGATGACCGCGGGCTTCGATCCGCTCGTCGACGAGGGCAAGGAGTACGCCGAGCGCATGCAGCAGGAGGGCGTGCGCGTGGAGTACCGGAACTACCCGGACATGGTGCACGGCTTCATCACCATGGGCCGCGTGCTCGACACCGCGAACGCGGCGCTTGCCGACTGCGCCGCGGCGCTGCAGAAGGCCTGGAAGAATTGAAATCCGACTTGCACGGCACGCGTGCCGTGATGGCCGCGCGCCACGGCGGCCGGATCCTCGCCGACGCGCTCGCCGGCCACGGCGTGCGCGCGGCCTTCGGCGTGCCCGGCGAGAGCTTCCTGCCGGTGCTCGACGGCCTGCACGACGTGAAGGAGCGCCTCAAGTTCGTCGTTTGCCGCCAGGAGGGCGGCGCATCCTACATGGCGGAAGCCTGGGCGAAGCTGACCGGCGAGCCCGGAGTGCTCCTTGTCACGCGCGGCCCCGGCGCGACCAACGGCTCGGTGGGCGTGCACACGGCGTTCCAGGATTCCTCGCCGATGCTGGTGTTCGTGGGCCAGGTCGGCAACGACTTCGTCGAGCGCGAGGCGTTCCAGGAGATCGACTACCGGCGCATGTACGGCCCGCTCACCAAATGGGTCGCGCAGATCGACCGCGCCGAGCGCATCCCCGAGTACGTGAGCCACGCGTTCCACGTCGCGACCTCGGGACGCCCGGGCCCGGTGCTGCTCGCGCTGCCCGAGGACATGCTGTTCTCGGAGGCGGCGGTCGCCGACGCGCCGCGCTACCGCGCGCCGAAGGCCGCGCCGGCGCCCGCGGACCTGCAGGAGCTCGAGCGGCTGCTCGGCGCCGCGAAGCATCCGTTCGTCCTCGTGGGCGGCGGCGGGTGGACGAACCGCGCGATCGACGCGCTGCGCGCCTGGGCGGAGAAGACCGGCATCCCGGTCGGCGCTTCGTTCCGCTGCCAGGATTACCTCGACAACCGGCATCCGAATTACGCGGGCGACGTCGGCATCGGCGTGAATCCGAGGCTCGCGCAGCGCGTGAAGGAAGCCGACCTGCTGCTCGTGATCGGCGCGCGCCTGGGCGAGATGACCACCGGCGGCTACGCGCTGCTGGAGGTCCCGGTGCCGCGCCAGAAGCTCGTGCACGTGCACGCGGGCGCCGAGGAGCTCGGGCGCGTGTACCGGGCGACGCTGCCGATCAATTCGAGCTACGAGGAGTTTGTTCTTGCTCTTCAGGGTTTGAGACTTCCTTCCTGGAAAGAACAAGCCCGGTCGGCGCACGACGATTACCTCGCGTGGAACAAGCCGGTTCCGATGCCGGGGCCGCTGCACTACGGCGAGGTGATCGCCTGGCTGTCGGAGAACCTGCCCGAGGACGCCATCGTCACCAACGGCGCGGGCAACTTCGCGAGCTGGCTGCACCGGCATTTCCGGTACCGGGGCTGGCAGGGCGGCTCGCGCACCCAGCTCGCGCCCACGAGCGGCTCGATGGGCTACAGCGTGCCGGCGGCCGTGGCGGCGAAGATCCTTCACCCGCGGCGCACCGTCGTCGCGGTGGCGGGCGACGGCGAATTCCTCATGAACGGCCAGGAGATCGCGACCGCGGCGCAGTACGGCGCGCCGATCGTGGTCCTCGTCGTGAACAACGGCATGTACGGCACGATCCGCATGCACCAGGAGCGCGAGTACCCGGCGCGCGTGAGCGGCACGGCGCTGAAGAACCCGGACTTCGCCGCCTATGCGCGCGCCTTCGGCGGCCACGGCGAGACCGTAGAGCGCACCGCCGACTTCGCGCCCGCCTTCGGGCGCGCCGTCGCCTCCGGCAAGCCCGCGGTGATCGAGCTGCGCATCGATCCGGAGGCGATCACCCCCACGGCGACGCTGCAGGGGCTGCGCGCCGCGGCGCTCAAGAAGCGGGCCTAGTAGGGACCGCTTCTTCCTGCCGGTGCGCTAGCGGCTACTGGTAGCGGACGACGGTGCCGTTGCAGCCGAATGCGCCGTCGCGCGGCCAGCCGATCCAGCGGTAGCAGGCGAAATTGATGACGGCATTGCCGCCCAGGTCGGCGGCCTGCTGGCGCATCGACCGCGCGGCTTCTTCCGTCGAGGCATACGTGGGCACGAACACGGCGCTCGCCCAGGAGTCGACCCAGATCCGCTTGAGGATCCTGTAGTTCGGCGGGATGCTCGTCTGCGATTCGTGCACGGCGACCTGCTCTACGGGCACGGGCGCGTAGGACGAGGCGCAGCCCGCGAGGGCCAGCGCGGCCAGGACGATCGGGATCGAGCAGCGCATGCGTGGGCATTCTACGCGATCCGCCCGAAACCCCTTCGCCGCATCCGTTCGTTTCACTCCTCTGTACCCGTTCCCGGGGCTTCGTCCCCGACCCGCCCGCGTGAAGCATGCGGCGGCCCGCGTAGACTAGGAGGCGATGGGGGGCGGCGACGAAGAGCTGATGCTCGCTTACCGCGGAGGCGATGCCGGCGCCTTCGAGGAGCTCTACCGGCGGCACCGGGGCGGGCTGTTCCGCTTCGTGACGCACAGCGTGCGCGACCGAGCCGTCGCCGAGGAGCTGTACCAGGAGATCTGGATGCGGGCGATCGAGGCGCGCAATCGATACGAGCCCCAGGCGAAGTTCACGACCTGGCTCTACACGATCGCGCATAACCGCCTCGTCGACCATTGGCGCAAGAAAGGGCTGCAGCTCGTCGCGCTCGAGGCCGAGGACGATTACCCGGCCAATCCCGGGCATGAGCCGCAGCGCATCCTCGAGGCCAAGCGCGGGCTGGAGCGCTTCGCGCGCGCGCTGGATGCGCTGCCCGCGGCGCAGCGCGAGGCCTTCCTGCTGCACGAGGAGGCCGGGATGAGCGTTCCCGAGATTGCGCGAGCGACAGGCGCCGACGAGGAAGCTGCCAAGAGCCGGCTGCGCTACGCGATTGCGAAGCTCAAGGAGGCACTCGGCGATGGCTGAAGACGCCGACCCGAAGGCTTCGGCCGCCTATCGCGAGCTGGGCGCGCAGGAGCCGCCGCGCGCGCTCGACGAAGCGATACTCGCGGCGTCGCGGCGAGCCGCGCCGTCCTTGACGGGCCGTCCGGCGAAGTCGCGCTTGTCGCGTTGGGCAGTGCCGCTGTCGCTCGCCGCGGTGGTGGTGCTCTCGGTCGTCGTAACGCTGCGCATCCAGCACGAGGCGCCCGGCATCGAGTCGGAGCAGACGCTCCCTGCCGCAACATCCGCGCCCGCGCGCGTCGCGGAGGCGCCGCCGCCCGCGCCGAAAGCCGAAGCGCCGCGCAAGCCCCTGGCGCAGCCGACGGCGAAAGCGCAAGCCCGCCAGGAGGCGCGGCGCGACGAGCCGAAAGCGCTCCCCGACGCTGCGGCCGATCGTGCGCCGGCGGGCGAGGCGGCTGCAAGGCCCGCGCCGGCGGCCGGGGCGCTCGCGCGCTCCACCGCGAAGCTGGAAGTCGAATCGCCAGAACGCGAGCTCGAGCGCATCGCGCAGTTGCGCGCCGAGGGCAAGCACGACGAGGCGGACAAGGCGCTCGCCGAGTTCCGCAAGCGCTTTCCCGGCTTCAAAATTCCCGCAGCGATGGTGGAGCGCGTGGAGCGGCGCCCGTGACGGAGCCGGCCGCCGGGATTTCCGCCTCGTTGCAGGCGTCCTACAACGAGCAGTACTCCGAGGCGACGTCCGCATGGCGCGAAATCGGCGCCAAGTACAAGGTGCGCAACCTTCTGGAGGTCTGCGCAGGCCATCGCTTCGCCAGGGTGCTCGATTGCGGCGCCGGCGAAGGCAGCATGCTGAAGTTCCTCGATGCCGAGGGAGCCTTCGCCGAGCTGTACGCCGTGGAAATCTCCGACAGCGGACTGGCCGTCATCAAGAGCAGAAACCTGCCGAAGCTGAGGGACGCCAGGAAGTTCGACGGCTACCGGATTCCGCATGCGGACAAGGCGTTCGACCTGGTCTTCTGTTCGCACGTGCTGGAGCACGTCGAGCATCCGAGGATCCTGCTGCGGGAATTGCGGCGCGTCGGCGCCTACCAGGCGTTCGAGGTGCCGCTCGACTACGGCAACGCGCTCGACGGCCAGACCGGGCACCTCTTGTCCTACGGGCACATCAACGTGTTCACGCCGTCGCTGTTCCGCTTCCTGCTGAAGTCCGAGGGCTACCGGATCCTTGCCGAGCGGCTGACGCACGTGGCGCCCGAGGTCCTGCGCTTCAACCTCTATCGCAACCTGAAGCGCGATCCGACGCTCGCGCGCGAACTGGCGATCCGGATCGCGCCTCTGCGCGGCGCCCTGGTCAGGCTCCTGCGAGGCCGGCGCTACTTCGAGGAATTCGGCTACGCGGCCTACACCTGCCTCGCGCAGGGAGT
>Ga0335077_10013434_pt1 | contig 10238 bp, 9 predicted proteins | sample Lox_Sample_31_FD_207151 | JGI IMG/M metagenome (GOLD analysis project Ga0335077, IMG submission 207151) | Soil microbial communities from Loxahatchee National Wildlife Refuge, Florida, United States - Lox_Sample_3.1 | ecosystem: Environmental > Terrestrial > Soil > Wetlands | place: USA: Florida...
CAGACCATCGGGGCCGACTGCCTGGGCACTGCGTACGTCACTGCCAGCCAGGTGCCGAACCTCATCTACGAGCTGGTCCTCGGCGGCGCGCTGACCAGCGCGATGGTGCCGGTGCTGGCCCGCTCGGCCGAACGGGCCGGCTCCGACCCGGCCGAGAAGGCGCGGGTCAGCCAGATCACCTCGGCGCTGCTGACCTGGTCCGTCGTTATCCTGGTGCCGCTTTCCCTGATCATCACGGCGGCGGCCGGGCCGGTCGCGTCCCTGCTCAACCCGGTCAACGCCAACGCGCACTGCCCCCGCGCCGACATGGTGGCCACCACGGGCACGATGCTGCAGGTGTTCGCCCCCCAGGCCCTGCTGTACGGGCTCTCGGTGGTGCTGTACGGCCTGCTGCAGGCCCACCGCCGGTTCGCCGGCCCCACCCTCGGGCCGGCCGTTTCCAGCCTGGTCCTCATCGCGGCCTACCTCTCCTTCGTGCCGCTGGCCAAGGGCCTGCCGCTGGCCAGGCTCCCGCTGCAGGCCGAGCTGGTCCTGTCGGTGGGGACCACGGCCGGGGTCGCGGCCCTCGTCCTGACCGGGGTGGTGCCGGCCTGGCGGCTGCACCTGCGCTTCCGGCCGGTCCTGCGGTTCCCGCCCGGGGTGGCGCGCCGGGCCGGCGGCCTGGCCCTGGTGGGCGTGGTCGAGCTCATCGCCGTCGACCTGGCCTCCCTGGTAGCCATCGCCCTGGCCAACGGGCGCGGTGAGACGGGCGCGCTGGTCATCTTCAACTACGCCTTGCAGGTCTTCAGCACGGTGTCCGGGGTGCTGGCCCTGTCGATCGTGACCAGCGCTTTCCCGGTCCTGTCGGCCCGGGACGGTGAGATGTTCGCCCGGACCTGCGCCGGGTCGACCCGAGCGGTCCTGCTCATGTCCTGGCTCGGCGCGGCGGTGATCGCGGCGGTCGCCGTCCCGGCCGCGCACGTCCTGGCCAGGCGGCCGGACCAGGTGCCGGAACTGGTCGGGGCCTTCGCGCTGTTCGCCCCCGGGATCGCGGGCACCGCGGTGATCGCGAACCTGGCCCGGGTCATGCTGGCCATCGGCCGGCTCAAGATCGCGGCCGCGGCGGTGGCCGGAAGCTGGCTGCTGGTGGTCGTGGCCGACATGGTGCTGGCCGAGCTCGCCCCCGCCCGGCTGGTGGTCGCCGCGCTGGCGCTGGGGAACACCGTCGGCCAGACCGTGGTGGGCGTCCCGCTGGTCATCGTGACCCGCCGTACCTGCGGCCGGGCCGCGGTGCAGGGCGCGCGCCACGCGGCCCTGGCCGGCCTGGCCGCCGGCGCGGTGGGAGCGGCGGTCGGCGTGGCCGTGGCTGTGGCCGGCCCGGAGAGCGGGAAGCTGCTGGCCGCCGCGGTGGCCGTGGTCGCGGCCGCCTGCGCGGCGGCCGCCTTCGGCGTCGTCGCGTTCCTCATGGACCGCGGCGACCTGCGTACCGTCGTGGGACGGCTGCGGGCCTAGGACGGCGCCCAGACGCGGCGCATGGCCTCGGGCAGGCCCCACCAGCCAAGCGGGGTCAGGCGGTCCTGGTCGTCGATCGCGCCCAGCACCTGCCACAGCGACGTGACCGGCAGGAACAGCCCTTCCATGCCGAGTTCGTCGAACTCGCCGGCGTCGTCGACATCCCCGAGGCCGAAGTCGTCCTCGTCCTGCACGCTCTGCCCGCCGCCGTCGGGGTCGTAGTCCCGCACGTACCCGGCCAGGTCGGCGGCTGACGCGGAGGTGCCCGGTCCGCCCACGGCCAGCGCGGTGATCACCGCCAGCCAGTCGAAATGATCGATGGCGCAGATGGCGGCGATCGCGCTGTCGGTCTCGTTCAGCTCGCCGGCCTCGTCCTGGCCCGGGCCGGCCCCCGAGGGCCAGTCCTCCGACATTTCCGGCGACGCCACGCCGGCGGCCAGCCGGAGCCACAGCTCGGCGTCGTCGGCGGGCAGGTCCGCCGCGCGCATGCCGCCGCACTCGATCAGCAGCTCACCGGGCCAGCCCAGCCGGGCGATGTACTCCCGGAGCCGGCTGGCGGCCGCCCGGAGATCGGCGGCCGGCAGCGGCCGGTCACCGATCTGGCCCAGCAGGTCACCGAGCGCGGCCAGCGCCTCGGCGTCGGCGGCGTCCCATTCGGCCAGGAACTCCTCGTCCTTCTCGTCGAGCAGGACGTCCATCGGCACCCGCCCGTCGGGCAGCGGCGAGGTCATCCACCGCTCCTGAACGGTGATGTAGGACCGGCAGGCCGCCGGGTCGGCCGCCACCAGCAGGTCCGGATCGACCTCACCCGCGGCGAGCTGATCCTCCAGATGGCTGACCAGCCTGGTGTGCATCTCCGCGGCCAGCTGGCTGCGCTCGGACTGCTCGTCCCAGACGTGCAGGCCGATGATGCCGTTCGGCTCGGTTCCGGTCGCTTCCAGCCACGTCCTGACGTCCCCCACGGTGGCGTCGCTGTCGTTGATCTTGTGCAGGATGGCTTCGGCCGAGGACCAGAACACGGCGGACAGCGGGTTGCCCGCCGCGAGCAGCCCGCGCCTGAGGGCGGGCAGCGAGCCGAGAGCGTCGGCGGATGGCACGCTGAGCAGGGCGAGCGCGACATCGCGTCTGGTCAGATAGCTGAGCGGCCGGGCGGCCAGTTCGGCCACGCGATCGGCGTCAAGGTTCACGCCTCGCAGCTTAGAGCAGTGTTGGCCCAGGGGGGGCGGCCCCCCCTGGAACCCCCCGCATTTCCCGTCGCGGTACCGGCCGTAGTATCGCGTCCCCGGGGGGCTGTCAGCCCCCGCGGGCGGCGTGATCAGATAAGCGACCGGCCGCCGAGGTAGGGGCGCAGCACGGGCGGGACGACGACCTGAGCCTGCTCGGTCTGGAAGTTCTCGACCAGCGCGGCGAGGATGCGCGGCGTGGCGACCGCGGTGTTGTTCAGCGTATAGGCGAACCGCACCGTGCCGTCGGCGTCGCGGTACCGCACTTTGGCCCGACGGGCCTGCCAGTCCAGCAGCGACGAGCAGCTGTGGGTCTCGCGGTACGCGCCCAGCGACGGCATCCAGGTGTTGATGTCGTTCATCCGGTACTTGCCCGCGCCCATGTCGCCGGTGGAGATCTCCATTACCTCGTAGGCCAGGCCGAGCCCCGCCACGAGCTGCTCGGCCGTGCCGAGCAGCTCGGCGTGCCAGCGGTCGGACTCGGCCACGTCGGCCACGCAGATGACGAACTGCTCGACCTTCTCGAACTGGTGGACCCGCAGCAGCCCGCGCACGTCCCGGCCGGCGCTGCCGGCCTCGCGCCGGAAGCACGGCGAGATACCGGCGTACCGGAGCGGCAGCTGTCCCAGCTCGAGGATCTCGTTGCTGTGGAACCCGACCAGGGCCACCTCAGCCGTCCCCGCCAGGTACAGGTCGTCGGCCGGGATCGCGTATATGTCCTCGCGGTGCGCCGGGAACATGCCGGTGCCGGTCAGCGGCTCCTCCCGGACCAGCGACGGCACGCTGACGAGCGTGAAGTCCTTGCCGCGGAGCAGGTCGAGGGCGTAGGAGTGTACCGCCCGCTCCAGCAGCACCAGGTCCGAGACCAGCGCGTAGGCGCGTTCCCCGGCGACCTTGCGGGCCCGGGCGAAGTCGGCCCAGCCGCGCTTCTCCAGCAGCTCGACGTGGTCCAGCGGCCGGAAGCCGAACTCCGGCGGCGTGCCGACGGTCCTGATCACGACGTTCGCCGACTCGTCGGGCCCGACCGGTGCGCCGGCCCACGGGATGGTGGGGGTGAGCAGCAGCAGCGCGTTCAGCTTCTCGTTCGTCTCGGCCAGCTCGGCACGATAGCGCCTGACGTCGTCGTTCAGGCTTCTCAGGTACGCCCTGCGCTCCTCGCTGGCGGCCACTGGCCCGCTGGCCGAGCTCCTCCTGAGCGCCTGCGTGTTGTCCACTTTGTACTGGAGTTCGCGGCTGGCCTGGTCGAGCTTGAGCAACTCGTCCACGTCCAGGTCGATGCCCTTTTCCCGGACGGCCCTGCGTACCTCGTCCGGGTGGTCCCTGATGAATCGCTTGTCCAGCATGGCTACGCTTCAGCCTCTGTGTCGTGTTCGAAGTTGCCTGCCCCGCCACGAAAACGCTACCAGCAGTGCCCGCCGCGTCGCCCCGCATAAACGCTCGGCAACCAGTCGCGTACCCTCGGACACGTGCTGCTGACCAACCATGTCCTGTCCGGGGCGCTGATCGGCGCTCTGGCCCGCCGCCCGCTTCCGGCCTTCGCGGCCGGCGTGGCCTCGCACTTCGTGCTCGACGCGGCGCCGCACTGGGGCGACTGGGACAGCATCGGCCACTTCCTCCGGGTGGCCGGGGCCGACGGCCTGGTCAGCCTGGCCGCGATGGGAGCCCTCGCCGCGCTGGCTCCCGCCGAGCGGCGCCCGGCCGTGGTGGCCGGCATGACCGGCGCGGCGCTGCCCGACGCCGACAAGCCGGCCCTGTTGTTCCTCGGACGGTCGCCCTTCCCGGCCGCCGTGGACCGGTTCCACGGCCGCATCCAGCGGGAGGCGCCGGACCGCGCGCCCCTCGAGCTGCTGGCCGCGGGGGCCCTGGCCCTCGCCGCGTTGGCCGCGCTGCGCTGGCGGCGGCCTGCTAGGGCTGCAGCGGGTAGCGCAGGCCGATCAGGCGAGCCAGGTCGGCCAGCGTGAGCTCGAACATGGGCGCCGGATCCTCCAGCGCGAACCTCAGGTGGCCGAACACCTCCATCGCCACCGCGCCGTACAGCACGGTCCAGCAGCGCAGGAACGTCAGCACCGCCCCGACCGGGAGGTCGGTGCCCAGCGCATCGCGGTAGCGCAGCAGCTGGTCCCGGAGGCCGGGGTCGATGTCGGCGGCCTGCGGCACCGGGAACGGGGCCACGTTCCAGAGTTCGAGGAACAGCCCGAGGAAGGTGCCGGCGAAGGCCAGCGCGCATTCGTCGGCCACGTCGTTGCGCCCGTTGTCGAAACCGGGCAGCGGCACGCCGAACAGCAGGCCGAACTCGGCCTGGTGGGTCAGCGACCAGCGGCGGAATTCCCGGCAGGCCGCGACCGTCTTGACCGTGAGCTTCGCGGTCACCAAATCGGTCGCCTCCGCTGGTACCGGCGCGGCCTGGATGGCCCGGCGGATGTCATCGTTCAGCTCGGTGAAGATGCCGGCGCAGATATGCCGGTTCAGCGCCTCGTGGCTGTCGAAGTACCGGTACAGGCCCGGCGCGGTCATGCCCATCTCGCGGGCGATGGCGCGCAGCGACATCGCCTCCGGGCCGCTGCGGACCAGCAGCCGCCGGGCGGTCTGGATGATCTCCTCCATGGTCGCCGCGCGCAGCCGGTCACGGCGGGACGGCGGGTGCGCCGTGCCCGGCTCGGTCTCGGCTTCTGCCGCCTGTGTCACAGCTGCCTCCCGGACCAGACCGTGACGAGACTCGTAACGGGCGCCGCACGAGGCTCACCAAGGATCAACGGTGGGTTGATGCTAACCCACTTGACGCTAGTGAACACCGTATGCGAAGTTAGCCTCGTAATCAGTTTACGCCGCCGTTAACTCGAGTAATCAGCCCGGCACCACTCCTGGTGCGCCCGGCGCGGACCGGTCCTGACCGCTCGCACCACGGATCGTTCGGTCCCCTTTAAAAGGCCTCGATCCCCGGGCGTTCGCGGCGTCCGGCGGCGAGCCTGGCGCCATGGGTGCCCGGCCGGGTCACCGTTATGCTGGTAGGCCAACTTGAGGAGACCTACATGTATCAGCCCGTGGCCCTGCCGGAAGTGCAGTCGACGGACCTGCCCGCCGGGGCGTTCCTGCTGGATGTGCGCGAAGACGACGAGTGGGTGGCCGGGCACGCGCCCGACGCGGTGCACGTCCGGCTCGGTGAGCTCGGCGTGCGCGTGGCCGAACTGCCGCGCGACCGCGTGGTCTACGTGATCTGCCGCAGCGGTACCCGGTCCGCGTACGCGGCCCAGGCGCTGGCCGGCGGCGGCCTGAACGCGGTCAACGTGGCCGACGGCATGACCGGCTGGGCCGTCGCGGGCCGGCCGATGATCAGCGAGGACGGCGCCGAGCCCCACGTCGCTTAGCGGCACCGGAGTGGACCTCGTCTCCGTCAGGGACCTCGGCGTCCAGGCGGTCATCGGCGCGCACGGCTGGGAACGCGACATCACCCAGACGCTCGTCTTCACCGTGGACATGGCGGCCGACGTCCGGTCGGCCGCACGGCACGACGACCTGGCGGCTGCCCTCGACTACTCCGCGGTCGCGCGGACCATCGCCGCGGTCGTCCGGGAGGGCCGGTACCGGCTCATCGAGACCGCCGCCGAGCGGGTCGCCGACCGGCTGCTCGCCGATTACCCGGTCGCCTGGCTCCGCCTCGAGGTGCGTAAGCCGATCGCCGACGGCGGCTACACGGCCGCGGTCAGGATCGAACGCGGCGTCCGGGCTGGCTGAGACCTGGCGTGGCGCCAAGGACCCTGGCCGGGGCCTGGGTGCGCTGGGGGGCGGACCGGATCAGGGCGGCGCTCCTGGCCGGCGTCGGACGGCCGTCGGCAGCCGGGCCGCTCTTGGGCCCGGCTGCCGACTCCTGACGCCGGGCGCGGCGGCCTGGGGGGGAGAGGTTACGCCGCGCGGGCGCACAAATACGACTGTATAACGTATGCCGGACCAACTGTGCACGACTTAACCGAGTGTCCGGGTCAGGCGGCTGATGACCTGGTGGGGCTGGACCGTCACCCTGCACCCCGACGGCACCACCACCGCCACCAGCCCCGACGGCAGAAAAACCCTGCACAGCCACAGCCCGCCCGCACGCGCCGGGTGAACCCCGGGCCATGTTGGTCCTGACGGGAGCACCGGTTTGCGGGTGCTCGAGCGGCACGGCACCGCCTTAGGCTGGCTGGATGACGGAAGCGGCGCGCCAGGCGGGCCCGGAGGAGGGGACCGCCGAGGTCTGGTGGGCGCGCCGGCAGGACGCTTCCCCGCGGCTGCCCGGTCTGCTCGACCACGCCGAGCGGGAGCGCTGGGCGGCCTACCGGCGCGACGCGGATCGCGACCGCTTCCTCGTCGGCTGTGGGCTGGCCAAGACGGTGATCGCGGCCTGCACCGGCCAGCGGCCGGCCGAGGTGAACTTCGACCGGACCTGCCGCCGGTGCGGCAAGCCGCACGGCAAGCCGACCCTCCATCGCGGCGGCCTGGAATTCTCCGTGGCTCACTCCGGGGGCCTGGTCGCCGTGGCGGTGGCGAGGGCCCCGGTCGGCGTGGACGTCGAGCAGCTGGCGGAGCGCCCGCGCGAGCTGGGCGGCGGCGATCCGGACACGCTCGCCCGCCTGGTGCTCGCCGATGAGGAGCGAGCCGCGCTGGCCTCGGTCCAGCCGTCCGGCCGGGCGCGCGCCTTCCTCGTCGCCTGGACCCGGAAGGAGGCCGTGACCAAGGCGAAGGGCGACGGACTGCGGGTTCCGTTCAGCGAAGTGGTGGTAGCCACCGACCCTGGGCCGTCCCGGCTGGTGGCGTGGCCCTACCCGCAGGACCCGCGGACCGTCTCGCTGCTCGACCTCGACACCGAGCCCGGGTACGTGGCGGCGCTGGCGGTCCTCGGCCCCTGTGACACGGTACGGGCGCGGGACGGATCGGCACTGCTCGCGTTATCCCTGCATGCGGAGCCCTGAGCTGATCGCTGCGGGCGAACGAGGGCCGGAAATTTGTGGGGGCTCTTCTTTCTTGAGTGTAGATGACTCAATCTTTGGAGGCTCTCTATGAGTGAAACGCTCACGCTTCCGGTCCTTCCCCTCGACGACCAGGTGGTGCTGCCGGGGATGGTGGTGCCGCTGGAGACGTCGCAGGCAGAGGTCAGCGCCGCGATCGACGCGGCGCGGATGCCGACGCGGCAGGTTCCGGGCGTGCGTTCCGAGGCGAGGGCGCGGGTGCTGCTCGTGCCGCGCCTGCCTGACCGCGGTCTGGCGGGCGTGGGGACCCTGGCTACGGTCGAGCAGGTGGGCCGGCTCCCCGGCGGGCAGCCTGGTGCGCTCGTCCGCGGTGTCTCCCGGGTGAAGATCGGTTCGGGCACCACGGGCCCGGGTGCCGCGCTGTGGGTCCAGGGCACGGTGATCGAGGAGACCGGCCGCGGCCCGCGGGCCGACGAACTGGCGCAGCAGTACAAGACCCTGGTCACCGGGATCTTGCAGCAGCGCGGCGCGTGGCAGGTCATCGACATGGTCCAGCAGCTCAACGACGCGTCGGCGGTCGCGGACAACGCCGGGTACGCCAGCTACCTCACCACCGAGCAGAAGCTGCAGCTGCTCCAGACCACCGACCTGGTCGAGCGGCTGGAGCTGGTCATCGGCTGGACCCGCGAGCACCTGGCCGAGCTCGACGTCGCCGAATCCATCCGCAAGGACGTCGCGGAGGGTATGGAGAAGCAGCAGCGGGAATTCCTGCTGCGCCAGCAGCTTTCCGCGATCAGGAAGGAACTCGCCGACCTGAACGGTGACGCGGCCACCGAGGAAGACGACTACCGGGCCCGGGTGGAGGCAGCGGACCTGCCGGAGCCTGTCCGGGACGCCGCGCTGAAGGAAGTCGACAAGCTCGAACGCACTCCCGACGCGTCGCCGGAGACCGGCTGGATCCGCACCTGGCTGGACACCGTCCTCGACATCCCGTGGAACGAGCGGACCGAGGACGCCTACGACATCGCCGGCGCGCGGCGTGTCCTGGACGAGGACCACACCGGGCTGGAGGACGTCAAGGAACGCATCATCGAGTACCTCGCCGTGCGCAAGCGCCGGGAGGACCGGGGCCTGGGGATCATCGGCGGGCGGCGTTCCGGTGCGGTGCTCGCGCTGGTGGGCCCGCCGGGTGTCGGCAAGACCTCGCTCGGCGAGTCGGTGGCGCGGGCCATGGGCCGGAAGTTCGTCCGGGTGGCCCTGGGCGGCGTCCGGGACGAGGCGGAGATCCGCGGGCACCGGCGCACTTACGTCGGGGCCCTGCCCGGCCGGATCGTCCGCGCCATCCGCGAGGCCGGCACGATGAACCCGGTCGTGCTGCTCGACGAGGTGGACAAGATCGGCTCGGACTACCGCGGCGACCCCGCTTCGGCGTTGCTCGAGGTGCTGGACCCGGCGCAGAACCACACGTTCCGCGACCACTACCTCGAGGTCGAGCTCGACCTGTCCGACGTGGTGTTCCTGGCCACGGCCAACGTGCTCGAGGGGATCCCCGGCCCGCTGCTGGACCGGATGGAGCTGGTCCAGCTCGATGGCTACACCGAGGACGAGAAGGTCCTGATCGCCCGGGATCACCTGCTGCCCAGGCAGCTGTCCAGGGCCGGGCTGAACGCCGAGGAGGTGGCGGTCGGCGAGGACGCGCTGCGGCTGCTGGCGGCGGAATACACCCGCGAGGCCGGGGTGCGGTCGCTGGAGCGGTCCATCGCGCGCGTCCTGCGCAAGGTCGCGGCGCGCGTGGCCCTGGGTGACGTCACCCTGCCGGTCACCGTGGGCGCGGGCGAGCTGAAGGACTACCTGGGACGGCCGCGGTTCACGCCGGAGACCAGCCTGGCCGCGCCCGACCGCCGGACCGCCGTGCCCGGCGTGGCCACCGGCCTGGCGGTGACCGGTGCGGGCGGGGATGTCCTGTTCATCGAGGCGTCGCTGGCCGGCCGGGAGACCGGCGAGACCGGGGTCACGCTCACCGGTCAGCTCGGCGACGTCATGAAGGAGTCGGCCCGGATCGCGCTGTCCTACCTGCGCTCGCACGGTGACGAACTCAGCCTGCCGGTCGGCGAGCTGAAGGACCGCGGCGTGCACGTGCACGTGCCGGCGGGCGCGGTGCCCAAGGACGGCCCCAGCGCGGGTGTCACGATGACCACCGCGCTCGCGTCGCTGCTGTCCGGCCGGCCGGTACGCGCCGACGTGGCCATGACCGGCGAGGTGTCCCTCACCGGCAGGGTGCTGCCCATCGGCGGGGTCAAGCAGAAGCTGCTGGCCGCGCACCGGGCCGGGATCACCACCGTGCTGATCCCGCAGCGGAACGAGCCGGACCTCGACGATGTTCCCGCCGAGGTGCTCCAGAAGCTGGATGTGCACCCGGTCGGCGATGTCCGCGAGGTGCTGCGGCTGGCGCTCGAGCCTGCCGAGGCGGGCGAGCCGGCCGCCGTGCCCGACGCCGCTTAGGGCTCAGCTCCGCCGGCCTCCGGGGCGTCGTCCGGCGTGACGACGGCGTCGGCGGCGGAGGCGGCGGGGAACACGTCGG
>Ga0335077_10013435_pt1 | contig 10238 bp, 13 predicted proteins | sample Lox_Sample_31_FD_207151 | JGI IMG/M metagenome (GOLD analysis project Ga0335077, IMG submission 207151) | Soil microbial communities from Loxahatchee National Wildlife Refuge, Florida, United States - Lox_Sample_3.1 | ecosystem: Environmental > Terrestrial > Soil > Wetlands | place: USA...
GCACTTCCAGAACACCTTGTAACCAGTCCCCGAGTCCGACCCCACCAGACCTACCTTCACGCCGTCAAACCCCGCCAAACACAGGGTTGCGCTCCTCAACCGCACTCAACCGCGAAGGCTGCTGCCCCTCAGGCCGCTACGCGAAAGTCGGCGTTAGGAACGCCGCGGACCGGATAACGCAGGACGGGATGATCAGACAGCGCAGATCAGCGATCGCCGCCGGCGAGCGCTTCGCCGGCTTCGAGATCGCGGAGCGCCTCGGCGACGGCGGTATGGGCGTCATCTTCAAGGCTCGCGACAGCCGTCTCGACCGCGAGGTGGCCCTGAGGATCATCGGAGTCGAGGCCGCAGGCGATTCAGTGACGCGCGCGCGGCTCAACCGAGAATCGACAGCGCTCGCATCGGTCGACCACCCGAACGTGGTGCCAATCTACGAGGCCGGGGAGTACGACGGCCGGCTGTTCATCGCCAGCCGATGGGTCAACGGCACCGACTTCGGTGCGCTCGTGCGGGAGCAGGGCCCGCTCGACCCCCGGCGCGCGGTGCGGATCGTCAACCAGGTCGCATCCGCGCTGCACGCGGCGCACGCCCTGGGGATCATGCATCGCAACGTCAAGCCGTCGAGCGTGCTGGTGACGGAAACCGACCACGCCTACCTGACCGATTTCGGCGTGGCACGCCGGGCGAGTGACCTGACAGGGCTGACAATGCAGGAGCACCTCGTCGGATCGTTCGACTATCTGGCTCCCGAGTACCTGGAGGGCGGTCCGGTCGACGCCCGCGTGGACATCTACGGACTCGGATGCGTGCTGTATGAGGCGCTCACCGGCGACGTGCCGTATCCCGAGCCGACGCCCGCCGCCAAGATGTACGCGCATCGGTCGACCGATCCCCCGTCGGTCCGGGCCCGACGGCCCGAGGTGCCAATGGCACTCGACGCCGTCGTCAGGCGTGCGATGTCTAAAGATCCGACGGAGCGCCACCAGACTCCCGGCGAGTTCGCCACCGAAGCCGCCGGAGCCGTTCAGATGTCGGCACCCCCATGGGTCACGGTTCCGCCTGCGCTCGGCGCCCTGGACGGCGAGTCACAAGACGCCCCGGAGGCAGTGCCGCTCGCGCGCGCTCCTTCAGGTCAGGGTGAGGGACCGGGTCAGGGGGCCGGAACGGCCGAGGAGAATGGAGCGGCGCCGGGCGAGTGGGACGAGCCCGCCTACTACGCGGCACCGCGTCCGAACCCCGGCCGCCGATGGGCCCTTGGGCTCGCCGTCCTGCTGTTCATCGCGGCGCCGGTGGCGCTCGTAATCGCTCTGGTTGCGCACTAGCGGTCACACTCTTCGGCAGATCCGTGTCTTAAGGAGGTATGCAGCAGCCCCGAAAGGAGGCAACAACATGTTCGCTGCGTACCTTGCAGTTGTGATCAGCACCCTCGTCGTGAACACGTGGGCCGCGGCCGCCGATTTGTTACGGGCCCAATTCGTGCTCGCGAATTCAGCCGAGGTAGGCGTCGACGAGGGATGGCTCCCCTGGCTCGGCGGGCTCAAAGCCGCCGGCGCCGTGGGACTGCTGGTTGGGCTGCTGTGGCTGCGGCCGATCGGGATCGCTGCCGCGATCGGCCTGACGTTCTTCTTCATCGGCGCGATCGCGACCCACGTTCGCGCCCGGGTGCTCTACAACCTCGCGTTCCCCGGGTTCTTCCTCGCGCTCGCGGTCGGCTCGCTGGTCCTGACCGCCGTGCGGTGACCGCTCCACCCATCAATCAGCGCGAATGGCTGGCGGCCCGCTTTGAGGAGCACAGACCTCGTCTGCGTGCCGTGGCCTATCGAATGCTGGGCTCGGTCACCGACGCCGAGGACGCCGTGCAGGAAGTGTGGGTTCGAATCTCCTCGGCGGACACGACCGGCGTCGCGAACATGCGCCTCTGGCTAACGACGATCGTCGGCCGCGTGTGCCTGAACATGCTGCGCCTGCGCAGGTCGCATCCCCCGGAAGTACACGTGCCCGACCCGGTGGTGAGCCTTGACGAGAGGCGTCGATCCGGAACACGAAGCGCTGCTGGCCGACGCGGTGGGGCTCGCCCTGCTCGTCGTGCTCGACACGCTCGCCCCCGCCGAGCGACTGGCCTTCGTGCTCCACGACATGTTCGCGGTGCCGTTCGACGACATCGCCACGCTGCTCGATCGGTCACCCGCAGGCGTGCGCCAACTCGCCAGCCGCGCTCGGAGACGCGTCCGGGGATCGCCCGAGCCGGACCGTGACCTCGCGCGACAGAGGAAGGTGGTGGACGCATTCTTTACCGCCTCGCGCGACGGCAACTTCGACGCGCTCCTCGCGGTCCTCGATCCCGACGTCGAGCTGCGGATCGACGGCGGAGTGCTACGGGAGGACGCGTCCGTCATCCTCCGCGGTGGCAAGGCGGTCTCAGCCCACACGGCCGTCTATTCCAAGCTCTACCCGTACGTGATGCCTGCGCTTGTCAACGGTGCCGCGGGGGCCGTGGTGGCGGTGGGTAGGCGACCGTTCTCGGTGATGGCGTTCACGGTCGCCAACGGGAGGATCGCCGCGATCGACGCGCTCCTTGACCCGGATCGGCTTGCGGGGCTTGACGTGTCGATTCCCGCGCAGCGCGGCTAGGGAACGAGCACGACCTTGCTAGGGAACGAGCACGACCTTCCCGGTGTTCCGGCGGTCGGCGATGAACCGGTGCGCCTCAGCGCCCTGCTCGAGCGGGAATGATTTCGCGACGACGGGGCTGATCGCGCCGGTCTCGATCAGCTCGGTGAGCGGTCCCGACCAGCGTGATGCTCCGTGTTCATCCCACAGCGTGAGGACGTTCAGCCCGATGACGGCCTTCGATGCCGACATCTGCCGGAGGATGTTGAACCAGGGCATCTGTACGGCGGTCTTGGCGGCGGCGAGGAGGTTGCGCTCGGTCCCGGCCACCAACCCGGAGGCGCCGAAGCAGACCAGCCGGCCACCCGCGCGCAGGAGCTTGTAGCTTCGCCTGAAGCTGGCGCCCCCGATCGCGTCCATCACAAGATCGAGGCTGGGTACGCCTCGCTCCCAGCCCGGGGTGGTGTAGTCGATGGGATGATCGACGCCGAACCCGCGGATCGCGTCGTGCTTGCCGGGTGACGCGGTGCCCCACACCTCGGCGCCCGCGCGCTTTGCCAACTGCGTCGCGGCGATGCCGACTCCTCCGCCGGCCGAATGGATCAGCACGCGCTCGCCGGGCTGGACATTGCCGCCGCGGACGATCGCCTCCCAGGCCGTCGCGTAGTTCACGGGAATCGCCGCGCCGTCCTCGAAGCTCATGGCCTCCGGAAGCGGGAATGCTCCGTCGGCGGCGGTCACCGTCCGCTCGGCATAGCCTCCGAACCGGACCGGTGCCGCCACACGGTCTCCGACGGCAAACCGCTCGACGCCGTCGCCGACTGCGGCGACCGTTCCGGCAACCTCATAGCCGACGACGCACGGTGGCTTCGGCGCGTCCGGGTAGAGGCCCATCCGCGCCATCAGATCGGCGAAGTTGATCCCGGCGGCGCGGACGTTGATCAGGATCTGCCCCCGGGCCGGGGTCGGATCCGGTCGCTGCTCCACCTGAAGGACCTCAGGGGGCCCGTGGCGGGTGATCACCAGCGCGCGCATGGAAGTCAAGCTAACGGATCGCGTGGAGTCGGCGGGTCGCTACGGTCCCGAATAAGTCGACACTCGACGCCCGGTCGTGGATCGAGTGCGCCGAAACTCGCGCTATAGCCGAGTGAACCTGCATTCACCCGCGGGCGGCGGGCCGAGTGAGGACTTGTTCGCCAACCGCCGGCGGTTAAAGCCCCTTGGTGGCGCGCACGACCACTGCGGCGGTCGTTCGGCGCACCGGCTCTCGGGGCGATTCCGGATGAAACCGCCGGAGGAGATCCGCCTGGAGCGCCTCGCTCTGATCGCCGGGCAAGGCAGCGACGACCGGTCCGAACGGGGTTCCGAGGATGCCCTCGGCCGCCGACCCCGGATCGGGGAAGGCGACCGTCTGCTCGAGCACCGACACCTCGACGTCGGCGAAGCCGGCATCTTCGAACAGTTCGCGGCCGGCGCCTTCGGTCATCACGAACGCCGCGTTCTCGAAGGCGCGCGGGAACGGCGGCTCGACGCCGGTCGCCGCCAGCGCCTCGGCGTAGTCGTCGAACGGCTCGAGCCGGTAGCCGGCGGCCCACACCGCGGCGCCGACCGCCCCGCTGGCGCGAACCACGCGGTGCATTTCGCGCGCCGCGTCGAGCCGCTCGGCGAAGAACTGGAGGCCCTGCTGGCAGAGGACGACGTCGAACGACTCCTCGGGAAAGGGGAGGCGATCGGCGCGCGCTTCCAGGTACTCGATCGGGGCGCAGTCGTCGGACGGCGGCCGCGCAGCCGCCAGCGACAGCATCGGCTCGCTCACGTCGGTGCCGACGACGCTGCCCCGCGGACCGGCACGACGCGCGGCCGCGCGCGCGACCACACCGGTGCCGCTCGCGACGTCGAGCACGCGGTCGCCGGGGCTCACGCCGACCGTGTCCAGCAGCACCTCGGCCCACGGCTCGAACACCACCGACCCCAAGCGCATCGAGTAGTTCCGGGGCACGGAGGCCGCCGTGAAAGCGGTCGAGCGTCGGTCAGGTTCGCCGGCTGTCATCCGCGTACAGTCTGAACAACGAGAGATCAGAACGAGGCGAGCCAGGAGAGGAGCGTGAGCATGGACTGGACGCTGGAGGTCGTCGTCCTCCCGGTCAGCGACATCGGTCGCTCGATCGCGTTCTACCGCGACCAGGTCGGCTTCGAGCTCGACCACGAGACCACCAACGAGCACATGCACGTCGCGCAGCTGACGCCGCGCGGCTCGGGCTGCTCGATCGTGTTCGGCGATCTCCCCTCGCAACGCCAGATGCAGCCCGGCTCGATGCGGGCGCTGCAACTGTGCGTCGCCGACGCGCAGGCGGCCCGGGAAGAGCTCGTCACGCGGGGCATCGACTGCAGCGAGCTCACGTCGTTCGGCGACCAGGATGGCAGCACGTTCTTCGGGTTCTCCGATCCCGACGGCAACACCTGGGCCGTTCAGGAGCTGAAGGTGCGGGGTGACAAGCCGCTGATTCCGATCGAGGCACGAGGACGATTCGGGGCATAATCGCCCGCTCGCCTCGCTCCTGACTTAGGATCCGCCCACCGTGCTGACCGATCTGCCTCCCGCGACCTTATGGACCAACTGGGCGGGGAACCAGTCGTTCACGCCCGGCTACGCGGCGGCTCCGCGCGACGAGGATGAGGTCGCGACGCTGGTCCGCGACGCCTCGGAGCTGGGGTCCCACGTCCGGGTCGCGGGCGCGACGCATTCGTTTACGCCGATCGTCGAGACGGACGGACTGCTGCTCGATCTGTCCGGTCTACGAGGTGTGATCGAGGCCGACCGAACGCGAAAGCGCGCTAGCGCGTTGTCCGGGACGCTGATCCGGGACTTCTACGAGCCCCTCTGGCGGGAGGGGCTCGCGCTCAAGAACCAGGGGGATATCGACACCCAGCAGATCGCCGGCGCGGTATCGACGGCCACGCACGGCTCCGGGATCCGGAACACGTGCTTCTCAGGTGTGGTTCGAGGTGTACGGCTCGTCACGGCGACCGGAGAGGTTCGCGCTATCGACGAGAGCGAGCCCGAGCTTCTGCGCGCCGCGCAGGTGTCGATCGGGATGCTCGGTGTGATGACGCGGCTCGAGCTTGAAGTCACCGATGCCTATCGCCTCACCGAGCAGATCGATCTATGGCCGTGGGAGGAGGTGCTCGAGCGCTGGCACGAGCTCGTCCACGAGCATCGGCACTTCGGCTTCTTCTGGCTGCCCACCGAGGAGTCGGCGGCGCTCTACAACCTCTCTTCCCACGAGCAGACGATGGCCGACAAGTGCTACGTGAAGATCTACGACGACGCCGCTCCGGATCAGCCCGACAGCGTCGTGGAGGGGCGCCGGACCGATCGCTGTTACCGCATATATCCAATGGTCTATGACCCCAATTTCCACGAGCTCGAGTATTTCGTTCCGCTGGAGCTTGGGCCCGACGCCCTGTCGGCGATGCGCGATCTGATGCTTCGGAGCCTGCCCGACTCGGTCTTCCCCCTCGAGGTGCGCACGGTCGGCCCCGACGACGCGTACCTGTCCCCGAACTACAAGACCGCGACCACGGTCATCTCGGTGTCAGGAAAGCCGGGCACCGACTACTGGGACTACCTTCGGTCGGTCGACTCACTCCTATCGGACTTCTCCGCCCGCGTTCACTGGGGAAAGCTGCACTTCCTCACTCCGGAGCGACTCCACGCGCTGTACCCGGAGGCGGACGCATTCATCAACATTCGGCGCGAGCTCGACCCCGCCGGAACCTTCCTCAACGACCACCTGCGCGAACTGTTCGCCTGACGGTGAATGTCGGGAACTGACACGCCGTCCGTTCGCCGGATGCGCCCGGCTGACCTCGAACGGGTGACGGAGCTGGCCGCCGCCGCGTTGTCACGGGAGCTCGGCGACGAGCTTGCGGAGCGTCGCTGGCGCGAGCGCATCGCGTACCCGTTCACCACCGACCCCGACGGCGCCTTCGTCGCGGAGATCAACGGGCGTGTGATCGGGGCGGCCGAGGCGATCGTCCGCGAGCGACTCTGGATCCTGTCGATGTTCGCCGTCGAGCCCGGCATCCAGAGCGGCGGCGCGGGCCGCGCGCTGCTCGAGCAGGCCGTCGGCTACGGGAGCGAGCCCGACGCCGGACTGATCGTCAGCTCGAACGACCCGCGTGCACTCCGCCTGTACGCGCGCGCCGGATTCGCGCTGCAGCCGACGCTCCGCGCCGACGGGGAGGTCGACCGCCGAGCGCTCCCGCGAACACCCAGCGGGATCCGCGAGGACGACGACCTCGAGTCCCTGGCTGCGCTCGCCCGGGAGATCCGCGGAGCGCCGTACACGGGCGAGCTGCGCTATGCGCTAGAGCGGGGCGCAAGGCTGCTGCGTCTCGATGCTCGCGGCTTCGCCGTCGTCGACAGGGGCGGCTCGCTGTGGCTGCTCGTCGCGAGCGACGAGGAGGCCGCGACCGCGCTGATCTGGCACGCGCTCGCGATGGCCGAAGGCCCGACGCAGGTGCGATGGATCACCGGCGCTCAGCAGTGGGCGATCGACGCGCTCGTGCGGGCGCGCCTGCAGATCACGGCATACGGCGCGCTGTGTGTCCGGGGGACGCCGGGGACGCTGCAGCCGTTCGTGCCGAGCGGTCCGTTTGCCTAGGGTCAGCGCTCCGACGCCGTGATCGTCAGTACTCGTCGTGCCGTCGTACCCACATCGGCTCGGAAGGCGACTCGTCGCGTCCCGTCGGCGTGAGATCGAGCAGGCCGTAGTAAGCCATCCCGACCTCGAGGCCACGGGCGGTCGTCACGTAGGTCCGGTAGACGGTTCCGTCTGAGCGCGCGTACACGCTCAGGCCAGGTGCCTGTGAGACATAGCCGCCGGCGTCGGTCCCGCACATGCGGGCGTTCTCCTCGACGGTGACCGGGATATCCCCCTCGAGGAACGGCTTCAGCTCATCGAGGGTGTAGAGGAAGCCGAGGTCGCGGTTGAAGTCGTTGCCGCCGCTCGAGACCCACGGTATGTCCCAGCCCATCCGCTCGCGGTAGGCGAGGAGCTTCTCGAGCGGTGCGCGCGACGCCAGGATCAGGGTGGTGTCCTTGGCGTTCAGGTGGGGCACCTGGGGAACCAGCGTATCGGCGATCGACGAGCAGACGGGGCAGCCTCCGGTGTAGTCCGGGCCGAACATGAAGTGGTAGACGACCAGCTGGGAGCGGCCGTCGAACAGCTCGGCGAGGGCCTTCGTTCCGTCCTCGGTATCGAACCGGTAGTCCTTCTCCACCGGGATCCAGGGCAGCTCGCGTCGCTTCCTCGCCAGCTCGTCGCTGCGGCGGGTCAGCGCCTTCTCCTCCTTGAGCAGTTCGTCTCGCTCGGCCTGCCACTCCTCCTGCGTGCCGATCGTGTGCTCGGTCATGAACATCGCTCCTCGCGTGTGGGTGCACGGTCCGTCGTATATAGTTAGCATAATGGCTAACGATACGTTCAAGGCGCTGGCGCATCCGCTCCGGCGCGGCATCGTCGAGCGACTGAGCGGCGGGGACGCGACGGTCGGCGAGGTCACCCGGGATTTCGGCGTGTCGAAGCCAACGATCTCTCGCCACCTGAAGATGCTCGAGGAGGCCGGCGTGGTAAGCCGCGTGATCGACGGCCGGAACCATCGCCTCAGGCTGCGACCGGACGCGCTCGCCGAGGCCTCGGATTGGATCGAGAGCCAGCGGGCACGTTGGGAGCGCCTGTTCGACGTCGTCGACGAGTACCTCGAGGAGCAGGGGAAGCGGCGGTGACCGAGGGGCCCGGCCGTGTGGTACGCATCGAGCGAGCGTTCGCCGCTTCGGCAGAGGACGTCTTCGATGCCTGGACCAGCCCGGAGGTGATGCGGCGCTGGCTCCACTGCGGTCCGGACTGGGGGACGCCGGTGGCCGAGGCCGACCTCCGCGTCGGCGGCAAGGTCCGAGTGGTGATGCGGAGGCCCGACGGGAGCGAGGCCCAGATGCAAGGCGAGTACACGCTGATCGACCGCCCGCGCCGGCTGGAGATGACGTGGACGTTCGACGACGACCCGTCCAACGAGCAGCTGATCGAGGTCTCCTTCTCGGAGTCTGAGGGCTCGACCACGGTGCGGCTGGTCAACAGCGCCATCTCGACCGACGAACGCCGCGACTCCCAGGACTGGGGATGGAACGCTTGTCTTGACCAACTCGACCGACTTCTTGAACGGTGACCGATGAATGGCACGGCGCGATGGAGTCCAACTTCCCAGATGAGAGGCAACCGTCCATGACGATCGGCGATCGACTCCGGCTCCTGGTGCCGGGCATCCTGTTGATCGCCGTCGCCGGCGCGTGCTGGGCGATCACCGCGGAGCGGATGCAGGGCATGGACATGGGCCCCGGCACTGACCTGGGAGCGCTCGGTTGGTTCGCGGGCGTATGGGTGACGATGATGGCGGCGATGATGCTTCCCTCGGTCGTGCCGATGGCACTGATCTACGCAGGCGCGAGCCGACGCTCCGGGGCGACGGTGCCGACGGCGACGACGGCGTTGTTCACCTTCGGCTACCTGCTCACCTGGGCAGCCGCAGGCGTGCTCGCCTACGGCGTGATCCAGGGCGTGCGCTCCCTTGGCTTCTCCTGGCTGGCCTGGGACAAGGGAGGGCCGTACGTCGCCGGCGGCGTGATCCTGGCGGCCGCTCTGTACGAGCTGACGCCCGTCAAGTCGGCATGCCTTCTCCACTGCCGGAATCCCCACCTGCTCACGCGGCGGTGGCGACCCGGGGCGCCCGGCGCGCTGGCAATGGGCGTCGAGCACGGCGGCTTCTGCGTCGGGTCGAGCTGGGCGTTGATGGCGGTGCTGTTCGCCATCGGCGTGATGAACGTGACTTGGATGGTCGTTGTGGCGGCGGTCGTCGCGATCGAGAAGCTGCTGCCTCAGAAAGGGGTCGCGATCGGGGCGATTGTGGTGTTCATTGCCGCTCTCGGCCTCGCCGTCGCGCTCGTGCCCGGACATGTGCCGAGGCTGACGATCCCGGGTTAGCGTCTAGCGTTCGGCCATCTCGTCGATGCAGACCGCGGCGGCGAGGATCAGCGCGTCGTTCTCGCCGGGGGCGATCTCGATCCCGTAGGTGTCGCGAACGCGGAACCAGCGCTTGGAGATCTCGGCGACCTTGTTGCCGTCGCGTTCGATCTCATACTCGTGATCGACGACGTTGCCCTTGGCGCTGAGCTCGCCGCCGCTCTCGAGCTCGATCGAGAACCGGTCGCGGAATGGCGTGACGAGCGCCTTCTTGATCGTCGCCACCGTGTCGCCGTCGTGTTCGATCTCCATCGTGTCGTGGATCCTTAGCTTCTTCTCCTGGATCTTGAATAGCTCCTCCCCCGAGGGGCTCTCGAGGATGAACGTGCTGCGGGCGCGAAGTGCCTTGCCGTCGACCTTGAAAGCGCGCTCGCCGCCTTCGGTCTCGACCCAGAAGTCGTCACCGATCGCGAACACCTTCTCGCGCATCTGATACCGAGTCCCGTCCGGTTCGTCGTGTCTGTGGAGAAATCCCATGTTCGGCTCCTTACTTGTGCAGGGACCGCACGTCAAGCGCGTGGTCCGGGGTTGTCGGGGTTGAACTGCTGCGCG
>Ga0335077_10013437_pt1 | contig 10237 bp, 9 predicted proteins | sample Lox_Sample_31_FD_207151 | JGI IMG/M metagenome (GOLD analysis project Ga0335077, IMG submission 207151) | Soil microbial communities from Loxahatchee National Wildlife Refuge, Florida, United States - Lox_Sample_3.1 | ecosystem: Environmental > Terrestrial > Soil > Wetlands | place: USA: Florida...
GGTCCCGACCCTGGACCTGTGTTCGGCAGCGCCGTCGAATTGCAGGATTTCACGCCGGGATCGATGGTGAGCGATTTCCTTACGATCGCTGGTTGGTCTCACGTGTTTGACGGCAGCACCTCCCCGCCCCTGGGGCTCTTCTTCTACCCGCCTCCCTTTCCTGCAAATCCGAGCAGTTGCGTGGCAGTTGGGCCGTTCTTCTGCGTAGAGGACCTCGGCGGCGACGCGTCCGCCGCATTCTTCGCCATGCGAGGCATCGTGGAGGGACAGCGCGGATACTGGGAAGCATCGTTCGGCGCCTTGGTTCTTCAACCGGCGGATACGGTCAGAGCTGAACTCGCCGGCGGCCAGGCGGTCGTCTCCAACGCCTGGACTGCGGACGTCCTGGCCTTCCCGGAGCCGGCCACATCTGTTACCGTTCTTACTTCCATCGGGTTGCTGCTGGTCGCCAGGCGTAAACTCAGGAACGCCTGACCTCGTTGCCTGCCATCGGCCTGCCGTCGCTGCCCTCGTGGTACCATTCCGTTTTAATTAAGGGAGCAACCGCGTGAAAGTCTACGAAAGCAAGGACATTCGGAACGTCGGTGTGGTGGGCCACGGCGATTCCGGCAAGACATCGCTCACCGCCGGATTGCTCTTCACCGCCGGAGCTACCAACCGCCTCCTCCGCGTCGATGAAGGCAACACGATCACGGATTTTGACGACGAGGAAATCGCCCGCAAAATCACGATCTCGACTGCCATCGCCGTGGCGGAATGGAAGAAGACCAAGATCAATATCCTCGATACCCCCGGATATAACATCTTTATCAATGACACGCGCGCCGCCCTGGTGGCGGCCGACGCGGCGCTGGTCCTGGTGGACGGCGTGGCCGGGGTCGAGGTGCAGACCGAAAAGGTCTGGGCCTTCGCCAACGATTTCAAGCTGCCTCGAGCGGTCATTATCGATAAGCTGGATCGCGAGCGCGCCGATTTCCAGCGCGCCCTCGAAAGCGTGCACGAGTTCTTCGGCCGCGCCGCTGTGCCGGTTCAGCTCCCCATCGGCAGCGAGCGCGAGTTCAAAGGCGTGGTCGATCTCATCCGGATGAAAGCGTACACCTATACTCCGGATGGCGACGGCAAGGGCAAGGAAGGCGAGATCCCCACAGATCTGACAGACGCAGCCCAGAAAGCGCACGAAGCGCTGGTCGAAATGGTTGCCGAGGGCAACGACGCGCTCATGGAAGAGTTCTTCTCCGAGGGCACCCTCCCGCCCGAGCACATTATCGATGGCCTCAGGCAGGGCATCCGCGAACTGCGCATCTTCCCCGTGCTCGCCGCCAGCGGTCTGCACAACATCGGTAGCGATCTCATTCTGGACCTGATCGTGGCGAACCTTCCCTCACCGGCCTCCCGGGAGGTGCCTGCGGGCGCCACCGGGCCGTCTGCCTTTGTGTTCAAGACCACAGCCGATCCCTTCGCGGGCCGCATCTCCTATTTCCGCGTCATGACCGGCGCTATCAAGAACGACGCCAACCTCGCAAACGTGAACAAGAGCGCTGCCGAACGGCTGGCTCACTTGAGCAGCCCGCAAGGTAAGACCCTGACCCCGGTAACCGAGCTCAACGCCGGCGATATCGGGGCGGTCGCCAAGCTCAAGGACACCCTGACCGGCGACACCCTGGCTGAAAAGGGGCAGACCATTACCTACCCCCCGGTCAAGCTGCCCGAACCCTCCATCGCGTTTGCCATCGAGGCCAAGTCCCGCAACGACGAAGACCGCATGGGCAATGCCGTCCACCGCATCCTGGAAGAAGACCAGTCCCTGCGTTTTTACCGTGACCCCCAGACGCGCGAGTTTCTGCTGGCCGGAGCCGGACAACAGCACGTCGAAGTTGTCGTCAGCCGGTTGAAAAAGCGCTTCGGCGTGGACGTGACTCTCAAGGCCCCTAAAATCCCCTATCGCGAAACCATCCGCGGTACGGCCGACGTTCAGGGCCGCCACAAGAAACAAACCGGCGGTCACGGCCAGTTCGGCGATTGCTGGATCAAAATGGAGCCCCTGCCGCGCGGGTCGAAGTTCGAGTTCGCCAACGAGATCTTCGGCGGCGCTATTCCAAAGAACTTCATCCCTGCCGTGGAAAAAGGCATTGTGGAAACGGCTGCAAACGGTTACTTGGCCGGATACCCCATGGTGGATTTCAAGGTGACGGTCTACGACGGATCCTATCACGACGTTGACTCGAGCGAGCTGGCCTTCAAGCTCGCGGCGCGGAAAGCCTTCAAAGCCGCGATGTTACAGGCCAAACCGGCACTGCTGGAGCCCGTCATGAACGTGGAAGTCCAGGCGCCGGTGGAATATGCGGGCGATTTGATGGGCGACCTGAACGGGCGCCGGGGTCGCATCGCCGGCATGGACACCAAGGGCAACACGCAGATTCTACGGGCTCAAGTGCCGATGGCCGAAATGCTCAACTACCAGAGTGACCTGACTGCCATGACCCAGGGACGGGCAAGCTTCACCATGGAGTTCGACCATTACGATTTCGTGCCCCAATTGCAGGCCGATAAGATCATTGCGGCGGCGAAGGCGGCCAAGACGGGCGAGGAAGAAGAAGAGGAGTAAACCGGATAGCGCCAAAGAGACGCTTGCGCACCGCAACGAAGTGTTGTAGAGTTTTAAGGTATTTGGGCGGCTCGTCGGGAGCCCAAACTCTTTGTTATCATAGTTTGAGGGTTTGGATTAGTGGCTGAAAGCAAGACGTACACGTCTTTTTTACTGCTCGCGCTGGCGACCACTGTTGGTTGCGGTTACAATCAGCCCAATCGTTTTCAGATGTCGTTCCTCCCCCCGGCGCCGAAAGGGGCGCCGCAGGTCGATCTTCCCGAACCTCCTCCCACGGAGCCGAATCTCTTTCTCGGAACCGACGTTCCGGCAGCCATCGCTCCCAAGCTTCCGACGCCTGCCAGACGCACACCCGCAGATGCCCTCATGGACCGGGCCCAGCAGCGTTTCCAGGCCGGCAAACGCAGCTACCAGGCGAAGGATCTTTCAGCCGCCCGGCACGAATTCGACGCAGCTATCGATTTGATGCTCGAAGCAAGCGCTCAGGATCCGGGAGATCGTGACGACTTCGAGCGCAAGCTGGACGAGATGACCGACGCCATACACCGCTACGACCTGGCGGACCTCGGCGCGGCAGCCAGCCTGGAGCAGGGCCAGTTCGAAAAGGCGCCACTCGAAGACATCCTCCAGATGACTTTCCCCGTGGATCCCAAATTGAAAGACAAAGTCCGCGAACAGGTCGCGGCCACGACGTCACAGCTTCCGCTGTCGGTAAACGACTCAGTTCTGGGGTATATCAACTACTTCTCGAACCGCGGCCGGCGGACCCTGCTGAACGGCTTGCAGCGCTCGGGGAAATACCGCCCTATGATCCAGCGAGTCCTGGACGAAGAGGGCGTGCCGCAGGAGTTGATCCATCTGGCGCAGGCCGAGAGCGGATTTTTCCCGCGCGCCGTCTCGCGCAAAGCCGCCGGCGGAATGTGGCAGTTCCTCAAGTGGCGGGGCAACGAGTACGGGCTCAAGCAGACGCTTTGGACCGATGATCGCATGGACCCGGAAATGGCGACCCGCGCGGCGGCGCACCATCTGCGCGATCTTTATCATGAGTTCGGCGACTGGTACCTGGCGATCGCCGCCTATAACTGCGGCCCCGGCGTCGTCGAAAAGGCCGTGGAACGAACAGGCTACGCGGACTTCTGGGAGTTGCGGGCGCGGGGCGTTCTCCCGGCGGAAACCACCAACTACGTGCCCATCATTCTCGCCATGACCATCATGGAGAAGAACGCTTCGGAGTACGGGATCCAGGGATTCCAACTGGATCCACCGCTGGCCTATGACACCGTACAGACCGGCGGCATCACCAGTCTGACCTTGGTGGCCGATATTCTCGATGTTCCCGTGCCCGAACTGGCAGACCTGAATCCGGCCAGCCTGCGAGGCAAGTTGCCGGTGGATTACCCATTGCACGTTCCCAAAGGCACTGGAAACCAGTTGATGGCGGGCTTGCAGTTGATCCCCGCGAACCGGCTGGACGCGTGGCGCCTGCACCGCGTCGCGGCCGGCGACACCCTGACTTCCATCGGCAAACGCTACGGTGTCGCGCCGTCCGCGATCGTGGCGGCGAACCGCCTCGTATCGCCCCAGGCCGTGGAAGGCGATCAACTGCTGATTCCGGCTGTGGCTCGCCAGGAAACTCCTACGGTCAGAAGGACCGCTACCCCGGTCCGGCGGCGCAGCGGAACCGCATCCCACAAGCCGGCCACTATCACGGCGCGGCCCGCGAGCAAGCCCGCCCCGGTCACCCGGGCCTCCAACTAACCGTCGAAAACAACTTGTGCAGGAACGTACCCGGCAACAAATTAAGGGCGCTCTGATTTTCGCCGTCCTGAGTTAGGCTTGTAGAACAAGTCACGCGTGACGGGGAATGGCGTGGCACTCAGGAGGATGAAAACGATGGCGACCAAGAAAAAGGCTGGCCGCGCCGCCAGCCCACTAAAGCAAGATCCTCTCGTTGAGAGCATCATGCCCGATCCAGGCAATCTCCAGCCGACAACACAGCTCACCGGATGGCTCGGGAAGAGCGCGCAGGCTGGCTCGTGGCGCCTCTACCTCACCCCGCAATTGGACGAGTACGTCGAGTTCTCCGAGGCGGACGTCCTGCATTCCGAAAGCATCGACACCGCCCAATCGCCCCTCGGGGGCACGATGGTGTGGCTCAACGCCGGAACGACTCTCCAGCATATGCAGGTGGTCCGGCAGCAGGTGCAGGCCGGGTTCCTCTCGGGAGGAATCACCGGCGGCTATATGTCGGCCGCCGCATCGTCTTTCCCGGTGAGCCCGCGCAAGACGACGCTGCCCCCTACCGGGACCCGGGGCTACCAGTGCTCGGTCAATCCACACATTCCTGCCTGCCAGCCCCGGTCGGAAGCGTGCCCTTCCCTCGGGTGCGGCGGCTCGACGGCCCTCTGTCCGAGTGGAGCTTTCGTGTGCGGCGCTTCCGCCGGATGTACCTGGGGCCAGGAGTGCTCGATAGGCTGTTAACGGCCGGTGCTCGCTCAATCCGAGGTCGCTCAGTATCTGCTCCGGAATAGGCTCGTCTCTGCGGAGTGCTTCGTCAATGGCGAGCTCAGCATAACCGAGGCTTCGCGCCGGAATCGCAACTACAAGGTGATTTGCCGGCCGGGCACCTCCTACCTTTTGAAGCAGGGTGACGGCGAAAGCGGCGCCGCGACCGTGGCTCACGAATCGAAGGTGTACGGGATTCTGGACGCGTCTCCGGAAGGCATATCGCTCCAGCCGTACCTGCCCCGCTGCCACGGGTACGACGCCGGCGAACGCATCCTCATCCTCGAGCTTCTGAGCGATGCCCGGGATTTTCGCGAACATCACCTGCGCCGCGGACGGTTTCCCGCCGGCCTTGCCGCGGAGCTGGGTGCCGCCCTGAGTACGCTTCACCGGCTTCCAGCCGCGGCTTTCACCGGGAACGGCGCGGATTTCGGTACCCGAATACCGTGGGTTCTTTCCCTGCACCGCCCCGGCCTCACGATCTTCCGTGACGCCAGCAACGCAAACCTGCAACTGATTCGAATTCTTCAAAATACCCCGGGCTTCCCGGAGATGCTGGACGCGCTCCGCGAAGGTTGGCGGGTCGATAGCCTGATTCACAATGACATCAAGTGGGACAACTGCCTCGTCCCGGTGAATCCGGCCCGGGAAAATGGAAGCGGCCTCAAGATCGTGGACTGGGAGTTTGCGCGACTCGGCGACTCCGCCTGGGATGCCGGGGCCATCTTCAGCAACTACCTGAGTGTATGGCTGTTTTCCATTCCCGTCTCGGGAGAGGAGCCGCCGGAGCGGTTTCTGGATCTCGCCCTGTTCCCGCTCGAGCGCATGCAGCCGGCCATGCGCGCTTACTGGGAAACGTACGCCGGCGCGAGAAACTTCGATCCGACCCGGACTAGCGAGTTCCTGCTCCGCGCCGTGCGGTACGCCGCCGCCCGGCTCGTCCAAACCGGGTTCGAGCACATGCAGCACTCTACGTTCCTCACGGGCAACCTCGTTTGCCTGCTGCAGCTCAGCCTGAATATCATGCAGCGTCCGCGCGAGGCGATCGCCCACCTGCTGGGGATTCCGCTGGCGCACAGCGCGGGGCAGGCCCGATGAGCTTCTACCTGGAGCAGGTGAAACGCGCCATCGAAGCCACGGCCTTCCATTCGGCCTCCTCGTTTTCCTGGTTCGGAAAGGAGTCTCCCAGGCTCGCTCCTCGTGTCCGGCGCGGAATGACGCCCAGGGCGATGCGGAACTACCTGCTCTATCACCTCCAGGCCCAACTGTACAGCGACTTTTACGTGCGCGGAGGCGCGGTGCGCCGGCTTTGGAGCGGCGATTCGGGTGCGGCGGACCCCGCGGCTTTCGCACGTTCCCTCTCGGCTGCGAACACTGGCCGCGGATGCCTGGAAAACGGCTGGGAGGTCTTGACTGAGTCGCAAGGCCACGTTGTGGTCCGTCGCGGCGGGCTGACGCTGTGGGTGCGCCCGGAAGAGTGCTCCATCGATGGATCCGGCGCCGCGCTGCAACTGCCCAAAGAACTGCTGAACATCTCCCCCGGTTATTACATGGTACTGGGCGACAGGGGAGATGCCGCCGGACGACCTGAGCTCGTGCTCCGGGTCTACTGGAATCTCCGCGCCGAAGGCGCCGCCTCGTTTGTGAACTGCGCCACGGCGCGTTTGAACGCGGCCAGACTTTTCTTCCGCTTGAAGGTGCTTGCCGACCCGAGCGCGTATACGCGCTGCGACGCCGCGGTCATCTATCTCCACCGGCAGGATTATGCGCAGGCCGCCCCGATCCTGAATATCGTGCGTTACAGCGTGGTGGCGCACCTCAACGCGGCGACGCCGGCGTTTACCAAGACCCTCGCGCCTGGCGTTGGCCTGGCGGAAGATCCGGGGGAAACGGAGAGCTTCGGTCAGCATCGCTGCCGCCTTCTGGCCGACGGCATGATCCGCGCGTATGAGCAGAAGGTCCGGTCCCTGGATCAGCGCCTCGAGGCCGTCAGGGATCGCTGGACGGAGGAAGGCCTCAGCCTGGAGCGGCCCTACCTGTGCCCGAACTCAACGGACATCTACCCCTGCTGAAGGTCGCCGAAGAGATCGGCCGCCGCATCTGCGCGGAGGCGATCTGGCATGAGGATCGCTGTAACTGGATCGGCGCCGAGGCAATGGAGCGGCCGGCGGCGGGGCAGCGTTCCACTCTCACTTACCGGACCCTCGGCCCGGATCTCTACTCCGGTGCCGGCGGCGTAGCCATCTTTCTGGCCGAGTTGTACGGCGTGACCGGCGAGCCGGCCTTGCGCCGTACCGCAACCGCCGCCATCCGGCAGGCGCTCTCGCGGGCGGATACAGTCTCGCCCGGCGGCCGCATCGGCCTCTTCAGCGGCTGGACCGGCATCGCGCTGGCCGCCGTTCGCCTGGCCGCCATTCTCGGTGAGCCCGTGCTGGTGGAAGAGGCCATGCGGCTCGTGCGGCGGGCCGCCGGAGCGACCTGCGATCCCCGCGAATATGACGTGATGTCGGGCCGGGCTGGCGCGATTGCCTCCCTGGTTGTCTTGCATTGCATCCTGGACGATATCTCCCTCCTGGAGCTTGCCGTCCGCTTCGGTGACGAGTTGCTTGCCTCCGCCGAGCGGAGCGATGCCGGATTCTCCTGGGAATCCTCCGGCGCCCCGAACCATCGCAACCTCACGGGCTTTTCGCACGGCGCCGCCGGGGCGGCGTATGCCTTGCTGGAGCTGTTCTCCGCCACCGGGGACGGCCGCTACCGGGAGGCCGCCTTGCGGGCCTTCGATTACGAACGCCACTGGTTCAATGCGCGCGAAGGCAACTGGCCCGATTTCCGAAAGGACCCGTCCTCCGGCCGCAAGAAGCCGAGGACGCATCCTCATATGGTGTTCTGGTGTCATGGCGCACCCGGCATCGCGTTGTCCCGCCTTCGTGCGTGGGAGATCCTGAACGATGGGGCGTGTAAGGCAGAAGCAATCGCTGCACTGCGTACCACACGCGCATCGCTCGAGCAGGCGGTCGATGGGTCGGCGGGAAACTTTTCGCTGTGCCATGGATTGCCGGGAAACGCCGAGTCCCTGCTCTACGCGGCTGAGGTGCTGGGGGCGGAAGGCGCCTCCGTCGCTGCGGAAATCGCCGCCTTCGGAGCAGAGCGCTATTCCGACGGTCGTTCGCCCTGGCCGTGCGGAACCTACGCCGGCGAGACTCCCGGTTTCATGCTGGGCCTCGCCGGCATCGGGCACTTTTATCTGCGGCTGTGCCGGCCCTCGGTTCCCGGACTCCTGGTCTTGAGAAAAGAGCAGTGGCAGCCCGCGGGTCGCGGCTAGCCGCCGTCACTTCTCGCACTTCTCGTTTTCACTATTGCCTCGCGGGGAAAAAAAGGTATGCTATGGGTGATCGTGTCCGACTGTAGGAGGCGTTTTTCATGGCTGATAGCCGGAAATTCGTTCTGATGAACGGAGAAGACATGGAAGATTTCCACGATTACGAAGACGAAGAGCAGAGCGAGACTGGGTCCAAGCTCGATGAGTACGAAGAAGACATCGAGGACGACGAAGACGATGAGATGGAGATACCGGCGCCGTCTCCGGTAGTCGAGACGGTCGAGGTAGTGGAAGCCGTCATAGTACCCGCGGAAGCAGCCGCCGAGCCGGCTCCGCCGAAAAAGCCGGTATCCAAGGCATCCGTCCCGAAGAAGGCCGCCCCGGCTAAGAAGGCGTCCCCTCCCGCCCAAAAGGCCGCGCCCGCAAAGGTCGCAGCGAAGAAGGCCCCAGCGAAGAAAGCCGCGCCCAAGACGGCCGCCAGGAAAGCTGCGCCGAAGAAAGCGGCGAAGAAGGCTGCGCCCAAGAAAGCGGCGAAGAAAGCTGCTCCGAAAAAGGCCGCCAAGAGAGCGCCAGTCAAGAAAGCCGCCAAAAAGGCTGCTCCGAAGAAGGTTGCAAAGAAAACCGCACCCAAGAAAAAGAAAAAGTAGCTATTCCGCCTTCACCACTTTGCGGCAGCGGTTGAACAGCTCGATCAGGGCTTCGGCGTGGTCCTCGGCGGAACGTGTCAGCGGCTTTCCGGAGAATCCCGCCGAACCCTGCGTCGCCTTCCCGTAGCCGGTCGTGGCCGCGATGAATTTCATCAGTTCCAGGGCGACATCGTCTTTGCTGCGCGCGCCGCCGGACGATTCGCCTTCATTGCTGTTCTTGTTCGTGCTCTCCTGATCCGCCATCGGTAACTGAGCCTCCGTGTGATAAAACTCTAGGTTAGCGCGAATTCCCCGCCATGCCGCTCACCGCGATTCGGCACCTGCGAAAAATGCGAGGCGGGGCCCAAGCCCAGCTCCTGGAAGCCGACGACGGCCACTGGTATGTGGTCAAGTTCCGCAACAATCCCCAGCACCGGCGCGTCCTGGTCAACGAAGCCCTATCGGCCGAACTGCTGAACTACCTCAAGATCTCCGCTCCGGAAACCGCCCTGATCCAGGTCACGCGCGAATTCCTTGCCGCCAACCCGGAATGCTCCCTCCAGACGGGCACGCGCCGCCTCGAGATGGACCCGGGCTGGCAGTTCGGATCCCGCTATCCCGGCGATCCGGCACGGCTGGCAGTGTACGATTTTCTCCCCGATTCGCTCCTCGGCCAGGTCGTGAACCTCAGCGACTTTCGCGCCATCCTGGTCTTCGATAAGTGGACCGGCAACGCCGACGGCCGTCAGTGCGTCTTCTACCGGGCCGCGGTCCGCAATCAGACCGGCGGCGGGCGCCCGGGATTCGTGGCGCGGATGATCGACCACGGATACGTGTTCAACGGGCCCAACTGGGATTTTCCGGAATCCGCCCTGCAAGGGCTCTATGCCCGCCGGGCCGTGTACGACGACGTGCGCGGGCTGGACGATTTCCAGCCATGGCTCGACCAGGTGGTCCACTTCCCTGAAGAGGTCATCGATCGCGCGTGGAAAGCAATCCCGCCCGAGTGGGTAGACGGCGACGAGGACGCGCTGGACCGCCTTCTCGAACAACTGTGGCAGCGTCGCAGGATCGTACCCGCTCTAATCGAGGCCAGCCGGGAGGCGAGAACCAATCCGTTTCCGAACTGGGCTTGAAAGGCTACCTACACCACTTTGCGGTGGTTCCCATAACCGGATAAAT
>Ga0335077_10013438_pt1 | contig 10237 bp, 21 predicted proteins | sample Lox_Sample_31_FD_207151 | JGI IMG/M metagenome (GOLD analysis project Ga0335077, IMG submission 207151) | Soil microbial communities from Loxahatchee National Wildlife Refuge, Florida, United States - Lox_Sample_3.1 | ecosystem: Environmental > Terrestrial > Soil > Wetlands | place: USA...
CGAAGCCGAAGCCCAGCGCGAGGCTGAGGCCGAGGCGGGGGACTGACGGCGACCGCGCAACAGGAAGGACCCCGGCGGGAGTTGCCCGCCGGGGTCCTTTGCGTGAGGTGCTAGGCGGCCGCCACGGTCAGCCAGGCCCACTCCGCGGCAACCTTGGGGGAAGTCACGCGACCGGCTGGGCGACCGTCTCCGACGCCCAATACTCGCGGAGGCTCGCGATCAGGTGCCCGTCGAACTCTAGGACCGCGATCTCGCGCATGCGCTTGCGGATCCCCTGGGCCACATCATCGAACTCCGCTTCCCATTCGGCGACCGCAGTGTCACCGTCGAGGTACAGGCTCAGCAGTCGGCACGTAATGTTTGCCTGCGCTTCGACAACCTTTGATTGCCAGTAAGCCCGGATCGCTTCCCGGCCGGGGATCGGGTCCTGCATAACCCGCTCGTGATACATGGCCGCCGGGGTGAAAATTGTCACGATCAGGTCGGGGTCCTGCGTCTCCCACGCCTTGATGTAGACGTCGATGACCTCGCGAACGCCATCCTTCGTCAGCCCCATCACCGTTCCCCTCTCACATCGGTCAGCGTCAGCGGGACGTCGATTTGCGAATGTGTCATCACCAGATCGTGCAATTCGGCCGGTTCCCGCAGGATGATTCCCGCGAGCCTGACGTCCGGGTCCACTTCGAGCCGCACCCACTTCCAGGTCCCGGCCGAGACTTCCACGTCACTGCCGACCCCCGCGAAGTAGCCTTCCATCACCGTCTCACCGGGGAGGACGGCCAGCTGCAATGTCCCGTAGTACCTGGTGTCGCTAGTGTTCTGCCACGCGCCGAGAAGGTGACGTCCGGCGAGCGCCGCGTCGATCTCATTGCGGAACGGCCGCCGACGGCCTTGGCTGCGAGGTTCGGGCGGGTGGTTGACGGCCCGGACGCGGCCGTGTGGCCCGGCGCTGATGTGAGCGATGTCAGCATGGCACCGCGGCTGGCCGGCGTGGCTGAACTGGTAACAGGTCACCCACGGCCCGTCCAGCGTCCCAGCAGGGAAACTCGGCGGAACTGCCGTCAGCAGCGGCGCCGCAGGCCCGGCATCGACCGTCCCCTGTGTGATGTCGGTGCAGGCGAGCAGCGCGTCCCCGGGGGGCGGCTTCCGGGTCTCCCAACGCTTGACGGCCGACTCATATACGGGCCACCCGAGCGTGTCACTCAGGTAGTCGGCGAACTCTGCGTGAGTAAACCCGAGCTTCTGGCGGGCGGCGACGATCTGGCTGGAAGACAGTTTCGCGTAGTCAGGCCTGTAGCTGGCATGGACCCGCATGCTCACGACGTCGCCGCCCCGGCCGGGGCTACCCTGTGCGGCCACGTCGCACCGCCGGGGTGGATTCTTTCCCGCGTTCACTGGTGCTGCCCGTGCCCGTGTCATAGCCGAGCTTGTCGCGCAGATCCTCAAGACTGGTCTCGATCCGCTCGATCGTCTCGCTAAGCCCGGGTGGCACGTCGAGGCGCAGCCCGGCAACCTGCTGCTGAAGTTCGGCAAGCTGCACTCTCAGCGAGCGGTCGTCTATGCGGCTGGCCGCTGCCTGCTCGCGTGTGACCAGCGCACGGTAACCCGAACCCTGATGAGGCTCGATCAGCCCTCGCTCGGCGAGATGCTCCGCGGCCTTGCGGGCGGCCCACTCTTTCACCCCGGTCAGCTTCGCCGCCTCGGGGACAGTGAACTCTGTCCCTAGCTTCCCGGACGCGATCATGCTCAGCATCTCGTCCGCAGTGCGCTGGTATATCGGCGCCCCTCGTTTGGCCACGTTCAAGCCCTCTCAGCACTCTGTGCATCACTGTGCTCTTAGTCGCCACGGTACAGCAACCCTCCTCCATCGACTTATTGACAGTCTGACTAGAGAGTGTCACAGTGTCTTCAGAATTCATGTGGACCCAAGGACCGGAGGACAGATGACCGCAGTTCAGGAGGTACCGGCCGAGGCTCGGCAGGAACGGGTGTCGGCCGACCTGCCGGGCGACCTCGCCAAGCGCCTGCGCACGTGGGCCGCGTTGCGTGGCCTGCCCGTCAGTCATGTCGTCGCCGAGCTGGTCAGGTGCGCCGTGCCCAGCGCCGACCAGCTCGCCGACCAGATCCGTGGAGGTTCGCACGATGAGCGCTAGCACCTGGAAACCCTTCGGTATCGGCGACGCCGAGTACCCCGAGGCCAGCAACCACAACGGGCAGCGTGTGCTCAACCTGTCCTGGCGGGCGAAGCCTGAGCGTGACCACCGGGAGGCCCAGCCCGGCAGCCGCCTGATCGGCTGGGCGCTCGGCCTGCTGTTCATCCTCGGCCTCGGCCTCCTCGCCGTCTCCTACGCCGCCCAGTTCCGCTACGTAATGACGGAGCGGCATCAGGAGGTAGCGAGCGCGATCGAAGCCGGGGCCCTCGACGTCGGCCTCTGCGTCCTGTCGCTGCTGGCCCTCGGTCTCGCCCGCAAAGGCCTGCCCGCCACAGTCGAGCGGACCCTGATCGTGATCGTGGCACTCTCCTCCGCGCTGATGAACGTGGCCGCCTCCCCGTCGGCGTCCCCCCGGGCCGTGCTCGCGTTCGCGATGCCGCCCGTGTTCCTCGCCGTCGTGGTCGACCGGACGGTGACCACGATTCGCCGTCACGTCCTGGGCATGCAAGAAGGACCGTCGCCATGGGCTGCGGCCGGCCGGATCGGGCTCTACGTGCTGCGGTTCACGCTCGCGGCGCCGAGTACGGCGAAGGGCCTGCGCCGGCACGTGCTCAACCTCACCCCGATGCCGGACACGGCCCGCGCTGAGGTGGCCGCCCCTGTCGTGGCTGCGCTGCCTGCTGGCCCTGCGAGCCCGGGCAGCGCAGCCATCCAGCGCCCGGAGATGAAGCCGCAGGCCAAGATCCGCGCGACCGCCGGCCGTGCGGAGTCCAAGACGGCCCGGCTGATCGCGGCATATGAGGCACTGGACGGCACCGACCCCCGGTACGGGGACCGGTCAAAGACCTCCCAGCTCGCTAAAGAGCTCGGCGAGAAGACCGGGATGCAATGGGGGTCCGCCCGCGGCGCCCTCTACCGGCACGTGAACGGCAAGGCGGGTGACCGGTGATGTCACATCTCCTCGCCGCCCTGGTCCTGGTGGCCGTCGTGGCCGGATGCCTCCGGTTCGGCTGGTGGGCTCTCATCCCGTCCCGAGACCTCCCGGTGGACCGGGTCCGGCGGCAGAACATCCGGCTGCGGCTGCGGCTGCACCCAGGCCCTGGCCAGGCCACGGTGTGGGAACTGCACCGGCACTGGGGGCGGCTCGCCTCCGCCCGGAAAGCGAAGTACGCCCGGCCGCAGCTGACCCGTATGGAGCGGATCACCCGCCCCGGTGAGCATTCGGTGGTCCTGGGCCGCGCCCAGTACCGGCACGCGCTCCGGCTCCCGGTCGAGGAACACGTGATCATCACCTCGCCCCCACGTAAGGGCAAGTCCGGGCTGCTCTCGTCGATTGTGCTGCGGTACCCCGGGCCGGTCCTGTCCACGACGACCAGGGCGGACGTGTACAAGGACACGGTCCGTGCCCGGGCCGCGATAGGCCGGGCGGACGTGTTCAACCCCCAGCGGATCGGTGGCGTGCCCTCCACGATGCGGTTCGACGTGATCCGGGGGTGCGAGGACCCGGCGGTGGCGATCCGCCGCGCGGATGCGTTCGCCTCGGCTGTCTCGTCCAAAGGCGTCGAAGGCGGCGAGTTCTGGGCCGACAAATGCAGCGACTACCTGCGGGGCCTGTTCTACGCCGCCGCCTACGCCCGGCAGCGGGGTGTGACGCTCGGCCTGGCGGCCACGGCCCGGTGGGCGCTGACCGGCGCCAGTCGCGAGGCCGAGGAGATCCTCGTCGACGCCGGCGCCCATGACTGGGCCGCCCAGGTCAGCGAGATGCGCTCTGCGGCCGAGAAAACCGCCGCCACCATACGGATGTACATGAGCCGCTCGCTCTCTTTCCTGATGGACCCGATGCTCGCCCAGGCCGTAACCCCCGACCCGGACGACCCAGGCCTGGACCTGGACAGCTTCGCCCGCAGTCACGGCACCCTGTACATGATCGCGACCGGGCAAGGTGAGAAGTCGCCGCTGGGGCCGCTGTTCGCCTGCATCGCCAGCGAAATCCATTACACGGCCGGGCTGGTCGGCAGCACGAACGCCAGCGGCCGGCTGGCCAGCCCAATGCTGTTCGCCCTCGACGAGGTCACCCAGATCTGCCCCGTCCCGCTGGACGCATGGATGCCGGACTCTGGCGGCAAAGGCATCCAGATTATCGCTGTCTCCCACGGCCTAGCCCAGCTGCGGAAACGCTGGGGCGACGACGGGGCGCAGATCATCCTGGACACGGTCGGTTCGCAGATCGTGCTGCCCGGCATTAAGGACCCGAAGGTCCTCAAAGACCTTTCGGACGCCTGCGGTTCCACGTCGCTGCGGGAACGCGGCCAGGAGCACACCACGCAGCACCCCGTGCTCGACACGGCGATGATCCGGCAATTGCCGGACAACCGGGCGCTGGTCATACGGGACAACCGCCGACCGGTGGTGTGCAAGGTGCGGCAGATCTGGGGCGACCGGCTGTACCGCAAGCTGGCCCGCACCCCGCTGCCGGTCCTCGGTCGGCCGCGTCCGGCGACGGCCGAGCCGCTGGCCCCGGCCACTTTCAGCGTCCCAGACATGGCCGGCCCGGCCAGCCTGGAACCGCCGGTGACCGTTCCCGCCGGCGCCGGGCCGGTGCCCTGGCCAGAGTGGAACCAGCCCGCCCCGGCGGAGCGTAACGGCAACGGGCACGGCCATGACTGATTCCTCGGCCGCGCTCGCAGTGACCGTGTACCGGCTCAAGGAGCGGCTCGACAGCATCCAGGACGAGGTCAACAGTCTCCAGGCCGTCGTTAACGGTCACAGCAGCCTCGGCGCCGATCTGGCCGACCTCACCCAGCGCGTACGCGCACTCGTCGCAGCGGTCGAAGAACGGGACACTCAGGCGCCCGCGCCTGTCTGGTCCGGGCTAACCGCCGCCGAGCACGACGCTCAGTTCCGGCAGCTCGCCGTGTTCGTCGACCAGCATCTGCGCGTCACTTACGGCGACTATCTCGAGGAGGTCCTCCACGCCTGCTGGCCGCAGCATCCGGGCGCCCTGTGGGAGCTGGGGAACCTGCACGCGGAATGGGACCGTGTCTACCGGGGGGAACGGCCAAGCCTGGCCGGAGCCCTCACCTGGCACGACCGGTGGCTGCCGGGAGTGCGGTCCCGGCTCGCGGTGACCATGCGCGACTGCCAGGAAAACCGGTGCCGCCTCCAACGGCCCCAGGTCCCGGGCGGATGGGGCACCAGATGAGCCGCCGCAGCGAGCGTGAGGAGCAAGCACACCGTTTCGCCGACGCCGGCTGGCATGTCTTCCCGGCCGAGCCGGGCGGGAAGCGGCCAGCGACGCTGCACGGCTTCCTTGATGGGACGACGGACCACCGTGAAATCCAGCAGTGGTGGAGGTCCGAGCCGAGGCTGAATGTCGCGATCACGACCGGGGCGCCCGGGCCGGACGTCCTCGACGTGGACAAGCACAAGGACGGCGACGGGTTCGGCGCGTTCAACAAGCTCAAGCGCGCGGGCCTCATCCGCGACCCGATGGCCATCGTCCGCACACCGTCCGGCGGGTTCCATGCCTACTACAAAGGCACGAACCAGCGGAACGGTCACATCCCCGGCGAGTACGTGGACTTCCGCTCCCAGGGCGGCTATGTCGTCGCCCCGCCGAGCAGGATCGCCGGCCACACATATGAGGTCGCGCAGAAGCAGCCGAGCAGCGACACCTTCAACTGGGCCGCGGCGAAGCAACTACTGGACCCGCAGCCGGAACGGCAGCCATACAAGGCCCCGGAGCAGGCGGGGGACCGGCCGCGCGACCTGAGCCACCTGCCGGGCTGGCTGGCGACCCAGCCCGAAGGCAACAGGAATCACGGCCTGTTCTGGGCCGCTAACAGGGCCGCCGAGGCGGGCGACGTCGCCACCCTGGACAGCCTCGCCAGCGCCGCCCGGGCCGCCGGGCTCGATGACCGGGAGATCGACCGGACCATCGCATCCGCCCAGCGGACCGCCGCCACCACCGGCGCGGGCGCCCGTCCTATTAAGCACTCACAGCCGCCCGTGGCCACCGCGGCCGCGGGCCAGCCGGACCCGCAGGCCGAGGCCGAGGCAGGTGCCTTAAGGCCTCGGCCCGCAAGCGGCCCCGTCATGGCGTGTCAGCGCCTGACGGGACCTCGATCCCACCCAATCCAGGAATGAGGACCTGATGCCCAACACTACGACCCGGGCACACACCGCCGCGGCGGAGGACGTGCCCTCACCGGCCGCCAGCATCGACCAGGCGCGGGCCGCGTGGGCGACCGCGCCCCGCGACACTGAGCTCGCCCGCTGGCACGAACTCTACGACCGGGCCGTGCCCGCCCCTGCGACCAGCATGTCGACACGCGAGCGCTGGCTGGCCGGGTGGTCGGCCCGGGATGCGGACGAGCGCGCGAGGTACCGCGAGCTCGACGAGGCCGAGCGGGCGGCGGGTACCTGGTGAACGGGCCGTACAACTCCGAGCGTGAGGCTCGCCGCGACGCTGATCACGCCGGGCTGACCGGCACCGTCATGACCCGGAACCGGGACATGCTGGCCCGGGCGTGCTGGGGCGCCCACGTCGAGCTCGGCGCGTTCGACGCGCAGATCATCGACTGGCTTGCCGGGTACGAGCCCGCCACGTGCGCGGTCATCGCCGGCCTGGTGCGGCGGGCGTATGCCGCCGGCCAGGAGCGCGGTGGGGGCACCCGGTGACCGTGACCCGCGACTGCTGCCCGGGCACCGGAAACCACGCGGCCGACTGCCCGACCCGCTGCCCGGCGTGCGAATACTCCACCGGCCTGCACGCATACGACTGCCCGGACCTGCCCGACCCGGAAACCGGTGACGGCCCCGTAAACGGCCCGGCCGAGGTGCGCGAACACCCGGCCGGGCCTGATCCATCCATTGCCCGTACGCAGAAAGGATCACCGATGACGATACATAGCGAGCGGCAGGCCTACCTCGAGGGCGCGGACGCTGCCGTCGATGCCCTCAGCGCCTCGGCAGAGGCACAGCGGGCCAGCGGGGACATGACCCGGCTGGCCGAGACGGAGACGTGGCTCGCGCTCGCCCGCGAGGACCAGGCTGCCGCGGTCGCCGGTGTCGACGCCGAGCAGCTGGCCGCGATGGGCGCGGAATCCGTGATGACCGAACCGGCGGCATGCTGCGGCTATCCGGGCCGGAGTCAGCCGGCCACCGCAGTTGAGGCGTGGCACGCCCTGCAGACCGAGGGACCCGGTGCCGAGGCCGTCCAGTCGTATCTCGCCCCGGGCCCGGTGCCGAGGTACGACACCCCGCAGGCCCGGGCCGAGGCCCAGGCCTCGGCCTCTGACCGGGAGGCCGGAGCGTGACGAGCAGCGATCACCCGGTGGTCCACACCGGCAACAGCCCGCAAGCCCGCCTGGTCGAGGCCACCGCGGCCGACGCCGGCACCCTCCGGGGCATCCGGGACGGGTTCCGGGCGTCCGGGTGGCCCGAACACGAAGCTGAGGCTGAACGCTGGCTCGCGGTCGCGGAGCAGGACCACGCCGCCGCGGTGGCCGGGATCGACTATCGCGACCTAGCCGCCATGGGCGCGGAATCGGTCATGACCGGGCCAGCGCCGTGCGGCTACCCGGATCTGGAGGCCGGACAGTGAACGACGGTCACGGCTACGGGCCACGCGAGCCGACCTCGGCCGACGCCGCGGCGGCCGCCGTCGCAGCCGAGGTGATCCCAGAGAATGACCCGCGCTGGCGTCCCGCGTGGGATCAGGTCTTCGCCACGACCGCCAGCTACCACCGCAGCGTCAGGCGTGAGCGCGACCAGCAGCATCAGGCGGTCGTCGACGAGGAACGGCAGTCCGACGACCTTTGGGCCGGCCTCGAGGCGGAGGCGGGCCAATGAGGGCCATCGACCGCGCCGCCGGGATTCCCGACCGGGCCGCGGGTGCCCTGCAGGGCGCCGCCGACGCCGCCCTCGGCGTCAAGCACCAGGCCCGGGCCTGGAGTGCCGAACACCACCCGGACGACCGTGAGGCGGCCGCCCGGGAGCGCTGGCATAACGGCCTGCCTGCCCGCAACCACTTCGAGCGCGACGTCTACCGGGCGATCGAGGCCGGGATCTCCGGTATCGACCGGCCGGAAGCCGCGGCCGCGGCCTGTCGGTGGCCGCCGTACCGCGAAGCGGACCGGGAGGCGGGTGCCTGATGGCCACTCTCGCCGAACTGGTCAAGGCCGAGAACGCTGCCGACGCGCAGCGCCGCGCGTCCGGGTGCATGCCAGATCACCAGAGGCAGCCCGGCGCCGTCCGCGACGCCTACGCCCGCTGGGAAGCCGCACACAGGGCACTGGCCGAAGCCAGGGCCGCCGAGGCGGAGACGGAGGCTGGATCGTGAGCCACGAATGCCCCGCAACAGGCTGCACGGCGGCCGTCAGCCCATCGATGCTGCTCTGCCGCCCGCACTGGCACATGGTGCCCAAGCCGCTCCGTAACGCCGTCTGGGTGACCTGGGCGGACGGGGCCGGCGAGGGGACGCTCGCACACTGCCAGGCCATCCGGGCAGCGCTCCGGGTTGTGAACCGGAAACTGGCGGCGGCGGGCAGATGAGCACCTATTACGGACCGGCGCCGCCGACTGCTGAAGAGAGCGCTCAGGCCACCTGGCGCACAGCTCAGATCAACGCCGACCCCCGCTCGACAATGGCCGAACGGGAAGCCGCCGCGTGGGCCGAGGCCGCCGCCATCACGGCCCGGGGGCATCAGCCTGAAGTCGAGGGCGTCCACGCGGGTCTTGAGGCCGGCCAATGACGGACCGGATCATCGCGGACCTGCCCGGCGGCTGGCGCGGCGTCGTCCACGACCTGGCCGTCACGCTCGGCCTCGCCGAGCCCACGCCAGGGGAGCAAGAAGCAGCACAGGAATTGGAGGCAGGCCAGTGAGCGAAAAAGAATACGGCACCGGCAATTGGGCTCCGCTGTTCTCTTCACCGGAAGAGGAGCAGCCGCACACGGCGATGATGTTGCCGGCGGGGGAGCGGCAGGCGTATCTGGACAGCCTGCCGGCGGTAACCCAGGAGATGCGTGACCGCCCCTACTACGCACCCAGGCGGGAGGAAGCCGAGCCGGAGGCCGGGCAGTGAACGATGCCGGACATCGCGCATGAACGCGACCTGCGAGCGCCCTGTCGGCCCCTGCGCCGAGAGGTCCCCGGCCGGGTGCTGATCCTCGGCGAGGCGCATCTGCGCGCCGTCTTGACCGAGTACCAGCTGCACTACAACACCGCCTGGCCGCACCGCGGTAACCGGCGCTGACCGGACATTGACAGTCTGGCCGCCGAACCCGGGATATCCGGCCCCGCCGCAATTATCCGCGTCGGCGCGGCCGGCAGGCCGGAAAGCTGCCCAAGTTCCGCAATGACCACACGGCCAGCACCGGGGCGCCCTACTAACGGCGGTCTCGTCGAGGCTGCTCCGCAAGGACCAGCATGGATCAGTGAACCGTGGGTGCCTTGGCTTCCCGGCTCTGGCCGGTGAGCCGTTATCAGAACAGCGGCTCGCAACCGGCGGCGGGAACACGCGGACCCCGGCGCGGCGGCCGGGACGGCGCACCGGCTTGCAGCGCGGCCTGGACGACGGTGGCGACGAGCTGCGCGGTCTCCGCGTCGATGACGATGTTCCGGCGGAGCAGCACGCGGCGGACGACCCGCCCGGCGTGCGGGGGCGCATCGTGCAGGCCGATGGTGGCGGGGCAGGGACCGGTGGCATCGGCGTTCCGGGGCATCGGCGCGGGCTCGGTCACACCCCGGACTGTAAGAGAAAGGGTCCTGGCCCGGCTGCTGGACACGCCGGCTTTGCAAACCTTTTGCGACCGCCGCCGGGCGGCGCCCGCCCGGTCCGGGCCCCCGCCGTTGATCATGTCGTTAATCGATCGTTCGCGGACACCCCCCGCCGATGTCGTGTTTCCGCAGGAGCCGGGTGTTGTAACGCATGCCGTGCCTGCAGCTTCGTCACGCTGTCGGGGGTTACCGGTACAGCTGCGCGCCATGAAGATCGGCTACAGACGGGTGTCCACCCGCGACCAGAACCCCAGCGCCCAGCGCGACGCCCTGGCCGCCGCCGGATGCGACCAGGTATTCATC
>Ga0335077_10013439_pt1 | contig 10237 bp, 10 predicted proteins | sample Lox_Sample_31_FD_207151 | JGI IMG/M metagenome (GOLD analysis project Ga0335077, IMG submission 207151) | Soil microbial communities from Loxahatchee National Wildlife Refuge, Florida, United States - Lox_Sample_3.1 | ecosystem: Environmental > Terrestrial > Soil > Wetlands | place: USA...
CGCGAGCAATTGGAGTCATCACCGGCAACGTCTCTCCGGTCTCTTGTGGAGTCTGGGCCATGGCCTGCTCGATCTCGCCAGCGAAGCTTGAAATCTCGCGTGTTCGATATCCCGGCGTGTCGACGTTGGCGAGATTTTCCGTCAGCACCCGGTGGCGCAAGGCCGCGACATCCAAGACTCGTTCCAATCCGCGCATCAGGGGAGTTTCAACAATCGCTTCATTCACTGGCATACGAACTCCTGTAACTGCTTCGCGGAGGCAAGCCAAATTCCCGCACCTTATTGCGCACAGTACGCAGGCTGACGCCCAGAAGTTCGGCGGCGCGAGCCCGGTTTCCGCCGGTGGCATCGAGCGTCATGGTGAAAAGCCGGCGCTCCATCTCTTCGAGAGAAAGCCCCGGCCTCCACTGATGCGCGCCAGCCGGTGTCGCGGGAGGGGTGGCGTTGCCGAAGACTTCAAGTCCGATCTCCCCGCCGGACGAAAGCGCGACTGCGCGGCGCACGAAGTTCGCAAGTTCGCGGACATTGCCCGGCCATGGCTCACCTTCCATACGCTCCAGCAACTCCGGTGATAGATGAGGCGAAGTCCCCGGCAACCGGTAGAGGTCGGCGTAATACCGGGCCAGCAAGCTCACATCTCCTGCCCGCTCGCGTAACGGCGGAAGCGAGACAGGAATCACGTTGAGCCGGTAGTACAGGTCGGCGCGAAATCGGGTCTCTTGAACCGCGGCCTGCAGGGGCCGATTGGTGGTCGCAATCACCCGGATATCGACCCTCACGGGCTGATTGGAGCCCAGCCGGTCAAACTCGCGCTCCTGCAACACGCGAAGCAGCTTGGGTTGGAGGGCGAGCGGCATCTCGCCCACCTCATCGAGGAGCAAGGTTCCGCCGTCGGCCAATTCGAACTTTCCTGGCCGCGCCCCGACGGCTCCCGTAAAAGCTCCGCGGGCGTGTCCGAATAACTCACTTTCGAGCAAGGAGTCGGGAAACGCTGCACAGTTTACAGCCACGAACGAACGACTTTTTCGTGCGCTCAGGCGATGAATCAGACGCGCCACCAGTTCCTTCCCCGTACCGCTTTCTGCTTCGATCAAGACATCCGCATCCGACAAGGCTGCTTGCCGTGCCCGCGCCAGCGCCTCATGCCATACAGGAGACTGTCCAATGAGAGGCGAATCCTGCTTTTCCCGTTCCTTGCTGGTTCCTGCGCTTGTTGCCTCCGCGCGACGCAATACCTGTTGGACGGCGAGTTCGAGCTTTTCAAAGGCGACTGGTTTTACCAGATAGTCGCACGCGCCTTCGCGCATCGCTTCGACTGCATCCGGCACGCAACCATAAGCAGTAAGAAGAATGACGGCGGTTCCGTTCGACGAACTCCGCACCTCCCGCATGACCTCGAACCCATCGCATCCTGGCATGCGAACATCGGTGATCACCAGCGCGTGTACTCCGGGACGAAACTTGGCCAGGGCCTCCGTGCCATTTACAGCCATATCCACTTCCCAGCCCCGGCCGGCAAAGCGAGCCTCCAGCGCCGCGCGCATGCCGGCATCATCATCGGCAATCAGCAATCGTCTCAACTGCGCCCTCCTTGACCGAGGCTTTATAGATCTCTGCCGCATCATCGACGGCCCCGTGCTCGATCATTGATTCCTGCAGCTCATCCGCTTGTGGCAAACGCACCCGGAAAGTCGCGCCGCGTCCTGCCCGGCTCTCCGCGATAATCGTTCCGTTATGCTGCTCAATGATTCTGCGGCACACTGTAAGCCCAAGACCGGTTGAGCCAGGCCGCGTTGTGAAACCCGCCTCAAAAATTCGCGGCAGATCTTCCTCCGAAATGCCGGATCCGGTATCTTTGACCTCGATCTCGATCCCGTTTGAACCCTGATGCCCGCCACCAATTAGCAACCATCCGCCGCCCGGCATGAAATGGAACGAATTCAGCGCAAGATTCAACAGAACCTGTTCCAGCAGATGCCGGTCGGCCCGCACCAATACGCCGTGCAGGCGGTTCACGATCTGGAGGTCGGCTCGGGCCTGGTGGGCAAGCGGCAGCAAGAAACCATAGGCCCAGTCGAGCAGTTCTCCCGCATCGATCGGCACACGTTCGGGCGGTGGCTCGGTATGGAGGTCGAGAACATTGTTGACGGTTGAAGAAAGAGAACGTAATCCCGCCTGCACGTGCTCGATCCAACGACGGTTCTCTCCTCCCAGATCACTCTCGGCCAGCAGTCCGGCAAAAAGCTCCAGGCTTCCCAGCGGATTCCGTATCTCGTGCGCCAGCACGGCCGACATTTCGGCGAGTGCCTGCTGCTGCCGAAGCTTTTCTCGGTCGCGCTCCATCTGCTTGGTTGCACTGATGTCGCGAAGAATGAAAACCGAACTATCGGCATCGGCGTTCGCTTCCAGACGAGCGTGACGAGCGGCGATCCAAACCGGCGCCGCCGCTCCATGCGAGAGCTCCAGTTCGCGCTCTTCGCCCGAGGATCGAACATCCTCAAGTGCCGCCACAAGATTCGGAGGCAGACGGTCAAGCTTTTCGGGCTTGGCACCGATCAAACGCACGGCTTCAGGATTGAAAATCGAAATCTGCTTCCCGGATTCGGCGACCAGCACCCCACACGGTAGACCTTCCAGAATGCGCCGCAATCGTTCTCGAATGCGACGGTTCTCTTCAAGGCTCACGGTCAAGTTGCGATTGGTGACCTCAAGCTCCTGACGAAGGTGCGTCACCTGGTCCTGCAGTTGCCCATAGGTGCGTTCGAGAGAGCCAGCAGCTTTCGTAAAAGAGCGGAAAGCCCCGGCAAGGGAATGGTCAGCCTCAGGCACTGATTCCTTGGGTGACGAAAATGAACTGGACATGTCACGCTTTACGCTGCAATGCCATTGCCAAGGCGGCACAAATTGCCTTAGAAGGTGCTCATCACCTCTCCAGACGAAGGTGTCCCAATGTCGTTCCGGATGGCACGCGGGGCCATGTTTGCCAGCATGAGGTGTCGAGATCCGATCACTGGAGTGCCGTCGGCCATAATCAACGCCCGCTCGATGACATTTTGCAATTCCCGCACATTTCCGGGCCATCGCTGGGCCCGCAGACATGCTGACGCCTCTTCTGACAGCACCGGTTTCGCGTGGCCCGGCGCAAGCCGCTCAAGGAAATGATCGACCAGAGGGGCGATGTCTTCGGGTCGATCCGAGAGCGGCGGAAGGTCGATCGGGAATGCTGAAAGACGGTAATACAGATCTTCGCGAAACTTCCCCTCCCGGACCAATCTCAGCAAATCAGCGTTGGTGGCTGCGATCACGCGAGTATCCACACGCACGACCTGCGAGCTTCCGAGGCGCTGTAATTCCTTCTGTTCGAGAAAACGCAGCAATTTGGGCTGCAGTGTGAGCGGCATGTCCCCGATCTCATCGAGAAACAGAGTTCCCAGGTGTGATGCCTGGATTCTGCCCGCATACGATTGAAGAGCGCCGGTGAAAGCGCCGCGAGAGTATCCAAACAGCTCAGCTTCGAGCAAGGTTTCAGGAATCGCTGCGCAATTGACGACTGTGAACGATCGGGTCGCGCGCAGGCTTAGCTCATGCACAGCATGGGCAACCAGTTCTTTCCCGCTGCCGGTCGGCCCGGTAATCAGAACGGTTGTATCGCGTGGTCCAACCAGCTTGACCATTCGATAAACAGCCCGCATTGATCGTGAATTTCCCACCATTCCGGGCAAGAGAGGATCGGGAAGATACTCGGTTGCTCCGATGGCGCAAGGCTTATCCCACCGAGGATGGTCAGCTTCCTGTGCAAAACACTTATATTCGCGTTTAACGTCGCTTCGTTGCTCATCATTTCGAACGTCAGGCAAGCGGGTTGCAATAGGCGCATTCGATTCCGGGAGGGTGAATGTCGCATTCTCGTCGTCGAGCAAGACGACTTCAACGGAGGGATAGCGGCTGCGTATGGTCTGACTAAGCTCGTCAGCATCGAGATCGGGCAGATGGCGATCCAGCAGTAAAACCTTCCAAGAGCCCCTTTCCAGGTGACCAAGCGCTTCGGCTCCGCCGTTGACCTGTTGTACGCGTCCAGCTCTGGGAAGGCTTTCGAGAATGCGCCGTCGAAATGCAATGTTTGGACTAGCCACAAGCACTGGAGCCGCCTCTTGCGGCATTACCGGAACGGTTGTCATGTGGACGATTGAAGCCGCCGGCGATTAAAACGCGATTAGAGGCCTGTTAGAAGTATCTAAGAAAGCGAAACCTTAGTTTGTCATCCCCGGCAGAATGTGCTTTGCAATGAGATCGCAGTTGTGTTGGAAGGAATCTTTTGCCGCCGCGGTACACCAATCTTATCGAAGATTTACTTTTCTACGAAGACCAGTTCGCCGTTCTCGACCTTGATGTCACTTACGTTCGCCGGTAGCTTGAGTTGATCCCGCTGCTCCGTCAATTTTTTCTGGAGTATGTCATTCACGAGCGCGACTGGAACCGAAAGATCCCCGATTTTTACCTCGGTGGCGTCGAATGTAGCGTAACCATCCTTGGCGCCAAGATGGCCTGCCAGAGTGAGATAAACATCCTTGCCGGCAATCTGCGTGAGGAACTGTCCACGCACGACGTCGCCATCCATCGATACCTGATAATCCTTGACGCTCGGGACCGGTCCGGGAAACTCCATGGAACCGCTGGGAGTCGCTGATGTTGAGGAACCGTTCGAGTTCGATCCTGTGGACGAAGACGCTGCGGCAGCTGGCAATGCTCCCGCAGCTTGGGTGAGCGCGGCATTGATTTCATCCGAGTTGATGCGGACCTCACTCGCGCCTGCATCGGCGGTTTTTGGCTGCCCGAGCTGTTCGAGCTTCTTTTGCAATGACTCGGCGCTCGCGGCCGCAGCGGCTGGTGCGATTGGGGCAGCGACCGGAGCGGGGCGCCGTAGCACCAGCACCAGCGTCAGAATCGATATCGCCAAGGTCGCGTAACTGATGATGCGCTGTAGTTTCAGGATGGCACCTCGTATACCTACTTCATGATAGCGAGGATGGAAAGCGGTTCTCAGAGTACGGAGGTGAAAGACCTGGCGGACTTTTTGCTACCAATAGGTGCTAAAGAAGGTTGAATTCCGATAGGTTGCGGGCAGGGAAACGGCTCAATTCCAGGCAGGGAATACAATTCGAAGATCCAAGCAGGACTACTCAACAATTGCCAGCACATCGCCGGGATTTACGGCGGCGCCGGCTGTCGTGATGATCTTCTTCACCGTGCCCTTTTTCGGCGATTTGATCTCGTTCTGCATCTTCATCGCTTCTACCACGACGATGCCCTGTCCGGCTTCGACTTCAGACTGCTCGGAAACCAGGAAGCGTACGACTCGACCTGGCATTGGGGCGACGATCTTGCGTGGGCCTGTCTCATCCGCGGCGGAGCTCTTGCGGGAACGGAGGGAGCGAGGATCGCGCAATTCCACGCCAAATCGTGTGCTGCCAACCCACATGTGGAGATCGGTTGCGGTCTGCTCGCGCTTCACTTCAAAGCAGCGGCCATCGACCACCAGCGAGAGCACATCACGCCGCGGAAGGACTGCATCGACATGAACTTCTTTACCATCCAGGTGGCATTGCCATCCCGAATCGACCTTCTCAAGTTCGAGCCGGTGAGGTTTGCCCTCCACGATCACGTCATAAACCATGGTTTCTAGTGCAGCGCGTCCGCGCGACCTTTCTGCTTCCAGTTTGAGGGAACTCCATCTGCAGCGGAGGCTTTTCCGTTGCTTGCAACGGACGTAGGGTCAAGAGCCGCGAACATTCCGGCTGCAATGGCAGCAATGCGCGCCTCCGACATCGGGACTCCCATCTTGGACACGGGTCTTGCGAGCATCCGGTCGAGGAATCCGGTATCAAGCTTGCCGGCCCGAAAGTCGTTGTCGCGCAGGATGCGTTGAAAGAGGGAGATATTGGTCTTGATGCCCGTAACAAAGTACTCGTAAAGCGCGCGTTCCAGGCGCTGAATCGCTTGCTGACGATCCGTGCCATAACTGATGAGCTTGGCCAGCAGCGGATCGTAATCCATGGGAACGGTCCAACCCTCGTACATTCCGCTGTCGCGGCGAATGCCCGGACCTGACGGCGCGAGCAATAACGTGATTTTCCCTGGACTCGGGAAGTAGTTGTTATCAGGATCCTCCGCATAAATGCGGCACTCGATGGAATGTCCGCGGATGGCGAGGTCTTCCTGGCGGAAGGGTAGCTTCTCGCCGCTCGCAATGCGGATTTGCAGGTGAACGAGATCAAGGCCGGTCGTTAATTCGGTGACCGGATGCTCGACCTGCAGTCGCGTATTCATCTCGAGGAAGTAGAAGTTCTTCTGCTGATCGACCAGGAATTCGACGGTGCCTGCGTTGGTGTAGTTTGCGGCCTGCGCGACCTTGACCGCGACTTCTCCCATGCGACGTCGCATGTCGGGACCGACTAGTGGAGAAGGGGATTCCTCGAGAACCTTCTGATGCCTGCGCTGGATGGAGCACTCGCGCTCACCGAGCCAGACAGTATTGCCGTGTTCATCGGCGAGCACCTGCATCTCAATATGGCGCGGATTGTCGATGGCTTTCTCGATGTAGACTTCGCTGTCGCCGAAGGAGCGCTGCGCTTCGCTGCGGGCCGATTCAAGCGCTGATCGTAACTCCTCGCGCGAACGCACGAGACGCATGCCTTTTCCGCCTCCACCAGCAGCGGCTTTCAGCATGACGGGATAACCAACACGTTCGGCGACCTGCTCGGCTTCTTCCGGGGAAGTCAACCCGCGTGCAGTTCCGGGCACGAAGGGAACTCCGGCTTTTTCCATGTGCTGGCGAGCGCGCGTCTTCGAGCCCATCATCTCCATCGATTGCGCGGTTGGGCCTATGAACTTGATGCCTGCATCGACGCAAGCCCGCGCGAACGTGGAATTCTCGGAGAGAAAACCATATCCAGGATGGATGGCTTCGGCGCCGGAGCGACGACCGACGTCGAGGATCTTGTCCACGCGGAGATAGGATTCGGAGGCTGGAGCAGGACCGATCGGGTAAGCCTCATCGGCCTTGCGAACGTGGAGCGAAGCGCGATCGACGTCGGAGTAAACGGCGACGGAAGCGATGCCCAGTTCGCGGCAGGCGCGAATGACACGGACCGCGATTTCTCCTCGATTGGCGATCAGGATCTTCTTGAACATGTTTGGTCGAACATACCGGTTGAACAAGGTTCGAGTTGCGGAGTGAGACCGGATGATTTTACCCGGCTTGTTAGGGCAGATGCATGCGGGAAAATCACGGACGGTTGTGATTGGGTCACAGGAAGAAGACGAGATGGTCTTTGGGAATCAGAGACTCAGGAGTTCGTTAGGTTTTTGGGGAATAACGAGTTATCGCTAAAGTATTTTTAAATCAATGATTTTGAGGATGTTTGACTCTCACTTCGCAAAATGCGAAGATAAAAGGTGCGGATTATCAGCCGCAAGGCGATCCTCGAGGCTTCGAGCAAACACGGAGAGTGGGCTGCGTCTCTAAACGTCTGGTACAAGATCGCGAAAGCTGCGGATTGGAATAACTTTGAAGAAGTTAAAGCGAGTTGGAAAAGTTCGGACAAGGTTGGCAACTTCGTGGTTTTTGACGTTAGCCACAACAAATGTCGGTTAATCTGCGCCATCAAATACAGTTGGAAGATGGTCTACATTCGCGCGGTTCTGACGCACGCTGAGTACGACAAAGTGGAGTGGAGGAAATTATGATCGCGGTGGCGGAGAAGTATTCTCTGGACGTGAGTATGCCGGTGACGATTACATCGGAGCGGCAATATTCGGACTACGTCTCAGTTTTGGGCGAACTCGTCCGTCAGGAAAAGCTAACGCGAGAAGAAGATCAGTACGCGCAGGTATTGATGACGCTCATTGAGGCGTATGAAGAAGAGAACCATGCAATTCCGGACGCATCGCCCGTCGAAGTACTTCGTACGTTGATGGACGCGAATGAGCTTCGGCAGAAGGATCTCGCGACGATATTTGGATCGGAAAGTATCGTATCTGAAGTGCTAAACGGCAAGCGTGAGATCAACAAGAAGCATATTGAGAAGTTGAGCAAGCGGTTCGGGGTTTCTCCAGCGGTATTCTTCTAATTTTCTTCTTAGACTCCCTCGTCAAATTGCAACAAAAGCCAGCACTCGGTGTGACTGAGTACTGGCTGATGGCGCTAATAACTGGTACTGAGAACGGATTCTTACTTGTTCTGGTCCATGACGATGCCACCGGTCCCGGGCTGCTTTTCGGCTTTGGCTTTCTTGGTGGCCATGGTTTTGTCGACCCATTCATCGGCGGCTTTCAGGTCGGCGGCGCGGGCGGCGGGATCGTCGCACTGGATGTCGGCGCGTTCGCGGTACATGAGGTTCATGTAGGCCATGGCATCGTCGTAGTCGGGACGAAGCTGCAGGGCCTTAGTCAGGTTGTCGATTCCTTCCTGAACATTGGCGGTGTTCTTCTCGCGCACGGCGGCGCAGACTTTTTTATCTTTCTGTGGAAGCGAATCATCGGGTTTCATACCGAGCTTGGCGCGCTCTTCCTGGCGCGGCTGATAGGTCTGGGTCCAATCGATGACGCCGACCGAGTAGTAGGGCTCGGGATCGTTGGGATCGGCATCGGATGCCTTCTTGTAGTATTCCTTGGCCAGTTCGAACTTCTTCATCTGCAGATAAAGGTAGGCGATCCCTTTGATGCTGTTGATGTTTTTCGGATCCGTTTGCAGCACCGTCTTGTATTGGTCGATTGCTTCTTCGCCATATTTGTTATTGTCGGGAGTATCGGCGCCGGGAATGTATTGCTGAGCGTAAGCAGTGGCCAGATACAGGCGCGCGTTGATCAGGCTCGGATCAAGGGCAACGGCCTGCTGGAAGTGATCAATGGCCTGCTCGTACTTGTTGTTCTTGTACGCCTGAACTCCCTTGTTCAGATTATCGCGGGCTTTGAGTTTGTCGCAGCCGGTGGTCGCGAGGAGCACCACAGCAGCGGCCAAAATCAAGAACATCTTTCGAGTAGTTTTCATTGCTTTATTAGTTCTCCTTGCTCGGAGTATGAATAGCGTAAAGCGTAAGCGGTCCGGAAAATCGTCCCTGGCGGCTAAAGCCGCCCGCCGCTCGTGCCTTGGATTGCAGCGCTGAAGCGCTTCACCCCAGTCGGCAAAAATCGCGCCGCCTGGGACCCGGGGCTGCGCCACCCAAAATCAAACCACCACAGATCGACGCACCGATCCGGCGCTTGCGGTCGAGCCGGGCCTGAATCTGCTACGACCGTGCGCCACGGCAGACGATCCGCCGGAAGTATTCTAACCGCCCGCTTCGATCTTGGCGGTGATCACGCCAACTTTATCGACGCCCGCGGAGTGGGCGATATCGATGACATTGGCCGCGTCCGCAAACGGCACGTTGTCGTCGCCCTTGATGAACATCACCTTCTCAGCGCGAGTTTTGAAAATATCTTCCAGCCGTCCCTGCAGAGTCTCCCAAGTCACGTCATCCTGATTGATTTTGAGTCCGGGAGCATTGCCAGCGCCGCGATCGATCAACTGCACAACGATGGTGCGATCGGACGGCGGAGGTGTCTTCTGATTGGGCGGCGGCGGTTGCGGAACCAGCGCGTCCAAGCCCTTAGGCGTGAGAGGCGTGATGACCATGAAGATGATCAACAGCACCAAAAGAACGTCGATGAGCGGCGTGACGTTCATGTTTGCGTTTGGGCCGCCGCCGGAACCCCCCATTGCCATTGCCATATCTATCTCCTGACTACTGCACTACTGCTCTATTGGCCACCTGTGGGCGCCGGAGCTGGTGCGCTACTTGGCGGTGGCGTCAACGCTCCCGACTTTTTTTGATCCGTGAGCAAACCAAGTTGATCCACGCCAGCGGCGCGAACGTTATCGACCACTTCCACGAACGAACCGAACTTTGCGCGCGCATCGGCCTTAATGAAGACGCGCTTGTCGGTGCGACTGGCCAGGCGGTCTTTGATTTTCTGAGTCAGGTCGGCGACCTGAATCGGGTCAGTGCCAAAAAACACTTTGCCGTCGCGCATGACCGCGACGAGCAGAGCATCTTCCTTATCGGCGTCGGGCATCTGCTCCGGGTTATTCACCTTAGCCATATCCACGGTGACGCCGTGCTGCAACATAGGCGTAACCACCATGAAGATGATCAGCAACACCAACATCACGTCCACCATGGGGGTGACGTTGATA
>Ga0335077_10013442_pt1 | contig 10235 bp, 9 predicted proteins | sample Lox_Sample_31_FD_207151 | JGI IMG/M metagenome (GOLD analysis project Ga0335077, IMG submission 207151) | Soil microbial communities from Loxahatchee National Wildlife Refuge, Florida, United States - Lox_Sample_3.1 | ecosystem: Environmental > Terrestrial > Soil > Wetlands | place: USA: Florida...
CGCCGAGGCGACCGCGGCCGAGCGCGAGCACGCCGCGCGCGTGCTCGATGCTGTCGGGGACGGCGTCTTCCTCCTCGACGACGAGGGCCTCGTCCGCTTCTGGAACCGCGCCGCCGAGCTCGTCACCCGAAGGACCGGCGACCGCGTCTGGGGCCGTCCCGCGGCCGAGACATTCGCCGACTGGGAGCATGTCGCCGGGCAGATCCCCGTCTCCCTCGGCGCCGAGGCGGCGCGGCCGGTGACGCTGCCCGTCGAGGTCGAGGGTCACGAGCTCTGGCTCTCCTTCGTTGCCGTCCGCAGCCCGGCCGGCGTCGTCTATGCGTTCCGCGACCTGACAGTCGAGCGCCGGCTGGACGAGGCCAAGAGCGAGTTCGTCGCGACCGTCTCGCACGAGCTGCGCACGCCGATGACCTCGGTGATCGGCGCCGCGCGGACGCTGATGCGCGACGACATCGAGCTCAGCGACGAGCGTCGCCGCCAGCTACTGGAGATGATCGGCGCCCAGGGCACGCGCCTGACCAAGATCGCCGAGGACGTCCTGATCGCGAGCCGCCTCGATCGTGACGAGCTGCGCCTCGAGCGCGACCGGGTCGACCTCGGGGAGGTCGTGCGCGAGGCCGTCGAGACGATGAGCGAGCACCTGCCGGAGTCGATCTCCCTCGTCGCGGCGACCGACACGAACGGCGCCGCCGCGCTCGGCGACCGCAGCCGCATCGAGCAGGTCCTGGTCAACCTGATCGACAACGCGGTCAAGTATTCGCCGGCCGGGGGAGAGGTCGCCGTCTCGACCTCGCTCTCGGAAGATGGCGTCCGCGTCGAGGTGCGCGACAGTGGGATCGGGATCGCGCCGGCCGAGCAGGCATCGGTCTTCGAGAAGTTCTACCGCGGCGAGCTGCACGGCCAGCCGGTGCGCGGGGGGACCGGGCTCGGGCTCTACATCTGCCGCGAGCTCGTCGGGCGGATGGGTGGCACGATCGGCGTCAGCTCCGAGCCGGGCACCGGGTCGACGTTCTACTTTGAGTTGCCGCGCGCCTAACGTCCGAGACGCAGTCGAAGATGGGGATCCGTTGCTAGGGTCCGCTGACACGGTGCCGATCTACGAATACGTCTGCATGGAGTGCGAGTCGCACTTCGAGGAGCTCGTCCGGAACGGCGAGGAGCCCGACTGTCCGGACTGCTGCTCCGCGAACGTGCGCAAGCAGCTCTCCGTCTTCGCAGCGCACGGCACCGCCGAGCAACCCAGCTACGGAGGATCAGCGGGTGGTTGTTGCGGCGGTTCGTGTGGCTGCTGCTGAGCAGTTGACGGAGCTGGAAGCGTTCGCGCGCCAGGTCGCCGGCTGCACTCGCTGCCGCCTGCACGAGGGGCGCACGCAGGTCGTCTTCGGCAACGGCGATCCGGACGCCGACCTGATGTTCGTCGGCGAGGCGCCGGGCTTCCACGAGGACAAGCAGGGCGTCCCCTTCGTCGGCCAGGCGGGCAAGCTGCTCGACAAGCTGCTCGCCGGGATCGGGCTCGAGCGAACGAACGTCTATGTGTGCAATGTCTTGAAGTGCCGCCCGCCCGGCAACCGCGACCCGGTGCCCGACGAGAAGGAGGCCTGCGAGCCGTATCTCTTCCGCCAGGTCGAGCTGATCCGCCCCAAGGTGATCGCGACGCTCGGCAACCACGCGACGAAGCAGCTGAACGGCAAGGATGTCGGCATCACCCGCATCCACGGCCAGGAGCAGCCGATTGTGGTCGGGTCGATGAGCGTCCTCCTCTACCCGCTCTACCACCCGGCCGCCGCGCTCTACACGCCGGCGATGCTGAAGGTGCTCGAGGCCGACTTCGCACGCCTGCCCGAGCTGCTCGACCGCCCGGTCGCCGCCCCCGGGCCGGCGGCGCCTTTGCTCGAGGCGGTTCCGTCCGCTGAGCCCGCGGTCCAGCTCGGCCTCTTCTAGGTGGAGCTGAGCTCCGCCTCGCCGGCGGAGACCGAGGCGGTTGCCGCGACGCTTGCGGGAGTGCTCGAGGTCGGCGACGTCGTCACCGTCTCCGGCGACCTCGGTAGCGGCAAGACGACCTTCGTCCGCGGCGCCTGCCGCGCGCTCGGCATCACCGCCCCTGTGACCAGCCCGACCTTCACCATCGGTCACCGCTACCAGGGCGTACCGGACGTCTCGCACCTCGACCTCTTCCGCTTCCAGGGCCTCTCGGCGGCCGAGTGGGGCGACCTGGAGCCGTACTTCGAGAATGCGATCTGCTTCGTCGAGTGGCCGGAGGCCGCGGCCCGCGCGCTCCCGCCCGTGCGGGTCGAGGTACGTTTGTCGCACGTGGATCCGACACACAGACTGATCACGCTCGACAGCGCGGAAGAATCCCTGCTCACGAGCCTTTTCGGGGGTGCTGACTCTCGCGTTTGACACGGCGACGCGAGTCGCCACTGCGGCACTCGTCCAGGACGGGACCGTGCTCGGCGAGCGGGTCTCCCGCGCCGTCTCGGTGCTCGAGGACGCCGACGAGCTGCTGCGCGAGGCCGGCGCCGTGCCCGGCGATCTGACCGCGCTCGCGGTGGGAACCGGCCCGGGGAGCTTCACCGGCCTGCGACTCGGCCTGGCCGCCGCGCGCGGGCTTGCCTTCGCGCTCGACCTGCAGGTGGCGGGTGTGTCGACCCTGCGCGCGCTCGAGGCCGGAGCACCAGGAGCCGTGCCCGTGATCGACGCGGGCCGCCGCGAGGTGTTCACCCTGCTCGCCGCAGAGCCGGTGGTCTGCGCCCCGCAGGAGGTCGAGCCGGGCCTGTGCATCGGCGACGGCGCTCTCCGCTACCGGACCGTGCTCGAGGAGCGCGGCGCGAGGGTCCCGCCAGACGACGACGACCGCCACCTGCCCCGCGCCCGCTTCCACGCGCAGCTCGCCGGGGAGTTCGGCCCCGCCGAGGAGATCGAGCCGCTCTACCTCCGGCTTCCCGACGCGGAGGCACAATGACGACCATCGAGCTCCGCCGCCTCGAGCCGCGCGACCTCTCCGGGATCGAGGAGATCGAGCGCGCCTCCTACCCGACGCCCTGGTCGCGCTCGATGTTCGCGAGCGAGCTGTCGAAGCCGTCGTCGCTCTGCCTCGGCGCCTTCGACGCGGAGACCGGCCGCCTCGTCGGCTACCTCGTCATCTCGCGCTACGTCGACGCCTGGCACGTGATGAACGTCGCGGTCAGCCCCGAGCGCCGCCGGCAGGGAATCGCGTCGCTGCTGATGAACCGGCTCTTCGACCTCACCTCCGGCCGCAGCCGCCGTGGCTACACACTCGAGGTGCGCGTCTCGAACGCGGGCGCGATCAAGCTCTACGAGCGCCTCGGCTTCAAGGCCCGTGGTGTGCGGCGCGGCTACTACACCGACAACCGCGAGGACGCCCTGATCATGTGGAAAGACCCGGTGCAGGAACCGGCGGCGAAGTCCTGATCCTCGGGATCGAAACCTCGTGTGACGAGACCGCCGCCGCGCTCGTCGAGGGCGGCGAGATCGTGAGCAACGTCGTCTCGTCCCAGGCGCACCTGCACGCGCGCTTCGGCGGCGTCGTGCCGGAAGTCGCTTCGCGCCACCACCTCGAGCTCGTCCTGCCGGTGGTACGGGAGGCGCTCGGCGAGGCGTCACTCGACGACCTCGAAGCGGTCGCGGTCACGCAGGGACCCGGGCTGATCGGCGCGCTGCTCGTCGGGCTCTCCGCGGCCAAGGCGCTGGCCTGGTCGCGCGGCCTTCCGCTCGTCCCGGTCGACCATCTGCAAGGCCACGTCGCCTCGCTCTACCTCGGGCCGGAGCCGCTCGAGCCGCCGTTCACCTGCCTGCTCGCGAGCGGCGGCCATACGCTCCTGCTCGACGTGCGGGAGCGCGGCTCGTTCGCCGTCCTGGGAACGACGCTGGACGACGCGGCCGGCGAGGCCTTCGACAAGGGCGCGCGGCTGCTCGGGCTTGGCTACCCCGGCGGCGCCGAGATCGACCGGCTCGCGCGCGAGGGCGACCCGGATGCCTTCTCGTTCCCGGTCGCCCGGGTGCCCGGCCTCGACTTCTCCTTCTCGGGCGTGAAGACGGCGCTGCTCTATGCGGTGCGCGACCTCGGCGACGAGGCCGAGGCCCGCCGTGCCGACCTGGCCGCGAGCTACCAGCGCGCGATCGTCCAGGCACTTGTCGCGCGCGTGCGCGAGGTCGGTGGCGAGCGGATCGCGATCGTCGGAGGGGTGGCCGCGAACTCCGAGCTGCGCACCGCGCTCCCGGAGGCGGTCGCGCCGCCGCTCGAGCTGTGCACCGACAATGCGGCGATGATCGCCTCCGCCGCCCGCTACGCCGACGCGATCCCCCCGCCCGGTTATCTTGCGTTGGATGCGTACGCCCAGGCTGTCTGAGCTCAGAAGGGCCGCCCCTGCGGCGATCATCGTGCTCGGGGCGATGCTGCTCGTGGCCGGCTTCGGCGTCGGCGGCGCGAACGAGCGCTCGCTGCTCTCGCAGGCGTCCGGCTGGCGCGGCCTGGTCGGCGGCCCCCGGCCGGCCGTCACCGTCGGGCAGCGGGAGATCGTCGTCCTCAAGACGCCGTCGCTCGCGCAGCGCGTGGCCGCCAACGGCGGCCTGGCGACGCAGCACCAGGAGCACGAGTGGACGAGGGACGCGATCGCGTCGCAGAAGCAGCTCCTCGCCGAGATGGCCACGCACGGGATTCAGATCCGCGTCGACTTCAGCTTCGCCCGCGTACTGAACGGGTTCTCGGCCCCGCTGGACGCGCGCGCCGTGGCGCTGCTCGAGCGCCAGTCCGACGTCGCCGGCGTCTACCCGGTCCGCGTCGCCTACCCCGCCTCGCTCTCGTCGCGGCTGCTCGGGAAGGAGGGGGTCGCGGTCGGCGCCGGGAGCCTGCCGTCCGTGCTCCTGCCCGGCTACGACGGGCGCGGCGTCACGATCGCCCTGCTCGACACCGGCGTCGACCGCGCCCATCCCTATCTCCGCGGCCGGATCCTCCCCGGCGTCAACGTGGTCGACCCCGAGGTGCGCGGGGGTGCGGCTGCGGTGGCCGACCCCGACGAGCCGAGCCGGCTCGAGGTGCACGGGACCGAGATGGCCGGCCTGCTCGTCGGCGCGGGCGGGCCTGGCGGGATCGCCGGCGTCGCCACCGGCGCGTCGGTGTTCCCGATTCGCGTCGCAGGCTGGCAGCGCGACCTCACCGGCAGCCCGGCCGTCTACTCGCGGAGCGACCAGCTGATCGCGGGGCTCGAGCGCGCTGTCGACCCGAACCTGGACGGCGATGCTCACGACGCGGCGCGGATCGCGCTCGTCGGCGTGGCCGAGCCCTACGCCGCCTTCACCGACTCGCCTGAGGCGCGCGCGGTCGCAGGCGCGCTCGACCTCGACACGCTCGTCGTCGCCCCGGCCGGAAACGACGGGCCGGCCGGGCCCGGCTTCGGGAGCATCGCCAGCCCGGGCGGGGCGCCGGACGCGCTGACCGTCGGGGCGGCCGACCTGCGCACCGAGGCCGAGGACGTCCCCGTCACGGTCCGCACCGGCCTCCGGCTGCTGCTCGACCGGCGCTTGGCGCTTGCCGGCGCCGTCGTCTCCTCGAAGCCGATAGAGCTCGAGCTGGCCTCGCCGCGCGCGTCGGCTGCCGGCCTGGCCGGCTTCTTCGACAGCCGCGGCGTCAGCCTCGTCGCGGGCAAGGCCGCCTTCGTCCGCGCCGGCGCCGACCCGATGCCGGCGATCGAGGACGCCGTGCAGGCGGGCGCGCGGGCGGTCGTCGTCTACGGGACGGAGCTGCCGGCGGGCGGGCTCGGCCTCGACGAACAGGTCGACGTTCCCGTCGTCAGCGTCCCGGGCCGCGTCGGCCGGCTCGTCGTCGCCGCGCTGGCGGCCCATCACCCCGCGATCGTCTCGATCGGCCTTCCGAAGACGGCGGTCAACGGATCGGCGGACCAGATCGCGCCCTTCTCCTCGCGCGGGCTGGCATACGACGCCCGCGTGAAGCCGGACCTCGCCGCCCCGGGCGTCGTGCTCGCGACCGCCGAGCCGGGCCGCAACGACGACGGCTCGGCCCGCTATGGCACCGTCAACGGCTCGAGCGGCGCGGCCGCGGTCGTGGCCGGCGCGGCCGCCCTCCTGGCGCAGCTCCGCCCGGGCCTCGGCGCGAAGGAGCTGAGCGGCCTCCTCGCGGGCACCGCCGAGCCGCTCGCCGACACGAGCGTGACCGCGCAGGGCGGCGGGCTCGTCGACCTCGGCGCCGCGGCGTCGGCCGAGCTCACGGCCTGGCCTGACACGCTCGCCTTCGGACGGGCGCGCGGCGACGGCTGGCATTCGACGCAGCTGCTGACGCTGCACAACGTCTCCTCACGCCGCTTCCGCGTCCGGATTCGCAGCGTGGGACAGACGGGCCCGCAGATCAACGCGTTCCCGAAGGTCGTTCGGCTCAAGCCCGGCGGCTCGTTCACTGTCCGTCTGGTCGCGCGCCTCCGCGGCGTCCCGCCGACCGGCGGCTCTGCGGAGGGCGCCGTGGTCCTGCAGCCCCGTGGCTCGGGCCCGCTACGCGTGCCCTGGGCGATCACGTTCGGGCGTCCCGCACGCGACCTGCTCTCCGCGGTCGCCCTCTCCGCCACCTCCTTCAAGCCCTCCGACACGCTCCCGGCGGTCCTTTCGTTCCGGGCCGGCAGCCTCTCGCAGGACCTTGCCGGGCCGCAGGTACAGCCGCTGGCACGGCTGGACGTCGAGCTTTGGCGCGGCGGCGAGCGCCTCGGCCTCATCGCGCGCCTGCGTGATCTCCTGCCCGGGCAGTACGCACTCTTCCTCTACGGCCGCGACCCGGACGGCAACCTGCTTCCTGCCGGCCCGTACCGGATCCGCCTCGTCGCGAGGCCGACCGCCGGCGGCCCGTCCACGCGAGAGACAGTCCGGTTCAAGATCAAATAACCGAGATCCGGCTCTATACTTGGCTTGTTTGCGGCGGTTTTTGCACGGCCCAGACCCAACCCCGAAGGAGACCTGAGTGACCACTGTCGAAGCTCCCGAGTCCCACCTCCGAGAAAACCCGTTCCAGATCGCGCGACAGCAGCTCCGGCGCGTGGCCGACATCTTCGAGATCGACGAGCGGCTGGTGAACGTCCTGCAGGAGTGCAAGAAGGCGCTCATCGTCTCGGTGCCGGTCTCGATGGACGACGGCTCGACGCAGGCTTTCGAGGGCTACCGGGTCACGCACAACGTCGCGCGCGGCCCGTCCAAGGGTGGCATCCGCTACCACCCGGACGTCACGCTCGACGAGGTCAAGGCGCTCGCGATGTGGATGACCTGGAAGTGCGCGCTGATGAACATCCCCTTCGGCGGCGCGAAGGGCGGCATCGTCTGCGACCCGAAGAAGCTCTCGCGCGGCGAGCTCGAGCGGATGACCCGCCGCTTCACGAGCGAGATCATCAACGAGATCGGCCCCGAGAAGGACATTCCGGCGCCTGACGTCGGCACCGACGGCACGGTGATGGCCTGGATCTTCGACACCTATTCGATGAACAAGGGCCACTCGGTGCTCGGCGTGGTCACGGGCAAGCCGCTCAACGTCGGCGGCTCGCTCGGCCGGCTCGAGGCGACCGCGCGCGGCTGCCTCTACACGATCCAGGAGGCCGTCCGGAAGCGCGAGCTCAGCCTGGAGGGCCTGAAGGTCGCCGTCCAGGGCTTCGGAAACGTCGGCAGCTATCTGGCGAAGTTCCTCGTCGAGGAGGGCTCGACGGTGGTGGCGGTCTCGGACTCCACCGCCGGCCTCTACAACCCGAAGGGCATCGATGTGAGCGCCGCGCTCGCGCACAAGCAGGAGACCGGGACGCTGCGCGGCCTGCGCGGGGCGGACGAGGTCACGAACGACGAGCTCCTGCTCGTCGACTGCGACGTGCTCGCGCCGTGCGCGCTCGAGCAGGTGATCACCCCGGACAACGCCGACAAGGTCAAGGCGACGATCATCTGCGAAGGAGCCAACGGGCCGGTCACCCCGGCGGCCGACGACATCCTCGAGGGCAACGGCGTGCTCGTCCTGCCGGACATCCTCGCCAACGCTGGCGGCGTGGTCGTCTCGTACTTCGAGTGGGTGCAGGGCCTGCAGGAGTACTTCTGGAAGGAGCCGGAGGTCAACTCGAAGCTGCGCGACATCGTCACGCGGGCCTTCAACGAGACCTGGCAGTCCTCCCAGGAGCGGCAGATCGCCATGCGGCCGGCCTCCTACGGCGTCGCCGTCGGGCGCGTAGCGCAAGCCACGATCACGCGCGGCCTCTACCCCTAGTCCAGGTGCGCTCGCCGATTCCCGGTTCGTGTCGACCGGTCATTTCAGACGAACGTCCGGGCGAAGCCCGCACGTTCTGATGACGGCACCGCAAGCGGTGCCTCGGGTCGTCGTCTACCACGCGGCGGGCTGCCACCTCTGCGAGCGGGCGCTCGCGCGGGTGCGCGCGTTCCGGAACGGGCTCGACTTCGAGCTCGAGGAGGTCGCGATCGACGGCGACGAGGAGCTCGAGGAGCGTTACCGCGAGCTGATCCCCGCCGTCGAGATCGAGGGCGAGCTGGTCTTCACCCACTTCGTCCACGAGCCGGCTTTCCGGCGGCGCATAGGCGCCGCTCGCGGCGCCGCCGTCAGGGCGCGCGGTTCTACCGCGCGCCCGTCTGAACCGACCGGTCGATCCGACGAGGCTTGAGGAACCGCACAAAGCGGGCCGCACAAACTCGGCCGGACGACGCGAGCTTGTGACGGTCTGACGCACGGAGCCAGGCGGTGCTGTCACAATGGTTGTTCATGTCACAAGCGACTGTGCAGGGGACCGGCACGGCGCCGGCTGAGCGGGTGGCGGTCGGCGTTGCAGCCAGGCTGAGCCGCTACCTCCAGGTGCTGGCGCAGTCGAAGAAGATGGGGAAGGACCGCATCTCCTCCCAGGAGATCTCGGACTACACCAACATCAATGCGACGCAGATCCGGCGCGACCTCTCGAACTTCGGCAAGTTCGGCAAGCGCGGGGTCGGCTACAACATCGACTCCCTGCTCGGCGAGATCCGCCGCATCCTGCGGACGCAAGGGCAGCACAACATCGCCCTCGTCGGGGCCGGGCGGCTGGGCCAGGCGATTGCCAGCTCCCCGATCTTCGCGGAGCACGGGATCAACATCGCCGCCGTGTTCGACAACGACCCCGAGCGGGTCGGCCGCGCGATCGGGTCGCTCTCGGTCACCGACATCCGGACGCTTCCGCACGTCGTGCGCGAGAAGAACATCATCGTCGGCGTCCTCGCGGTGCCGGCCGACAGCGCCCAGCAGGTCGCGAACGAGGTGATCGGCTCCGGGGTGAAGATCATCTTCAACTACTCCGAGGCGCTGCTCGACGTTCCCCAGGACGTGACCGTGCACACGTCGAACCCGGCCGTCGACCTGCTGCACGCGCTCTACTTCCACCTCACCTAGTCGGCCCGGGGTCTGACCCCGAGATATCTCGGAAGGCGTCGGTTCGCCGCAGAGCCAAGCAGCCGTAGGCTCACCCGGGGTCAGACCCCGCATGGATCAGGGGTCAGACCCCGACTATCGTCCGAGCTCCCACGGCAAAGGAGGGCGCTGCTGAGAATCTTGCTCTGGCACGGGTACCTGCTCGGCGGGACCGGGTCGAACGTGTACACGCGCGCGCTCGCGCGGGAGTGGGGCCGAGCAGGTCACGACGTGGTCGTCTTCTCGCAGGAGCCTCACCCGGAGCTCTACGACCTCGGCGGCGCCCGCCACATACGCCCGGAGGCCGGCCCGATCCTGCCTACCTTCGTGCTCGACCGCTACGAAGGGATCGAGGCGCGGCTCCTCCCCGAGCTGACCCGTGACGAGCGAGATCGTTTCGTCGAGCTGAACGCCGAAGCGCTGCGCGCCGAGCTTCCTGCCGACCTCGTCTTCGCGAACCACGTCCTGCTCGGCGGTCCGGTAGCCGCGGCCACCGGCGCGCGCTACGCGGTCAAGGCGCACGGCTCCGAGCTCGAGTACTCGATCCGCGGCAACGCCGAGCTTGCCGCGTGGGCCCGCGACTCGCTTGCCGGCGCCGACGCCGTCTTCGTCGGGTCGGAGCACATCCGCCGCGTGCTGGAAGAGGTCGTCGGCCACGTCGAGCGCGTGCACGAGGTGCCGCCCGGCGTCGACGTCGAAGAGTTCCGGCCCGAGCCGCGCAGGGACGCTCTCGAGCGGCTCGTCGAAGAGGCCCGCCGCGACACCACCGGCGACGAGCGCCTACCCGACCCCGGGA